>QWCE01003078.1_pt1 | contig 31695 bp, 20 predicted proteins | sample 1972531 | NCBI WGS metagenome assembly QWCE01 (sample SAMN09866716, study PRJNA288562) | Human gut metagenome isolate term4_stool, whole genome shotgun sequencing... | reverse complement strand
GGCGTAGACACCCGCTCGGTGCGCTTCCCAGGGCTTATCTCCAATGTGACGCTACCTGGCGGTGGTACTACGGACTATGCCGTAGAGATCTACTACGCAGCCGTCAAGGAGGGCAAGTTCGTCTGCCCCATCAAGGAGGGTACCTATATGGATATGATGTATATGCCAGACGCTCTGCACGCTATGGTGCAGCTTATGGAGGCTGATCCTACGAGACTGGTACATCGTAACTCCTTCAACATTGCCTCGATGAGCTTCGAGCCTAGCCAGATCGCAGCCGCTGTCAAGCGCATCATCCCCGACTTCGAGATGACCTACGACGTAGATCCTCTGCGCCAAGCTATCGCTGAGTCGTGGCCTAACTCGCTCGACGACAGCTGTGCTCGCCGTGAGTGGGACTGGCAGCCACACTACGACCTCGACACCATGAGTCAGGATATGATCCAGGTGCTACGTGCTCGCTACGGCAAGTAACCCCTCCGTACTGATTTCCAGAGACTGATATAGTCTCCTCCATATGCGTCACTCTTGAGTTCGCTCAGGGGTGACGCTTTTTTTGTCCCTCTAGAGGAAGGCTCCGCTAGTGCGAACGCATAGCCTCCTCCTGTGGGGAGGCTATGCGTTTGTTAAGTTTCAATCCCTAGGGAGGGATCGTTTGCTCCCTAGGGAGGGATCGTTTGCTCCCAAGGGAGGGACGATTTGATCCCCACGGAGGGATCTAAATTCTCTACAGAGAGCGAGCGAAGCATCGGCACAAACGACAGCCCCCACGGCTCTCTACGACCAGAGAGCTGTGGGGGCTGTTGTGGTTTAGGAGCTATTTAGCGGCTGTTTAGCACCATTTTAGCGATAGGTTAGGGGCGGCTTGGCGGTCTGTGAACTGTCTGCTCCGCTTTACTCCTCGGGGATGTAGATGACCTCGCCATTCTCCAGCTCGTAGGCAATGCCGACGCGCTTGCCTCGGCGCTGATTGGAGGCATCCTCGCTGTCGGTCGGTGTGTACCGCTCGATGGAGGAGCCTTTTTTGGAGATAATCTCCATATTGTCCTTGCCGGGGTTCTTGATGATGGTAAAGTCCTCCTGTGTGAGCATCTCAGTCATACTAAACTTCGTGACCAGTGCCACCATCAGTGCCACGGCAAAGACCATCGCCACGTCAAAGAGGTTGCTCACGAGCGATGATGGATCGGTATCATCGTGGCGCAGTGTGCGTCGTTTACTTCTTCGTCTCATCTTCTGCTTGGGTTAGGAGTTCGTCGATGTAGTCGATGTAGATGAGCTCTTGGTGGTGATAGCGGTGGAGTCTCTGCAAGGTCAGGTAGCCAATGGCAGAGACGAAGAGCCCCAGCACGGTAGTCGCAAAGGCCACTTGCATATTGTACGCCATGGTAGCCATATCGCCACTACTTAGTCCTACGAGCGCTGGCCCCATTGGGATGAGGGTACCCATCAGTCCGAGGATTGGGCCGAACTTGGTCAAGACTTGCGGGTAGACGAGTCGCTTGTCGAGGTGTAGCTCATACTCGCCGATGAGCAGGTTGCGCTCAGCAGCGGGAGCCACGAAGAGCGAGCGCAATAGCTCCTCAAAGAGGTCTAGCCGTGCTGTCTCTGGACTTTCACCGCCCAGCTCTTGGCGCAGTCTGCTGAGTAGTGCGCTAGCGTCTTCACGCTGATGGGAGAAGTATCGCTGCTGTAGTCGCTTGTAGCGCTGTGCTCGCTCGATGAGTCCGCCCAGCATGAGGAGGGCTAGGAGGAAGAGTAGGAGTAGCCCAATGATTACTGGTATGAGGAGACCATTGGAAAGGAGAAACATGGTGTCTGAAATGAACTTCATAGTAATCTGTTGTGTGTATAACTGTCTTATTTGCGTGAGCCCTTTGCCTTGATGAACATGGCTACATAGCCGATGAGGACACCACCTGCGAGGGTTGCTAGGAGTATGCACAGCTCTCTAGGCGAGGAGCTATCTAGCTGGACATCTGGTACGGCTGAGCCTCCAGGTATGAGCATGTAGGCTACGACGCTACCCACGGCTAGCACCCCAGCCAAGAGCATCGAGAGCAGACGTAGAAACTCCCGATCACGTATCAGGCGAGGTGTCAGCTCGATGAGTAGGAGGAGCACCACAGCAAAGGTTATGGTCACTGCCCAGTAATGGACCCCAGGTATGCTGTAGATGACAAAGCTCCTCAGGTAGCATAGCGCAGGTAGCATCAGTAGCGAGGGAAGCCATACGGCTATCTGGTGGCAGGCGGTCATGACCGCTACGACTAGTCCCTCTCGATGATAGATCATACGCAAAGGTCGGCGCGCGGGTCGGTAGGTGACGACCGCCATCGTGAGCAGTAGCTCTAGCGAGACCATCATAGCTAGTGTAGAGAGCTGCTCCGCCTGACGTAGCATAGCGTCGAGGGCAAGCTTGCTCACCCGCAGGGTCGCCTGATGAGTCGCCACCAAGCCGACGATGTAAAGGAGCGCATGTGCTAGTCGCACCCTACGATCAGATCGTACGGCTGTGGTGGTGAGCGCCACTAGGAGCGCAAAGATCGCAACGATGAGTATCATCTCTTACTTTGTACGCTTCTTACGTCTGCTGTAAAGGATGGAGAGTACCAGTATGAGGACGAGTATGACGCCTCCGATGATGACCACTTCGGTCGTGTAGAGCTGCTCGCTATCCGTTGTAGAGGCGGAGCCAGAGGACTGCTTCTTGCCTTGGTCCTTGTCTGAGTCCTTCGAGAGTACTTGCTGCTTTTGATCAGACTGAGAGGTCACCTTGAGCGCCTTGTCTAGGGCGGCGGTGTACTCTTGTTGCTGCTCGGGGGGGAGCTGCTCCTGGATCATCTTACGTAGCTTAGCATTGTCACAGACCATACCGCTACAGCCCGCACCAGCCTTTGCCAAGCTCTCGGCATGGAGCTGAGCGATGGTGTGCTTTTGCTCAGCAGTCGCCTGCCAGTAGCCCTTGCGAATGGTCTCCATCATGGAGGCGGTGAGGTCTTGCAGGGCTGCGGGGTTGTTTCGCTCGAAGAAGTCGACCGTGCCGAGCTGATGCTTGTCCACGACATACATATCGTAGAGAGCATCCCAGAGCTCCTTGTCGATTGCGGAGGGCTTCATAACGTTCCACGCATAGGTGTTGCGGATGGTCTCGTCGATAGCGTCTGCTGCTCCAGCTCCCTCTTTGAGCTGCTCACGCACATAGGTGGGGTTGAGGATGGTGGTGCGAGCTTCTATGCCGATAGCCTGCTTGATCTCCTGCGTCTTGACACGACGACGGTTACGCAGATCGGTGAAGTAGCCCTCGGGATCCTTGCCCGTAACGTGACGCACGGAGAGGGTGAGCCCGCCCATAAACTCATAGACGTGATCCAAGCTTAGCGCACCCCACGTATTGCTCTGACGGGGCTGGACGACAGCGTCTGTGTTTTGCAGAGCTGCCTCAAAGATTCCTTTGGCGGTCTCGCCCCAGAGCTCTTCGTCACCATAGATGGCACCCATATTATTCATGTAAACCTCGGCGATCTCGCTCTCCTTCTCCCAGCGGTCACCACTCTCGACCATCTCCTGAATACCAGTACCGTAGGCACCGTTGAGACCGCCGAAGATGCGCTTGCCGCTAAGTTTACGAGCCTGCTCGGGAGGGACACCATGCTCTAGGAGCACACGCTCCGCCTCGACACGTCCGAGGGCTATCTGGTTAGGCGTGTTGCCATCCTTGGTCTCTGCCACAAGATCCATAGCCTTTTGCAAGAGGAAGAGGCGAGAGGCTGCGATGTCTCGGAGTTGGCCGGAGGTCTGTATGACCACATCCACACGAGGTCTGCCCAGCTCCTTGATGGGGATGACGCGCACGTCGATCACTTTGCCACGGCGGTCACGCACGGGCTCGACACCGAGGAGCGCCATAATTTCTGCAATGGTCGTACCCTCGCTCTCGATGAAGCTACTGCTCCAGAGCGTGAAGCTCACCTTGCGGGGTATTGAGTCGTTGTGACGAGAGCGGTAGTCGGCTAGGAGAGCGTCGGCTAGTTGCTGTCCGTCCTCCCATGCCTTTGCGGTGGGCGTCATCTCGGGATCGATGGCGTAGAGGTTGCGCCCTGTGGGTAGTACGGAGGGGCTAGCGATGAAGTCTCCGCCAGGCGAAGGTGCCGTGTAGCCTCCATTGAGTGCATTGGCGAGCGAAGCTAGCTCGAGCTGTGGCGAACTGCTCAGCATACGCTTATAATATGGTATCTCTGCCACGGAGCGACGCAACAGACTGATCCCCTCGGCGAGGAGTACCAGTTTGGAGTCTTGCTTCGCCTCGGCACTGGCGGGCTTGCTGTGAGGAGGCGTACCGCCCATCATACCGGACTGTGCGCTTTCCTCTTGTTGCGCCTTGAGGAACTGATCGACACGAGCCAGCTCAGCGCCACTAACGCCTAGCGACTGAAGGTGCGCATCGACCTCTCCCGAGGCAATCTCCCGATCCTGAACACGAGCCACGAAGTGGTCGGCAGGACGGAGGTAGTGAGCGTTGAAGTAGACATCGTCCTTGATCTGAGCATCTGTGATCCGTCCGCGAGACTTATCTATCTGAGCCAATGCATAGGCTATTGGGTCGACCGAAAGGAGGCGGACACTGGATCGAATCTTTTCCGAGGAGAAGGGGACACCCGTCGTGTACATACCGCCCACGATCTTAGCATTGGCTAGCTCGTCAATGAAGCTGGAGACCAGCTCTATCTCGCCTCTCGTGTAGGGCTTGCTCATCGTGGAGTCTAGCTTGAGGTCTCTGTGGAAGCCCTGGGCGATGGTCATCTCTTTGATCCGCTTGGAGAGTGCGTCGTCATCTTTTTCCAAAGCTAGGTAGCGGTCGGTCAAGTCGCGCAACGGTTGCATCTCTTTGTCTAGTTGCGTATCGATAAAGGGCGGAGCTAAGTAAGAGACTGCCCGTCCGTAGGAGCGACGCTTGGCGATCATACACTCGCCGACGTTTGCTGTCGTATAGTAATAGATGTGTGGCAGGTCACGCACCAGCCTATCGGTGTAGTCGTAGTTGCTCAGTGCCACCTGCTTGCCGGGGATAAATTCCAGACTGCCGTGCGTACCGAAGTGCATCAAGACATCAGCCTGCCAGCCGTTGCGCACCCACAAGTAGCTCGCTATGTATGGGTAAGCGGGTACGGAGGTAGAGCCGTGTACCATCTTGAAGTCTAGCTCTCCGCTGCCAGCCCCAGGCTGAGGTAGGAGTGCTACCTTACCATAAGTGAGTCGCGTCACAGCAATACCCTCGACACCATCACGCTCTAAGACAAGGTCGTGCCCAGGGATTGCCCCGTAGCGAGTCTCTATGCTGTCCTTGAGTGCTGGGGGGAAGGTGTCGTCGATCCACTGCGTCAGCTCTTGCGTTGAGACAAAGGCGGGGTAGTTGCTGTGTAGCATCATCTGCTTGTTGCCCTCCGCATAGTTATTGTAGAGTGCGCCACGAGACATCAGATCCTTTGCAAAAGCCTCCTCCGTGTCGGGCAACCCCGTCAGGTCGTATCCTTGGCTCTGTAGGTACTTCAGGACATTGTAGAGCGATGGCACTACCTCGATGCCTTGCGCCACGAGACTGTTTTGTCCAGGACCCTTGAAGTAGAATAGTGCTATGCGCTTGTCCGCGTTGCTCATCGTCTGTAGCTTGACATAGCGGTGGAGTAGTGAACAGAAGTCGGGCAGACGCTCGGGGATCGTGTGAAACTCCTTAAAGCCCTGCTTGTTCTCCCGCAGTGTGACCAGTGCAAAGGGGAGGATCGTGCCATCTATCTCAGGCGTTACGACCGTCTGGCTGAGGTAACCGCCCCACATGCCTTGCTTGTCTTGTAGCCAGTCGCTATACTCCTCCGACACGATGAGCGGAGAGAAGATAGGTACGTTGTGCTCCTTGAGCCAAGCGATGGCGGGGTCGCCACCGAAGCGTCCGTGGGCGAAGTAGATGACCGCCTGTGGCTTGATCTCCGTGAGGAACTCCAGTCGGCGTGTCATCGCACTGATGGGGTAGACGTTAAAGCCAGACTCCTCCAGCGTTCCGATCAGCTCGTCCAAGTAGTCGCGGCTCGATCCGAAGGGGCCTGCGATACCCGTAAAGAGCGCAATGCGAGGAGCTCCCTCCTTGTAGCCATGCTCGTTGTAGAACTTTTGAAAGCTCTCGACACTGTCGAAGGCGAGGTCGGGGTCTTCGTCCGTAAAGAGTAGGTCGTAGCCGTACTCTATCGGCTCCTCGATAGTCCCCGTGCGGAGCGACTTACCGAGGACTTCCTTACGGATGTAGTTAAAGGCCGAGCGGTAGTTGCTCGTACCGCCATTGGCCAGATAAGACTCCAGCGTCTTCTGCTGTAGCGAGTCTAGGTTGGAGATGTTGTTCTCTGGTGTCGTGGTCATATAGGCGAGGTACTTCAGTCCGCGCTCCTCGCCTAGTTGTTTGATCAGCGTGCGGTCCTCATCGGTCCACTTGAGCCCCATTCCGAAGGCGATCATAGCATCGTAGTTCTTCAGCTCCGTGAGCTCCGTGACGGCTGCGAGGCGCACATTCTTCTTGTCGGCCGCCACTGCCATACGAGAGGCGATGAAGTCTGGCATATTGACCAGTGCGACCCGTACAGGCTTAGGCCACAAGAGATAAGAGCAGAGGAAGATGATGCCCAGCAGTAGTGCAGCACCGATGTAGTAGAGATGCTTCTTAGAGAAAGTCATACGGAGAGAGTCTTAGTAGGGGAGGAGAGTGTTTAGTAGTTCAGTGAGAGCGATACGAAGTAGCTCCGTCCAGGCGATAAGGAAGCCCCCTGCTCAACGATTGGGGTCATATAGTTGAAAAGGTTGTCGCAGCCCAGCGTCAGGCTAAGGTCTAGAAGGGTCTGCCAGCGCTGCGTGACGCTTGCCCTAAAGAGCGCGTAGCCAGGATAAGACTCGTAGCTGTAGTCATCGCTGGCATTGTCGTAAACGGCGGAGGTCACGCCACTGAGGTAACGCCCTGAGACCTGCCCCGAGAGAGTGTACGAGCCCCAGCGGTGTCCATACTGTACGTAACCATTGATGTGGTGAGGTCTCGTGTTGCGGATATGGAAGGACTGCGTCTTGCCCTGCACCTTCATCTGCTCTAGGACGAAGGCGTAGTTGACATTAATATCAAAGTTTGCGAAGGGAGTAACTCGTAGCATCGCCGTACCGCTCCATAGGTCTAGGGGCTTCTCCCCGTTGCGATACTGAAGTATACTGCCCTCCTGCTCAGGACGTAGATAGATGCGGTTGTTGATACGATTGTAGGAGGCCGAGAGGGAGAGATTCATAAAGGAGTTGTTGTACTCAGGCGCTATCATCACGAGGTGGCTGATCTCTGGCTTGAGGTCGCTAGAGCCTTTGATACGAAACATTCCTCGGTGATCCCAATCCATAAAGAGCTCCTTGAGCGAAGGTGATCTAAAGCCCTCAGAGTAGCTAACTCGCAGAGCATAGTTGCGATTGCGCCACATGATCGATAGGCGAGGCGTCAGGTGCGTCCCATAGGTCGAGTGCATATCTTGACGAAGACCTACGGTCGTGCTCCAGTTATTGTCCATACGCCAGAGCATCTGTCCGTAGAGCGTCTTCGTTGAGGCGCGGTGTACGTCATTGAGATTGGTCACCTGTACGCTGCGCAGGTTCTCGTGGAGTATCTCCACACCCGCATTGAAGGTAGGCTTGTAGGGGTCTTTCGTAGGGTCGTAGTTGTACTGCATGCGCGCCGTCTGCGTCAGGTAGTTAAACTGTGGCTCCCAGGGTCCCTCCTCCTCTGTGGCGAGAAAGAAGTACTTGTCTCGCTTGTACCCCTCGATATGGTAGCTGGTCTCTATAGAGTGTCCATCGGTCGGTTTGTAGAGTACTTGTAGATTACCGGTAGGGCTCTGGTAGCGGTTCTTCTCCTTATCGTCAAAGTCCTGCATGCGTGAGTGAAAGCGTCCTGTAGCGGTGATCGAGAGACGCTTGTCTGGGGAGAGGTAGCGGAGCTTCTCTCCTATGTGAAAGGTGTAGAAGCCTGGCATCGTGCGAGGTCTATCGGCACTCACACCTGGTAGCTCGTAGTCATGCTGCTTGGCATAGCCTCCCATCGTCGTGCTGGTCACACGACCCAGTCTCATCACCAGACGACCGTTGTAGCGCTGTATGCTCTCTGTGTCGTAGTGGCTAGAGATGTTGGCTCCGAGCTTCTTGTGGCTCCGCTTTGTGATGATATTGATTACGCCGCCTATAGCATTGCTCCCATAGAGAGCCGAGCTAGAGCCTTGTAGCATCTCGATGCGCTCAATCGAAGAGGGGTCTATACGCTCTAGGTCTACGCTACTGGCCGAACCCTCGTTGGTCATACGCTCACCATCTACTAGGAAGAGGTAGTAGTCTGCCGAGAGCCCCCGTATGCTCATACGATTTTGTGTGCCGTGGGTACTCGTCTGCACGCCAGGGATTACCATCTGTAGCAGATCCTCCACAGATCGTGCCTGCACTGCTTCGATCTCTTTGGGCGAGACAACGCGGATCGGTATGGAGATGTTTTTCATCGGACAGCGTGTGCGGGTACCCGTGACGACTACCTCGCTAAGGCACTTGACCTTTGTACTGTCCACGAGTGTCGAGTCCTGAGGGAGCAGTGGGGTAGCGGAGAGAGTCCCTGCGAGGGTGAGTAGAGAGAGGAGGGTGTATAGAGACCTTTTCATATAGTAAAGCTTAGGGCGTAAAAGGGAGAATAGGCTCAGTGCGCTTAAGAGACGCTTAGAGTTAAGCAAGCTCGGAGCCACAGAGAGCGGTCTATCTAGTAGCTCCGAGCGGGTAAGGAGTGATTACTTCTTGTCTGCCTGCATAGCATACTCGAGAGTGATGTGTCCCGTCTTCTTCGTAGCACTCTGATAGTCTAGGACACGAATGCGGACGATCTGCCCAGCAGCTGAGCGGACGAGAAAGACAGAGGGATCTATCGTAACCGTGGGAGGCATACCGGCCATGCTGATGATACCCTTGTTTAGGTAGCCAGGTTTCCCATCGCCCTTAGGCTCTGAGGTGAGGAGGAAGTTGGCCGACTGCTTCTCGTACTTCATATCGTGCTTCCCCTCCTTGTTGGCACCAAACTTCATCAGGAGCATACCCTCACGGTCCAGCGTCCACTCGCTATCCTTAGGAGCAGGGATGTCTGCCTTTAGATCCTTTTGTGTGGTGCGAGCAGCAGCTCCCTTGCCCTTGCCCGAGGTACCGCCGTTGGTCTTGAAGTCGTAGCGGTGCAGACCTAGATCCCACGATAGATCGGTCTCAGGAGCGGATACGCTGACCACCTTGCCCTTGGTAAAGCTGATGTAGACCCACTTCGTGTAGTCGGAAGCGTCTACGGTGATCTGCTTGGTCACCCACTCCTTCTGTGTAGGGTTGGGCGCAGGCTTCGGTTCGTCTTTGTCGCTTTTGCACGAAGCGCATAGTAGCAGCGTCATAAGCGCAACTAGAGAGAGTAGGATTGTCTTCTTCATATACTTTGTTTGCTTAGGAAATTGGTTGTTTGATTGCACTGCAAAGGTATGAAGGAGAGCCTACGCAAGTCAATACCTAAACATCGGTAATTAAGCTTGTGCCGTCCCAATACTTAACTATAAGCGTCCCATAGTACGGAGCAGGCGACCGTGCTATCGCTAGCTGCTTCGTGTGGGGAGACGAGTGCTTTTGTTAACTTTCCAAAACTCTTCCAGCGTTGGAAAACTTTTTTTCCAAGGGAGGAAAGTTTGATTGAGTCGTGGGGTTAGAGAAAGAAGGTCGAGGAGCAACGAATGCTTCTCGACCTTCTCTCATCTTGTGGCGTATGCTACGGGGCATTCGCCGAACTATGTGATAGTCTCTCTCTTAGTAGGCTAGACCCTCACGGGCTAGCTTCTCTTCCTGCTTGTAAAAGCGGAAGGTCTTCACCTGTAGCTCTACAGATGCATCGTCATCGCAGACGATGATGCTTGCTGGGTGTAGTTGCAGTGCCGAGATGGGACACATCTGCGTGATATGTCCTTCGACTGCCTTGCAGAGCGCATGGGCTTTGTTAGATCCACTGATCAGAATCATCACCTCACGGGCATCTGTCACGGTGCCGACACCTACGGTGAGGGCGCGTGTGGGTACCTTCGAGAGGTCATTGTCAAAGAAGCGGCTGTTGTCACGGATCGTCTCGGGCATCAGACGCACCTCACGGGTACGAGAGGCTAGCGAGGAGCCTGGCTCGTTGAAGGCGATATGCCCATCGGAGCCGATACCTCCGATAAAGAGGTCGATACCTCCGAGAGACTGAATCATCTCTTCGTAAGCCTGGCACTCAGCGGTAGTGTCTTCAGCCAAGCCATTGAGGAGGTGGGTATTCTTCGGGTCAATGTCGATATGGTCGAAGAAGTTGCTCTTCATAAAGTAGTGATAGCTCTCGGGATGTGAGGGCTCTAGACCTACATACTCGTCCATATTGACTGTAATTACGTTCTTGAAGCTAACGCGTCCAGCCTGACAGGCTTTGGCTAGCTCTTGATACATACCAATAGGGGTAGAGCCTGTGGGCAGACCGATCACAAAGGGACGGTCAGCTGTGGGGCCAAACTCATTGATGCGTTTGATCACATGCTCTGCTGCCCATGCGGACATGGCAGCATAATCTTGCTCGATAACAAGTCTCATAGATTATTTGTTGGTTGTTGGTATTTAGGTATTAATGGTAAAGTTCTAGTAGTCTCTGTGCAATAGCTGCTCCAAGGTCACGACCCTGAGCGAGCTGCTCGTTGGTGGCGGCACCCTTGATCTCTACGGGATCGGTGACCTGCTCGAAGGCTAGCTTCTCCAGGATCTCGGGCATGATCTTGACAGCTTTGCCTGCCCAGGTGCATCCGCCGAAGTAGCCGATGAGGTGATGCTTGACCTCGCGAAGGGCTACCTTGTTGAGGATCTCACGCATCGGGGGGAAGAGTTCGTTGCTATAGGTAGGAGCACCGACGATGAGGGCGCGATACTTGAAGATGTCACGAAGCATATGGGAAGGGTCGGCCGTGCTGACGTTGTGCACGACGATCTCCTTGATACCACTCTGTGCTAGTCCCTGGGCGACCGCCTCGGCCATCTGCTCGGTGTGCCCATACATACTGCCGTAGAGAATGACTGCGCCACAGCTTGTATCGTACTTGCTGAGCTGGTCGTAGATGGCGAGCGCCTGGGGGAAGCCGTGCTCCGTCCATACGGGACCATGGGTCGGACAGATGTACTGTGGCGACAGACCTAGAGAGCTGTACTTCTCAAGAGCTTTCTGTACGAATGTGCCAAACTTACCTACGATGCAGGCGTAGTAGCGGTACATCTCCTCATAGTAAAGGTCGAGGCTCATATCTCGGTCTATGATAGCCCCGTTGAGCGCGCCAAAGGTGCCGAAGGCGTCGGCCGTAAAGAGGACGTTGTTTGAGCTTTCGTAGGTAAACATGACCTCGGGCCAGTGTACCATCGGTGCCATAACGAACTGGAAGGAGAAGCCCCCTACCTCTAGAGGCTCTTTCTCCGAAACGACTACGCGCTGCTCTTGAGGGATCGGTGCGAAGTAAGAGTCGAGCATGCCGAAGGTCTTGGCATTGCCCACCACCTTCATCTCAGGATAGAGGGTGCGTAGGAGACCGATAGAGCCACTGTGATCAGGCTCCATATGGTTTACAATGAGGTAGTCGATAGGACGGTCTCCGATGATTGCTTTGATCTCGCCAAGATGCTTCTCAGCGGTGGCTATCTCGACACCATCGATGAGTACGACCTGCTCACCCACGAGCAGATAAGAGTTGTAGCTGACGCCATGGGGTAGTGACCAGGAGCCCTCGAAGAGTTGCTTCGTGCGGTCATTGACTCCGATATAGTATATTGAATCGGTAATCTGATTACGATATTCCATAAGTATAATGGTTGCTTTATAGTATAGTAGTGAATAGAATTACTTCTTCTCTTGATGAGCGGCTTGCTCCTTGCGCCGTGCCTCCTCAGCGAGTAGACGCTCTACCTCTGCCTGAGGTACTGGGTGGCGTAGGGCGTAGATGATCATGCCAACTCCGATGATGATAAAGGGGATGCTGAGTAGTTGCCCTTGGTTAAGTCCGATGGAGTCGACCAATCTGTGTTCCCACGGCTCCTGAACGAACTTGACCTGCTCGATGAGGATACGAGCTACGAAGGTGAGCGTCAAGAGTGTCCCGACGATGAGTCCCTGATACTTGTAGCCGGCATTGCGACGCCAGTAAAGCCACATACAGATGGCGAAGACGAGTAGGTAGGCGAGCGCCTCATAGATGGCTGTGGGGTGGCAAGGCATACCACCTGCTATGGTCTGCCACTCCATAGAGCGTACGAAGCGAAAGCCCCAGGGGACATCGGTAGGGTAGCCAAAGATCTCGCTATTCATTAGGTTGCCGATACGTATCATAGCTGCCACGAGTCCTACTGGTACGCAGAGCCGGTCCATACCCCAGAGGATAGGTTTGTGTGACACTTTGCGTGCGTAGATCCACATGACGATGATGAGACCGATCACACCACCGTGGCTCGCTAGTCCTCCCTCCCACGTTTTCAGGATTTCAACGGGATTGGCGAGGTAGTAGAGAGGATCGTAGAAGAGACAATGCCCCAGTCTAGCACCTACGATCGTACCGATAGCTACGTACCAAAAGAGCTTGTTAAACCATGGCTCGGGCAAGCCTTCTTTCTGCCAAATGCGATGCACGATCCACGGACCGAAGACGAAGAGCCCCACGGCAAAGAGTACAGCATACCAGCGTAACTCAAAGGAGCCGATGGTAAAGATGGCGGGGCTGACGTCCCAAGTGATAGCTAGTAAGGGTAATGTGCTAGGCATGTTGTTAGAGATTAGACCTTAGAGGTTAGAAGTTAGATATTAGACTAGCTGGGCGATCCAGTCGGAGCGATCGCCGGCGAGTAGGTCTATGACTGGCACCTCGGGGAGCGTGTAGGCTCCTGGGGTGAGGCGCTGCGTAGCGCGGGCGGAGGCGACCATCATCTGGGCAGTCAGAGCGGGGTTGTTGATCTGCATCTCGAAGGTGAGACGCTGGTTGTGCGTTACGCCCGAGACCCCTTTGCGCATCATATGTACGCCATGACCTACATCCTCCAGGGCTGCGACAGAAGGAACGAAGGTGACGATCGTCTCGTCATGAGCGAAGTAATCATCGGCTAGGATCGCTTGGCGTACCTGCTCTTCATTGGCTCCTGCCTCTAGCTCCACATAGACCTGTCTGCGGTGCTGTCCGTAGCCTACTGGTAGGGTCATAGATAGTGCGTCTCGGACACCTGCTATGGCACGTGCTGCCACGGAGTGTCCCATACTCATACCTGGACCAAAGTCTGTGTAAGTGATTCCCTCGGGCGCCATCGCCTGCATCAAGGTGCGGACGATCGAGTCGCTCCCAGGGTCCCAGCCAGCGCTGATGATGGAGACCGCTTGGTGCTGCTGAGCTACCGCCATCAAGTCGTGGCGTAGCGTAGCTATCTGACTATGTATGTCGAAACTGTCTACCGTGCAGAGACCCTGTGCGAGATAACGCTTGGCATAGTCAGGCACGGAGCGTGTCGGTACGGCTAAGATGGCGACATCTGCCTCGGGGAGGGCATCACCCTCTACATAAACGGCAATGCCGTGAGCGATCAACGCTTGGCTTTGTGGATCATCGCCCTTGGAGCGACGAACTACGCCGACCAGCTCCATATCAGGAGCGGTGCGTACGGTGGTCACCACCTGCTTGCCTACGTGTCCGTAGCCTACGACGAGTACTTTTATCTTTTGGTTCATCTGTGATATGCTATAGAATTGGTTATTGCTCACAAGCGGTAACGGCTCGCGCCATCCAAGCTACCCGACTCAAAGCCAGAGCGAAAGGCTTGCATGCGCTGTGCTGAAGTACCGTGCGTGAATGAGTCTGGGACGGCATAGCCCTGCGCCTCTTTTTGCAAAGTGTCATCCCCGATAGCGTTGGCTGCTGTGAGCGCATCCTCGAGGTCTCCCGGCTCGATGAGTATGATGCCGAGTCGCTGTGCGTGGTATGCCCATACGCCCGCGAGATAGTCGGCTTGTAGCTCCAGCTGTACACTAGCACGGTTGTACGCTTCCTGTGAGACACGCCCTTGCTGCTGATGCAACTTGTCAGAGATGCCGAGGAGGTTCTGCACGTGATGCCCCACCTCGTGAGCCGTGACGTAAGCCATGGCTAGGTCACCTGGCGCTTTGAAGCGAGAGGCGAGTAGATTGAAGAAGTCTAAGTCAATGTAAACCATCTGGTCGGCAGGACAATAGAAAGGTCCCACCTCGCTGGTGGCTCCTCCGCAACGGCTCTGCACCTGATCGGTGAAGGTCACCAGCGTCGGTGCCGTGTAGGAGCGTTGTAGCTCGGAGGTGAAGAGGTCTGTCCATACGTCGTTGCAACTGTTGAAGACGCGTAGCGTGAAGACCTTGAACTCTTCGTTTTCGTTGACTCGCGAGGGGTCTACCTGCTCTGTCTGTGAGCCTGGCAACACATTGTTTGCCACTTGCATCAGCCCCGTGAGGTCTACGCCGAAGAAGAGGCTGGCCAGGACGATGACGATACCGCCGATGCCGCCTCCGAGGGCTAGACCTCTGCCTGAGATGCGTCCACGTCTGTCTTTATAGTTTGCCGAACTGTCGTTGGGTCTAAGCCATTTCATAGTATGTCGTCGTTAGAAAGGTGATACATAAGATGCGTGAAGTGCTTGCGAAAGAGCCCCTCCAGCTGATGCTTGACTAGGGGAAAGTAAACCTCGCCCCGACCGATCTCTAGCTCCATCGAGGTGACTCCCTTGTCGGTAAAGCCACATGGGTTGATGAGCTGGAAGTAGCTTAGGTCGGTATTGACGTTGAGCGCGAAGCCGTGCATCGTCACATAGCGAGAGGTGTGTACACCTATAGCGCATATCTTGCGAGCTTGCGGCGTATGCGCATCGATCCATACGCCCGTAGCGCCCTCGAGACGCTCCGAACGAATGCCGTAGAGGTAGAGGAGGTCGATGATGCACTGCTCCATCGTGTGGATGTACTCCTTGATCCCCACGTTGTAATGCTCTAGGTCAAAGATCGGGTAGCCCGTGATCTGTCCAGGACCATGGTAAGTGATGTCACCGCCACGCTCTATCTGGACGAGCTGAATGCCTCTAGAGTTGAGCAGATCCTCCGAGACGAGTAGGTTCGTCTGCTTACCATGCTTGCCGATCGTCAGCACTGGCTCATGCTCGCAAAAGAGTAATAGATCCTCAGGTATCGTCTGATGCGCTACCTTAGCATCGATACGCTCGTGCCAAAGCTGTAGCTGCATCTCCAGCGCCTCTCGGTAATCGATCCTGCCACAATCCCTATAGGTAAAAGGTTCGGCACTGCTCCTCGTCAACTTACCTAGTGTACTCTGTGGCGAATAATCAGGCTCTTCTGTGTAGCCAGCCCCTGCGGTATAGCGTAGGGTCAATCCGTCGTAGCCGACGAAGACCCCTGCGGGCAATCGCTCTTGTAGCTCCGCAGTAGGCGGTGCATGGTGCGAAAGGTGAATGATGTAGCTGCGCTGTGGCTGAACCTGGGCGGTTAGTGCGAGAGCCTCCTCGATCGTTTGGTGTGTCGGGTGAGGCTTGGTGTAGCGCAGTCCATTGACAAAGAGTAGCTCCACACATTGCAGCTTCTTCAGCTCCTCTGGGGCGATGCTCTTTAGGTCGGTTAGGAAGCCAAAGCTTCCGATGCGATAGCCTAGTATTGGCTGCTTGCCGTGCATCACCCGTATCGGCTCTATCGTCAGGTCGTATAGTGTAAACGGCTCTAGCGACGAGATGGGGTGCAGCGTCAAGTGTGGCGTGCCAGGATAGCGATGTGGTCCGAAGTAGTAGTGTAGTCGGGACTTGATCGACTCTAGTACGTTAGGCTCTGCGTAGATCGGTAGCTCGGTGCGCCACGAGATAGTGCGCAAGTCGTCCAGTCCTCCGATATGGTCGTAGTGCTGGTGCGTTAGGATGATAGCATCTAGATGATCGATGCCCGCTAGGAGTGCTTGCTGCCTGAAGTCTGCGCTACAGTCGATCAGTATTCGCTTGCCCGCAGGTGAGATCACTAGAACCGATGTACGGGAGCGCTGGTCGCGAGGGTCTAGACTGAGACAAGTGCGACAGTAGCAACCCACCTCAGGTACGCCTGTGCTAGTACCTGAGCCGAGTAGCTTGACGATCTGTGGTGAGGGGAGGTTGTGACGAGAGGGCATAGGACTCAGTCTATATAGCGCACCTCGGGACGTAGTGAGATGCCGAACTTACGACTCACCTCCTGCTGCACATGCTCTGCCAGTGCGACCACCTCTTGGCCTGTCGCTCCGCCATAGTTGACTAGGACGAGCGGCTGCTTCTCGTAGACCCCCACGGCACCTGTGCGGTAACCCTTGAGCCCCGTCTGGTCTATGAGCCACGCTGCTGAGAGCTTCACCTCCCCCCCGTTGTGGATCGGGTAGTGAGGCACGGGTGTGTCGTATTGCTTCGCCAGCTCCTCGTACTGAGCTAGAGGCACGATAGGGTTCATGAAGAAGCTCCCGCCATTTGGTATCTCCTCAGGGTCGGGCAGCTTAGCACGGCGAATGCGTATCACCTCTTGGCGAATCTCCTCAGGTGTCGGCATCGTGTCGCGACCCTCGAAAGCTTTTGCCAGGGAGGCGTAGCTCAGATTGCAGGTCGGCTCGGTGCTTAGTATGAAGTGCACGTGCGTGACGATGTAGGAGTGGTACTGCGGATCTTTGAAGATGCTGTACCTATATTTATAGTCACACAGGGCGCTCGGTATGCGGAGCTTCATCCCTGTCGCTAGGTCGACCACATCGACCGCCACGATGTACTGAGAGACCTCGCTCCCGTAGGCCCCTATATTCTGTATGGCAGCAGCACCCACGGTGCCTGGGATGAGAGACAAGTTCTCCACGCCATAGAGCCCACGGCTGAGCATCAGCTCCACAAAGTGATCCCACACGATGCCACTACCAGCCCGCACATGCTGCTGCCCTGGGTGGGTCAGCGCACTCTCGGTCTCATCGTAGTAGTGGAGGTCGTCTATCTGCGAGTAGAGGATGACGCCACGATAGGTCTCGTGTGTAAAGAGCAGGTTGCTCCCAGCGCCTATCGGCAGATAAGGCTGTGAGACAAAGTACTCATCACGTGCCAGTGTCTGAAGATCCTCAGCACTGCTGTAGTTGATCCACCAGTCAGCGGTGGTGTCGATCGCAAAAGTGTGGTACTCCCTAAGCGGATGATGCTGTTTGATCTCCATAGTTTATAGTGTCCGAAGAAGGAGCCTTAGAGTCTATCAATGCAAACTCTAAGACTCCTTTATCATGAGTTCGAGGTAAAGAAGCGATTAGCGGATCTTCTCTAGAATCCAAGCGTCCTGGAAGTCAGGAGCAAAGCGATCCTTGATCTCTTCACGAGATCTCTCAGCATCGCTACGAGAGTCAAAGCTGGTGATGATGACACGGAGCATACCAGCCTCGTTTTGACCTAGTACAGGGTTATAACCCTGAGCCTGTAGACGCTCCTTGAGGGAGTAAGCGTTGGTATGATTTTGGAAAGAGCCGACGACCACGTTGTAGGTCTTGAGCATGGTTGCGTCCTCACCCTTGACGGCCTCTAGACGCTCGCGACGTAGCTGGATGTCAGCGACAGGCTCACGAGAGACGACGACACTAGCGGGAGGAGTCTGTGCAGGAGCCTGTTGCTCAGTAGCGACTTCGCGCTGCTTTGCCTTTTCGTACACCTGACGATAAGCACTCTGCTTGGGGGCACAAGCACCCACTGATAGGAGTAGTAGAGCGGAGGATAGGATGATTAATGCCTTTTTCATATCTGTATGTTGTTTGAACTTGTTGATTCGTTGTATTCTACACGACAAAGATAGTAGTTTTTGCGGAAATACCACTATCTTTGTGGGTACTTACTAGAGCAGATGCATTGCAAATCAATGATTGCTGGCATATATCGATGCTTTTCGACTTAGGAGAGACCGATTTCTACGGAGGAATTTTCAAATCGCCACGTGGAAAAGGAAAATTCTCCACGTAGGCAAGAAAAAATTCTTCGGAGGAATCAAATGATACTTCGGAGGAATGAAACGATAAGTCCGAGGAATTTTTTATTTCCCACGTGGAGATAAAAAAATAGCTACCGAGGAATTTCGAATTTCCTCTGTAGCGGTTTGGCGAGAGATCTTTGATTACGATGCAATTAGCTCTGGAGTAGACGTTTACTTAGGACGAAGAAGATTATGATTGCATACTTACGTGGCACGATAGATACGCTCACACCGACCAACGCCTATGTGGACTGTGGCGGGGTGGGCTACGATGTCAATATATCGCTCTCTACTTATGATACGCTGCATGGACTGGAGCGTGATGCGCCTGTACGTCTCTGGATCACAGAGGTGATGCGCCAGGGCGAGGTGTGCGATCTGTACGGCTTCTACACGAGGGAGGAGCAGGCGCTCTTTGCGAAGCTGATCACCGTGTCAGGTGTGGGGCCCGCTACGGCTCGGGTGATCCTCTCTAGTCTGGCACCACTGGAGCTGGCGGAGGTGATCGAGAGTGGCGATGATAAGCGGCTCAAGATGGTCAAGGGCATCGGACTTAAGACGGCACAGCGCATCATCGTGGACCTCAAGGGCAAGCTACCCGAGACGCTGACAGATCGTGACGATGTGACGGCCGGTATCGGTTCGCGGGCAGCTCGTGAGGTGGCTGAGGAGGCGATCTCGGCACTTAAGATGCTGGGCTTTGCGGAGACCAATGTGCGTAAGGTGGTGAAGCAGATTATGACTGTCAAACCCGACACGCCTGTCGAGCAGGTGATCAAGCAAGCGTTGGCACAGCTCTGACCTTAGAGACGGGTAACGATTAGCTTTCTAAGTTCACATGCAAGTAAAAAGCGAACTTTTTTCTCGTTTCGGAAGCTCGGTCAGTCTATTCTGCGGGCGGACACGCAGGTCCGCCCCTACACAAGCTACGTCAGCACGACAATTCCACTCATCAAACGCTGTAACCCCGATCTCCGTAGGGACGCTCGGTCTGAGCGTCCGTTGTATCAAAGATTACAATATCAACACTCGTCACGCTTTGGGTACAACAAAACGGACTCTCGAGCGTTACATAACTGACTCTATATAATATATAGATAGACACTAGATGATCCCTAGGCGCAGGATACTATGTGCATGGCTTGCGTTGCTCTGCGCATTGGTGGGTGTGGTGAGGTTGTTCGCTATGCCTCCTCTCTCTGTATCTGCTACGGCGCTTCCTGCGGGACCAGATAGTCTGCGCTACCCAGTGCAGCCGACAGCGCCTGAGTCGTATGAGTGGCTCGAGCAGGAGTCAGCACTTGATCTGCGTACGCCGAGCGTGGTGACGCACGAGTTCGTCTTCAATCCCGCTACGGGGCTTTATCTGCTAGTCACCAAGGTGGGGGGCAAGCAGGTGGGTACGCCGATACCCTACACACTGGAGCAGTATGTCGCTTATGTGGAGCGCAATGGTGTGCAGAACTACTTTCTAGAGCGTGCAGCGCAAGATGAGAAGGAGCAGCAGGGGAAGGGGTTCAACCCGTTTGACTTTGGCTTCGAGCTGGGGCCTGCGGAGAAGATCTTTGGTCCTGGTGGCGTGCGGGTGCGGACGCAAGGCTCTGCGGAGGTATCGATGGGTGTCAAGAGCAATGCCACGGACAATCCCTCCATACCGATTCGCTCACGGAGACACACTTTCTTTGACTTCGATCAGAAGATTCAGGCCAATGTGCAGGCATCGGTGGGTACGAAGCTTAACTTCAATCTGAACTACAATACGCAGGCTACCTTTGACTTCGACAGTAAGAAGCTCAAGCTGGCCTACGAGGGCGAGGAAGATGACATTATCAAGGTGCTGGAGGCGGGCAATGTGTCGCTACAGTCCAAGAACTCGCTGATACAGGGCGGTGCGTCGCTCTTCGGTATCCATAGCAAACTGCAGTTTGGCAAGCTCGATGTGGACTTCGTCGTGAGCCAGCAGGAGGCGGAGACGAAACGCGTCTCGACAGATCGTGGGGCGCAGACGACACCTTTTGAGTTTTCGGCCAATCAGTATGATGAGAATAGGCACTTTTACCTAGGACACTACTTCCGAGACCACTACAACAAGGCGATGTCTACGCTGCCCTTTATCTCATCGGGCGTTAAGATCAACCGTATCGAGGTGTGGGTGACCAACAAGCGAGGCAACTTTGACGAGGCGCGCAACATTGTCGCCTTTACCGATATGGGTGAGGCGGAGCGTGTGACGGCTCGTGGTGTCACGACGAATGGTTCGACACAGGGACTGCCTGCCAATCAGGCGAACTCGCTCTACAGCTGGCTGCTCGGACAGCCCGCTCTGCGCCAAGTGGATCAAGTGAGCCAGATGCTAGAGGGGCAGCTGCGTGGCGGTGTGGACTATGCGAAGATAGAGAGTGCACGCCGTCTGAATGCCAATGAGTACCGCATCAATGACCAGCTCGGTACGCTCTCGCTGCAGGTGCGTCTCCAGCCCGATGAGGTGGTGGGCGTCGCCTTTGAGTACACCTATCAGGGCAAGGTCTATCAGGTGGGAGAGTTTAGTTCGGACCGCTCGGATCGTACGGCTGACAACCTTTTTGTCAAGCTGCTCAAGGGTTCATCGATGACCCCGACGGCTCCTTACTGGCAGTTTATGATGCGCAATGTCTACAGCCTCGGGAGCAGCGTCTACAATCTCAAGGCGGAGCACTTCAAGCTCGATGTCTTCTACCGAAATGATAGCACTGGCACCGCTATACCTTATATTAATGAGGGCAAGGTGGCTGGGCAACTCCTCACACGGGTCTTGGGTATGGATCGTCTGGACTCACGTAACGAGCCGCACCCTGATGGTGTCTTTGACTTTGTCCCCGGCTATACGGTCGATGCAGAGCGTGGGCTCGTTATCTTTACCTCTACGGAGCCTTTCGGTAGTTACTTGGCTGAGCAGATAGGCGACCCTGCCATTGCCGAGCGATACGTCTATCGTGAGATCTACGATACGACGATGGTCGCAGGGCAGCAGGTGGCTGAGCGCGATAAATTTATCCTGCGAGGTGAGTACCAAGCAGCAAACAGCGGGCAGATCTCACTCGGGGCGATGAATGTGACCCCAGGGTCGGTGCGTGTGACCGCTGGCGGAGCAACGCTGGTGGAGAATGTGGACTACACGGTCAACTACGCCATGGGTACCGTCACGATCCTCAACGAGGCAATCCTCAACAGTGGTACGCGTGTCGATGTATCTCTGGAGAATAGGGGCTTTCTCAACCTACAGCGCAAGACGGTGCTGGGACTGGACCTCAACTACCACTTTACGCCAGACCTAACGCTGGGCGGTACCTTTATGTACCTTAGTGAGATGCCACTGACTGCCAAGCCTGTCATGGGGCGTGAGTCGATGCAAAACAGCCTTTGGGGACTCAATCTCTCGTGGCGCACCGAGTCTCAGTGGCTGACGCGTATCCTCGACTACATCCCGCTCCTAGACTTGACCAAGCCGTCGGAGGTCGCACTCAATATGGAGTTTGCTCACCTGATCCCAGGACACTACGAGGGACGCTACACCAAGGGACACAGCTATATAGACGACTTTGAGACGTCGCAGAGCAGCATTGACCTGCTCAATCCCTACGCCTGGATGCTGAGCTCTACGCCGTGGCACGACCCAGCAGACGGAGCGGCGGATCTCTTCCCCGAGGCGCGACTGGTCAATGATCTGCGCTACGGCAATCGTCGAGCCTTGCTCAACTGGTTTTACATAGACCCGATGCTGAATCGTGCTGGCTCTTCGCTGACACCCTCTTACCTGCGCAACAACCCCGACATGCTCTCCAATCATTACTCGCGAGAGGTGCGTATGTCGGAGCTATTCCCCTATAGAGATGAGAACTTTGCCCAGCAGTCCTACCTCCAGACGCTCTGCCTAGCTTACTATCCCGATGAGCGTGGTCCGTACAATGTCAATAGCGATCAGGTCGGTAGCGATGGTAAGCTGATGAACCCAACCGAGAACTGGGGCGGTATGATGCGCAAGATAGACCAGAGCGACTTTGAGGCGGCCAATATCGAGTACATCGAGTTCTGGATGATGGACCCCTTCATCTATCCCGAGACGGCACCGACGAGTGGCAAGCTCTTCTTCAATCTGGGTGAGGTATCGGAGGAGGTGCTGAAGGATGAGAAGAAGTTCTTTGAGAATGGTATGCCGCTCAACGATGACCCCTCGGCAACCATCGAGACAGTCTGGGGACGCGTGCCTATTCGTCAGACGGCTGGTTACTCCTTTGACAATGCCGCTGGGGCGCGTAGCAAGCAAGATGTAGGCTTCAATGGACTAAGCTCTGAGCAGGAGAAGACTTTCCCCGCTTATGCTGACTACCTCTCCGCAATCAGGGGCAAGGTGTCGGGCGAAGTACTCGAGCAGTGGCAGGGCGATCCGATGAGTCCGCTGAATGATCCAGCGGGTGATAGCTTCCGTCACTATCGTGACGAGCGGTATGACCAGCTACAAGCTCCTATCCTAGAGCGATACAAGTACTACAACGGGGTCGAGGGCAATAGTGCTGAGGCGACCAATGAGACTGGCTCCTACAGCGTAGCGAGCCGTGTCGTACCTGATGTGGAGGATATCAATCAGGACAATACGCTCAACGAGCAGGAGAGTTACTTCGAGTATGAGCTTGCGCTCTCGCCAGCAGAGATGCAGGTGGGGTACAACTATATCGTTGACGAGCGGTCAGTCAATGTGAAGCTGGCCAACGGCAAGCAAGAGACGGTCAAGTGGTATCAGTTTAAGATCCCCGTACGAGAGCCGACCCGCAGGGTAGGGGGCATAGCCGACCTCAAGAGTATCCGCTTCATGCGCCTCTACCTGACGCAGTGGGACAAGCCTGTCGTGCTGCGCTTCGGTACCTTCAAGATGGTGCGTGGTGAGTGGCGACAGTATGACCGCCCGCTACACGCTCCCTCCGTCACGCCTATATCTAATGGTACGATGGAGGTCAATACGGTCAATATCGAGGAGAACGGTGACCGCAAGCCGATCAACTATATCCTCCCGCCAGGCGTCTCTCGTAGTGTCAGCCCCAGTCAGGCGCAAGCCATTCGTCAGAACGAGCAGGCGCTCAGCCTACGCATCAAGCGACTAGCTCCAGGCGATGCACGAGCTGTCTACAAGAATACGGGACTAGACCTACGTCGCTACAAGCGCATCGAGCTATTTGTCCATGCCGAGGAGCTGCCCGAGGAGGGAACGCCTACGGGCAATGGCGAGATGACCGCTTTCCTCCGCTTAGGCTCTGACTACACAAACAACTATTACGAGTACAGCGTTCCCCTAGAGCTGACCCCCTTCGGCACTTACAGTGACAATGCTAAGGATAGAGAGATGGTTTGGCCAAAGGATAACAAGGTGGACTTCCGCTTTGACCTCCTCACGGGACTCAAAATGAAGCGCAACGCTGCGCAGGCTAATGGCGAGACCGACCTCTACACGCCATACTCGGTGCCCGATGCTGAGCGTCCACGCAATACGATCACCGTGATGGGTAATCCCTCGCTGAGCAATGTCAAGACCATCATGATCGGTGTGCGAAACAGCGCTGGCCAGATCAAGAGTGCCGAGATCTGGGTCAATGAGCTACGCCTGAGCGAGTACCAAGAGCAGGGGGGCTGGGCGACCAATGCTGACCTGCAGGTACAGCTGAGTGACTTAGGCTCGTTTAACGCTCGAGGCTCTTACCGCACGGCGGGCTTTGGCGCACTCGATCAGTCACTCGCGCAGAGACAGTTAGAGGATACTGGCTTCCTCAACCTCTCGACGCAGGTGGAGCTGGGTAAGTTCTTCCCCGAGAAGGCGAAGGTACGCATACCGCTCTACTACAGCTACCAAAACGAGGTGATCCGTCCGCAGTACAACCCGCTAGACCAAGACCTCCTCCTCACGGAGGCACTCGACAATGCCGCCAACGAGTCGGTACGTGACTCCATCAAGACGATGACGCTGACACGGACACAGGCTCATGCGCTGTCGCTCTCCAACGTGGGGGTCAACATACAGAGCAAGACTCCGATGCCGTACGATCCAGCCAACTTTACGTTCGGCTACTCAAGGTCTTGGGATGAGAAGAACAGCCCCGAAATTGTCTACGACCGCAATCGCACGTGGCAAGCTACGGCGCAGTATCAGTACACGCCCGTGGTGGCTCCGTGGAAGCCTTTTACCAAGCTAAAACAAGGCAAAGGCTCCTCCGAGGCGATCCGCACGGTCACCTCGACGCTGAGAGCTTACCAGATCAACTACCTCCCCTCACGACTCGCTTTCAACAGCTCCATACTGCGCAACTACAGCGAGCATCAGGTGCGCAACCTGATGCCTGGTGGCGGTGCTATGACTGACTGGTCACTGCCTGCTACCTTCGTGCAGAACTTCATCTGGCAGCGTGCTGCAAACATTGTTTGGAACCCCACGACCAATCTCAAGCTCTCCTTTAACTCTGGTACCAACGCTCGCATCGTAGAGCCTCACGTACAGGTCAATCGTGAGCTAGCTCCTGACGACTACACGCTATGGCGCGACTCTGTCTGGCAGAGCATACGTAGCTGGGGACTCCCGATGCAGTACAACCAGACTGCCAACGCCACCTACACGCTCCCGCTCGCACTCATTCCCTTTATGGACTTCGTCTCAGCCACTGCCACCTATATGGCCTCGTACAATTGGGACCGAGGAGCTTTGACACAGCAGGGTGCCTCTATGGGCAATGTGGTGCGCAATCAGATGAAGCTCGATGGACGGGTCAACATCCTCTTCCAGACACTCTACCGTAAGTTCGACTGGTACAAAGATTACGAGAAGCGACAGAACAAGAGCAACAACCGTGACAACCGCTCCGCCTCTCGCCGAGATGCTCGTGTCAGTCGTCCCGATCAGGAGCCTGCGGACAAAGCTCCTGAAGCCTCACAGCGCAAGAAGCCTGCGCCACTGCGCTTTACTAAGGAGGTGGTCCTACGTCCTGACACGACGATTACCATCAACCACCAGCTCGGCAGTGCTAAGCCCGAGGTGACCGCCAAGGATTCGCTCGGACACAACTACCCGGTCAAGTATGCCGTGGTCAATCCCAACAGCATCACTGTCACTGGCACCGACTCCGTCACGATACGGCTCAATGTCTACGCTGCCGACAAAGCTCGTGAGATGCGTATGGAGCGCGTCTATCCATACATTGATGCGGGTATCTCCTTGCTGACCTTCCTGCGAGACATCTCGCTCACCTACACCCGCACTTCGTCGCTGCATTTGCCTGGCTTCCTCCCCGACATCAAGGCTGCTGGCGGCCAGGGTTACCCGATGCAGGGAGTCATGGCTCCTGGCCTTGCCTTTGCTTTTGGCTTTACTGACAATGACTTCGTCCGTGAGGCGGCACAGCGTGGCTGGCTCCTCAAGCAGGCGGAAAACATCAACCCCGCCATGTACTCCCTCGCGGAAGACGCCACGGCACGTCTCAACCTCGAGCCACTCAAAGATCTCAAAGTGACGCTCACCTGGGACTACCACACCAATAGAGCGGTGCAGACGCAGTATATGTTTGAGGGTGCTCCCGAGACTTACAGCGGTACTTTTACTGCTGGAACCATCGGTCTCAAGGGCTTCTTCGCCAGTGCTAATGCTGGCGATGGCTACAAGACGAGTACCTTTGACAACCTCCTCAGCTACCAGCAGGAGATGGTACAGCGACTGACCAACCAATACAGTGCTATCGCTGGAGCTGATGCGCCCGAGGTGCGCCCCAACAGTCCCGATGTACTGATTCCTGCCTTCATCGCTGCTTATACGGCTCGTGGTCTAGACGGAGCGACGCCTTTCCACTCGATCTGGCGCACCCTCCCCAACTGGAGCATTACCTACACGGGGCTGACTAAGATTCCCGTCTTAGCAGATCTCTTCCGCAACTTCTCCCTCTCCCACACCTATCGCAATAGTTATAGTGTGGCAAACTACAACTCCTTCATCTCGTGGCAATCGATCGAGCCGGAGCTACGTATGGGCTACATAGAGATGCCCGCTGATGATGCTACTGGTGGTGCCAATGGTATGCGTCGTGTCGCCTCTTCTCCCTACGATATCACGCAGGTCTCCATCCGTGAGTCCTTTGCGCCGCTCATTGGGGTCGAGATAACTTTGCAAAATGGACTTGGCTTCAACACGCGCTGGAACAAGTCGAGAGATCTGATGCTCAACCTCACCTCCTTCCAGGTTATCGAAAACAGCCGCAACGAGATCTCCGTCGGGATCAACTACAAGGTCGATGACTTCAGCAAGCTCATCGGCATCAAGCGCCGAGCACCTCAGCGCACGGGAGCACAGGCGCAGGGAGGTAATAAGGAGAACCCGCTCTTTGCTTCGGGCGGTGCTATGACCCTGCGCTGCGAGTACTCGTACAATCACTCCTCGATGCTCATTCGCAAGATACAGGAGGCCTTCACGCAGGCGACCAATGGCAACGTGGCGCACGTCATCAAGCTCAGTGCCGACTACGCTCTCAGCCGTATGCTCACCATACGAGGTTACTTCGACTGGAATATGAACCACCCGCTCGTGAGCACCGCCTCCTTCCCCGTAAACAACACCTCCTTCGGCGTCGCCCTCCGCATCAGCCTCACCCAGCAGTAACGCACATCTCGAGACGAATAATGATATGTAGGGGACGCACGATCGTGACGATACCCTGTAGGGACGCACGATCTGTGCGTCCGTTGCATCAAAAGTTACAGCATCGTTGTCTTAACGGGGACGGACACCATCCGACTAGACACTATCCGTGCGTCCGTACTGGCGAATTGCTCATGGCTGACGCATTATAAATGAAAAACTGATTTTGGTGTTGAGGGGAGAATGAAGGACCTAAAAAGGGGACTCAATATAGTCGCAAAAACTCTTCATTTTTCTCTTCAAAAAGCTTGTCCATGTCGTAGCTTTTTCGTACCTTTATATCTGGTAATCAAAGCAATAAGAAATACTCTATGAGCATATTCAATCAGCTTCTAATGGTCGAAGATCCACGCATAAATCGATGCAAAAAGTTCCCCTTAGGATACATCCTTACGACGGTATTTACGGCTACTTTTTCTGGCTGCTCCTCTTGGTAAGAAATAGAAGACTATGCAGAAGAGTACAAAGATGATCTAGAGGCTCTATATGAGCGTATATCAGGAGAATCAAGCTCTTGGGGAGTCCCCTCTCACGACACGCTCAATCGTGCCATCAGTCTTCTTGATCCCAAGCAGATAGAGCAAGTCTACAAAGCCTTTCTAGAGGAAAGCTTTGAGATAACAACTGGCAAGCACATCTGTCTAGATGGTAAGACGATGCGAGGCGTTAAGAAGCTAGACTTTGATGCCGACAGCCATTGCGTCACAGCCTTTGACCCCAAGCAGCAAGCCTCATTGGCTCAGGTATATATCTCTACTAAGTCTAACGAAATCAATGCCATTAAAGAGATTCTCAAGGCTCTAGATTTACGAGACACCATCATCACCATTGACGCTATCGGCACCCAGACCGAGATCGCAAAGGCTGTGGTCGGGAAAGGCGGTGACTACATACTCCAAGTTAAAGATAATCAGAAACTAACGAAGGAAGATGTGCAAAGCTTCTTTTGTCCCATCTACGATGCTCACATAGTGCATCAAGAACAGAAAGACTTTGGTCATGGGCGAATAGAAACACGTACGATGAGTAGCATCGTAGACCCTTTATCTCTAGACCCAGACTCGACTTTAGACAAATGGGCAGGGCTCAAAAGCATCCATATGATGACAAGAGTACGGACAGACAAGAAGACAGATAAGTCCACCAGCGAGACCACCTTCTATATCTCTAGCCTGACAGACGGGACAGAAGTTTTCAAGTTGATCCGTGAGCATTGGGCTGTGGAGAACAAGCTTCACTATATGCTGGATATGCTTTTCAGAGAGGACTACTCTACCAAAAGAGCTCGCAACGCCGCTCAGAATATGAACATTATAAACAAGATAAACCTGACTATCATTCAACGGCTTAAAGACAAGCTCAAAGGCACATCAACGCTTCGCCTAAGGAAAAAGCTCGCACGTATGACTCCAGAGGAAATCTTCGAAATGGAATTATAATGCGTCAGCCCTGGATTAAATTATGTGACAGACTCAAATCTGTGATTTTTTTTTGTATCTTTGTAGTAGAGGTCTTTTTAGGCTCCAGTACTCATACGTAACTCTTTGCTCTATGGAGGATCTCTGCAAGATGGCAAAACCTATATGTAATAATCTTAATAGATAACCAAAATGAAAAATCCAATGGACAAGAATGGCTTGAAAGCCGAAGAACCCAGTCGCAATGATCGTAAAGGCAAGGAGAGTGGCATCACGACAGCTGCTGGTACCCCAGTCTACTCCAATGAGGACTCTATGACCTCAGGAGTTCGAGGTCCTGTAGCTCTACAGGATGTATGGCTCATAGAGAAGCTGGCACACTTCGACAGAGAGGTAATCCCTGAGAGACGTATGCATGCCAAGGGCTCAGGAGCTTGGGGCAAGTTCACCGTAACGCACGATATATCTCAGTATACCAAGGCTAAGCTCTTTAGCCAAGTAGGCAATGAGTGTGAACTCTTTATGCGCTTCTCTACCGTAGCAGGAGAGCGTGGCGCTGCCGATGCTGAGCGAGATATACGAGGCTTCGCAATGAAGTTTTACACCGAGGAGGGCAACTGGGATTTGGTAGGCAATAACACGCCTGTCTTCTTCTTTCGTGACCCTAAGAAGTTTATCGATCTCAACCACGCTGTCAAGCGTGATCCTCACAACAATATGCGAAGTCCTAATACCAATTGGGACTTCTGGACCTCTCTACCCGAGGCTCTGCTACAAGTGACCATCACGATGAGCGACCGAGGTATACCCTCCTCATATAGATATATGCATGGCTTCAGCAGTCACGCATACAGCTTTATCAATGAGACCAATGAGCGGATATGGGTCAAGTTTTACCTGCGCAGTCAGCAAGGTATTCAGAACTTAACAGACCAAGAGGCTGAGATGGTCGTCGGAAAGGATAGAGAGAGCCATCAGAGAGATCTATACAATGCCATAGAGCAGGGGCAGTATCCTAAGTGGGAGATGTATGTACAGCTTATGACCGAGGAGCAAGCAGCTCAGATGAAGAATAATCCTTTTGACCTAACAAAGATGTGGCCTAAGGAGGAGTACCCGCTGATGCCTGTAGGGATGCTTGAGCTGAATAGAAATCCCGAAAACTACTTCCAAGATGTAGAGCAGGCCGCCTTCAATCCTGCAAACGTTGTCCCAGGTATCAGCTATTCACCTGATAAGATGCTACAGAGTCGCCTCTTCTCATACGGAGATGCTCAGCGGTATCGTCTTGGGGTCAATCATCACCAGATACCTGTCAATGCGCCACGTGGGGTGAAGAACCCACACTCCTTCCATCGAGATGGACAGATGCGTTTAGATGGTAATATGGGATCGCAAAACCACTACACCCCCAATAGCTATGGCAACTGGACCGATCATCCTGAGCATATAGAGCCTCAGCAGGATGGAGGAGCTATCGACACTTACGATTATCGTGCCGACGATTACGATTATTTTACGCAGCCTGGGCAACTCTTTCGCAATATGACCTCGGAGCAGCAGTTGGTCTTAGCGGAAAATACGGCACGCAATATGGACGACTCAACCCTTCAGATCAAGCATCGTCACATACGCCATTGCTACCAAGCTGATCCGAAGTATGGTGAGATGGTTGCTACAGCTTTGGGGATCAAAATTGATGATGTCGACCTGAGTTACAATGGAGCAAAGAGTCGTGAGGATTGGATGAAGGAGATGGCAAAGGACGCTGATAAAGATGTCCCCACAGATCCTGCCGAGCCAGAGAGTGCAAAGGATCTCCCTTGTGAGGGACGTGATACCAACGTTGCGGATCCATCTACACTAACAGATTGGCAAACAGATCCATACTTGCTGTAATCCTTATACCTACAAGATGATCCTGTTGCTTTTTGCAACAGTCTCGAACGGGGGATGAGGCGCACTGCACTCCGACTAAACGATTTGGGGGGTGTGTCACGTATTCCGAATACGTGACACACCCCCTTGTTAGAGAGGATCCGAGTGATACCGCTTACATAGAGACTGTTGCATAATGGCGAATTGCTACGTCGCTCTTGCTCCGCAGAGGTTTGCTCGCTCGGTATAGCTCCAAGGTGCGCTTGGACTCTACCCTCACTTATTGCAAACCGTCGGGATTCGGCTTCGGTCACATACGGATGTATGCTCCCTTCAGACCTCACCCTCAGCGCCTTGCGCTTCATCCTTTCTGCAAAGTCAGGACAATCTTGCAAGCAAGATTGTGCGACTGTTGACTTCTGCAACAGTCGCATAAGACAAGTCCCCGACAGAGCTGGCTCTGCCGAGGACTTGTCCGATAGTTTGTTGGGGCTATCTAGTAGCCCCTATGTGTCGAGTATGTTGCTAAAGCAACGGGGACTCTGACGGGGTGTCTCTATGCGGCGAGGAATAGACCTCTGACGACACCAAAGGTTAGGATCGATACGAGTAGTGCTAGGATGGCGTACAGCTCAGGGAAGACGGCCATGACCATCGTTGCTCCGAAGAGGTTGTTGCCAGCACCGATACCCTTGATACCATTGGCGCAGACCTGCGACTGGCGAATAGCTGAGTAGAGACCTACCACACCAAGGCTGAGTCCAGCGGCGAAGATAGCCCACGCAGCACCAGCACCGAGTGCGCCAGCGGTGAGGAGATCCTTGATGAGGGTGTTGGCCATAAAGAAGCCGACAAAGCCGTACAGACCCTGTGAAGAGGGTAGAGCGGAGAGACCGATGTACTGACCGAGGGCATCGGGGTTCTTTTTCATAGATCCGATGGTTGCATTACCTGCGATGACCGCCACCCTCGAATTCGCTGTTCTTGTAGTACTCCACAAAGGTGAGACGCAGCGGGTGTACGAGCGAGCTGATGATAGCTAGTCCGAAGTTGAGCCCGTGTCCGAAGAGTAGGATGAAGACCATCACGAGCCAGTTAAGCCCGATGGGCAGTCCCTCAGACATAGAGACCGCTAGGTTGTTGAAGACCCCTCCCAGCACGCCACTCGTCAGTCCGATCGCAAAGAGACGGATGTAGGAGAGTGTATCTCCGAGTAGTCCCGAGGCGGTGTTGTAGGTTGTCCAGAGTGAGGAGCCAACGTTGAGGAAGATGTTTTTGCCAGGGCTGTTGTAGAAGACCACAACGAGTCCAGCAGCTATCGCCAGTCCGTAGAATATGTTGGTGACGTAGCTCGGTATTCCTGTCGCAGCCATCGGCAGTGCCACGGCCATGATGAGGGCAAAGATGACGATGACCCAGGCATACGAAGAGAGTGCATACTTGAGTCCTCGCTGCTTCTGTATCTTGACGGCTGCCACGGTCTTAGCAAAGAGGATCTGAATGATACCCAGCACGACCGAGAGGAGCATGAGGTTGTCCTGATTGAGGAAGTAGTC
>QWCE01001685.1_pt1 | contig 31812 bp, 22 predicted proteins | sample 1972531 | NCBI WGS metagenome assembly QWCE01 (sample SAMN09866716, study PRJNA288562) | Human gut metagenome isolate term4_stool, whole genome shotgun sequencing... | reverse complement strand
GTTGCGCCGATGGTACTGCAATGCAATGCGGGAGAGTAGGTAGCTGCCTTCTTTGATTGAGAGCCCCACGGAGAAATCCGTGGGGCTCTTTTTTTGCTTGGCCTCCAATGCGACACCAGTCGCTGGCCAGTATCTGATATTGGAATAAATAGGTAGTGTCCTTAAAAGTGTGTAGGTTTCATTTTTCCCTTTTTTATAGTTTACAAATACAAAGATAAGAAAAAAGGAGCTTACACACTTTTATAAGACAGTACCCGCTGGAAAGAACCAGCCTACCATTTGTCCATTACACCTTAAAATTATACCGTTCCGCCAATCCCCTTAAATTTCTCGACGAAAGCCACTATCTTTTGGAAAACACTTCGTTTCTTCGTCAGGTATTGCGGATTGAGGGGACTCATCTTTGGAAGGATGGCATTTAGGTCTGTTCCGTTTTCGCTGGCAAACTCATGCTTCAGAGACGTTTGAATATAACGTTTAGCTGCTTCTTCATTCAGCTTTTCTTCCACAATGAGGTTTGCTGCTTCTTTCTTTTGTCGCTTTTGTGCATAAGCGAAGAAGGCTGAAATGATGCCTGCCTTGTCTTGAATTGGCTCAAGGTCCGTGTTGTGAATGAAATCAACCACCAGCCCCTCTTTGGCTCTGTTCCCAATACTCGACCTGATGATTCTGCGCACTTCGTCTATCAGCGCATCTTTGTCTTTTGTTTTCTTGTTGTGTTCAAACACCAGTTCAAGAATATAGTCCAAGTCTATTTCCTGCGATTTGAGCAAGTCTATCTCAAACACGACATCGTCCCAATCTATTTTTGATTCTTCGGGAGTCTGTCCCTCCCTTTCTCTTCTGAACCAGTCTCGAATATCGTTATATGTCGAGCGATAATCTTGCACGGTTCGTTCCTGCAAGACATCCACCTCCATCATTGCTGCCAATTCTTCATCGGTCAAAAAATGGCTGTCTCTGAACACCTCAACAGCATCAAGATTTTCCCTGTCTATCTTCTGCAATTCTTTGAGATAGGTAAACTCATCATAATTTTGCAGAATGTTTTCTATCTTCAGGTAATCACCAAAGAGTTTCACGAAGGCTTTTTTGTCGGCCTCCGTCGTTATCTCGTCCGGTTGTGGGAACTGCTCCTTGAGTTCTCTTACAATATCGACATATCCCTTGCAGGTTTTCCCTGTTGCGATATCCGTGAAGCCTTTGAGATATTCCTCATAGCTTTTCTCCAAGATTACGTTCTTTGTGTTCTTGTCGCCAAACAAGGTGATGGCGTCTATCGTGGCTTGTTCCAAGTCTCTGAACGTAACGATATTGCCAAATGTCTTGGTTGCGTCATAGATTCGGTTGGTTCGAGAGAAGGCTTGCATCAGTCCGTGATAACGCAAGTTTTTGTCCACAAACAAAGTGTTGAGCGTAGGTGCGTCAAAGCCTGTGAGGAACATGCCCACCACGATAAGCAAATCCACCTCCTGATTCTTCACTCGTTCTGCCAAGTTGCGATAGTAGTTTTGAAATTCCTTGCTATCCATCCCGAAGCTCGTTTTGAACAGGGCATTGTAATCATTGATTGCCTTGGTCAGAAACTCTTTGGCACTACTGTCCATGGCTGTGGGTTCAAAGTTTTCTTCCCGAATATCGCCCACGGCATTCTGCTCTTCGTTGGGAGCAAAAGAGAATATCGTGGCTATCTTTAGTTTCTTTTCACTGTTCTTTTGCTGTGCGTTCAGTTCTTCATAATAGAGTTTGGCGGCCTCCACACTGCTCACGGCAAACATGGCATTGAAGCCCTTTCCGCTGCCTTGATTTCGGTGTGTCTTGATTCTAAAGTTCTTCAGGATGTATCGAGAAACTTCCTTTATTCGGTCAGGATGAAGAAAAAGTTTCCTGTTTTCAGCTGCCGTCAATTTCATTTCGTCTTTCTCCGTTTCCAAAGCCTTGAACTGTGGGCGAACATCGTTATAATCCACCTTGAACTTCAACACCTTTTCGTCTCGTATGGCATCCGTGATGACATACGAGTGCAGTTCCCGCCCAAACACGCTCGCGGTCGTCTCTGCCCCCAAGGCGTTTTCGGTGAAGATGGGTGTGCCCGTAAATCCAAATTGATAATATCGCTTAAATTTCTTCTTCAGATTCTTCTGCGCCTCACCGAACTGCGAACGATGGCATTCGTCAAAGATGAAAACCACCTGCTGCTCATAGACGGGCAGCGATGTCTCGCTCTTCATCAGGTTGTTCAGTTTCTGAATGGTCGTTACGATAATCTTGTTGTCGTCTTTTTCAATGTTGCGTTTCAGCCCTGCGGTGCTTTCCGAACCGTTCACGCTGTCGGGCGAGAACCGCTGATATTCCTTCATGGTCTGATAGTCCAAATCCTTGCGATCCACCACAAAGAACACCTTGTCAATAAAATCAAGTTGAGTAGCCAGCCGGGCCGCCTTAAAACTGGTCAGCGTCTTGCCTGAACCCGTAGTGTGCCAAATATAACCACCTCCTTCGGGAGTGCTCCATTGCTTGGCCTGATAGGAACTTTTGATTTTCCATATCAACCGTTCGGTAGCGGCTATCTGATAAGGACGCATGATGAGCAACGTGTCGCCGACGTCAAACACAGAATAGCTGAACAGCACTTGCAGCAGCGTGTTCTTCAGGAAGAACGTTGCCGTAAAATCTTTCAGGTCTTTAATTAAAGTGTTGTCTGCTTTCGCCCAATTCATCGTAAAGTCAAAACTGTTCTTGTCGCGCTTCACGGTGTTGGCAAAATAGCGTGTGTCCGTTCCGTTGGAAATAACGAACATCTGCAAATACTTATACAGTGAACTCTCGCTGTTGAAGCTCTCCTTGCTGTAGCGATGCACCTGATTGAACGCTTCTCGGATGGCCACGCCACGTTTTTTCAATTCCACTTGCACCATGGGCAATCCGTTTACCAAGATGGTTACGTCGTAACGATTGGCTTGCGAACCGGTTTGTTCAAACTGGTTGATTACCTGTACCTTGTTTCGGGCAATATTTTTTTTATCAACTAAATATATATTTTGGATATGACCATCGTCAAACGTAAAGTCGTAGGCTGCGCAATTGTCCTGCACCTTGCGCGTCTTGTCCACAATGCCGTCATTTGCTTTGTCCAAATACTCGTCCAAGAAGCGTTGCCATTCCGCATCGGTGAAGACGGTGTTGTTGAGCGTTTGCAGTTGTTTGCGCACATTCGCCACCAAAGCCTGTGGCGTAACGAGCTGTGGCAGATATTCATAGCCTTGGTTCACCAAATCTTCTATCAGCTCACGCTCTAAGGCAGCCTCTGTTTGATAGCCTGTGGGTTGCTCGCCGACTTGCGACAGTTTGGTGTAGCTGTCTAAGACAATAAAGTTTTGCAATTCTGCAATGGTGTTGTAGGTGGTCATGATGATGTTGTTTTTTGTTGTTAGCTGGGGTGGGGAGGTGAGTCTAGGTGTTTCCTAGGTGGATCTAGGTGGAACTAGGTGCTTCTAGGTGGATCTAGTCTTCCTTAGTTTTCCCTAGTTTTCCCTAGTCTTCCCTAGTTTTCCCTATTCTCTCCTTCTAAGCGTTTGAGGCGTTCTTTAAGCGCCTTTATCTCGGCTTTTAATTGTTCATTTTCTCTTTGCAGACGCCTCCTTTCCTCGTCTTGCTGCTTTCGGTAGCCCGTGCGTGCCGCATACATTCGTTCTTTGATGCCCCCTTGCTCCACAAACTGTTTCTCCAAGCTCTTGAGGAAAGAACACATGAGTTTGTCTGTAATATGGCAGAGGGTTAGCAATGCGTTGCAAAACTCTTCTGCCGTCCAGCGTTGGGCGTAAGGCAGATAATCTTTGGGCTGGTTGTGCGTCTTGCAGAATGCGAGCATGGCGTTGTATCTGTCGTGCTTCTCGTTCCATAGTGCCAGGTGGCGTGTATTCAAGTAGTCAGCGTAATCTTCGCGCAGCTCTTGCAATGATGCACGAGCCACGTTCAGCAGTTTTAGCTCCATCTCTGAGGATGTGTTCCCGTCTTCTATTCCTTCTACGATGTTTTGTTTTCCCGACCGCGCCGCTTGCACCATCTGGTCAACCGTTCTGTCACCGTATTTAGGTAAGAACCTTGTGCAGAAGATGTATGTCAGCTGATAGATGGTGTCAGTTTTTTGATAGAAAAACAATTCTTTGTAATCCTTGTACTTTCTAATAATCGTAGTTTCATTAGCCATGATATTTTTCTTTTACTGTGCTGAACGATAGCAGTTGGTTGCGGTAATATTCGTATTGCTTCCTCCGTAGCTCTATCTCCTTGGGCAGTCCCTCGCTGATGGAGTTGGTGAGCGTGTCGAATTTGTCTAATATCTCCACTATCTCACGCTGAACGGAGAGAGGGGGGAGGGGGATGAGGATTTTTTCCAAAACTTTATTATCCAAAGTTGGTATCCCTGCCTTCCGTACTTTTGATTTGATAAATGTCTCTATGTTCTGAAGCGAATAATACAAATATCTTTGATTTAACTGTCCGTTATGAGAAAAACAGAAACAACCATCAGATGACCAAAAATCATTTGCGCTGTAACCAACCGTTCCTGCAGATGCACCCACATTGATAATCATTGTAGAATTTGCCTTTCTGTTAGATTGATTATAATATCCAATTGGTTCTATGCCGCCATGATATACAGGATAAATACCATTTATATCCAAATCTCTTTTGGTTAATCTTTTGCCTCTTGTCAAAGTACACACATCTTTCAATTTTACTATCTTTACATCATTTAACCTTTGCCCCCCCTTTATTTAACATATCGAAAGACAGCAGTTGGTTGCGGTAATACTCATACTGCCGCTTGCGGCAATCTAGCTCCGCTTCTAGCTCCGCTTCCAGCGCTGTGAACTTATCAAGAATTTCCACTATCCTATGTTGAACGGAAAGAGGGGGAAGGGGAATGGATAATTTCATGAACGCAACTTTAGAGATATAGAATCTTGTAACTCCCCTAACAGTCTTATTAACAACCTTTCTAAAATCAGGTGAATGAAAATAATAATTTAGAAAAACAGAGTCAATAGCATCTTTATAGACTTCTCTAATTCTGATTCCAAACAAATGGTCGTCTAAAAATATTCCATTTCCGATTTTTCCTTCAATTACAGATGAAATAGCGCATTCATCGGGTGTTTCTGATGCACTTGTAAACAAAATATCTCCCTGCTGAAGTTCTGTTTGATCAAGTTTCTTAACTGTTGCATACGGTAACGCATTTATATCAATCTTTATATTTTTATACGCATTAAGATAATCAATAAATCTGCAATTACCATTATCAGCCCATTTGTTAGACACTCCTCTCATTCCACTTATTTGAATGCACACTTCCCCCAACGGTTTCCACTCCACGTTTTCTCCATTGAGCAGTTGTTCTATAAAGGTCATTGTTTCTTTATTCTTCATCGTGCTGTGTGTTTTGGGTTAATCTGCGCAACGTGGTGGCATTGTCGCTACTGATTACACTTTTCCCTGTTTGTCGTTCCAACTCCTCTCGTGCCACCTTTGCCACATTCCCACCTTGCTTTGCGATAGTCTTGCTTTGGTTGAAAGTCTTTGGATTGTTTGCTTGTGAGATATCTTTGGTAGAGGCTTCTGCCAGCATGTTGAGAATCAACTCGGTACTGGTCATGTTGTCGCGTAGGTTCTGTTTCTTCAATCCCTTGTGTTCCTTGTATTCTTTCACCGTCTTTCCCGACCATGTCTTGGTTAGGATATTGGTTAAGACAGCAAATTCCTTGTTGTCGGTGATGCCAGTGCGTTGCCATTCATCAGTCAGCTCTTTACGAATCTCGATGCTTTTAAGACGTTGGTTAATCCAATCGTCCGAATATCCCAAGCGACGATAGTCTTGCAAGGCTTGCTGTATGCTCAGTTCGGGGTCTTGTATCTGGTCAAGACGCTGGCTTCCCACCTTTGCAAGCCATTGCTTGAAAGGCTCCGCCTTCGGACTTGGCACTGATTGTATCAAGCGAAGAAGCTGCTCTGTATCAGCCACATCGGTTTTGTAATATTTGCCGTCGGCAGACTGCATTTTCAGTTGACTACAATTTGTAGCCAACTCGCTTCCTTCTTTTTTTAGTCTTGTTTTTAACACACTCCAGTATTTGCGTGGATTGGGGCTGTACGTCAGCACAGCAATGACATCCACAATAGAAAAATACCATTTCTCTTCTTCAGCGTCCCAATGGGAACGAACTTGCTTGTTCTCAAATTTCATTAAGTCTTTCATGCCTCTATCTCCTTGATGATTTCATTGATGTCCGCCCGCAGTGCGTCAATGCGCTGCACCGTTTGTGCCACTTCCTCGTTCAGCTTCACGATGTCTATCACCTCGCGCGTGTCCTCCGCCTCTACATACGTGCCAACGGACAGGTTGTAATCGTTCTCGGCTATCGTGTTGTTGTCCACCGAAGTGGCAACATGCTCCACCTCGTCCTTGTTTCCAAAGATGCCGACAATGCGTTCGATGTGTTCGGGCAGCAAGATGTTGTTGTTGGTTTCTTTCTTAAAGAAGTCTTCACCACTGGCATTGATAAACTGGGTGTTGGGCTCCATCTTATGCTTGGAGAGCACCAAGATGTTCACGGCGATGCTCGTGCCGTAAAAAAGATTGGGCGGTAGGGCGATGACCGTTTCCACAAAGTTGTTGTCCACCAAATACTTCCTTATCTTCTGTTCGGCTCCTCCACGATAGAAGATGCCGGGGAAGCAGACGATGGCGGCACGCCCGCGCGCAGAGAGATAGCTGAGCGCATGCAGCACAAAAGCAAAGTCGGCTTTCGACTTGGGTGCCAGCACACCGGCAGGTGCAAAGCGGTCGTCGTTGATGAGCGTGGGGTCGTCGCTGCCCACCCAGTTTACCGAGTAAGGCGGATTGGAGACAATGGCATCGAAAGGCTTTTCGTCGCCATATTGGGGATGGAGGAGCGTGTCGCCCAAGGCAATGTCGAACTTATCGAAATTGATGTTGTGCAGAAACATGTTCATGCGCGCCAAATTATAAGTGGTATGGTTGATTTCCTGCCCGAAGAAGCCATCCTCTATCAGATGATCGTCAAACTGCTTCTTGGCTTGCAACAATAACGAGCCGGAGCCACAGGCTGGGTCATAAATCTTATTCACCGTTTCTTGCCCATAGATGGCAAGCCGGGCAATCAGATTGGACACGTTCTGCGGTGTGAAGAATTCGCCGCCTGACTTGCCGGCGTTGGCGGCATAGTTGGAAATCAGATATTCGTAAGCATCGCCGAAAAGATCAATTTCATTATCCTCGAAATTGCCGAAATCGAGACTCTCCACACCCTTGATGACGGCAGCCAACCGTTTGTTCTTCTCCTCAACAGTGTTTCCCAAGCGGTTGCTCGTCGTATCGAAGTCGGCAAAAAGCCCCTTGATGTCGTGTTCAGACGCATAACCATTGGCAGAACTTTCGATGGCATTGAATATCGCTGCCAAATCCGTGTTCAAATCGGGATTGGTGTTGGCTCCCTTGGCGATGTTGCAAAACAGCTGACTGGGATAAATGAAATATCCTTTGGTCTTGGTGGCATCATCCTTTATCTCAGGCGTGATGAAGTCATCCGAGAGATGAACATAATCCACGCTCTCGTCGCCAGCCTCTATGAAGGTGGTGAAATTCTCACTGATGAAGCGATAGAACAGCGTACCCAAAACAAACTGTTTGAAGTCCCAGCCATCTACGGCACCACGCACCTCGTTGGCAATCTTCCAAATGGCGGCTTGCAACTCGTCTCTCTGCTTTATATTTTTCATAATTGTGGTCAGTTTTTTAATTCCTATTTTATTTACAAAGATACTATTTTATGACGTAAAAACAGCGAAATCTATGGCTTTAATATGAATAGTGTCCTAAAAATTCTTCCTCCATCCCCCAAAAGGCTTAGCACTCACTTTTTAAAAGCTTACCTTCAGCACCGCAAAAGGTCATGAATCGGAGCGCAAAAGCTAAGCTTTTAAATACAGATGAATATTCCGCTGACAATCAGCAGATTACAAAGAGCGTCTCGCAGCACGGTTTTTGTAAAATAATTTCATGGTACGGGTCAGGTCGAATGTTTGCTATCTGTGTAGGGCTTGAGGAACAGGGGGGAGCGATTTGTCCCTCTATCGAAAAAGAAAGCTCGAATCCCGATTATAAAGGGATTCGAGCAAGATTATTATTTGCTTTCAAGTAGTTACCTGATAGCAGAAATTTCTTTTAATAGTGTGATTACTGACAGATGGCGTGTCGTACGGGCATTTTGAAGTTTCGCTTGGAAACGATTTTCTGTTTAGCTGTGCGAATTTTCGGTCCGGGTACGAACGGACTGTGCAGCAATACGTATTGCATTCTTTTGGCTTGTTCTTCTGTAAATTTGTTTCTGAGCGTCCAATAGTAATCCATTATGTTGTTCGATGTGAACTGTTCGCCTGTAATGCTGTTGGTTCTCAATATCCACTTGTTTACGTCCTCCTGTGTGAATTTTGGATGTGCCAGTTTGTATTTTGAAAGCTCCTTCAGGTATTTCTTACGGTTATAGGTGGGTGTGTCTTTACAGAAGTCGCTGTCTTCGTTGTAGTCGGTTTTCATATTGGCATCTTCTCCAAACACGTGTCTCAGTCCGAGGTAGTGTCCTAATTCGTGAGCGATGGTTGACACGAAGTTGGTGCTTTCGAGGCTGTTTCCGGGTTTGGTGTAAGCGTAGAGGCTGTTTACGCTGACGCAATATGAGATGGGCAATTCGGTCGGCGCAATGTTGTTTGGAAGTTTTTCCAGACCGTCGAGCGCGTCGGGAGCTATGGTATATGGAAGTGTTGTGACACCAGTTATATCCGGATCAGAGAAGTTGTACAGGCAGATGTTCACGTAGCGGTTTTGATCCCACAACAGGTCTCTGTAGCGTTTTGGAGCAGCTTCTGTATATCCCATGAACCGTTTGTAGTCTATTTTATCGATGTTCCATTGTACTCTGTGTACTCCTGGCTCAGCCATTGTGACCCCATTGGGTGTTTCTGTCGCCATAACGAATTCTACATTGAGGTGAGGAGCGGCTTCTTTCCATATTTTGTTTACATCGGATAGCACTTCTTTCAGGTATCCTTCTCTTAAGTTTTGCTTTTCGTTTTTGGCGTCTCGGTAGATGACATGAAATACGACGGGAAGTTTGTAAGCGTAGTTCTCATCAGGTTTCTGGGCAGTCTCCTGTACTATTTCGATGGTTTTCGTTTGTGTTCCATCTACTGTTGCGAGGGTGAGAATGTCTTTTCGCTCATCTCTGTACAGGTTTTCCGTTATATTGATTTCTACTTCTCGTGTGCCTTCTCCGTTTGTAATTTCAGGAACGGCCCATCCTTGTTTCGATGAGATAGTCCATGCCACGTTTGATGTGACCTTGATGTTTATTTTTGCTCCCTCTACTGGGGCTTTTATTTCTGTTTTGTCAATTTCGAGTATTGAGTTTTGTATTACATTCTCATCTTCGCATGAAGCAAAAAGCATTGCTGTGCCGAGAATCATGAATAGCATGATTTTTCTTATCTGTTTCATAATCGTGTTCGCTTATTTGTTAAAAAATGAATTGTTGATGCTTTTTCGGGGCATGACTTTTCTCAGGATGTTGTTTTTTCTGACTCCGAGGACTCCGGGTTTTGCGTATTGACTGTAGTCGGCAATTCCTGATGTGGGGCCTGTATAGTCAATGGTGATGTGCTTACCCTGTGGTGTTGTCAGATCACCCTTGACCGTGATGTCTGTTCCCTTGGTGGTAATGGTAATTTTTCCTCCACTCACCAGTCCTATTGACTCATATTCGAGTGCATCGCTGATGCGAGTGTAATACGTTCCTTGTGGGACATACATTCCGAATACTTCTCCGTACAGACCTGCGATGATTGTAAATGGTTGTAGGGTTATGCCAGGGGCGGACGTCACTACCTTGTCGTATGTGCCTGCCAATTTGCTGATGTCCATGGATGGACTGTAAGGTGTAAGCAGTGTGAGGTTAAGTAAATCGCCTGCTCCTGAGATGAATCCGCCTTTGTCGGTGGGCGTGTTGTAGAATGTCAGATTATATGTTCCGTACTGTCCGGCTTTGTCTTTGGAGTAGTTGCCTGACATGTTGGTTGGAACTACGTTCACGTCTTTCTCCAGTGGGTTGTAAACTGCCGGGTCAAGGCAGGTGAATGGGAGCTTTCCGCTGAAGTGGCATTTGATGTTTTTCTCTACGCCGTTGTCTTCAATCTTCAGGTCAGCGTCAAATGTATAGACGTCGTCTTTTGTGCGATCAACTTTTACGTCTCCGTCAACGATTTTGTATTCGTATCCGTTTGATGCCACTCCGTCTTTTACTTCTGTTGCGATTACGAAGTTACAGTTGAAAGCATCGGCTGTGCCTACCTCGTGTCCGTCAGACAGATGATAGGTGCCTGGGGTCAGTTTCGCGTTCCGACTGTCGTTTGAGAGGACGTCGCCTATGAAGAGACGAAGTGCATGGTCGTTTACGCGGGTTGGGAGTCCTGATTTGCTTATGGGGCCATCGGTAAAAGCCAGCATGTAATAGCCTACGTTGTTTTTATAGAAGTCTCCGTAGTATTGTATCCATCCATCTTTCAACTCTACATCGTAGGCGTATGTTTTTCCAGTTGTGAATGCGAGAGTTTTAGTTTTCACTTCCGTTACGTTGCGTACTGCTATATATACGACGTAGTCTTTTTCGGGGAGGAGGTTGTTGATGGTTACTTCCTGTTTCCCGCCTTGCAGCGACAGAGCCTGTCCGTCTTTGAGTATTGTGGCAGGTGTGGGAGCTTTTTCTGTTGCAAGTTGGCAGATGTATGCTCCGGCTTCGGTCGGGTTTCCTTCAACGCTGAACATGAATGATTCTGTTCCGGTTTCAATGGCAGTTACCGATAGGTCGGGTATCACTGCCCGTGTTTCGTCTGTTTCGCAGCCTGCCAATGCCAATGCTGTCAGCAGGAGAAATGCATGGATAAAATTTTTCATAAGTGTTTTATTATTATTGTTATGTACGAATCGGATTGTCTGCACGATGGTTTGAATGCCGTCTTCGTGCGATGGAACGCTGCGGTTCGTCAGTTACAAAATTAAACAATTATGCTTAAAAGATTAATAAAAAAATGGAAAATTGTGTGACTTTACATAAAAAATCACACAATTTTAGGCTTTTGTATGTGTTTTTGCTATTTTCTGATAATCTGATGGTGACAATCCAGTAACTCTTTTGAAGGCTCTCGAAAAGCTTTCTCTTGCCTTGAAGCCTACGCTGTGTCCGATGGATTCAAGTGTGAATCGTTGGCTGTTGGTTATATCGTTCATGCGACGGCACGCTTCTTTAACTCTGTATTCGCTCAGGAGCAGAATGAAGGATTGTCCGAACTTTTCGTTGATGACTTGTGATATGTCCTTTTTTCCGGCATGGCATAGTTTTGCCAACTGTTCGATGCTGAAATCCTCGTTGTAGATTTCTTCCGATTCTTTCATTACTTTTTCTATTTTCTGCCTGAGCATGGATTTCCCTTCTTCGTCGAGGTTGCTTTTGCTGTATTTTGGTTTGCCGCCTGCAATTTGTAGTTGCATTCTCTGATAGAGAGTGATGTTTTGATTCTTCAGTCGTCTGTTTTTTCTGAATAGTATAATGAGAAAAGCTATGGTTATGAGTACGATGCCAGCGCTAAGGAGTGCCAATAGGTTTTGTAGTCGGCGTTTTTGTTTTAGGTTGCTCACTTCGTTTGCAAGGCTGCGCACGTTGCTGAGCAGATGGTTGTTTTTCACGCTGTTTAGGTTGTTGGCAATGAGCAGTGAGTCCCGATTTCTGTAGTATGCCAGTTGGTATCGGTCGGCGCTTTCTTTCTTTCCTTTTTCGTTAAACAGTGCGCAGAGCAGTTTGTCGGCATCGGTTTCCACGTCTTTTAGTTTCAAGGTTCTGCCCATTTGTTCCAGTTTCAGGGAGTAGGCGAGTGCTGAGTCTGGTTGTCCAGCCATTTTATATATGCTTGCTATGTGCCAGCATGAGGCGCATCGCAGTCGATCGTCTATGCTGTTCCTTCCGTATTTCATTTGTTTTTTCAATATGGCGGTGGCTTCTGCGTAGCGTTTTTTTTGTAGCGCTCTGACCACTTTCAGCATCATTCGGGCATATTGCTGGTGTGGTGTGGGCTTGGTGATGTGTGTTTGTTCAAACAATTCGGTCTGCTTCCTGAATGCGTTGATGTTTTCTTTTTCCAGTCCGAAGTTCCAGAAGTTGATGAACGAGGACACCATGTTTGTCCAGTCTTTCATCTGGAGTGCCTTGTTGAAAGCCTTTCGGTAGTAGTGGCGTGCCGCTTCGACGTTGTTTGCCGATGGGAAGCATACGGCATAAAGGCTATAGAGGTGTCCCATGTTTTGATTGATGGAAATGCGCAGTTTTTCGTCTTCGCAATATTGGTTAGCTTTTATGAGGCACTCCATGGCACTGGCGTAGTCGAAAAGATAGAACATATAGATGAATCCGCTTCGGTTGTAGCCTATGGCGATGTAGCGTTTTTCCTCGGTGGTAAGTCGTTTTTTGTGTTGGAGTTTAGTGATTAGCATGATGTTGTAAATCAGTGCGCTATCAGGGCGGTTGCCTATAACGAGCGCAGCGTCTGCCATGTTTAGCAGTTGTCTTTCTGTCATTTTTGTTTTCAGCCCGCCCCAGTCCTCGTTTTGCGCATGAATCAATGGCAGTGTGAGGAGCAGAAGGCACAGGATGATGCTATAGCGTTTCCAGTTCATATTGCAAAGATACAACTTTATATTGAATGCGAGATGGATATCTATTTCAAAAAAACGCTCTTTCCCTTTCTATTATGGTGTTGTCTGCCGTGCCTCCTCTTTGTCTCTTCTCATTCGGTAGTTGTGTTTGTTCTGGTTTGGGTGGAATTGTGGGGCTGTCGGTTTTGTTGACTTTCCGAAAGCTGGGGGTTGTTTCTAAGCGAAATATTGTAACAACCAAGTATTTTTAGTTTTTTTTTAATAAATTATTGTGCAAGGGGGTGTATCTATAAGTTTGTTAAGAGTTGCTTAATTCCTTGATTGTCAATATTGATTTATGTAACTTTGCACCGCTAACATGAAGCTGAGACACGGTAGTAACTCTTTTCTCACATAGGAACGTGTCGTTAATCTTACCTCTTTTTTGTGGTACGGTTTCAGGCTTCGGAAAATTATAAATGATGAGAATTATAAAGAAAGCAAGTATTGTTTTATTTTTTATCATGGCATTCGTCTCTCTTCGAGCAGAGGCTGCCACAGAATTAGGAAAGTTTGATTGGAATCCAGTGATGGATGCGATTATTAAGGTTGAGAGCAGGGGTAACGCACGGGCTGTGAATGGGCGCTATGTAGGTGTTTTACAGATATCTCCTATTTTGGTTCGTGAGTGCAATAACATTCTGAAGAGTCGTGGTCAGCGTAAGCGTTTTTCGCTTAACGACCGTTTTAACCCTTCCAAATCGCGCGAGATGTTTGTTTTAATTCAGTCTGTCCACAATCCGGACAACAGTATAGAGAAGGCCATTCGTTTGTGGAGTGGTGGCATTCGTTATAGTGTTAGCAAGACACAGCGCTATTTAAGAAAGGTGATGAGTCATATGTAGTTTCAAGTTGAATACAGACAAGTCCGGCTATTGCTTTGCGGTAGCCGGACTTGTTGTTTTTGTTTGGTCAGCTTTCACGGGCTGAAAGGTCAGCTTTTGGTCAGTGAAAGGTGAGCTTTTGGTTGGCGATTGCTTTTGAACGGATTTTCCTGAGTTGTTGCGTCCTTGTTTGTTCCTATTGTTTGTCGGTGTAGAAGTTGATCATGCGTGTGATGGCCCGTTGGCATACGGGGCAGAACTCTGGGTTTTCGTTGGTGCGCATTCGGCAGTCGGGGTAGGGTCGGTAAACTCCGTGCTGTGAATAGCCTGCTGGCTCGTAAGCACCTGTTTCCCAATTTGTTTTCTTTGCATTGGGTTGTCCGAGCGTTGCGGGCTGTGGGGTTGGTACGGGTGTCTTCTCTTTCACCATGTCGGCCCACTTACTGTTGAAATCTACGAGTGTAGTCAGGTTGGGTTCCCATGGTTCGATGTCGTGTGGGTACATCGGAATTTCCTCTTTCCCGTAGGCGTATTCGTCGCCGAGCCCAGCGAAGGAATGGCCGAACTCATGCACGACGACGGGTTTGAATGCCGGGTGGTGAGTCATCGACAAGTTGTAGGAGTTGAGTATGCCTCCGCCCCCGTAGTTGTTGGTGTTCACCAGCACGATGATGTGTTCGTATGGGGTTCCCGCGAGCCAGTCGTGGAGGTCTTTCAGGTGGAGTGTCGTCAGGTATCTGTCGCTGTAGAAGGTGTTGAAGTTGGAGTGCAGTGCGGTGTTTTTCCATATTCCCCTGCCAGGTTCCGATGTTCCGCTCTCTTCTGACGGTGCTTTGACTGCTACGATGTTGAATCTGCTTCTCATCGACTTGAACGGTTCGTGTGCGAAGAGAGCCTCCATTGCCGTGCGGCAGTCGTCGATGAACACGGGCATCTCGCTTTCTGTGTATCCCTCGGCCACGTATGCGATGTGGATGCAGCGTGTTGTGTCGGCTGCCTGTTGGAGTGTCTCGTAGGGGGTGACGGCCTTCTCGCCAATCCTTCGTATGAGTATGTCGGCTGGGGCTACGGTGTGGGTGAGCGTTGCCATGGTCTGCCGTCGGTTGTTCTTCAGGTCAAGGGTGACGTCGATGGTGTCTTTGGGGTAGGGCACGAGGAAAACGTTTTGAAAAGCCTTGGTGCTTGTCTTTGCTTCGTCGTAGGAGAGCCACTCTTGGAAAAGTGTTGAGAAGGAGTTGCGGTAGATGACGCGTTGCGAACGGTGGTCGCGCACGGTTATCTGGCCGTTTCCCTCGACTGGCAGCTCAGCCAGCCGTTGTCGCTTGCCGTACCATCGTGGTATTTTGCACAGCTCATCGACGGCGATGGCCTGGCTTTTGGCGTTGCCCGTAAAGGTATAGTCGATGCGTAGCGTTGCGTCGGTGAAGTAATGCTGAAATTCCTGTGCCCCGATTGTCAGGCAGCTGATGAGGGCAATGACGAGCGATATTGTTTTTTTCATTTGTTCTGTTTTTTCTTGGTAAGACTTCTTGCCTACAAAGTAACGAATTTTCCGCCGAACGACCAAACTTTGCTGTCGTGTATTTGTCTTTTTCGTGGTGCGCGTTAGAAGAGAGAGTCCAGATCGTATCAGCAATGACATTGTGAAAGCTGACCTTTTGCCGCACAAAAGCTGAGGTATCGCGTGGTGAAAGGTGAGCTTTCGTTTTGCCGGTCCGTTGCTATACCAATCGCAAGCTCCTTGTCGGTTGAGCCGTAGCACAGTTGTCGTTCGCTCTTTGGGAAATAAGTTTTGGTAAACTTTTTTGCTTTGAGATTTCCAAAAGTTTCCATTTTTGTATCACTTCTGCGTCGGATATTTCTCTTTTCTATCCCCATTTTTTATTATTCAGTGTGCATCAATAAGTTTAATGCTAAATTTTAAATAATTGAATACTACTTAGTTACGTTGTGATTGCAAGTTTTAATAGAAAAAATCTATTATTTTTTCTCTTCATTTTTCTTTCATTTAATCAAACTTTTAAATACCTTTGCAACTGATAAAAGTTATCTAAAAAGAAAATTTATTTCAAAGTTTGGAGCTGAAAGTTCACAATTAATTTAACCAATTCGACCCTTACTCCGGACTTTGTTTACTCTAATAAAGATATTTAAACTAAACAATGGAAATCAAAAACTTTACAATCACCAAGCGTGACGGAACAAAGGAGCGTTTTTCGCTCGACAAAATCATGAATGCCATTGTCAAGGCATTCGAAAGTGTCAACGAACCCACTGACTTGGGTACGGTATCGAAAGTGTTGGCTGACCTCGACATCCACAATGACATCAAGGTGGAAGACATTCAGAACCAAGTGGAAGAAGCACTGATGAAGGAAGGCTACTACAACGTTGCCAAGAGCTTCATCGTCTATCGTCAGCAACACACCGAAGATCGTGAGGTGCTTGAGAAAATGCGCTTTCTGACCGACTATTGCAAGGCCGAGAACGCAGCGACAGGCTCAAAGTTCGACGCCAATGCCAACGTGGAGCACAAGAACATCGCAACACTCATCGGCGAGTTGCCCAAGCAAGGCTTCATCAGACTCAACCGCCGTTTGCTCACCGACCGCATCAAGAAGATGTATGGCAAAGATCTCTCAAACGAATACCTCGACTTGCTGAACCACCACTTTATATATAAGAACGACGAGACCAACCTCGCCAACTACTGTGCCTCGATAACCATGTACCCGTGGCTCATCGGCGGCACGACATCCATCGGCGGCAACTCCACGGCTCCTACCAATCTGAAAAGCTTCTGCGGCGGATTCATCAACATGGTGTTCATGGTTTCGAGCATGCTCGCTGGCGCATGCGCTACCCCTGAGTTCCTCATGTACATGAATTACTTCATCCAATTGGAGTACGGCAAAGACTACTGGAAGCACCCCGACCAAGCAGCCGACCTGAGTTTGAAGAAGCGCACCATCGACAAGATCATCACTGACTACTTCGAACAAATCGTCTATTCGCTCAACCAGCCCACCGGCGCACGCAACTATCAAGCCGTGTTCTGGAACATCTCCTACTATGACAAGTACTATTTTGAGTCACTCTTCGGCAATTTCTACTTCCCCGACGGCTCACAGCCCGATTGGGAGGGTGTGTCGTGGCTGCAAAAGCGATTCATGCGCTGGTTTAACCAAGAGCGTACCAAAGCCGTGCTGACCTTCCCCGTAGAGACCATGGCACTGTTGGCCGACAATGGCGAGTGCCGCGATGCCGAATGGGCCGATTTCGCCGCACAGATGTATGCCGACGGACACAGCTTCTTCACCTACATGAGCGACAATGCCGACTCGCTGAGCTCATGCTGCCGTCTGCGAAACGAGATTCAAGACAACGGATTCTCCTACACCCTGGGCGCCGGAGGAGTGTCAACGGGGTCGAAGAGCGTGCTGACCATCAACCTGAACCGCTGCATACAGTATGCCGTCAACCACCAACTCGACTACAAGGAATACCTGTCGCACATCATTGACCTCTGCCACAAAGTGCAACTGGCCTACAACGAGAACCTCAAGGACCTGCTCCGGAGCGGCATGCTGCCACTGTTCGACGCCGGATACATCAACATCGACCGCCAGTACCTCACCATCGGCATCAACGGACTTGTGGAGTCAGCCGAGTTTATGGGCATCGACATCACGCCAAACGACACCTACAAGGAATTCGTTCAGGGAGTACTCGGTCTCATTGAGAAATACAACAAGTCATATCGCACCAAGGAAGCCATGTTCAACTGCGAGATGATACCAGCCGAGAACGTAGGAGTGAAGCACGCTAAGTGGGACAAGGCCGACGGATACTTCGTTCCGCGCGACTGCTACAACAGCTATTTCTACCGCGTTGAGGACGACTCGCTCACCATACTCGACAAGTTCCGCCTTCATGGGGCACCCTACATCGAGCATCTCACAGGCGGTTCGGCGCTGCACATGAACCTCGACGAGCACCTCACTCAACCACAGTACCGACAACTCTTCAGAGTGGCCGCACAAGAGGGCTGCAACTACTTCACGTTCAACATCCCCAACACCATCTGCAATGAATGCGGACACATCGATAAGCGCAATCTCAAGGAGTGTCCACACTGCCATTCGACCAACGTTGACTACCTCACGCGAATCATCGGCTACATGAAGCGCGTCAGCAACTTCTCGGCGGCACGACAAGTAGAGGCGAGTCACCGCTACTATGCTACCCCGGCGAAATTCGACGTCGATGTGAAGTGCAAGGAAGAAGTCACCGTCGAGAATGCTTAAGTACGTCAATACCGACATCGTCTTTCAGGAATTCCCCGATGAGGTGACACTGGCCATCAACCTTTCCAACTGTCCTTGCCACTGTCCGGGCTGCCACAGCTCGTATTTGTGGAAGGACGTCGGACAGCCGCTGACCCCTCGCTCCATCGAAGATTTCCTACGCGATGTGGGGCATGTGCGACTCACCTGCGTTGGATTGATGGGGGGCGACGCCGAGCCAGAGGCTGTCGATGCGGTGGCCAGCTATATACGTGCGAAACACCCACAACTGAAAGTCGGTTGGTACACAGGGCGGACCACAATCTCGCCATCCATCGACAAAAGGCACTTCGACTACATCAAGGTGGGGCCCTATCTCCGCCATTTGGGCGGGCTCGACAGTCGCCGTACCAACCAACGCATGTTCCGCATCACACCATCCGGTATTCAAGACATCACCTCCCGTTTCTGGAGGTGATGCCTTTTTTTTATGCCACGTCTTCACACGATGTTCATATCTTCGTCAACGGCAATTCACAGGCCGTTAACCACTTCTTAACAAACAAGTGATAACTTTGCGACAGATTAATATTCATCTTACAACTGAGGATTGCTCACAAACAAAAATAGACATGAGACATTTCAATTTCGTACGACTGCTCGAATCCATCCGCTTCCTTGTGGCACTCTTCACACGTAGCAGCAGGATGACGAGCAAGATGTAGCACGGTGGCGGCTCAACTGCCACACGTGAAGAGACACCCCTGTCGGACCAAAACCTGACGGGGCTTTTTTTGCATCGTCGTAAAATGTTTTGTACATTTGCAGCCATGAAACTCAAAGAGATAATCAGACTGTTGGCCTTCGATGCCGACGACACGCTCTGGGACTGCCAAACTTATTTCGACGCTGTGGAGCGGGAATACTGTCAGATACTGTCGGCCTACGGCAGCGCAACGGCCATATCGGAGGCGCTCTTCGCCGTCGAGACCGCCAATATGCCCTTGCTCGGCTATGGGTGCAAGGCCTTCGTGCTTTCGCTCGTCGAGAACGCAATAGCCGTGAGCAACGGCACGATTGCGGCTACCGACATAGCACGGATAACGCAACTGGGAAGGTCGCTTCTCGAACTACCAGGAGAGCCACTGGTAGGGGTTGAGGCCACGCTGGGGCAGCTCCGTAAGACGGGCAGATACAAAATGGTAGTGTTCACCAAAGGCGAGTTGCTCGATCAGGAGAACAAGTTGCGCCGCTCACGTCTGGAACGCTATTTCGATGACGTCGTGATAGTTTCCGACAAGACACCGGAGGCTTATCGTCGGCTGTGCCGTCGGTTCGGCTGCCAGATTAACGAGCTGCTGATGGTGGGCAATTCGTTCCGCTCCGACATCAGTCCCGTGCTGCAACTCGGCGGATATGCCATCCACATTCCCCATCATGCAGTATGGCAGCACGAGGTTGCGGAGGAATATGCCCACGAAAGGCTGCTGACAGTCAACAGCTTTGCCGACATATTGCCACATCTCGATTAAGTGGTTTTGTAATCAGTTGAAAACCAGCGCGATAGCAAAGACGTAGTGAAAGCTGACCTTTCGTCGTGTGAAAGCTTACCTTTTGGGCGGTGAAAGGTGAGGTTTCGCCAACCGTCGCTGACGTGTTGCGACAAAAGAATGGAAAATAGTCGCCAAATTCGCATTTATCTGAAAAACTTTGATTATCTTTGCAGAATAAGTAGGTGGCTACGAGGAGTTGCTCCGGCAACGTTTCCGCCGCATATCCTGAAAAATCATACTCCCAATTTATGGCAACGACCGGTGATAAAAAGAGGAAGGCTGCATCAACAGCCATCAAGACAACACGCAAGAGAGGTGCGAAGGCGCAGAAAGCTCCCGTGAAGAGGGGCATTTCCGACGAGCTGATTCCCATCGAGGAGGAGACATGGCTGCTGCAACCCATAGCCGTGACGATGATGCGCCATGACTATTCGCTCATTCAGGTGCGCATTCTCGTGTCGATTGTCGAGAGTCTGCAGAACATTCTTCACGGAATACTCAACAACAAGCGGTCGCCGCAGTTGGCACTCTTCCAGACCAACGAACTGGATGAGGACGGGCGGATGCCCATCAAGTTGCCGTTCAAGGAACTGGGGGTTGACCCTAACCACTATCCGCAGCTGCGAAACTCGCTCAAGATGTTAGCTTCGATTCCCGTGGAGATTCCCTACAAGACCACCGAGGGGCGCAAATACACGAAAGCTACCAACCTTTGCGACGTGTATATCCCAGAGGATCGCTCGTACAACAAGTACGCCATATTAAAGCTCGACCGATCAGTGGCTGAGCGACTCGTGTCGCTCGACTTCGGTTATCACAGGCTTGGAAAGCAGATTGTCTTTGCTTGCAAGAACCGTTACACCCAACGCATCTACATGTTCATCGAGTCGTGGATAGACAAGGGGCGGACGGTCATCAAGACTTACGAGTTCCGCAAGATGCTGAGGCTGGAGAATAACTACAAGAAGTTTTCCGATTTCTGCCGACGAGTGCTCGATCCGGCCAAGCAAGAGCTGAAGGAACTGGCCGACAAGGGCTTCTGCGACTGCTATTTCGAGTACGAAAAGAAGTACGACCGTGGGCAACGGGGCGGCGAACCCGATGAGCTGGTGTTCATTATCTACCGTGCCAAGGACAAAATGAAGGCCCAACTGGAGCAGATGAACGACATGCAGCGCCGCCAATTCCAACAGATGCTGGTGCAGTATTTCGACTTCACGCCGATGAATGCCAAACAGATGGCCGACAGAATCACGGCCGAGACTTATCCGGAGGCCATGCAGAAACTCATCGACCTCAGGCAGCGGTTCGCCACTTCCTATATCAACGACAAGGCTGCCTACACGTTCAAGAGTCTCGACAAGATGCTCAAGGACTACGAGGTGCCCAACACCGAGGTGGAAGAAGTGTGAGGCCGGGTGTCGGGCGACTTGCTTCCTTCAATCATTTTCTCATTTTCTTTTCGATGATTCGTTCCACAGGACAGGATGTCCGTGGTGTCGTGTCAGTGTTTTTCGCGTGGTTTCGTCGCGTCGATATTCCTCTTCAGTCCCTCATATTTTGCCCTTTTCACGGCCGATCCCTTGAACAGCGCACGGTATTGCTCAACGGTCAGCGCATGCCAGTCGTCCTTTGTCATTCTGAGTAGTTCAGGTTTGGGCTGCAAAGCTGGCTCCGTGTTGGGCATTGCAAAGCGATTCCACGGACAAGCCTGCTGACAGCGGTCGCAACCGTAGATGGTATCGCCCATGTTGCTTCGTGCCTCGTCCGACAGTTCGCCACGGTTCTCGATGAGTTGGTAGGACAGGCATCGGGCGGCATCAAAGCCAATTTCATCGGTGAGGGCATGGGTGGGACAGGCGTCGATGCACCGGTGGCAGCCGCCGCAGTGGTTCGCCATCGGCTTGTCGTAGGCATCGAGTTCGAAGGGGAGGAAAATCTCACCCAGAAAGAACATCGAGCCTGCACGGGGGATGATGAGCTGGTGGTTCTTTCCTGTCCAGCCGATGCCCGCTTTCCAAGCCCAGTAGCGCTCAAGCACAGGTGCCGTGTCAACGAAGATGCGTATTTCGCCCTCGGTCGCAGGCTCGCCCGTTTCCAAAGGGTGGGGGATGAGGCTGCCTGCCAGTTCTCTCAGTCTGTCCTTCATCACCTCGTGATAGTCCTGTCCATAGGCATAGGCCGCCAGTTGGTATTCCCCATCGGGCATTGGGTGGGCCGGCGCATAGTTCATGGCCAGTGACAGGATGGTCTTCACTCCAGGGACGAGCAGCCGTGGGTCGAGCCTTTTCTCAGTGTAGTTGGCCATGTAAGCCATGTTGGCTTGGCTTCCCTTGTCGAGCCATGACCTGACGGTGGCCGCAGTCTTGGCATCGACGGCCTCGGCACGGGCCGCTCCACAAGCGAAAAAGCCGAGACGTTGTGCCTCGGCTTTGATGTCGTTGAGTTGAAGCTGAGCCTTTTGCGGACTTTTGCTGTCCTGTCGGCTCGCTGTTGTTGTGTGCCTGTTGTCGTCTGCCATCTTCTCAGTTTGTCAATCGTGCGGTTGTCGGTATCGGATGGTCGTCATTCCGTCAGTCTCCGATTTTGAAAACCTTGAACTCATATCCCTCTTCCTTCAGCCATTCCAGAGCCTTCGGCAGTGCGTAGTGGAGCTTGTCGATGCTCTTCAGTGAGTCGTGGAAGGTGATAATGGAACCGTTGCGCGCATAACGCTTCACGTTGTTCAGCACATCCTCTCCCGTCATCCATTTCGAATAGTCACGAGTGACGAGGTCCCACATGACAACGCGGTATCGCTTCTTCACCCACTGATAGACCGTATGGCGCAACCAACCGTGTGGTGGGCGGAAGAAATGGGAGTGAATGAGGTTGTCAGCCTCGTTGACATCAGCCGCATAGGTCAGCGCCCAGTGCTTGAACGACCCCAGATGGTGGTAGGTGTGGTTGCCAACAAGATGGCCTCGCCTGACCACTTCCTCATAGATTTCGGGATGTTTGTGCACGTTGTCGCCCACCATGAAGAAGGTAGCCTTTGCCCCATACTGGTCGAGTGTGTCGAGAATGAAGGGAGTTGCCTCAGGAATCGGCCCGTCGTCGAATGTCAGATAGACAGCGTGCTCGTTGGGATCCATCCTCCACAAGGCATGGGGATAGAGCCATCTCATCCATCTGTCGGGTTGTTCTATAAACATTCGTTGGTCTGTTGGTTCAAAAAGCGTCTGTCAGCTGGTCGTTTCCACAAACCTTTGTCGGGCTGATGGGTGTGCGCCGAAAGGAGATGCCTCACACATTGGTCGGCCGGTGAGGAGCTTTTGGGTGAAAATAGGCGTCCAACCGGTGGCGGTTCACCGTGCCGATTGACTGTGATAGGAAAGTCCCTGTTGGCGGCGCCTGCATGATGTTGCGATGGTCGCTTGCCGATGCCGTCAACAGGGCTGTTCGTTGTCAGTTTGTTTGGCCACCCCTCATCCGATAGGTGCGGATGAAACTTTCGAGTTCCTTTTCATGTTTCTTGGCCCATGTCTTGTCGTTCTCGTAGTTGGAGGCTATCAAGTTGCCCATTATCTGCATGTACATGTAGCATGAGTTCTGACTCATGCTGAACCCACGCTCATCAAGGCTCAGGTAGTATCTGACGTACTGGCTCGCGTTTTTCCACAGTTCATCGTAGATTTGCCTTGCCTTCGCCTTCTGGTTGAGCATCGAATAGGCCCTCGCTATGTCGGCAGAGCCGCTCATATAGTTGATAGGGACGTTGTAATAGGGAATCTCCTTCTCTATTTTTTTCAGCACATTCAGCGCCTTCGCTTTCTTTCCTTCGGCCAGTAGGTGAAGTGCGAGCTGTCCGACCTCACGTCTGTGGGTGTAACACATGCGCATCACTGTTTCGTCGAGGTAGAGACCTTTGGTTGATAGGCCACCCCACTTGAACTTGTTCATCACGAGATTGTAGGTCTTCTCTGTGTCAAAGTTCTTGCCTTCTTTGGTATAGAACGGCGTAATGCGGTTGACGAGGCCTTCTTGGATGAAGTTGTCGCCGAGATTCATGAAGTTTTCCGAACCGACGGTGATGGCTACATAGAGCGGACGTGTCCAATTGGTGTTCGCTATCATCTCAAGCATCATCAGATCGTTCTTGTAGAGTGCTTGCTTTCCTGCGAGAGAGATGGCCATGCGGTCAGGAATGGAGTCGGTTGGCAGCATCATTCCGCTCTTGCGGACGGCCTCTTTGTCGATGGTCATGTAGATAGTGTCGGTCGGTATGATGTGGTTGTTCGGGTCTTTGGAGCGCACCCAGTACTTCAGCACGTTCTTCAGCTCGAACGGATCGTCGCCGAATTGCTGCCGTGCGGCCACTGGGTCTTGCTTGTAGAAGTCCAATACCACTTCCTTGTATGACGGATCGACCTGCACTACCTCATTGGTGCCGCTCACATAGTCGATTCTCGGCCACGAGATGGGCACGCTTGGTGAGTCGAAAGCTGGCCGACGCATCTGGTCAACGTACCAATCGGTCTGCAAATAGGAGAGATTGCAGACACGTGCGTCAGTTCTGACGCCCTCAACGTCCTGATTATACCACAGCGGGAATGTGTCGTTGTCGCCGTTGGTGAACACAATGGGGTAGCCTTTCTCCTGCAACGAGTTGAGATAGTTCTGCCCAAAGTCGCGGGCGGTGTAGCGACCGGAGCGGTCGTGGTCATCCCACGTCTGTGATGCCATCTGTATGGGGATGAGCAGGCAGGCCAATGATGCGACGGCTGCTGCGAGAGTGCCTGATAATTTGCGCTTCTTGAGCCAGTCGTAGATGGCTGTCACGCCGAGACCGCACCAGATTGTGAAGGCGTAGAATGAGCCAGCGTAGGCATAGTCGCGCTCACGGGGTTGTCCGGGTGTCTGGTTGAGATAGACGACGATGGCCAATCCTGTCATGATGAATAGGAAGAGCACCACCCAACATTGCTGTATGCCCCGCTTTCCTCTGAAAGCCTGCCAGAAGAGGCCGAGGAGTCCGAGCAACAGGGGTAGCCCGTAGAAGACGTTGTGTCCCTTGTTGGCTTTCAGTTCGTCGGGCATCATGTTCTGATCGCCGTAGAGCATGTTGTCGATGAATGATATTCCGGTGATCCAGTTGCCGTGTTCGGGTTCGCCGTTGCCTTGCATGTCGTTCTGCCTTCCTACGAAATTCCACATGAAATAGCGCCAGTACATGAAGTTGCACTGATAGGAGATGAAGAATTTGATGTTCTCCAGCTGTGTGGGCATTTTGACTCCATCGACGTCGTGTCCCTCAATGCCTCCCATCCACTGCTCGTAGTGTGAGGCATGGGCTGCGTCGTACATTCTGGGGAAGAACATATTTTGCTCGAATAGCTGTGTGGATTTGTGGCGTACGATGAAGTAGGAGTCTTTCTCTCCTTTCGTTGCCTTTTCCTTTTGTTGGTAGATGGGTGCGCCCTCTTTGAAATCGTAGTGCATTCCGTCAGCTGCGACGGCTGGTTCGCTTGTGTAGGCCTGTCCGTAGAGTAGCGGATAGTCGCCGTACTGGTTGCGGCTGAGGTAGTTGCCTAAGGTAAAGATATCCTCCGGTGAGTTTTGGTCCATCGGTGGGTTGGCTGTCGAGCGGATAACGATGAGTGCGTAGGTGGAGTAGCCGATGATGAGCATCAGCATGCAGAGCAGTGCGGTGTTCTTCACTCGTGAGGAGACGAGTGCCACCTTGTCTTTCTTCATGTTCAGCACGAAGTAGAGCACGCCGATGATGATGATTCCGATGATGAATGCGCTCCATCCGTAGCCGTAGAATGGGATTCCGATGAGTGCGAAGGCAATAAGGAAGGCTATGTTCTCACGTTTGCCGTTGCTGTTCTTGTAGGTTTCGTAGATGGCCCACACGAACGAGCCGATGAGCAGTAGGATATATAATATTGTACCTGTGTTGAACGGCATGCCTAAGGTGTTGGTGAAGAGCAGTTCGAACCATCCTCCGACGGTGATGATGCCTGGAATGACGCCATAGAGCACGGCTGCCACGAGCACGATCGACACGAATAGCGCCAGCAGAGAGCCGCGAAGGTTGGCATCGGGGAACTTGTGGTAGTAAAAGACCAGCACGATGGCCGGTATGCAGAGCAGGTTGAGCAGGTGCACACCGATGGAAAGTCCCGTCATGTAGGTGATGAGCACGAGCCAGCGGTCAGCGTGTGGCTTGTCGGCATTGTCCTCCCATTTGAGGATGAGCCAGAACACCACTGCCGTGAATGCCGATGAGTAGGCATAGACCTCGCCTTCGACGGCCGAGAACCAGAAGGTGTCGCTGAATGTATAGACCAGTGCGCCGACCAATGCCGAGCCTTCGATGGCGATGAGTTTGCCCAGTTCAATGGTTTCGCCGTCGCGGACGATGAGTTTGCGGGCGAGATGCGAGATGGTCCAGAAGAGAAACATGATACAAGTCGCTGAAAGCAGTGCGCTCATGGTGTTGACCATGCGTGCCACTTGTGACGGATCGCTGACGAACTGTGAGAAGAGATTTGCCGTCAGCGCAAAGAACGGTGCCCCAGGAGGGTGCCCCACTTCGAGTCTGTAGCCTGTTGTAATGAATTCTGGACAGTCCCAGAAGCTGGCTGTCGGTTCAATCGTGGAGCAATAGACAACGGCTGCAATCACGAAAGCAAGCCATCCCATCACATTGTCCACCAGTCTAAACTTTTTCATCTATACATTTTGAATTTTGTCCGCCGTCAGTTGCAGCGGAGAAGTTATGTCGAATTTAATGCTGCAAAGATAATAATATAAATTCGGATTTGAGCGAAGGATTTTGATAAATTAAGAGTAGGCTTGAAAATATCATTGTCGTGGCGGTTCTTTCAACTGGCTGTGCGTTTGCTTTTCGTGCTGTCTGATGCTGTGTGTCGGCAGCTTTGAAGGGTGGCGAGGGGCGGTTTTTGTCAAGAAAAGTTCACAACCGTCTGTCATCGCTGACCAATCGGAGTGTGAAAGGTGAGCTTCGGGGCGGTGAAAGGTGAGCTTTTGGTTGGCGAAAGCTCACCTTTTTCAACATGAAACGTAACGCGCACATTGTCAGCAAGTTACAAGTGAGTGATAAAAACGGTAGATTGTCATGATTTTTCATGTCTTTCCGCTCCGCCGTGACTTGCCCGATGACCAGTTTTCCGCTATCTCTTTCATGCCCCCAAGTCTGGGATCACCTGTCGGCGGCGAGTGTTTGCTGTTGGCCTATCGTAGGTTGGCTTTTCACAGGGTAGCTGCTACCACATCATTCTCCCCCAATGGTCCATTAGAGCCTGACGAGAGGCCATATAGACGCTATATCCTTGTGAAATTATGGACTAATGCCCATTGGGGATGATGGTTCACTCAGTCCTTGTTTTTTCCGTAGTAGAATAGGCAATGGTATCTTGCTATGTAAATTATGTGTGCCAATTTTTGGTGAAACCGTCGGAATATTATTACCTTTGCAGTCAGAAAGTCGAATCGGCTGTCAGTCGAGGAACGTCTGTGGTCTGGAAACGACTAAAAAAACAACAATAGAAAAATGAAATTAACGAACGAAAGGAGCAGCATGCTCCATGGTATTCTTCTGATGGCGCTCTTCGCTTGCGCCGCATTCTACATCGGAGAGGTCGATATGATGAAAGCGATCTCTTTCTCACCGATGATTATTGGTATTATTCTTGGCATGCTCTATGCCAACAGTCTGCGTAATAATCTGCCCGAAACATGGACACCGGGCATCGTTTTCTGCTCGAAGAGAATCTTGCGCATAGGTATCATTCTCTATGGGTTCAAGCTCACTTTTCAGGACATCACCGCTGTCGGACTGCCGGCTATCATCATCGATGCCATTGTAGTGATAGTGACCATCCTTCTCGGTGTGTTTGTGGGCCGACTCCTCAAGATGGACCGGAGCATTGCCCTGCTGACGGCCTGCGGAAGTGCCATCTGCGGCGCGGCGGCGGTGATGGGTGTCGATGGCGCTATTCGTCCAAAACCTTATAAGACAGCCGTGTCGGTGGCCACAGTGGTCATCTTCGGCACACTCTCCATGTTTCTTTATCCGATTCTTTACAGAGCCGGCATCTTCGATATGCCAGCCGATCAAATGGGCATCTTTGCCGGTTCGACCATCCATGAGGTAGCCCACGTGGTCGGAGCAGGCAATGCCATGGGTCCGGAGATCAGCGACAGTGCCATCATCGTCAAGATGATACGTGTCATGATGCTGGTGCCGGTGCTGCTTGTCATAGCTTTCTTCGTGGCAAGGGACGTCGAGAACCGCGAAGACGGCAGCGCAGAGAAAACCAAAATTCAGGTTCCGTGGTTCGCCATTATGTTCCTGCTCGTCATTTGCTTCAATAGCCTCGACCTTCTGCCAGCTTCCGTGGTAAGTTTCATCACCACTCTCGACACCTTCCTTCTGACGATGGCCATGACGGCTCTGGGTGCAGAGACGAGTATTGAGAAATTTAAGAAAGCCGGCTTTAAACCGTTCCTCTTGGCGGCCATCATTTATTGCTGGCTCATCGGCGGCGGCTACTGTTTGGCCCGCTATGTGGTGCCGATGCTTATGTAAGCGGAACACGGTTACCGACCAACCAATTACCTCAGACAGCCCATCGCCTCACATTCTATAGGCGGTGGGCTGTCGTTTGTCTGGCAATGCTCCTTCCCTTGCTCCATTCACGTTCACCCCTTGCTCATTCACGCTCACCCCTTGTTCTACTCTCACCCGTCAATTGCTCCATTCTTGCCTGTCCTTTGCTTCCTATACGCTCACCCTTTGTTCCGTACCACTCTGCTGTCTGTCCAACGATGGGCAGAAGTTTCCTTATCAATCGCATGACATTCTGGCCTCGAATAGGTAACGGTGGGATAGTCATGACCGAACAAAAAACAAAGTAGGGACGACACGAATGCCGTCCCTACTGTTATTAATCCTCCTTGTTTTATTAGGACAAGTGTTACAAGAATGCCACTGTCAGGCCAGCCATGACGATGGAAACCATAGACATGAGCTTGATAAGAATGTTCAAACTTGGGCCAGACGTGTCCTTGAATGGGTCGCCTACTGTGTCACCGACGATAGTTGCCTTGTGACTGTCAGAGCCTTTGCCACCGAAGTTGCCCTCTTCGACCATCTTCTTGGCATTGTCCCATGCACCACCAGCATTGGCCATAAAGACTGCGAGCGTGAAACCGGCAGCCAATCCGCCGACAAGCAGACCTAAGACGCCTGCAACTCCGAGCAATATACCCACGATGATTGGGATAGCGATGGCCAAAAGGCTTGGGAACACCATCTCCCGCTGAGCACTGCGAGTGGAAATCTCCACGCAACGCCCGTAGTCTGGTGTGGCTTTGCCTTCGAGAATACCGGTAATCTCACGGAATTGTCGGCGAACTTCTTCAACCATAGACTGAGCTGCACGTCCAACGGCACCCATTGTGAGACCGCAGAAAAGGAATGCTGCCATGGCACCGATGAAAGCACCGACCAGCACCTTAGGATTCATCAGCGTGACTTCAAAGAATTGCATGAAGTCGGGCATGCTTGCAGTGGATGGATTGAAAGCGTTTCCAGCAGCATCGATGAAATGCTGGCCCTCGTTGACTGCGCGAACCATGGCAATTTTCACCTCTTCCACGTAGGAAGCGAGCAGCGCAAGCGCTGTCAGGGCTGCACTACCGATGGCGAATCCCTTACCCGTGGCAGCAGTAGTGTTGCCCAGAGCGTCGAGCGCATCGGTGCGATGGCGTACGTCCTCACCCAGTTCGCACATTTCTGCATTACCACCGGCATTGTCGGCGATAGGTCCGTAGGCATCCGTAGCGAGCGTAATGCCCAGCGTTGACAACATTCCGACTGCCGCAATACCAATACCGTAGAGGCCGTGGCTGATCGACGACGCGTTCATGCTCATGTCGAAGCCGTTGGCGCAGAGGTAACTCAGCATGATGGCCAGCGAAATGGTGAGCACTGGGATACAAGTGGAAATCATTCCCGTTCCCAATCCCTTGATAATCACTGTGGCAGCACCTGTCTCACTTGCCTTAGCAATGAGCTGTGTTGGCTTATAGCTGTGCGATGTGTAGTATTCGGTAGCCTGACCGATGATGACTCCTGCCACGAGACCTGTGACAACGGAGAATGAAACGCCCAGCCAGTTTTCAAGTCCGAGCAGATAAAGGATGGCGAACGAAGCCACACCCACGAGCAGAGCCGCAATGTTTGTTCCCAGTCCGAGAGAGTGGAGCAAGTCTTTCATCGTCGCCCCGTCTTTTGTGCGCACCAAAAAGATGCCCAACAGTGAGAGGAAGATGCCCACGGCAGCGATAATCATCGGTGCGATGACAGCTTTGAGCTGCATTTCGCTGTTCATAGCAAACGCCGTAGCACCCAGAGCGGCCGTAGAGAGAATACTTCCACAATAGCTTTCGTAAAGGTCGGCACCCATACCAGCCACGTCTCCCACGTTGTCGCCTACGTTGTCGGCAATCGTTGCTGGGTTGCGGGGGTCATCCTCAGGGATGTTTGCCTCCACCTTTCCCACGAGGTCGGCGCCCACATCGGCAGCCTTCGTGTAGATACCACCACCGACACGTGCGAAGAGCGCCTGTGTCGAGGCACCCATACCGAAGGTAAGCATCGTCGTCGTGATAGTGATGAGTGCCATTTCAGAGCCGTTATAGATGTAGTTCAGTAGCAAAAACCAGAATGCGATGTCAAGCAATCCCAGACCTACAACCACCAATCCCATCACCGCACCACTGCGGAAGGCAATCTTCAGACCCTTGTCGAGACCGTGTTGCACGGCATTGGCGGTGCGAGCAGAAGCGTAAGTGGCGGTCTTCATGCCGAAGAAACCAGCCAGACCAGAGAATAAACCACCCGTAAGGAAAGCTACGGGCACCCAAGGGTTCTGCACTTTCAGTACGTAGGCCATCAGTGCGAAAACAACAGCCAATACTGCGAATACAATGCCTACGATCTTGTATTGCTGTTTCAGATAGGCCATCGCGCCTTTTCTGACGTGTTCGGCGATTTCGATCATCTTTGATGTTCCCTCCTCTTCTTTCATCATGGCAGAGAAGAAATGCCAAGCCATGCCTAGTGCTATCACTGAGGCAATTGGTACAAGCCAAAAGACTTCTGGAATGTTCATTGTGTAATAGAGTTTAATAATTTATTAATGTATGTTTTCATCTTTTTTCACTGCCGTATGGTTGCCGACAGCCTGTTTTTTCATTGTTGTACTAATACGGGACAAATGTAGTAAAAAGAATGATTAAATAGTGAATTTTGTTAGCTTTTAACATAAATTTTCCATATTTTCTCACTATCTACGCCCTGTTTTCGGGCTTTCACCTATTTAATATGTGACAAAATGTAACTGAATATCTCACTTTTTCTTAATGATAATTTACTCCTTGCTATTTCTCTTCTCGTGAAAGGCTGCATCGTTCAGGACGATTCTGAACACAATTCTTGAATAAAGAGTGGGGGAAAGGTGCGTAATTCATAAAAAAAATGCTAACTTTGCAACAGGTTATCACATCTTAAAACAATAAAATTATGAAAGTAGTAAACACATCTAATGCTCCAAAGGCCATCGGACCTTACAGTCAGGCTATCGAAGCCAATGGGTTGATTATCACATCTGGACAACTTCCTATCGACCCCGCTACGGGACAGTTTGCGCCGGGTGGCATCAAGGAGCAGACTCGCCAGTCGCTTCTCAACGCACAGGCCATCCTCAAGGAGGCGGGAATCGACCTATCGCATGTCATGAAAACCACCGTTTTCCTTGCAGACATGGAAGATTTCGCTGCCATGAATGAGGTGTATGCTGAGTTCTTCAGCGAACCGTATCCTGCTCGCTCTGCCATCTCTGTGAAACGCTTGCCAAAGGATGCGTTAGTGGAGGTTGAGTGCATTGCGGTAAAGTAACACTTTAATCAAAAAGACGTCATAGAAGTTGTCGGAAAACAAGAGTTCTGTTTTGTAACGAGGGCGCTTGCCGACGGGCGAATGATGCAATTTGATGGGTGATTGGTCGATGAAATGGGCCGTTTTTGATTCAGAAGGGCCTTGCCTACAATGGCATTTCATTGCGAAAAACAAAGGAGGGCTATCCGTTATGGGTAGCCCTTTTTTGTTGTCGGCTGACGGTTCTGATGCTTGTCGGCCTGTGTTGCCCTTCTAAGATAATTCTTAAACTACAACTGATTGAAAATAAATAAGTTACCTTGTTGATAAGACTAAACTGGTAACGATTTAGAAACGAGCGAGCTACCTGGCT
>QWCE01002528.1_pt1 | contig 31858 bp, 24 predicted proteins | sample 1972531 | NCBI WGS metagenome assembly QWCE01 (sample SAMN09866716, study PRJNA288562) | Human gut metagenome isolate term4_stool, whole genome shotgun sequencing... | reverse complement strand
AACTGTAATCAGTGTATATCATAAATATTAAATTGTCAATTTAAATATACTCAAGATAAAGGCGTTAACAAGTATATGTAGAATATTCAGATGTCTAGAACATTTACATCTTCTGCTTTTTAATTGTGATGAATTTAGTGAAAGCGCCAGCGAGAAACACGTTCTATCTTTGTTTTTGAAATCTTGTTTTGATTACAAATAAAAATGAGGGTTGTGTTAACAACCCTCAAAGCTATAAACAAGCGCCAATTCATTTCTTACAAAATAAAGTTCAACGCTTACTATTATGGTAGGGCATGAGGGACTCGAACCCCCAACCGACGGATTCGAAGACCGCGACTCTATCCAGTTGAGCTAATACCCCTTAACATTCTACAAATAATTATAACCTCAAAATAAGTCAACGTCAAACAAAAATATTTGGTTGTACATCCCGCATGCTTGACAGACACAGTTCTAAACTATTTCTTGAGAAATCTATCCACCATAATTCTGCAAGCATCTTCATTCTTATCACATAGTACAAAGCTTCGCCCTAAGCTCATACAAACCGCTCCAAGTGTACCGGAACCAGCAAAGAAATCACCGCATAGATCTCCCTGATCTGTTGAAGCCAAAACAATTCTACTGATTAGTTCTTCTGGCTTTTGAGTTGCATATCCCGTACGCTCTCCTGAAGTCCTTCCAACCATTGGAATTTCCCAAACATCACGCATATTTACAAGGGTATACCAACCATTTTCGTCCTCATACTCCTGAACACCTTTAAAATTATACGGCTGCGCCCCCCTGTTGTATGATTTCTCTTTTTGAGGATTAAATTTATATTTTTTTGTTTTAGAATACAACAAAATAGTGTCGTGCTTTCTGGCAAATCTTTTGCCACTCGCACCTCCAGATCTATAACCCCAAACTATCTCATTCACCATATTTCCCATGCCGAAAATTTCGTCCATTATAATTTTAACATAATGTACCGCCCTGTAGTCGAGATGAATCCAGATTAAACCGTCATCTGAGAGCAATTCTCTTGCAGCAAATATCCTTTCCGTTAGCATCTCAAGATATTCACAAAGGCCATTATTCCATATATCAATATATGCTAAGTCCTTTGATCCATCGGGCTTGCGAAAAAAATATTTTGCGCCAGAATAAAATGGAGGATCCATGTAAATCATCTGGAAGCTTCCTTTGAAATCACTCGCTGTAAGACTTCGCATAATTTCTAGATTATCAGCGCAGTAAACTTCACCGCTGTATTGGTCTTGCTCTCCAAAGTTCTCATTCCAATACGGTGTACATTCAAAAGCTCCACGGCGATCATATTCACCGTGAAGCTTTAAATTCTCAATTAACTTATAAATTTCATTTAATTCTTTAAGAGCCATTTATCTACTACCCTTGTCGTAAGGCTGTGCTACAGCAGCAGGAGCACTTGATTTCTTAGAACTCAGCGCAAGAACAATGAGGGTTGCAACAAACGGTATTGCCTTGTAAAATTCGCTTGTAACAGGAAGATTATCGAGGAATGGAATCAAATTATACGCCGCTGCAATTGTCTTCATAAACCCAAAGAAAGCCGCTGCGATAGCAATTCTTATAGGCTTCCATTGTCCGAATATCATTACTGCCAAAGCTAGGAATCCATATCCTGCGACATTAGAGTCAAAATTTGTAGAAGTCGGTATGATGAAAACCAGTCCACCAAGAACATTTTTCCTATAACTGGAATATCTCCGAGAACTGGAACCTTCATAACCCTAAACGTGTTGTTAAACTGAATCTGCTGAACACCAAGGTCCTGCACCGTCCTCGCTGCGAACACGCAAAATGCAGGAGCAAACATATTCAGCGCAGTTCCACCTATTATCTGGTCAGCCTTCATATTAATAGCAGAGTATGCAAGAAGCAAGGAAAATACCCCTCCTGTCAAGGCTGCAATCACACAAGCTATCAGCAATAAGCCAGTGCCGCTCATGCTATCCTGCATGTTATTGATAAACAAAATACTGGTGAAAGCTCCCATTATCATCGTTCCATCAAGGGCGATATTGGTTACGCCACCTCTCTCCGTGAACATACCACCAAGAGCAACTATGAGGAGCGGTATCGAAAAAAACATCGTCTGTTGTACAATCAGATATACTACATTCATTATTCTTGCCCTCCTTTTGTTTCTGCCTTATAAACAGTATTTCCTATTTCTGCTTTTTTTATTTCGTCATATTTTGCATTATCAATATTATTTGCTACTTTATCGTTAGCAATGCCAGCATCATCAGACTTATCAGCAATACCAGCATCGTCAGACTTATTAACAATTCCAATATCATCACTCTGATTAGCAATTGCAGCGTCATCAGTCTTATTAAATCTCTTAATCAGCATTGGCATGAATTTTCTAAACAAAAGCGAGAATGCGCTGAAGTAGATTATGCATGCAACGATAATTTCTATGACCTCAGGCATGTAGTTCAGGCTTTGTAAATACGTTCCACCTTGGTCTAGGTAACCGATAAATATCGACGAGAAAATAATTCCTATAGGATTTGATAATCCCAAAAGTGCAACTGAAATTCCGTTAAACCCATCAACCGCAAGCTCATCAACAATAGCAATATGTCTAGCTGATGGACCACTTAAGAATACAAGAGCCCCTCCGATTCCTGCAAGTGCACCTGCAATTATCATGGACATTATTATCTGTTTTTTTGAATTTATTCCCGCATATTTGCCAGCGTCTTTGTTGTGTCCGACAGCCATTAGCTCATAGCCGAAAATTGTTTTGTAGAAAACTACATATACTATTATGGCTATTACAACAGCGATTATAAATCCCCCATTAAGCGAGGACGTTTCCTTGTATGCACCAAACTGGTTGTAAAAAATATCATCAAGGCCCCACTTCGGAATTTCCGCTGTTTTTGCGACATCCATTGATAGATTTCTATTAGCATCATACGCATAGTGACTAATAATGTAATTCGCGGTGTACATACCAATATAATTCATCATTATCGTAGCTATAACTTCGTGAACATTGAAAAATGCCTTGAGTAGCCCTGGCAAAGCACCCCACAGGCCTCCTACAAGAGCTGCGCACAAAATAGCCACAATCCAGTGAACGCTTCCAAGGCTCGTCCAATATACGCCAACATATATTGCGGTAGCGCCACCAATTATGAATTGTCCAGAAGCACCGATGTTGAACAACCCAGTTTTAAATGCACAACCGACAGAAAGTCCAGTCATAATAAGCGGTGTAGCATAGTAAAGAACCTGCCCAAAGCCTTGACCGCCTCCCATAAATCCACCGCCGAGGATTGTCAAAAACCCCTCAACAGCATTATCAGGATTCGCAATAATCAGAATCAAAAATCCAAACAAAAGTCCGATAATAATTGCAATAATAGATGAGACTGCCTTATTGAAGCCTTCTCCTGACAGTACTCTCAAAACCTTGTTATTATTCATAGGCCACCTCATCTCTCTTTGAACCTGCCATATATAGACCTAGTTGATTGATGTCCGCATTCTTTGGATCGATATCTGCTACCAGTTCTCCCTCGTATATAACCAAAATTCTATCACTAACCTTTAGGACTTCATCAAGTTCAAGAGATATTAACAAAACAGCTTTTCCGTTATCTCTCTGTGCAATCAGCTGCTTATGTATGTATTCTATCGCCCCTACATCAAGTCCCCTCGTAGGCTGTACTGCAATGAGTAGCTCAGGGTCATCACCAATTTCACGAGCAATAATTGCTTTCTGTTGGTTTCCACCAGACATGCTTCTAGCAACCGTCTTGGTACCCTGCCCTGATCTAACGTCGTATTGCTTAATTAAATGCTGAGCGTAATCCTCTACTTTTTTGAAATTGATAAATCCAAGTCTTTGGAAGCCTTGTTTAAAATATGATTTCAAAACAAGGTTCTGTGCCAAAGTATAGTCGAGTACAAGCCCATACTTATGTCTATCTTCAGGTATGTGTGCAAGGCCTGCAAGATTTCTCTTCCTAATTGATTCCTGCGTTATATCCTTGCCGCATAGAGTAATTTTGCCTTCGTTTAGGGGTGTAAGTCCTGTTAAGCCATAAACTAGCTCTGATTGTCCGTTTCCATCTATTCCCGCAATGCAGACAATTTCTCCTTCCCTGACCTTAAAACTAACGTTATTTACTGCCTTCTTACCCGATACCTTCTTATCAATTGAAATATGGTTGACATCAAGTACAACTTTCCCTGGGTTACAAGGCTTTTTTTCAACCGTGAAGTTAATCTTACGGCCAACCATCATTTCGGATAGCTCCTCCTTTGTTGTGTCCGCTACACTCACAGTACCTATATATTTGCCCTTCCTTAGAACCGTACACCTATCCGCAACCTGCTTTATTTCATCTAGTTTATGAGTGATAAACAAAATAGATTTGCCCTCTGCAGTCAGGTTTTTCATGATTTTCATGAGCTCTTGAATTTCTTGCGGTGTGAGCACGGCAGTCGGTTCATCGAATATTAAAACCTCGTTTTCTCTAAATAGCATCTTGAGAATTTCAACTCTCTGCTGCATACCAACTGTTATGTCCTCAATAAGAGCATCAGGATCCACAAATAGTCCGTATTTCTCAGATAGCTCGACAACTCTCTTTCTGGCATCCGAAAGTTTTAAAATGCCATTCTTCGTTTCTTCAACTCCCAATATAATGTTTTGTAGAACCGTAAAATTTTGGACCAATTTAAAATGCTGATGAACCATGCCGATTCCAAGGCTATTGGCATCATTAGGGTCCTTGATTATAACTTCTTCACCATTTTTTTTGATAACACCCTTTTCAGGTGTGTACATTCCGAAAAGTACACTCATAAGTGTAGATTTTCCAGCTCCATTTTCACCCAGTAGTGCATGAATTTCGCCACGGGCAAGTTTAAGCGTAATATTATCATTCGCTATAATCCCTGGGAACTCCTTGGTGATATTGAGCATTTCGATAATGTTATCCATAATAATCCTCTCAAATCATTCTATTTATCTAATTATATAATTTTTTATTAACTTTTGCAAAATAAAAATATTCGCCAGAGCAAGCTTTACATCCTGCCCAGGCGAATACTAAATAAGCATTATATTATTTTAATTTGTTTTCATTTTATTCTTATTTAGAATCTTATTGATAATTAAAAGAGAAAATATTATAGCTGAAACATATAATATATTGGCTGAATCGTTGTCGCCTGTTTCTGGAGCTTTAGGCTCCGGTGGATTCTTAGGCTCAGGTGGATTCTTAGGCTCCGGTGGTTTCTTCTGATTTTCGAGTAAAAATTCATATTGAACTTCTTCTGTTGCTTCCAAAGTTTTAAGCTCCGCAACGTATCCCTTAGGTGCATTCACCTCTTCAACAGTATATGAAAAATCGACTTCTTTTCCCTCTAATATTCCTTTCGAAGGAAGATTTTTAAAAACATGAGTCCAATTGTTTTCATCATTGAGTTTGATAGTTTCCAAATCATATTTTCCACCATCGGAATCTTCTCTTATGAGTTTTACACTGACTTCCTTAGGTATGTCTTTGGTTAGTTTATGTCCTTCTTCATCTTTCCACGCTTTAGTCACCTTAACATTAACTTCGAGATTTTCCTGTCCAAAATCTATATCCGTATTTGTGGCAATAGCACCACCGCGTTCTTTTGCAATATTGCCGATAAAAATTATCTTTGAGTATTTTTTGTGATTTTCATATCCTTCATCACCCAGCATTTTGCCGTAAAGTCCAAACGATGTTGAACGATCTGTATATTTGTCTGGTGTTAAAGGTAAATCTCCATCTTTATATAATGCACCTGGCTCATCAGCATACCAATCCACCTTGTTTCCCAGAAAAGTTCGATCTTGAACACTTACCTTATGATAATTCGGATTGTTATGTTCCGCTATACTTCGATAAATAGTATCAGAACCCTCGAACCTTACATCAGTACCACTTATCTTATATGCAGTTTTTTCCCTTTGATCAAGTATATTACCGATTATTGCTGCGCCGAAAGTAGAATGATTCCTTACACGAGCCGTAGGACACGCCCATATTCCTGCACCTGTAGGAGCTTTATTCCCTGTCATAAGTACATTATCCATAACTAGGAAAGGTTGATTATGAGGTGAAAGATCAAGTCCGCCACCAGAGTACCCAGATTCATTATATGAGAACATTCCAGATTTTATCGCAAGCTTATCACTACTTTTTTCCATCTGGCAAAATACACCACCACCAAATAACTGTGCTTTATTTTTTGAAATAATATTATCCTCCAGGGTAACATCTTCGCATCCTTGTCCCAAAGCCTCTGCCCGATTATTGGTGAATTTATTATTTTTAATATTTATTTCAGAACCTTCAGCATCTTTATTGCCTATAGATATTTTTAAAGCACCTCCGTTTTCACTTGCTCTATTGTCATGAAAGTTACAGTTATTAATATTAAGAGTAATATTCTTATTTGCTTCTAAGTAAAGAATAGATCCTGATACATTGGTCTTTACGTTAAAAACTTCAACATTATTCATATCTATGTTTGAATTTTTAGCATAGATTAAGCTCGAAGTATATCCATCCCCATCGCCATCTCTCGACGTTACCTTACCATTTTTCAAGGTGAAAGCACCCTGAGCATCTGGATTTGATGTAGAAACTGATATTATCCTTGAATATGATTTATCTTGAGCTATAATCATTGTTTTGCCATTAAGGTCAAGCGTCAACTTCTTTTCAGCAGGAATAGTTATATTTTCCGTTAATAGAATTTCATCTGCAACCGCAGTTAAAATATCTCCCTCTTGTGCCGCTTCTACTGCACTCTTGAGATCTGGATATTCAGTGTCTCCTATTTTTATAACTGTTGGACCTCCTGATACGGCCTCGGGATCATCAGATTTAGAAATTTCTAAATCATTTGTATCTTGCTCGGATTCATTATTTATCAGTTTCGAAGAATCTGACTTATCTTCGGCATTCTCAATTGCCTTATCTGTCCCCTCAGTCTCATTTAAATCCACTTTGTGATCAATTATTTCATTTTCTGTTTTTTGATCAGCCCCCCCGGTACTTCCTCAGCTGATGCTGAAAGGTATGTGCCAAACTGCAAGATACTTGCAAACGCAAACATCATAGCAATAATTATTACAATCGGCTTTCTTTTCATATTTTCTCCTTCAATTAATTGAAAAACAATCAAAATTTACAATTAAATTTAATATTATTCTACTTTTGTTACATTGAACATATATCGTATATAATTATATCTTACTATACCGATTATATCGTTTCTTACACGTTTTATAAGGATAAAATATTCGCCAGAGCAAGCTTTACGTCCTGCTCAGGGGAATACTAAAGAATCGTTTGAAATTATTATATTTGAATCTTATATGATTATAATCTATTTCTCATCACCATTTTTGATAGCGGCCTGTGCGGCAGAAAGTCTAGCGATAGGCACCCTGAATGGTGAGCAGCTTACATAGCTAAGTCCAACCCTGTGACAAAATTCGATTGACTTAGGGTTTCCGCCGTGTTCGCCACAGATACCAAGCTTGATATTAGGTCTAGTCTTCTTACCAAGCTCAACTGCCATCTTAACCAGCTTGCCAACACCTTTTTGGTCTAATGACTGGAATGGGTCTTCTGGAAGAACCTTCTTTTCAACATATTCCTTAATTAGATCACCAGTATCATCTCTAGAGAATCCATATGTCAGCTGAGTAAGGTCATTAGTACCAAATGAGAAGAATTCTGCCTCTTCAGCTATCTCATCAGCTGTGATAGCTGCTCTTGGCATCTCAATCATTGTACCTACCATGTATTTCATCTCAACACCTGCTTCTTCAATAATTCTGTCAGCAGTCTCAACAATAGTTGCTTTTACATTTGCTGTTTCAGCCTTATCTATAACAAGCGGAATCATTATCTCAGGCACTATGTTAATATTCTTTTCCTTAGAGACTTCTATAGCGGCTCTGATGATAGCTTCTGTCTGCATTTCAGCAATTTCAGGGAATGAAACCGCAAGTCTGCAACCACGATGTCCAAGCATAGGGTTGAACTCATGGAGTTCCGCTGCTTTGTGCGATAATTTCTCATAAGAAATACCCGTCTGCTCAGCAAGCTCTTTTGTTTCTTTCTCTGTATGAGGTAGGAACTCGTGTAGAGGTGGGTCAAGCAACCTAATTGTAACTGGTCTTTCCTCCATAACCTCGTAGATTCCCTTGAAGTCTCCCTTCTGATAAGGAAGCAGCTTTGCAAGTGCAGTTCTTCTCTCTTCTTCTGTTTCAGCAAGAATCATCTGGCGGATTGCAGGGATTCTCTCATCCTCAAAGAACATGTGCTCTGTTCTGCAAAGTCCAATTCCCTCAGCTCCGAAGTCGAGAGCCTGTTTAGCATCTCTAGGGTTGTCCGCATTAGCACGAATCTTCATTCTTCTAATCTGATCAGCCCACTTCATTATAGTTTCAAAGTCACCCTTAAGCTCAGGCGTAACTGTATCAATCCTTCCCTCGTATACAACGCCTGTCGAGCCGTTGATAGAGATGAAGTCGCCTTCCTTGTATGTCTGACCTTGAACAGTCATCTTGAGATTCTGCTCATCCACGCTGATTCCTGAGCAACCAGCGACACAGCATTTACCCATACCACGAGCAACTACTGCCGCATGTGAAGTCATACCACCACGAGCTGTCAGGATTCCCTGCGCTACTACCATTCCGGCAAGGTCCTCAGGAGAGGTTTCCTGACGAACTAGAACAACCTTCTCTCCACCATTAGCAGCCTCAACCGCGTCAGCTGCATGGAAGTAAATCTTACCGCAAGCAGCTCCAGGCGATGCAGGAAGTCCCTTCGCTATATCTTTTGCATTCTTCTCAGCATCAGGGTCGAACGTAGGGTGCAGAAGCTGGTCAATCTGAGCAGGCTCAATCCTTGAAACCGCATCCCTCTCATCAATTAACCCTTCTTCAACCATGTCAACGGCAATCTTTACGGCCGCAGCAGCTGTCCTCTTACCATTTCTTGTTTGGAGCATGAACAGCTTATTATTTTCAACTGTAAACTCCATGTCCTGCATATCTTTATAATGCTTTTCAAGAATCTGAGCAATTCTCTCAAAATCCTTATAAACATCAGGGAAAGCGTCTGCCATCTCAGCAATAGGCTTTGGAGTTCTGATACCTGCAACAACGTCCTCACCCTGTGCGTTAACAAGGAATTCGCCAAAAAACCAAGATCATCGCTTATATCATTTAACTTTCTGTACAAAATAGCTCTCTCAGTATTCCATGATCTGAATACTGCCTTTACGGCTTCGAGAAGCTGTTCCTCAGGCTTCTGTGGGAAATCTTTTCCGAGTTCTTCTTTGTAAATTTTCTTGAAGCCTACGATTATATCCTTAAGATCTTCAGCCTTCAGATCAACGTCAAACTCAGCACCTACGGCAGCTTTTTTGTCGTCAAATACTTTGTCGAACTTCGACTTAGGAATTTCCATAACTACATCTGAGAACATCTGAATGAATCTTCTGTAGCTGTCATATGCAAATCTTTGATTATCCGTAAGCTTAGCTAAACCTTCAACAGTTTCATCATTAAGTCCCAGATTTAGAATTGTGTCCATCATACCCGGCATCGATATTACTGCTCCAGACCTTACTGATACTAGTAAAGGATTCTTCGCATCTCCGAGTTTTTTCCCTGTAACCTGCTCAAGTTCTTTGAGTTTCTCTTTAATTTCATCAACAATCTCAGGGGAGATTTCTTTATCTTCGGCATAGTATCTGTTACATGCCTCTGTAGATACTGTAAATCCAAAAGGCACTGGAAGACCTATTTTGGTCATTTCCGCAAGGTTTGCACCCTTACCTCCAAGGATATCTCTCATCTCCTTTGAACCTTCGTTAAATGAATAAACAAATTTCGTCATCTCTTATTTCTCCTTTAAAATTTTAGTTTTTCATTTATATATTGTTTCACCATATCTTTAGGTATTCTAACCTGCTGCATGGTGTCACGATCTCTGATTGTAACGCTGTTATCTTCAGCTGAATCGAAATCTACACATATACAAAACGGTGTGCCGATTTCATCCTCTCTCCTGTATCTCTTGCCTATCGAACCAGCTTCGTCATAGTCAATCATGAAGTCCTTGGCCAGCTCCGCATAAAGTTCTTTCGCTTCTTCACTCTGCTTCTTTGAAAGAGGCAAAACAGCTGCCTTGAAAGGTGCTAGAGCAGGATGTAATTTCAGGAATGTTCTAACATCCTTCTTACCCTTTCCATCTGTCAATTCTTCTTCACAATATGCATCAGCTAGAAAAGCAAGGGCAACCCTATCTGCACCAAGTGAAGGCTCAATACAGTATGGTATATATCTTCTTGACGGATCATCCTTTGGAAGTTGCGTGTCTGCATCAGGATCAACATATATCATCGATTCACCCGAGACATCCTGATGAGATCTTAGGTCAAAGTCAGTTCTATTCGCAATTCCCCAGAGTTCACCCCATCCAAATGGGAATTTGTATTCAATATCAGTGGTTCCTTTGCTGTAATGTGAAAGTTCCTCAGGCGAGTGATCCCTCATTCTAGTTTTTTCAGGATTCATCCCCAGGTCTTTGAGCCACTTTACACAATACTCTTTCCAATACTCGAACCACTCCATATCCGTACCCGGCTTGCAGAAAAATTCGAGCTCCATCTGTTCAAATTCTCTTGTTCTAAAAGTGAAGTTTCCCGGCGTAATCTCATTTCTAAATGATTTACCTATTTGCGCGATTCCAAAAGGAATCTTCTTTCTTGAAGCCCTCTGCACATTTTTGAAGTTAACAAATATTCCCTGCGCAGTCTCAGGCCTTAAATAAAGCTGAGACGAACTCTCTTCTGTAACACCTTGAAATGTTTTGAACATCAGATTAAATTGCCTTATTGGTGTAAAATCCTTCTTTCCGCAATCTGGACAAGCAATTTCATTTTCAGAAATATAATCTTCCATCTGCTTATTTGTCCATCCATCCACAACTTCTTCAGGAAGCCCTTTAGAACTCATATGCTCTTCTATAAGCTTGTCAGCTCTGAACCTTGATTTGCAACCTTTGCAGTCAATGAGAGGGTCTGAAAAGCCTCCAACATGTCCAGAAGCCACCCATGTCTGTGGATTCATCAAGATAGCTGCGTCAAGTCCAACATTGTATGGGCTTTCCTGCACAAATCTCTTCCACCACGCCCGCTTTACATTGTTTTTAAATTCAACTCCTAAAGGACCATAATCCCATGTATTTGCAAGTCCACCATAGATTTCAGAACCAGGGAATACGTACCCTCTACCTTTAGCAAGGGCAACTAACTTATCCATCGTCACATCATTACTCATATTTTTTATTTGTCCAATTCCTTTTCAATATTATCGAGTTTATCGTTTAGAGCATTCAGTGCACCCTTCGCTGAGTCTGCTGCATCATCTGTGCCATCCTTTGCTTTATGCGTCATTTCCTTAGCCTTATCAACAGCTTCAGAAGCAACTTCCTCAGTCTTTTCTTTAGCTAAATCAGCTTTCTCAGAGGCTTCATCACGGAATTCTTCCCATTCAACTTCAAGATCGGATCCTCTATCAAGAATTTTTTCTTTGATGTCAGATGCAAAGTCTCTCAATCCATCATACATATCTGAAATTGCAGGAGTCTTTTCCTTAATCTCATCAAAATATTCTGCTCCTCTATTTTTCGCCTCATCAAACATCTCACCAGCTTTGCCGTAATACACTGCACCCTTGTCATAAATCTTATCTGCCTTATCAGTAATATTAATTGACTTGCCGTCATCCTTAACAACTTCTATGCTACATCTAAAACCGAATGCCGCAACAAGGCCTGCAATCATTCCCCAAGGTGCTACTACTGAGCCTATGATACCGGCATTAACTGGAATATTTAAAACAACATTATCGTCCTTTTTAACCAAAATTTTAGTTGCATTACCCTTTGCAACTATCTCTTTTAACTTACTGATTACATCCTTACCCTCAGCATAGTTATTATTAAAATCTATGCCATTCACGGAATCTTCGATGTATATTATGGCATCAACTACATTTCCTGAATTTCTTTCAAGCGCTTCCTTAGCTTCTCTATAAGATACACCTGTTCTATCCTTTACTAATTCAATCTTTTCTAAAGTTATTTCCATAATTTTCTCCTTTAAATCCTCTGCATCAATTACTGAAAAGACCAGCAGTCAAGCTGTCGCTCATCAGCTTGGCAATATCCATGTGATATGCCATATACTCCCGCAATATCTTCTGAATTTTAATCGCATCTTCACGCTTTAAAGCCATATTTTTAAATCTGCGAAAATGTGTCTTCTGAAAATATTTTACCACCTCTATAATATCAAATTCCAGACCATAAATCAATGAATCAACTTGATTTTGTCTACAGTCAGAGCACAAAACCCCACCTTTATTTATAGAAAAAAAATCCAAATTTTCTTTTGTGCCACATGATACGCAGGCATCAAGCTGTGGAAAATATCCTAATTTATCCAAAAGTTTTATTTCATAAGCTAGAACCAGTGTTTCGTGTGAACTCTTTCTATCCGCCATAAGCTCAAGAAAGGTTTTTAAGATAGTAAAAAGTCCTGGCATTGGTTGTTCTTCAACAATAAGTTTTCCCGTCATCTCAAGGACAAGCGATGCTGCACCGTATTTTTTAATATCCTCGCCTATCGCATAATAACTCTTAACAACATCCGCTGAGTCAAGATTATAATATCCCCTGCTTGAAAAAATTTTGTAATCTCCAAGAGTAAACGGACTTATCGCCAGCTCGGACCTACGCTTTCCACCAAAGCCAAGCCTTGAAGCTACAGAAATTTTGCCGTATTTTTTTGTAAAGAGTGTAATCATATTCACACCCCCCGCAGCCCTCGTCCGCTTCAAAACAACCGCTTCAGTATGCAACAACATTTATATAAACCCTTATAATTAATATCAATCCTTATATCCGAAATTCGACAGCATAAAATCGCTATCTCTCCAGTTCTCTTTAACTTTAACCCAAAGCTGCAAGAAAACCTTCGTCCCCACAAGTGCTTCTATGTCCTCTCTCGCACTCTTACCTATGCCCTTAAGCTTCCTACCCTGCTTGCCGATAATAATGCCTTTGTGGCTCTTTTTCTCGCAGTAAATCACCGCACTTATCCTCGTCAGCTTTTCCAGCTCCTTGTAGCTTTCAATTTCAACCGCAACCCCGTGAGGGACCTCTTCATCTAGGAACTCCAGCGCTTTCTCTCTAATAATCTCGCTCACGATAAACTTCTCAGGATGGTCTGTAATCATATCCTCTGGGAAATAGATAGGTCCCGTCTTCGCCAGTCCCTCAATAGAATTTAGCAATTCCGTAACACCTGCTCCCTCTTTTGCCGAAATACCTATGACCTTTTCAAAAATCCCCATGTCCTCATATGCAGAGAACGTTTCAGCAAGATCCTCGGGCTTCATTAAATCTATTTTGTTTATCACGAGAATTTTCGGCGTATTGACTTCCTTTAGCATATTTAAAATGTTCATGTCGCCTGGTCCCTTGTCAATCCTACTGTCTACCAAAAACAACAAAATATCAACCTCCGAGAAGGTTCTTATGGCCGCTTCAGTCATCGACTTCCCGAGCTTATTTTTCCCCTTATGGATGCCTGGCGTGTCGAGGAATATGAGCTGTGTTTTGTTATCTCCTTGATTTGATGTATAAATTCCCCTTATGGTGTTTCTTGTTGTTTGAGGCTTATTGGCTGTTATTGCAATCTTCTCGCCGAGAAAGCTGTTCATAAGTGTTGATTTTCCAACGTTTGGTCTGCCTACTATGCCTACAAAAGCTGATTTATTCATTTATTCTCCCGCTATTCAAAACTCTCAACCTTAAATCCGTTTAGAAGAATTTCACTGAGTGACTTGTCTTGCAGGTGTTCCTCGTCATCGCCCGTTATAACTCTGAGGTTTGGCGAAAATTCATACAAAAACTGCCTGCATATACCACACGGCCAAGCCTCACCGCCATTGCCGCTTATAGCAATCTTCGAAAACTCTCTTGCACCCTCAGAAACCGCCTTGGTGCAAGCCGTCCTCTCAGCACATATAGTGGCACCGAGCGATGAATTTTCAACGTTCACTCCCGTAAAAACTCTGCCGTCTACAGAAAGCAAGGCGGCGCCCACATGGAAATTAGAAAAAGGTGCATAAGCGTTCTTTTCAGCATCCACTGCCATCCTAAAAAGTTCCTTGTTTGAAATATCTTTATTCAATTTGGACATATCTCCTCCTACGTGAACTACCCATTGTCTATAGCCAGTGGGCTTCCTACTTCAAATACATACTTTGCTTTATTTTCTTTATTATTTCTACTCAGATTATTGACACTCAGATTATTTACACTCAGATTATTGACACTCCCCATAGCTAAAGCAATGGGTGTTACGACACACTGAATAATTTTCAATTGCAATTTTACTTTAAAACTCTTTCAAGTATGCCGTCTTCTCTTTTTCTCATCTGGTGCCTCTCATCTTCACCCATGTGATCATATCCTAGAAGGTGCAGTATGCTGTGAACAAAAAGATAAGTAAACTCCCTATTTTCAGAGTGTCCGTATTCCTCAGCCTGCCTTTTGCATACATCAGAGCATATCACAACATCGCCCAGAAAAATCGGACCCTCCTCGGGGACTGCTTCATCTGGCTCAAACTGCGGGAAACTCAATACATCAGTAACCTTGTCCATTCCCCTATATTCCCTGTTCAGCTCCCTAATTTCATCTTCGCTTACAAAGCTCAGACTTACCTCAACACGGTCTGCAGGGATTTTCTCCTGTACACATGCGATAACACAAGCCTCACACATGGTTTCGTATGCTGACGTATCCCATAAATCTTCAAACTCAAAATCGCCGACTATCTTCATTCGCCTCTCCGTTCACCATCCTTATCTTTTGAATAATATTTGTCATACGCACTTATAATTTTCCTTACCATTTCATGCCTTACAACGTCAACCTCACTCAGATAGCAGAAATCAATGCCTTTTACATCTCTTAAAACTCTCCTTGCCACCTCAAGTCCTGACTTTCTATTGCTCGGCAAATCAATCTGAGTAATATCACCAGTTATCACCATTTTTGATTCGAATCCCATCCTAGTCAAAAACATCTTCATCTGCTCCTGCGTAGTATTTTGGGCTTCGTCCAAAATGATGAATGCATTGTCAAGCGTACGTCCCCTCATATAGGCAAGCGGTACTATTTCAATGGTTTCCTTTTCTTTTAGTCGCAAAACAGTTTCTCGTCCAAGCACATCATAGAGTGCATCGTAGAGCGGTCTTAAATACGGATCAACCTTATCCTGTAAATCTCCAGGCAAAAATCCAAGATTTTCTCCTGCCTCAACTGCAGGCCTTGTCAAAATTATTTTCTCGACTTCCTTATTTTTGTAGGCAGTAACTGCCATTGCGACAGCCAAATAGGTTTTTCCGGTACCGGCAGGTCCTATTCCAAATACAACATCTCTGTTTCTAATGCTGTTTACATAGCCCTTCTGACCTAAAGTTTTAGGCTTGATAGGTTTGCCCCTTGTCGTAAAGCATACAATATTTTTGCTTATCCCGCTCTCCTTGTAGGACATGCCTTTTTCTTTGAGTTGTATTATATATCCTATTTTCTGAGCATCGATTTTCTCCCCTGACTGAAGTACCTCTATAATTTCATTTAAGATTTCTTCAGCCAAATGAACATCTTCTCCTCGAATCAGCAAACGATCGTCGCGCTGAAAAATCTCAACAGAAGCAGACTCTTGAATCAGGTCTAAATTTTTGTCCATAGTCCCAAAAAGCTCACCTCTGTCAATATCCTCGGGAATCAAAACCTCTTTAAATTCGTCGGTCAAATTAAAATCTCCCTATCTAAAAATCAAATCCACAAAAATTATCTATTTTTCTCTTAGAATTGCAATCATTTCGCCTGCCTTAACCTGCTGTCCTTCTTTGATGAACATTTCATCAACAATTCCGTTAGCCGTTGCAATTATTTTGCTCTCCATCTTCATCGCTTCGACGATTGCAATAGGATCGCTTTCAGCTATTTTGTCGCCAACCTTAGCTAAGACCTTAATTATCTTGCCAGGGATATTTGCACCAATTTCAAGCGGGTTATCTTCGTCTGCCATTACGGTAACTGCGGTATTTACTGAATCCTCGACATCATTATCCTTTATCTGAACAGTCCTTCTGTTGCCGTTCACCTCAAATACCACATCTCTCATTCCGCCTGCCTGTGGCTCTCTAACCTCGACAAGCTTTATGACAAGCTCCTTACCTTCGCTTATTTTAACCTCACACGTTTCTCCAACTTTAATGCCGTGGAAGAAAACGTCCGAGCCCATAAGTCTGAGGCTACCCTGCTTTTTAAGTGTATTTATATAATCCTCAAACACCTTCGGATACATCGCATAGCTGATTACTTCGATAGGCGTACCTTCAATGCCAAGCTCATCCCTTAGCTTATTCCTGATTGCATCAAAATCTTCAGGCTCGAGCAATTCTCCTGGTCTACATGTGATAGGCTCCTTGCCTTTGAGAACCATCTTTTGTAGTTCTTTAGGGAATCCGCCCTCGGGTTGGCCCATCATACCCTCAAAATAAGATACGATTGAATCAGGATAGTCAAAGCTCTTTCCTTTCTCAAGGATGTTCTCAGGTGTTAATTCGTTCTGTACCATAAAAATAGCCGTATCTCCAACCATTTTTGATGACGGTGTTACCTTAACTATATCGCCGAGCATCATATTAACTTTTTTGTACATATCCTTAACTTCTTCGAACTTGTGTCCAAGTCCGAAGCTCTCAACCTGAGGCTTTAGGTTTGAATACTGACCACCCGGTATTTCGTATTTATATATCTCAGCCGTAGAGGTCTTGAGATCAGATTCAAAATTTGCATAAACTGGTCTGACATCCTGCCAATATTCAGAAATCTTCTGTATTCCATCAACATCGATACCCGTTTCTAAAGAGGAATTTTCAAGAGCAGAAACAATTGAGTTAAGCGCAGGCTGTGATGTGAGCCCTGACATTGAGTTAAATGCCGCATCTACGATATCTACTCCTGCCTGAGCAGCCATCAAAACAGTAGCAACTCCGTTTCCACTCGTATCATGAGTGTGTAGGTGTATAGGAACGTTTACTTCTTCCTTGAGTGCCGTGATTAACTTGTATGCAGCCATAGGTTTTAGAAGCCCTGACATATCCTTGATACCAATTATGTGTGAACCCTCAGCTTCAAGAGCCTTTGCCATTTTTACATAGTAATCGAGATTGTACTTTTTCTTGGAGCTGTCCAAAATATCTCCGGTATAGCACATGCAAGCTTCAGCAATTTTATCTTGCTTAAGCACCTCATCGAGCGCAATCTTCATCCCCTCTATCCAGTTAAGCGAGTCGAATATTCTGAATACGTCAATACCCTTCTGTGCTGACAGCTTAACAAACTCTCTTATAACATTATCCGGATAGTTCTTGTAACCTACTGCATTTGCTCCTCTAATGAGCATCTGGAACAAAATATTAGGGATTTTGTTTCTGAGTGTTTCAAGTCTCTCCCATGGATCTTCCTTTAAGAATCTAAATGCTGTGTCAAATGTGGCGCCACCCCACATTTCAAGTGAGAATAGGTCCTTTCCATACATTGCAACGGCGGGTGCTATCTTTGCCATATCCACAGTTCTGACTCTTGTTGCCATTAAAGACTGCTGGGCATCCCTCATAGTCGTATCGGTTATCAAAAGCTTCTTCTGATTCTTAACCCAGTTGGCTACGGCAGTCGGACCGCCCTCGTCGAGCAGCTGTTTTGTGCCCGAAAGCTTTGAAATCTCCTCATCTGTGAATTTGGGGAACACTGGCACGTTAAACTTAGGCTTTTCTCCCTTTGTAGTATTTACCACAACATCAGCTATATAATTCAAAACTCTAAGCTCTTTGTCAGCCTTCTTAGGTATATCAAACAGCTCCGGCGTTGCTCCAATGAATCCTGTATTGCAATCTCCGTTTCTGAATTTAGGATGATTGAGTACGTTGAGTAGGAATCCAATATTAGTCTTAACGCCCTTTATCTGTGTTTCTCTCAGAGCCCTGATTGCTTTGCGTGTTGCTCCGTCGAAGGTTAGTGCCCATGATGTAATTTTAACCAAAAGGCTGTCATAGTAAGGCGTAACCTCTGAACCTGTAAATCCGTTGCCTCCGTCAAGTCTTATTCCATATCCAGAAGCAGATCTGTAAAGTTCAATCGTTCCAGTGTCTGGCGCAAAACCGTTTGCAGGATCCTCTGTCGTAATTCTGCACTGAATAGCATAGCCCCTAACCTTTATATCATCCTGGCTCTTTATATTAATTTCAGGTTCATCTAGACTCTTGCCCTCTGCAATCAAAATCTGACTCTGTACAATATCAACACCTGTAACCATTTCAGTTACCGTATGTTCAACCTGAATTCTAGGATTCATTTCAATGAAGTAATGGTTGCCATCCTGATCAAGTAGGAATTCAACCGTACCAGCACTCCTATAATTAACAGCACCAGCAATCTTAATCGCATCCGAGCATATCGCCTCGCGCTGTGCTTCACTCAAGCATAGAGCTGGTGTAAATTCAACAACCTTCTGGTGTCTTCTCTGAATTGAGCAATCTCTTTCGTAAAGGTGCACAAGATTACCATGCTTATCGCCTAGTATCTGCACCTCAATGTGTTTAGGATTTTCAAGATATTTCTCTATGAAGATGTCATCTATTCCGAAAGCCTTTTTGGCCTCACTCCTTGCACTCCTGTACTCAGAAATGAGGTCACTTTCATCTCTAACTATCCTCATGCCTCGACCACCACCACCTGCAGCAGCCTTGAGCATAACTGGATATCCGCAAACTTTTGCGAATTCGAGAGCTTCCTTGTCTGACTTGATTGCTTTCTCAACTCCTGGAATCGTAGGTACTCCAACAGACTCAGCCACAAGCTTTGACTTAATCTTATCACCGAGCTTGTCCATCATTTCATGTGTAGGTCCGATAAATTCAATGCCCGCATCCTCACAAGCCTTCGCAAAATCCACGTTTTCTGAAAGGAATCCATATCCTGGATGAATAGCGTCAACACCCTTGCTCTTTGCAAGCTCAATAATCTCATCAATTCCAAGATACGCATCTACCGGCGTCTTACCCTTTCCAATCTGATATGACTCGTCAGCCCTCACTCTAAAAAGCGCATTCTTATCTTCTTCAGAATAAATAGCGACCGTCCTAATTCCAAGCTCGGCGCAAGCTCTAAAAATCCTTATCGCTATCTCGCCACGGTTTGCGACAAGAACTCTTTTAAATCGTTTAAATTCACTCACTTTACCCTCTCCTCCTATAGTTAAAATCTAAAATTCAAAATCCATAAAAAATTAGATTTTATAATTTTTTATATTTACATCCAGCTTCGCATAAGGAATTTCAATTCCAGCTTTGTCTAAAGTTCTCTTGATGTTTTCCTCGAGATAGTATTTTACAACAAAATAGTCGTCTGTCCTACACCATGCCTTAACATCTAAAAGAACAGCACTATCAGCTAGTGAATTGACGCCCACGATAACCTCTTCGGATTTAATCACCTCTGGGCAAGATAATGCCGTATCTTTAAGCAACTGTTTTGTTGTTTCAAGATTCGCGTCATAGCTCACCGCAACTACGCAATCAACCCTCCGTTTGCCCTCTCTTGAATAGTTCAGTAGGACAGAATTAATTATCAGAGAATTTGGTACCGTAACTTTTTTATTGTCGAGAGTATGTAGGTGTGTTGCCATAAGGTCTATCGCATCAACCACGCCGAGCATTGATTTTTCTTCAATCTCTATTATCTCGCCTTTTAAAATTGGCTTTGAAAACAAAATTATCAGCCCTGCGGCAACATTCGACAGACTATCCCTAAGCGCCAAAGCTATCGCTGCACCTGCTGCACCAAGCAATGTAACAAGTGGAACCGTGGGCACGTTAAGCGCACTCAAAATGATAATTACTAGCGTAATCCACAAAACAATCTTCATTGCCATTAAAACGAAGGCATGCAACGCGTAGTCCAGCTTTGAGTTCAGAAGCAGTCGCCTTGTCACATACATGATTATTTTTATAGCTATTATTCCGACTATTAGTATCAAAACAGCAGTCAAAATCATCCCGCCGTAAGTTGTCTCAAGAAATTTAGAAATTTTATCCATAACACATCATGCCCCTATGCCCGTCTTCTTTCAATTTCTCTGAGTAATTTTTTTCTGAGTCTAATATCATCAGGCGTGACCTCAACTAACTCGTCATCCTCTATAAATTCAAGAGCTTCTTCGAGCGTAAAATGTCTTGCTGGTGAGAGCTTGATTGCCTCGTCATTTCCGGCAGCTCTCATGTTGGTAGCCTTCTTAGCCTTACACGGGTTAACCTCCATGTCCTCGCTCCTTGAGTTCATTCCAACTATCATGCCCTCATACACCTCTGTACCAGGATCAATGAACATCATAACCCTCTCACTTATATTTGAAATTGCATAAGGCGTAGCGGTACCATTTTCCATTGCGATAGCAACTCCGTTGGTTCTGCCCTCTATCTCGCCCCTGTAATCGTCAAATTTCAGAAAACGCTTCTCCATGCTACCCTCGCCGTGCGTATCATTTATGAACTCAGACCTGTATCCTAGGAGGCCCCTGGTAGGAACGTGGTATTCAATTCTATTATATCCGTTCTCCTCAGACATCTGAACCATCATGCCTTTTCTAAGATTAAGTTTTGAAATTACGGTGCCTGAATACTGGGCTGGTAGTGTAACAACAACCTCTTCAATAGGTTCGAGTTTGCGTCCGTCGTCGCCCTTTCTATAAATTACCTCAGGCTTGGAAACAGCAAGCTCATATCCTTCTCTTCTCATATTTTCAATGAGAATGGAAAGATGAAGCTCTCCTCGACCAGAAACTTTGAAACTGTCCGTCGTTTCAGTTTCCTCAACCTTAAGACCTACATTGACTTCGAGCTCTTTGTTTAGTCTTTCCCTTATATGCCTTGATGTAACATATTTGCCCACGTGCCCAGCAAATGGACTCTTGTTGACGATGAAATTCATGGACATTGTAGGTTCTTCTATTTCAATGTTTGGCATCGCTTCAACGTTGTCAGAATCACAAATTGTTTCACCTATTGAAATATCTGAAATTCCTGACACAACTACTATATCACCGCACTGTGCTTCTGGCACTGCAACTCTCTTTAGTCCTCTATATATAAATGCTTGTCCAATTTTAGCCGATTTCACTTCGCCGTTCGACTTGGAAACTGCAATCTGCTCTCCAGCCTTGATTACGCCCTTTGTTATACGTCCTATACCAAGTCTACCGATGTAGTCATCATACCCAAGCGAAGAAATCTGCATCTGAAGCGGCTCTTTTGTGAGATCTGGGTAAGGGGCGCATTGTTTGACAATAGTTTCAAAAAGAGGTGCTATGTTGAGCCCTCCAAGTCCCTCAGGCGTATGTTTAAGCTTGCGACTGTCATCGCCTATGTTTATATCCTCTGCATCCTTAGGGTCATAAACAACTATGCCCTGCCTTGCAATTCCATAAAGTATTGGGAAATCCAACTGTTCGTCGCTTGCGTTTAAATTCATGAACAGCTCATAAACCTCATCGACAACCTCGTCAATACGGGCATCTTTCTTGTCTATTTTGTTAATGAGCAAAATAGGCTTGAGCCCTTGTTCAAGGCTCTTTTTGAGTACAAAACGGGTCTGTGGCATAGGTCCTTCGCTCGAATCGACGAGAAGAATTACCGTGTCTACAGTTTTCATTATACGCTCGACCTCTGATGAAAAGTCAGCGTGACCTGGGGTGTCTACGATATTTATTTTGTAGTCGCCGTGTAGCACCGAACAGTTTTTAGAATAGATTGTTATTCCTCTCTCCCTCTCGATGTCGTCGCTGTCCATAACCTGATCCACTACCTCTTCATTATCCCTGAATACGCCGCTCTGCTTAAGGAATGCATCGACTAGTGTAGATTTTCCCGCATCAACGTGTGCAATTACGGCTATATTTATGATTTTATCTCTTTTAAATTCGCTCATGTATCTCCTTGTTTTTTCTTTATAATTTCTTAATTATTGAATTATTTACTTGCTTAAATATAGATTTGATTTTTGGATAAAATACAGACCTTACTGTCAGCTGAAGTACCAGTTTAAAATTTATCCAAATTATGTTTCAATTGTTTGAATTTTAACGTTTATGTCTTATATGACATATCGATATATTTTATCACAATAGACATTTTTTTGCAAAAAAATCGGCACAAAGATTCATATCTCCATGCCGATATATATGTCGATTAAATTTTGACACTCCCAGTAGCTAAAGCGAGTGGATTCTTGCTTCGCTCACCACATTCTTGCTTCACTTGCATTAAATTATAGATTTGATTTATGTGCTAAATTGTTTCTTATACTGATTATACCGCTTATATCTCTTATGCCGTTTCCTGAAAAATCACTAAATTGAATTTTTCTTTCTTTTGCTCTCAGTATCGATAAATAATATGCAGCTCAGACCCAGTAACAACAAATATAGTGTTATGTTGGAATTATCACTTGTATCAGGTGTTTTAGGCTTATCTGGCGGAGTTTTAGGTGGTGTAGGCGGCTTTTCAGGCTCTTTGGTATTGGTTATGACAAAGCCATCTTTCGCATTTCCTGTTATTTCTGTTTTGTAGCCGCTAACCGCATTCTCGGTAATAGTATACTTGATTTTCTTGCCATTCTCATACTTATCAAGGTTTTCAAATTTCCACTTCCAGCCGTCAGCTTCAGTTACTTTCATTGAGGCTATCTGCCTGCCATTCTTAAGTAGATTAACTGTTATTGATTTTGGTCTTGCACCGCCCTGGTTGTTTTTGTCGTTCCAGTTTTTCACACCCTCAACGCTTATCTTTTCAGATTCTTTGGTATTGGTTATGACAAAGCCGTCTTTTGCACTACCTGTTATCTCTGTTGTGTAGCCGTCAACAGCATCCTCGGTGATAGTATATTCTATTTTATTTCCATTATTTTCTGTTGGTAAATCCTTAAAAGTAGTCTTCCAGCCACTTTCAGCTGTTATGACTCGTTCTTCTACAATATACTCCTTATCGGCAATTTTCGCTATCAACTTAACTTTTATATTTTCAGGACGAGATTTTGTATCATTATTTTCTTCTTTCCATTTCTTTTCCACGGAAATGTTCGTTGCATCACCGTCAGTACCAATCTCAATCGTACCATTACTGCCGATGCCAGCTCCTCGTGTATTTGAAAAGTTTCCTGAAATAATAACCTTGGTAAGTGCTTTGGTCATTTCATTTCCCACTGACCCAGCATTCAAGGCAAGCAATGTATACCTTGCACCTTCAGGAACACTCAAAACACCCTCATGCTTATCATCAGGTAGAGGTGTCCCTTCATGTGTAGTCCAGTTGAATGGCACGCCACCAAGCATACGCTTTGCAAGCTTATATTTAGCTTCTCCGCTGTGTGCTCCAAAGAATTTGTTTGAGTAAAGGAATAGTTCGTTTCCGATTGTTCCACTTTCATTTCCATAAAGTGCTACACCATCATTTATATATATCTTCGTTTTGGAAATCGGGCAAGAAGCAATCCCTGCACCTTGTCCATTTGATTTATTATTACTTATAAGTGCATTTTTTAGGTGTAGCTCACCATTTGCACCATAATATATATGTCCTTGCCACTTCCATGGATTGGCGACACCGTTGACATAAATTCCTCCGCCGCCAAAGGCATCTTCAGTCGCGCCACCACTTTCCATTTTATTATTTGTAATTTCTCCAGCCGTGATATATGCCTTACACTGTACACCGTTACGCAATCCACCTTGGATGAATATACCACCGCCCGCTGATTTAGCTACATTTCCGTCAACCTTTCCACCAGTCATATTCAATATGCTGGTTTCTCCTGCTTGATTGGCTCCTACACTAATACCGCCACCAATCTCATTGGCAAAATTATTAAGAACCGCAGCGTTACCTGACATATTTATAGTGGATTTTTCATATGCAAGTATTCCACCACCAGCAGAATAGTATTGGTTTACAGATGTGTCACGCACTAACTCAGACCTATTATTTTGTATCGTTCCACCCGTAAAATTCATGGTAGACTGATATAAATAAACACCTCCGCCATATGTAGCTTGGTTTTCTTCTATAACACCACCTGACATGTTTACAGTTGCACTTGAAGCATTAACCGCACCGCCTCGTGTCGCAGTATTCTGAATCGCCTTTATTTTGTTATTTCTTAATATAGCATTGTTGCCAATATTCAGCTCTGATTTATCCGCAAGGCTTACAAGGGAATTTTCGATGCCAATATTTTCGTCAGAATTTCCGTCAATCGTTATATCAGTTAGGGTAGCCTTGTTACCAGCTCCCACCTTAAACAAATATTTGTTGAAGTCTTTTCCTCTTAATATTTTTGCATTTGTTCCAGCTAGAGATATATCCCCTGCAATAGGTGTTGTTCCAACTACGATAATTCTCTTTATTTTCTTATTGTTTGTAGCTATTTCCTTCGCCCTTCCAAAAGATTTGACAGCTCTACCCAATTTTCCGTCTAAGCTGTCGTCACCTGATACACCATCTAAATATACATTGTTCCTTTCAGGGTCAGCTTCGCCAATATTAATTTCTCTTACAGTAATCAATTTTGCATCTTCAATCGCACCTGTATATGTTGCCTTTGGTGCAAGTCTTGGAATTTGGAGAATCATTTTTCCATCGGCTTTTTTTAGATATAAATCATAATGAAGTAGATATGGCTCCACAGGATTGCCGTCGTCTTTATTATAATATTCTACTTCTACCTTGTTATATGGCATCTTTATATTTTCAAAGGATATATTTCCCTCCCAGTTGAAACTATCTGCCGCGTATGTCATGTTTTTTACAATTGTATTTGCTTCTCCCTCTATATGAAGCTCATGCTCAACGACAAAATCTTTTAATGCCCATTCATCTCGGTCAAATACCTTTTGTTCAGGGTCATTCAACCAATAATTTGTGTATGTTGCAAATATGCTATCAAAATCGGAAAAATCAGGACGAAATAATCTGAGATTAAGACTGTATTCATTATCCTCAGAATTGTTTTCACCTTGATTATCTGCAAATGTTGTATATCCTGAAACCAGATGCCCTAAAAATAGCAGTGATACCAACATGATAGATAAAAGTAATTTAATTTTTTTCTCTCTTTTAGCCATAATTACCTCACTTTGATTAGTTTAATTAGTTTGTTATAATTGCTTTTAACAAAAAAAGACGGGAGTATATACTCTCGCCAATCAAAAATTGATACTACAAAATAGGCAGAATGCTAGTTCTGTCTGTCTGTCTAACGATTGTGTTTATGTCTTTCATCATTTGTCAACTCTTTTCGTACAACTATAAGTGCGTACATTATATCAAATAATTAACTTAAATGCTACTGAAACTTGCTAATATTGTATCTCAGCCCACACTAATTTTTACAGAAAAAAGCATCTACTGCAATCAGTAGACACCTTAAAGATAATTTAGCATACTCGCGATATAAGTAATAATGTTCTCACAGTTTCCTATTTATCTGACTATTATTATATTCTTACATATCTAAAATGGATAGATATAAATCCATTTTTTGATTCAAATATCTTGCGAACATATCTGCCATTGGCGATATATTGTTTTTTAGATGATATTCATCAAAAGCTTGATAATATTTCAAGCGATCGGTGAACTTAATATCTATCGGCGGATAACCTGCTTTCATTAGTTCCAAATTAACCAGTAATCTACCAGTTCTTCCATTTCCATCAATAAAAGGATGAATGCCCTCAAACTCAATATGAAAACGAGCCAGTTTGGTCACAATATCTTCTTTGCTATTTTTGTATTGTTCCAGTAGCTCTTCCATTTTTGGAATAATCAAATACGGCTGCAGGGGTTCATGTGCTGCACCCATAATTCGAACTGGCACCCTTCTATATATTCCTCTATCGTCTTTCTTATCAGCCAAAACCAGATAGTGAATATCCTTTATTACTTTTTCAGATATTTGGACATTTTCACTAACAAGCTGCCTGACATAATCAAAGGCTTCTTTATGCCCAATAACCTCCAAATGCTCCTTTAGAGATTTTTGGGCAATCGTAAGCCCTCTAAGAACCATGTCAGTTTCACGTAAAGTTAAAGTATTCCCTTCAATTGCATTTGAATTATAAGTATATTCTGTGACAAATTCCTCATTTAATCTTTCCAGTTCTCCTTCTGTTAAAGGTCTTCTTTTCTTTAGAAGCTCTAACTTACCTTCTATAATTGGAATGAGTGATTCCTTAATTTTATATCGTCCGTCAGTCGGCTTTATCGCATCATAAGGTATTTTCCAACCTCTTCCGTCTTGATATGCACCAGGAATCTTGCCTTCTGAACATAAAGTTCTTACTCTTCTATCGGATATGCCCCATTTTTCAGCTGTTTGCTTCACTGTAATGTACATGAATTATCCCTCCGTTTTTGATATTATACTATCTTATCGGAACAACATCAACAAAATAGGAATAATATATTCAATTTATCGGAATAATGCTGTTTTGTGAGATGTTATCTTTTATATGGAATAATATTATCCGATATATCGGAATTTATACTGAAGGTCAATATTAATATATCTATTATTTGCGAATATTGTGTTCCCTTTATTTTGAATATATTATTTTGTAAATCTTTTTGCGATATTATCAAAAGATGATGTAGGTAGAATTTCCTTTGAAGGAATAAATACATATTTCCATTCTTTTCTATTATTTGCTTTTGACCAGCTACTTGCAACATCACAGAACATTACTGCTTTTTTGCCTTTTGCGATAACATCAGCATCATTAATTTTATCCTCACCCTTTACTTCTACTATGAAAAAAGTTTCTTTTGTTTCAACTACAAAATCTGGAACATAATGCCTGCCTCTATTGTAAGTGATATTGAACTCATTTTGTGCTGGTCTCAGCCAGTTAATCACAGACATATCTCTTTCAAGTATCCTTGCGAAAAGAAGCTCAGGAAAGCTATCAAACTTTGCTGTATCAAACACACCTTTCTTTATTCCTTCAAACAAAATAGCCTTAATATTCCCATCATAGCTTTCATATAAATTTAGTTTTTTATCCCATGTATAAGTCTGAGTTAAGTTATATTCTCTAGTATCAATTACTGTATACTTGATTAAGCCATTTTCACAGTAGAAATGATTATCCTGCAGCATCTGGCGATATATTTTATTTGCAATATCTTTCTTATGCATCATTACGATGTTTTGCATTAGGTTCTTATCATATTTAACTTCATAGTAATCTACTACCTCTGAAATCAATTTAAATAACAAAGAGGAACACTTTTCATAATCAATTTCAGGCTTTGTTCGAATCAAATCTAAAATAACTTTCTTAGGATTATATCCGTCAAAATCAATAGCATCTCCATCTATTCTTTGCAAATCTGATAAATCTTCTAAATTTTGAATTATAATATTGTTTTTAATAGGCAAATGATTAAATTCACTTAAATCTAAGTCGAAATCAACAAAGCCATATTCAACAACTCCCTCATCTGTTACTTTTAATCTTGGAATGGGAATGAATTTTTCCTTTGCAGTATAGTGAGTTTTTTCTACAACATTATCAAGCCAGTGAAGTAATGGATTTTCATTTTCTTTAAAAACCTCACTCAAGTCATTATCTTTCTTTATTTTGCTCGCTACTTTCTCGGCGATATTTTTCTTTTGTTCTTTTGATATTTCTAGCTGTTTGGATGAATTGATTTCCTGAACAACTTCTTCTCTTACAAAACTGATAGCTGTATCGATTAGCTTATCACTTTTTTCAGTTTTTGAAATTCCATAGGTATAGGCTCTTTCTCGTTCTTCATGAGGCTCTAAATCCAATGACAATTGCGAGTTTGATAGGTTTTCCTCTATTTCTTCAACTTTAATAATATTACCAGCCTTAAATATAGAATCTCCCTTTTGAGCTTCATTGATAATATCTTGGAATTTATCATGTGCTGTCAAATAAACTGCATCAACAATTTCGTTTCCTGTTCTTTTACCATATGGAAGTCTTAAACCCCTGCCAACCATCTGCTCCCTTAAAACCTTCGATGCCGCAGTTCTTAGTGGAACAATTGTATAAAGGTTATTTACATCCCAACATTCTTTAAGCATATTAACATGGATAACTATCTCAACAGGATTATCATAATTTTCCACCTCCAGCAATAGCTTAGTATTGCCTTCACTTTCAGCACCTCTTTGTTTTGAGTGAACTATGATGGTTTTATTTTTATATGCACCACCTTCAAATTCATCAGATTTAATATATTTTTCTACCCATTTAGCATGATCAGTATCTTTGCAGACAACCATCATAAACGGTTTTACTTTTCGGATTGTACTATCATCAGTAATATTGTTTAAAGCATATGCTTCTAGCTCTCTTTTTGCCCTTTCATGAAGTTTTAGACCATCAATGAGCATAAGTTTGTCCAGTTCTTTTTCTCCGAAATTATAAAAATTAATATCTGTCCTTGTCCCTGCAAATGGCGTTCGAGTGTACCCATCTTCAATAGCCTTAGATAACGGATATTCGTAAACCACATTCTTAAATGGAGTTTGTTTAGAACCCGATGTTACAATCGGTGTAGCAGTAAGTTCTAATCCCAATAGTGGATTCAATTCATTAATAGCTTCCATACCTTTCTTCGCTCTATAGTGGTGTGATTCATCCATAATCAAAACAAGGTCTGGTAGGTTCGCTAAATACTGATAGAAAGAATCGCCTATAAATTCATTGATTTTTTTCATATTTGATTCTTCTTTGTTAAACTTATCTATATTAAATACAAAAATTCTAATGTCTGACTCAAATAGCGAGATCTGCCTCGACTTATAATCATCATCACTTATAATCTGTGGAGCGGTCTGAAAACATCCCAACCCATTGAACACGTACTTTGGATTAGACGGATCTGATAAGTCCCTTTTTAATTTTTCATAAATAGTCGTATTAGGTGCTACAACAAAATAGTTCTTTATGCCATGCTGAGTATACAAATATGCTATAAATGCTCCCATAAGCCTTGTTTTGCCTACACCTGTTGCAAGTGCAAAGGTAAGAGACATAAAATCTCTTTCAAAATCTGAACAAATAGGATATAGAGCATGAACAGCACCTAGAGCATCCTTAAGGTCCATATCTTTACTTATATTTATAGTAGTCATAACCTCTTCCAAGAGTTTAAGAGACTTCTCCTGCGGCTTTCTAAGTGACATAACTCCACTGATATAGTCCGTTGTATACTGAGGAAACTTGTTATTCATCATACGCTTCCTCCTCATCTTCATAAATAGGTGGATTTACTATGTTTAAATTATAGTTGTCTTTGTCAAACTCACACCTTGAGAGTAGCATTTGAGGAATTTTCTTGATTGTAATGTTTTGATATAACTTATCTAGACCGCTTTCAAAAGACTTACAAGCTATGATTAGATACTCACCGTCTTCCATAATTGAGTTAATGGAATCGATATAGGCTGCATTCAAGTGCCTTGTTGTAACAAAAAGATATGAGCTTTCATTTCCTTTGGATTGTTTCCAAAATATCTCGCTGTCTGGAGCATATGAAAAGCCTTCATGGAGAGCAACAGCAGATGCCAACATATCAGCATCATACTCTGGATTTATGATATACTCGTCAAAATCATCTTTGTTAATTAGAGATGGTGCTAATTCATAAAACCTATATCCACCCCCCCTTGCCAATTCAAAGCCTTGGAAATACCACCTTGGTCACTTCCGTCAATAACTTTATCAAGCCTAACTTTACAGTGAGTATAAGCATGATCGCCCATTTCAATGCCGATGTATTTTCTATTCATTTTATGGGCAACAGCGCAAGTTGTCCCAGAGCCGAGGAAGGAGTCAAGGACTAGGTCGTTTTCGTTAGTGCCAAGTGTTAATACTCGTTCGATTAATTGTTCTGGTTTTTTGCTATTTTTAAAATATACAACTCCTTCATTATCAAGTCCTGTAGTTTTTATGTCATTCCACAAATCACCAGGATTATAAGTGAGGTATTCATCTGCAAAAAGTAATTGTGTACGTGGCTTTTTGTTAGATGTATTGTAATCACCTTTTATTATATATAATTTATTTTGAGGCGTTAAATATGAAAAAAATATATTTTTTATTTTTTTTATCTTTAATTGATTTAAAATTGCTGTAGTCTTTTCACTAACAGAAGTTGCACGAAAAATTCTATAAGCATTAGAAAAATTAAATTCAAGTTTGGCTTTTGTACCAGTAATATTATTTTCTTTATAAATTTCAGAGAGTCCTTTATATGTCGCTTTATTTAAAATTTCATCAACTTTTTTTATATCCTCATCAGTTCTATTTTCATTTTTACAAATATTTTTAACAAAATCTATTTTTTCTTTAGATATTCCTAAAATTACGGTTTTATATTCATTATCCCAATTATCTTTTGGTATTTTTAAATCATTAAGAAAAATTTTTTCTTTTTTATACATGAGTAAATATTCTTTAAGTTTTGGAAGCCTTTTATTAGTATGAGCCATTTTTGTACCAGACGATTCACTCATTTTCACAGTTATACTATTAACAAAATTATTTCTCCCAAAAATTTCATCCATTAAAACTTTTAAATATGCTTGCTCATTATCATCTATTTGAACAAAAATTACTCCATCATCAGAAAGAAGATTCCTAAGAATTTCAAGCCTTGGTTTCATCAGAGACAACCATGTAGAATGTTCGAGGTTGTCATCATAATGCTCAAATGCCGAACCTGTGTTATACGGCGGATCGATATATATGCACTTAACCTTTCCTGCATATTTGCTTTCAAGTGCCTTTAGTGCAAGCAGATTATCCCCATGAATAATCATATTTTCCGTATTGAGATCATTTTTGCAGTTTGATTTTTCCTTATCTTCTATCAAGATTCTCGGTTCTATATTTATTTCTTTATCTTTATCTACCCAAGTAAGCTCAAGTTTCTGGTTACTTGTCATCCGCTCTATCTCCTTTATCTGCTGTCTTTGTAACATCATCAATCTGCTAACCACATCTTAAAAGGCTCCGCCTTAGGTGACGGTACAGACTAAATTATACGAAAATACTTATATTATCAACAATGCTAAAGTACCACTCTTCCTTTTCGTTATCCCAAGAAAAACGAAGCCTTTTTTATTCAAATAACTATATGAATTTTCTAAAAAGAAATTTAAAGGTCATATACCCTTGCTATATAATCAATCAGCCTGGAGGCCATGTTAGCTTCCTCTTTCCAAGTATATGGAAGTGCAGATGCTTCACAGTTTGGAAGGCATCGTCGCCAGTATTTATTACCGTCCTGTATCCACCTTCAAGCCCAAGTTCAGAAGCAATGTCCTTGATTTTTAACATTATATGACTTATGAGGTCAGCATCGTCAGATGTTAGCTCGTCAAGTGATTTGATATGCTTCTTTGGAACTATGAGAACGTGAACAGGAGCCTGTGGCTCAATGTCATGAAAGCAGACAATCTGTTCATCCTCATACACCTTGTTTGAAGGAATTTCTCCCTCAGCAATCTTACAAAATAAACAATCACTCATACCGGTTCTCCTTTCATTCCGT
>QWCE01001680.1_pt1 | contig 31916 bp, 22 predicted proteins | sample 1972531 | NCBI WGS metagenome assembly QWCE01 (sample SAMN09866716, study PRJNA288562) | Human gut metagenome isolate term4_stool, whole genome shotgun sequencing... | reverse complement strand
ACATAGTATGTATTATCTTTTCTTGCTGTATCATTGAAGTTTGCTATATCTATTGTATATTTTATTGCATTTCCATCACTATCTATTATATCTGACTTATTTGTATAACTTCCTATTTTTACTTTTCCACTGCTTGTATCATATAGTTTCTTAGTGCTTACTCTACTACCATTTTTATATACTACAACATCATAATTATATTTAGCTCCAGTATATATATCTTTTTTAAGTACATTTGCATATATATTTAAAGTTTTTGGGTATATATTTATATCTAATTTATTTCCATTTTTATTAATTTCATATGATGCTGTACTTGATAATCCTTCTATTGTATATGTTGGATTACCTATAACTTTTGTTCCATCTGCTCTTGTCATATTTGCAATATCTATAATTTCATCTAAGCTTTCTAAATTCTTTTCATATAATATTTTATCTGAATCTTTAACTTTAAGTTTTGTTCCAATTAAACTTATATTATATGGATTATTTATTTTAGGAACTACAACACTTTTTTCATCATCTTTTATCAAACTATATGTTGCATATTCACCTGTTCCTTCTTCTTTATAATAGTTATTTGTAGAAGATAAAAAGACTACTGGGCGAGGGCGCACAGAGCCATCATAGCTATTGAAGCCAGAAAGAACGCCATTGCCGAAGAAAGTGTCGCCCGAACCGAAGGCGCCAGTGCCGACACCGCCACGGTAAAAAATAACGTTTTTGCGATCCACATTGACACTACGAGACCCTAATTGATTATAATATTTATGTATTATTTCTTTTTGTATATCTTTTCCTGTATTTGCATCATATGTTTTTGTATGTACTTGGTTTAATTTACTGTTCACCATATAATACTCTTGTTTTATATCTGTTAATTTCTTAGCTGTCTTACTTACCCCTATATCACCTGTTGCATTACTAAATGTTGTATCCTCTGTTGCTCTTGCATTTGTCTTATTTAATGTTGGATAACATATTGCATTTTCTAGCTTATTTGATCGTACTGGATACTTTTCTTTATCATTCCACTCACTTAAATACTGCCTTTGTTCATCTGTAGTTATTCCATATGCTTCTTCTATGTCTTTAAGTAACATTGGTCTTGCACCTGTTCCTTTTTTTGTCTCTGTTCTTGTATCTCCTTCTGATGATATTCTAGAACCTACTTCGTAGTTAAATCTCTTTGTTTCATCTGCGCCATATCCATGACCATATAATCCTGCTATATTATGTGCTTCTTTTTCATACCATAAATAACCTAATGCACTTTTTGTTTTTATTTTTGCTGTTGGTTGTGTCTCTGGCATAAGCAATACTTGGTCACCTTGTATATCGAATACTCTCCATTTAGTCTTATATCCACTTACATCTACTGTTTGTAAGCCCACACCATTTCCTGAATTAATTAAGTCACCTTTGAATGACATATATGTAAGCTTATCTTTTGATACCTTTATTGTTTCTTTTGTATTTGGGTCTACTTGAAGTGTATGATCATAATTTACATAGTCACCTATTTTTAAGTTTGATCCTTTTACCGTAGTAATGTTTGATTGCGCCTTTGCATTTTGTTTGTTATTTTCAATTACTTTGCTATTACTTTTATATAATCCAATTGTAATTAGAATAAATAAAAGTATTGCAAAATACTTTGAAACACTTATTCTTTTAGATTGCTTTCTTGTCCTTTTCATATAATATATAATTCCTCCTAATACTAATAATTATATCTGTCTTTCCTATTTTCTAATATCTTTTTTAACAATTCTATATATTTTTTAACATAATAAAAGCTAGAATAGTTATATTATTACCTATCCCAGCTAAATGTTAAAGAGCTCTAATTTTATCTTTTAATCAATTATTATTTTATTCTTCTGTTATCTTCTTTTCTTCCTCTTCCTTATATTCAATGCCTACTATCTTAGCAAATTCTTCACCAGTTATTTTTTCTTTTTCCATTAATACTTTTGCTATTGCATGAAGTTTTTCTTCATTTGTTTCAAGTATTTCTTTACCCATTACATATGCTAAATCAATTATATTTTTAACTTCATCATCAATTACTGAAGCTGTTTTTTCACTCATATTTCTGGTTTGTGCAAGGTCTCTTCCAATAAATACTTGTTCACTATTTTGACCATAGTCAATTGTTCCTACTACTTTGCTCATACCATATTTTGTAACCATTGATCTTGCAATTTGTGATGCTCTTTGGATGTCATTGCTTGCTCCAGTAGAAATATCACCTATAATTAATTCTTCTGCAAGTCTTCCACCTAAAAGTGATATTATACTTTCTTCCATTTCTTTTTTAGACATAAATGACTTATCTTCAGATGACTTATACATTGTATATCCACCTGCCATACCTCTTGGTATAATAGATATTTCATGTACCCTATCTTGTGTAGGTAAGAATGCTGAAACTAATGCATGTCCTGCTTCATGGTATGATACTAATTTTCTATCTTTATCTGTAAATACTCTGCTCTTCTTTTCAGGTCCCATTGAAACTTTAACCATTGCTTCTTCTACATCTTTATTTGTTATTCTTTCTTTATTTGTTCTAGCTGCAATAAGTGCTGCTTCATTTAATATATTTTCTAAATCTGCTCCTGCAAATCCTGGTGTATTTTTAGCAATTACCTTAAAATCTACATCATCTGCGAATTTCTTATTTTTACTGTGTACCTTAAGTATTTCTTCTCTAGCCTTACTATCTGGCATTCCAATTACTATTTGTCTATCAAATCTTCCTGGTCTTAAAAGTGCTGAGTCTAATACATCAGGCCTATTTGTTGCAGCAATTACTATTACTCCTTCATTTTCACCAAATCCATCCATCTCTACTAATAATTGGTTAAGTGTTTGTTCTCTTTCGTCATTTCCACCACCTAATCCTGCTCCTCTTTGTCTTCCTACTGCGTCTATTTCGTCTATGAATATTATACATGGTGAATTTTTCTTAGCTTCTAAAAACATTTCTCTTACTCTTTTAGCTCCAACACCTACATATAGTTCAACAAAGTCTGATCCAGATATTATATAGAATGGAACTCCTGCTTCACCTGCTACTGCCTTTGCAAGTAATGTTTTACCTGTTCCCGGTCTTCCAACTAATAATACTCCTTTAGGGATTCTTGCTCCCATTTCAATATATTTTTGTGGATTCTTTAAAAAGTCTACTATTTCTTTTAATTCTTCTTTTTCTTCATCAATACCTGCAACATCTTTAAATTTAACTTTAGGGTTTTCATTATCAACAAGTCTTGCCTTGCTTTTACCAAATGACATTTCCTTACTTACAGGATCATTAAAATCAGAATTACCTACAGTTCCTATTGCTTTTGGTCTAAGCGCTCTATACCAAAAATATAGTACAAGTATCATAAGCATATATGGAACAACAACAGCCACATTTTTAAATAATACACTTAATACTGGTTCTTCTTTTTGATTTATTTTTAAATCACCATTTTTTATTTTTTCATTTGCTTCATTCATAAAAGTATCAATACTTGGTATATTTGCTTCATATCCTACATTATCTTTAGTAAAAGTTGCTTTTTTTCTATCTGAGCTTATTGAAACATTTGTTACTTTACCATTGTTAATATTTGAAAGTAATTCTGAATAATTACTATTTTTTACAAAACCTTTTTGAAATATAATTAAAAAACTCATTAATATTATAATAATCCACCATATTCCAGTTACTATAACATTGCTTGTTTTAATTTTTTGATTTTTATTTTCTCCTGCCATAATTTCTCCTATTTATATATTTTCTTAAGCATTATATATTATATTATATATTATTTATTTCATATTATATAATTATTAAAACTTTTGTATAATAATTATTATATTTAAAAATATTTATTAAGTTTAAAAAAGAAATACTAACTATAACTAAAGTAAAGTAATTTAAACTAAAATAAACCAAAGAAAAAATAAGAATAGAATAAAATTGGAAAAAATAATCCAATAAAAAAGTCAAAATAAAAAGCAACCAGTTGGCTGCTTTTTAAAATTAATTATGTCACTAATATTTTTGCTAATATTTTGCATTTCTAATTTTAGTAATTTCTGCAATTGATCTTTGAATTGTTAATGTTGAATTATTTAATTTAACTATATTGTTAAACACTTTACTCGGCCTTTTGTCTATTGCATAATATCTTTCTTTTGTTTTAACCAAAATAGTAGCTATTCTAGCTAAAGGTTTAAACATATAACAATCATTTCTTAATTCTTTTGTAACTTCAATTACTCCATCAATATTTAAATCATTTGGATGAGCTTTTTTAATTATTTCTAGTTCAACTAATATATCATCTAATTGATGATTGGTATACGATTCCATCCTTATTGCAAGTTTTATTAATGCATGTTCTCTTGTTTCTGTTACATCATCATACATTGTTATTTGTTCTAAATCATAATAATAATCTTTTCCAATAAACCCTTTTACTATAGTATATCTTTTTTCAAATATTATATCTCTTAATTCATCTCTTAAAATACTATACTCATGTTCTCCTATTTTTTTAGATTCTTCTTCTTGAACTTCTGCTTCAATTACTACAATTACTTCTGGAAAGTCATAAAGATAATCCATATCTTTTTCTGAAAGATTATATTCAATATAATTTATTGAATCATATGCAATATATTTTTCTTGATCTAAATCATTTGACAATTTGTCTATTAAACAATCTGTTAATCCATATCCTGCTATATTTGCAATTATATCATTATATTTTTTCCCACATGGTATGCCTATCACTAATTTTTTCATAATGTCCTCCTAATTATGTATTTAATTTTGACATATTTGCAAAATTATTTGCTCCATTTAAAAATTACATTAATTTAGTTATATCACAACACCTAGTATATAACAATACTATATTTTAGAATTATTTTAAAACAATTAGTTTTAAAATATAATTAAAGAGCATATACATGCTCTTTAATCTTTTAAATAATATTATATGCTTTTCTTCTTTTTGTTTTTCTTGATTTTCTTTTTCTAAGTATAATTTTTCTTTTATTCAGCTTCTTCTTCAATTTCATCAACTCTTTCTTCATGTGTTTTATTGTTGCATTCTTCCTTTTGAACCTTTTCTTTTGGATCTTGAACACTATTTTCTTCCCTTTCTTTTGCTTTTTTCTTTCTGGTTTCTTCATAGTTTTCTTCCTCTTTGTCCAATCTTTTTCTAGCTTTTTGTTCTACATTCTCTGTAAGTATAGTTAAAAGACAATACATAAATTGTTTTTTATACTTATATATATCACTCATGGAATGATAATCGCTTATTACTTTTTTTATTATTTCATTTTCATCTTCAATTTCAACAAAATCATATAGGTATTCTAGCGCATACATCTTCTTATAATCTGGATCATTAATTAGTTCAATCATAAGTTTTTGTATAATTGTCATTTTTTCTTTTTCTTTGTTATATATTATACCATCATCACCAAATATATATTTAAAAACATTTAGCATTTCATATGAAATATATTGCCTTGCCTCCTGTGAAATACTTTTGATATATATAGTAAATAATCTGATTTGAGAAATCCTTTCACTAACTACTCTATCAACTTTTTGTATATATATTTTTTCTCCTGAGCCTAAATATATTTTTTCTTGATCATGTAATATATCAGAACCAATTAATATACTAATTATTTTGTAATATCCATCCTTTACTTTCCAAATATATATTTCTTCATTATCATCCCCTTCATTAAATTTTTCATTTTTAACAATTTCAAGTCCATCACTTTCTATTTCATAAATAATAGAAATAGTAGGTATAGTAATTTTAATATCTAATGCATAGCCTAAATTTAAATAACTATTTTCTTCTAAGCATATTGGATATGGTATTGAATAATTTTTAACTTCATTATAATTAACTGAAGCGAATGTTATCAAATTAAGATTATCTTTTGATAGAACATTACCATTATCATTGCTAATATTAAATATTTCTTCTTGTCTTTCTTTTTGTTTTAATATATCTGGAAGCTTTAACTTTTCTTCCTTAAACAGCTTTAAAAAGTCTTCATGTGTCACAACTTTACTCATATACAGTTTCATATAATACTCCTTACATAATATTGCAAAAATTTTCGCTTTATTTAATAAATACCTACATTACAATTGTAACATGTAATTGGTATTATGTAAATATGCATAAAAAAACAGGCATTTTGCCTGTTTCTAATTACTAATTTTAGTATTTCATGTAATTTTTATTTTTTCTTATCATTAATATTTTTATATATTATCAACTATATGTATGGTGCTGGATTTATTGGCCTTCCATTAACACGCATTTCAAAGTGTAAATGTGGTCCTGTAACATTACCAGTTGCTCCAGATACTGCTATCTGTTGTCCTTTTGATACATTTTGACCAACTGATACATTAATTGTACTTAAGTGTGCATATAATGTTGATACTCCATTACCATGATCAATAACTACATGATGACCATAACTTCTTGTTAAATATAATACTTTTGTAACTACACCGCTGTTTGCTGCTCTAACTGTCATTCCTGTTCCTTGCATATCTGCACCAGTATGTCCTCTATATCCCATAAATCCACAAGTAATTGGTCTTCCTGTTGGGTTAATAAAATTCATACCTCTAAGTGCTTCATATGCTCTAGGGCTTACTGAAGTACCTCTTGAGCCTCCTCTTGAACCTAATGATCTAGAAGCAAGCATCATTTTGTTTCTTTTTTCTTCTGCTTCTTTTCTTTGTTGTTCTTGTATTTCTGAAACTTTATTTAATGCAACTTTTTTAGCTTCTTCTACTTCAGTAACTTCTAATTTTTTAGTAACTTCTTCTTCTACAGCTAATTTATCAAATTCTCTATCTTTTTTAATATCTTCAATTATTTCATTTGCTTTATTTGGATCAGTAACTTTTGCAAGTACTTCTTCTCCAACTTTTATATTATAGACTTTATAAGTTTTATCTGCTTTTTCGTCTATTTTTTCTAATACTTCTTCCTCTTTTAATTTTGTATCTGTAAGTGATGCGAACTTTAGTTCGTATTCCGGTTTACTATTCACCTTTACTTCAATAACAGGTGCTTTTGGTTTTTCAATATATTCTTTTATCTCACTTTCAACCTTTGCCCTATTAGATACAATTCCTATTTCTTGACCATCTAATGTTACTTCATACATTGGTTTAAACTTTTTAGTAACTAACATAAATACTATAAACATAGCAACCAATGCTATAAATAATATTTTGATGATCCTTCTGGAATAGTACTTTAACTTTTTTTCTATAAGATTCACTCTCCTTTTTCTTAAAAATTAGTAATTCATATAGTCTTATATAAGTGTAGCACAAATATATAAAAAGTCAAGCTTTTTACAAAGCGATAGCCACCTTTTACTTATATATCAAGCTTTTAAGGTGACTATTTTGTTATATATTTTTAATGTTTTACTACTTTTGTCGTAATTTTTATTCTAATATATCTAATTTATTTTTTAAAGTCTTTTAAAATACCTATATACATTCTTATTTTCAAAATATCTAATTAATATATTTGAAAGTACTGCTACTGCAATAAATATTATAAGTACTAATGTTGTTTTGTTTGCCATAAATGCATATATCAATAAAAATATTGAACCCATCATCATAAACATTTTAATAATACTAAATATTATTGACTTTCTTCCTTTAGATGTAAGTTCTTTTTCATTCATCCAAGAAAAGTTTGGGGCTTTCAAGTCAAAATATACATTTATTCTTTCAATTGCAATTATTATAAGTATACCTACTAATACTGGTGCAATTATTTCAAGGCTTAAAATACTTTCTCTTAACAATACTGCCGCTATTATAATATACATAAAATATACTGCAAGTGTAATTACTATAGGCACTTTTGTCATCATATCATATTGATTTTCATATGATATTGGTAATCTTTTTAAGGTATCTTTTTCATTTTTATGTTTAGATATTGCAATCATTGATACATATTCTGTACTTGTAGTAGTTATTGCAATTATCATAAGTGCTATTCCTACCTTAAATAGTATATCTTTTGATAACATATCCTTTGGAAGTCCTGTTTTTATATACTTTAAATACTCTTTAGCTTTTATCATATCAAAGGCATCTGCTAAATCTTTTTTAAGTTTATCGATATCCTCACTACTATATTTTGAATCATCTTTTGAATCAGTTTTTTCTAAATAGAACTCTTTAATATATTTTTTAGATTCTATTTGAAATTCTTGTAATTCTTTTAATTGTTCTTGTGGTATGTTTCCAATCTTTTCATTTGCTTCTTCTGCATTTTCTATATTTGTTAATTCTTCTAATACTACATATGTTTCAGGTGTTAGTTTTTCTTTTCCCTTAGCTAATATATAATCACTTGCTTCTTTTTGATTATTAATTGCATATTCTTCTGCTTTTTTTGAAATATCACTTTCAGATATTTCTTCTATGTATTCATTTAATTCTTTTTCAAATTCTTCCTTAGATTTTATTTCATCTTTTAAGAACTTGTCATAGAAATTATACTTGTCTACTTTTCCTGTTTTAACATTTGTTATTTCATAATTTGTATACTTATCTACATTTTTTTTCATTTCATTAGTGAAACTACCATAAAATGATGCAATCATTACTACTGGTAATATTATAGTTGGTAAAATTGTATTTAATATTAGTGATGGATTTGATTTAAATATTTGTGTTTCATTTCTTAAATATTCTTTTTTAGCATTTCTTTTAGTTAGCATATTATAGTATCCAGTTTTTCTTTGCTCTTCTAGTTTTTCTTTTTCTTTTTCAGCTTTTCCTGTGTATCTTCCTACAACCTTTGCAATGCCTACTTCTTTTTTGCCCATATCTGCTAACATATTTCTAATTTTTTCAACAATACCTGCAAATATATATATTACAAAAGATGGTACTGCTATATACATACCAAATATTTTAGCAAGTGATAATAATACTTTTTTTCCTTTTAATAAGTTAGTAAAATCTTTTGCAATAATTGAAAATAGTGATACATTATTTGCCTTGCTTATCATAGCTTCCATTCCACCATTCGAATTATTAGAAACATTTGACATTGTAACTGATATTAAAATTATTAAAATTGTTAATACCATTTCAGTTGTTGCCTTGCTAAATAAAAAGCTTAATATATACATTAATATATTTGCTACTATATCAAATACTACTGCAAATAAAAATGGTACAACTAGTGAAAATAATGTACTTACTACTAAGAATGTAATATTAAATGGCAATTTTGCAAATACTGATATAGCTATATTTATTGATAAACTAAATGCAAATAATATTCCAGTTGTTGTAGCAGTCTTGCTAATTGTTCTTGCAAAAAAGCTTTCTCTTGCAGTGATTGGCAAGCTTCTTAATATTCTTGTTTCGTTATTTGATGATTCTCTAGTTATTGCATCGCCTATTTCAAAAAGCATTGTAAGTATTACTCCAAGTCCAATTACTAGAGTAAAAAATGTTGTATAAATATTATCTATATCATTTATCTTTTTTACATATTCACTTACCATTACAAATGGAAATCCTGCTATATATGCCAAAATAATTATAGCAAGTACAACCTTTCCTATTGTTTTTAAAATAGTTTTTTTGCTACTTTTACTATCACTATATCCACGAGTGTTCATAGATTTCTTAAAATAGTACTGTATAAGAGTAATAATTTTTTGCATATTATTCCTCCTCTTTTTTAGTAATTTCTAAGAATAGATCTTCTAGTGATTGATTTTCAATATTATCATTTTTATGTTTTTCAATCAATTCTTCATATGTTCCATTATATAATAGCTTTCCGTTAGATATTATTACAATGCTATCACATAGCTTTTCTGCAACTTCTAAAACATGTGTTGAAAATAATACTGTTTTTCCTTTTTTAGCTTCATCTTTCATTATTTGTTTTAATAAATGTGCAGATGCAGGGTCTAATCCTGTCATAGGTTCGTCTAATATCCATACTTCTGGATTAGATATTAATGATCCTATTACAAATACCTTTTGTCTTGTACCATGTGAAAGTTCTGAAATATCCTTTTTCATATATTGTTCTAGTTCAAACTTTTTAGTAAGTTCATCTATTACCTTTGTTGCCTCTTCCTTATCTACTCCATATATATTCATTATGAAATCATAATACTGTATTGGTGTAAAATATTGGAAAGAATCAGGTGTATCAGATACTAACCCTATTTTCTTTTTAGCTTTTATTTCGTCTTTTTTTATACTTTCACCACATACATATATGTCACCTTTTGTAATTTCTGTAATTCCAGTTATCATATTTATTGTAGTTGATTTACCTGCCCCATTTGGACCAATTAATCCAACTATTTCACCTGGATTAATTTTTAAATTAAGATCATGTACTGCTTCTTTATTTCCATACATCTTACTTACATTTTTTAACTCAATCATATTATCTCCTTAATTAATATTTAATTTTTTATACTAATTATTATTTTTTATATTCATAATATTTGTTAATACACTTTAATTATATTTAAATACATCAATTACTTCATATAATTATTACAATATACGCATATTATATTTTATTAAATACTATTTATATATTTTTATTGTATCTTACCTAAAATATCATTTAAAAAATCAAATGCATTCATTGGTGTCATATTATTTATATCTATTTTTTTAAGTTCGTCTATTACATTATGGTATTGTATTTCAAACATATTTGGTACTTCTCTTATAGTATTTTCTTTTTCTTTTTCTTTTCCTAAGTCTTTTGCACTTTCTTCATTATATGCAATCTCTTTTATTACCTTGTTTTCCATTTCAATTTTAGAAAGAATACTATTTGCATTTCTTAATACTTCTTTTGGTACACCTGCAAGTTTTGCAACATGTATTCCATAACTTTGGTCAGTACCACCTGGTACTACTTTTCTTAAAAATAATACATCACCATCTTTTTCTTTTGCTTCTACATGGTAATTTTGGATGTTAGAGAATTCATCGCCCATTTGAGTAAGCTCATGGTAATGTGTCGCAAATAATGTTTTAGCTTTTATCTTTTCAGATATATATTCTAATACTGCTTTTGCAATTGACATTCCATCATATGTTGAAGTACCTCTTCCTATTTCATCTAATATTACTAAACTATTTTTTGTAGCTCCATTTAATATATTTGATACTTCTGCCATTTCAAGCATAAACGTACTTTGACCTCTAGATAGATCATCTGATGCTCCAATTCTTGTAAATATCTTGTCTACTATAGAAATGTTTGCACTATCTGCTGGTACAAAACACCCTATTTGTGCCATCATTGTAATTAATGCAACTTGCCTCATATATGTTGACTTACCAGCCATATTTGGGCCTGTAATTATCATTATAGTGTCTTTTTCCTGATCCAATTTAGTATCATTTTTTACAAACTCTTGGTCTTTCATAGTTTTTTCAACTACTGGGTGTCTTCCACCTTTAATATCTATTATCCCCTCATTATTTATACTAGGTCTTGTATAATTATTATTTTCTGCTACTTCTGCAAATGATGTAAGTACGTCAATTTTTGCAATATTATCACTTGCCCTTTTTATTCTACTTACTTCTTCTGAAATTGTTTTTCTTAAATTCATAAACAATTCATATTCTAGTTTCTTAACTTTTTCTTCTGCATTTAATAGCTCTTCTTCCATTTCTTTTAATTCAGGTGTTACAAATCTTTCTGCATTTCTAAGTGTTTGTTTCCTAATATATGTTTCAGGTACTTTGCTTAAATTAGCATTTGTAACTTCAATATAGTATCCAAACACTTTATTATATCCAATCTTTAAATTTTTAATATCAGTATTTTCTCTTTCAGTTTCTTCTAAGCTTGCAATCCATTTTCTTCCTGTTTCGCCTAAATGTTTTAAATTATATATTTCTTCATTAAAGCTTTCTTTTATTAATCCACCTTCTGTAATAGTTATTGGAGGATTTTCTACTATCATTTCATCTATTAATTTGTATATATCTTTTAATGTATCAATATCTAAATATATATTTTTAAGTATAGTTGATTTAGAATTTTTCAGTTCTTCTTTAATATCTGGTAAGTACATTATACTATTTTTCAAAGATATCATATCTTTTCCATTAATATTACTAAATGCTATCTTTCCTGCTATTCTTTCAATGTCATATATTTTCTTAAGTAATGTTTTAAGTTCTCCTCTTAATATGATATTGTTTTTAAGTTCTTCTACTCCATCTAGCCTACTTTCAATATCTTCTTTAGATATTAGTGGATCATTTACCCATCTTGAAAGTAATCTTGCTCCCATTGATGTATTAGTCTTATCTAATATCCAAAGCAAACTTCCTTTTTTAGAATCATCTATCATCCTACTATTTATTTCTAAATTTCTTCTAGCAGTTCTATCTAATGCCATATATCCATCAAAACTATACATATATATATTTCTTAAATTTGTTATTTCACTTAATTGTGTTTCTTGTATATATTTATGTATTGCAATTATTGCCTTTGATATATTTGTTTTAATCCAAGTATTATCTTCTACTTTTTCATTTAAAGATTCTTTTTTATTTTCACCATCTGTATTATTTTCTTTTTCTTTATCTATTAAATTTTCTACTAATTCATTATTGCCTTCATCTTCACCAAACATATCAAATATAGTATTTTGTTTAACTGTATCTTTTAGTGTATATGTTATAGCTACATTATCTTCTTTGCTTAGTGAATTACTTAATGTTCTTTTTTCAAAAGTATATGATTTTAATATTTCTTCTTCATCTTCTTTATCTAAATCAAAATAACTATTTTCTTTTTCAGTCACATATATGTTCATAATTTCTTTTAAGTTATTTTTAAACTTCTTATCTTTAGATAATTCTTCGTTTATTATTATTTCGCTAGGTGAAAACCTAGAGATTTCGTCATATACATTTTCCTTTGTTTTAACTTCTGTTACATAATAATCTGATGTGCTAATATCTGCAGATGCTATATAATATCTTATCTTATCATAATATATACTCATTATATAATTATATTTTTTGTCATCTAGCATATTAAGTTCTGTAATAGTTCCAGGTGTTACAACTCTTGTTACTCCTCTTTTAACTAAACCTTTAGCTTCTTTTGGATCTTCTAGTTGATCGCATATTGCAACCTTATATCCTTTTTCTATTAATTTTGCTATATATATATCTACAGATGCCTGAGGCACTCCACACATTGGTGCTTTTTCTTCTAGTCCACATGCTTTTCCTGTAAGTGTTAATTCTAGTTCTTTAGATACAAGTATTGCATCATCAAAAAACATTTCATAAAAGTCTCCAAGCCTATATAGTAGTATTGCATCTTTGTATTTTTCTTTAGTATTTACATATTCTTGCATCATTGGTGATAGTCCCATAGTCCACCTTTCCTTCTCTTATCCTTTTAAAATATGATATCATATTTTATGATTTTTATCATTATATAATTATAATTTTTTAGCTATTAAGTACTTATTTTCTTTCAATTTCTCAGTAATTTTCTTAATTCTTTTATTGCTTCTACTTTCTAATATTTTTTAATTAATTATTATATATAATATATTGATAAATAGTATTTTTAAAATATATAATATATATAATAATAATAACAATTTATTCATCATTTAATAACTATATTATTATTAGAAAAGGAGTTTTTATGAAAAAAGATATTTCTTCTAAAAGAGTTTTTACTTTTAAAAAATTTTTAATCCTTATTATATCAATAATTATAATTTTTTTAATATGTACTATTATAGAGGCTGTTATTTGCAAAAATAATAATAGAATTCCGAGTATACACAAATATGAAGAATCTACAGATGAATCTGGAAATGTTTTAAAAAAATATAAGGGAATATTAGTTACTGCGTACAAAGATGAAAATGGAGTAACAACAATATATAACTTTGAAAAATACATACCTAAAGAAACTACTATAGATGCTGTTGCTAAGATTACTAGTATTAAAGATGACTATATTTCATTAGATATATTAGGAAGTCCTACTAATTCTAGCATAATTAAAACAAGCAAAAAATTGCATAGTCCTGATTTAAATTTAAAGCCATTATTAATTAATTCTGATAATAGTAATTTGGACTCTTCTAAAAATAAAATTACAAAAATAAAAATTAAAAATGACAATCAAAATTACTTAGTAGGAACATATTTAAACCTATCATTTGAAAAGAAAGATATTGATACAGAAAAAAATATACTTGTACCTAAAAATATAAGATTATATTCTTTTGATGATTTTTCTATTATTTTTGATAAAAATGATAAAAAAGAAAAAGAACTAATGTATAGTAAGAATGATAATAAAAATGAAGAAAATGATAAAATTAATGAAAATAAAGGAAACTTTGACATATTTAAATATAATGGAGAACCATATATAGAATTTAATGAAAATAACAAAAATTATAATAAAGAAAAAGGAAATAATAAATATAAGCTTTCTGAAGCTTTAAATAATCACATGATTTTTCCTGATTATATTATTGCTAAAGCTAATTATGATGTAATAAATAACAATATTAAATATGGTGTATATAAAGATGGTGGTTCAATCGAATATGAATATCCTAATTATACAATTATTAAATATAATACTTTAGATGGTAAAAATGATCTTGTAATTACTGATAAAAACACAAAATTACATAATCTTGAATAATATAATATATAATAAAGAATGAATATAAATAGTAAGATAAAGAAAAGACAATCTCAAATGATTGTCTTTTCTAATAATATTTATTATATATTTTTTTATTCTTTAATTATTTTCTTCTACTACTTCTTCTTTAATGACTTCTTCTTCTATTACTGTATCTCTTTTTTTAGCTTCTTTTTCAAATATTAATGCAATTATATATATAAATGTTAATACATAAAATGGTTCTAAACTAAATCCAAATGTATAACTCTTAAATTCATTTAAACATACATAAATTATTTCAATAACTATTTTAATAATTTGAAAAATTAATAATCTTTTTGATATCTCTTTTAATATATTTGCATTCTTTAATGTTACTAAATTATTTTCTTTTGTTTTTTCTTCTTCCATAATATTTTTAAAGAATTCAATAAACTTATTTGTAATCCATATTATGCATGCAAGTACTATAATTGCTGAAATTAGAACTGTAATTGTTACAACTTTTAAATTTTTAAGCATTTCTTTTGTATCCATTTTAGAGATATCTTTTCCGCCAAATATCTTGCTTAATTCATTTCCTTTAATTTCATAATTTTCTTCAGCATTAGCTTCATTTTTTACAGTTATTGAATAATTTTTAAGTTGATCTTGTAATTCTCTTATATATTGTTCTGCATCCTTTTTCTCAATTTGGTTTATATATATAGGGCTTAAAAGTAACGCTATTGATACTGCAATTAATGATATAATCATAATTACTCTAAAAATTTTAGTGATTACACACATAGCTTTAGAAAAGCCATATAGTTTGCTTGTATTTTCTTTTTTGATTTTTTCTTCCATTTTATTTTCACTTTCTTTAATTATTATTTACCTTTTTTATTCTGATATTTTATTCTGCTTTAGTATTTGTTTCTTCTACTTTTTGTGGTTCTTCTGGTTCTATACCTTCTATACCAATATTGTAATTAGTTCTAATTACCATTATATATGTTCTTCCATCATTGAATACTATTTCTTTACCTGTTTCATCAAAATATTTAGTTTTAGCACTTCTTGATTCTTTCTTAGCTGTTATTTTTTCTGCTCTACCATTTGTAATATAGTATCCTTCTAATGTTCCGACATTTGCAACATCTAATCTCTTATCATCAATATGTGTAGTGTTTGCTTTAAGTATTATTAAATTTTTAATAGTATATGGTTCTTTAGTTAATTCATCAATCTGTTTTACACCCTTTGAAGTTTTAGTATATTCCTTTTTTTCTTCATCATAGTTAAATACTGTTCTATTATTTGTCCCACCTGCATATCCTGCTGTTATTTTAGTTGCAGCTTTTGATGTTTCTTTATCTAAAGTTATTGGGTCTACTGAATATTTAAATACCTGTCCTTTTTCACTTTCTAGATTATAATTTCTTTCCTTTGCTGCTTCAAAAATATGTGCAATTGTTGTATATGCATTATGTGGTCTTACCTTACTTTTTTCTCTCCAAAACTCTTTGTTATTAGCATTATCTCTTGATTTCATACTATCATACCACTGTCCATTAACATCTGCCATATTTAATGTTCTAAGATCACTTTCTGCCTTTGGACTTTGACCTATATGTGTGTATATTGCATCATGTTCTAATGCATAATTTAAAAAGTAATGTCTTGCACTTCTTATTGGTCCAACCTTATCTAAGTCTTTTTTATTTTTGAAAAGTGCCATTAATCTACTTTCTCCACCTTCTACTTCCATTTCATAAATACAATAAGCACTATTTATACCAGAATGTGGCCATGCATGTGTATTATTGTCTATCATTACAGCTACATTTCTTTCTTTTGAGTTTTCATCATATATTTTAACTTTCTTTTCTTCTTTTTTTACTGGCTTTTCTACTTCTGCTTTTTCATTTCCTTTGTTTCCCATATATACCTTGTAATAGTAATAACCTCCACAAGCTAGTGCTAATAATATTATTATTACTAAAAGTATTTTAAAAACTTTTTTCATACATTCTCCTTTATTTAAATACTATTTATAAAATATTTAACTATTTTACTATATATACTATTTAACTAAATTGTAATTTTTAAATATTAAAATTTCAATATATGTATAATAATTTAATTAATGTAATTAATGTAATATACATATATATATTAAATAAAAGCATAGTAGTACTATGGCAAATGCAACCCCTGTATACATTCTTATAACATAGTTTATTGTATCTTTTTTAGGTGACTTCCTATGTAATAATATTGTTATAAGGAGTAATATTAATGAAAGTAAAAATATTTTCATATTTGAAACTGCTGTGCTTACAAAAAGAGCTATTGTAATTAGTGTAGACATTATACTTATTCCATTTTTCTTTTTAATTAACATAGAAAAAGCTACTAAAACAGGTACTAATACTACTAGTGCTCCACCTATAAGTATATTTGTATTATTGCTTCCTATCAAATTTTTAATAATTGTATGAATTTTGTCTGCAAATATTAAGTATCCACAAATTCCAGCAAATGATGTTGCAAATATTACAGAACCTGCCGCTAAATCCTTTGCATATTTTGCATTTTTGTCGTAATGCTTAGTTGAAGTATTAACTGCTGCTTCAATGCTTGTATTAATTAATTCTGTAACCATAACAAGTGCTATAGAAAATATTATAATTATTAACTCTCCTTTTGTAACCTTAAAAAATAATGAAAGTAAAAGAGTAATTATTGCAATTATAATTTCTAATTTTAAATTATCTTCATTATGTATAGCATTATCTAATCCTTCACTTGCATGTAGAAATGAATCTTCAAATGTATTATTCCATTTACTATTTCTCATCTATTCTCCTTTTAAATCATCCAAGTATTCATATATATTTTCTAAGAACTCTTTTTTTAATATATCCTTTTTACTATAACCTTCTACGCCTAATAAAACTTGTATTGCAAAATATGGATCACCTAATTTAATTAATTTTTCTATAAGTTCATTATCATATTCTATATTTTTTAGATCTTTTTCAAGTTTTTCATATAATACTATATTTTCTAAATTTTTTTCTTTTTTTTGCTTTTCAAATTTTTTACCATTTTTACATTCTCTTTTAATAGAATTATTAAATTCTTTTAGTTCTTCTTCTTGTTCTTCTATCAAATCGTTTATTATACTTAAAAGTTCTGGATCATCCTCTTCTTCAAATTCATCTTTTTTATACATTGTAAAATTTCCTTCTTTTGGTAACATGCTTTTAAGTTCATACATTGTGATACTTTTCTTTTCATTTGTTTTTTCTATTTTTTCTTTTTTTCTATTTTCTTTGTTATTTTTATTACTGTCTTTTCTATCTTTTTTCAAATTATTTTCCTTTCATATTAGATATAATATCTCTTATAACTTCTCTTTCATTAAAATAATATTTTACTCCAGCTATTTCTTGATACATATCATGTCCAAATCCAGGTATCACTATTACGTCTTCTTTTGTAGCCATTTGTATCGCCTTTTTTATTCCTTCTCTTCTATCTACTATTATTTCATAATTATTAGTTACTTCTTTTAATCCCTTTTCTATATCTTGTAATATTTTAAGCGGATCTTCATTTCTTACCTGATCTGACATAAGTATAGTGTAATCTGCATATTTACCAGATATTCTTCCCATTACTGGTCTTTTTTCTTTATCTCTATTACCTCCTACACCCCATGCGCATATTAATTTTCCTTTAACATTTGGCTTGATTGTCTTTAATACATTCTCTAATGAATTTGCAGTGTGCGCGTAGTCTAATAATATAGTAAGGCCTAAGTCATTTTCTACTGGTTCTAACCTACCCATAACTTTAACATTTTCAAAAGTTTCAGCTATTATATCTGTATCTATTCCAATTTCATTTGCAACAGCTGTTGCCATAAGGCAATTATATATATTAAACATTCCTGGTATTGATAATTGTATACCTATTGCATATTCTTCTATTTCTTTTCCTGTAATTGAAATATCAAAATTGCTTTTATCTTTTTCTAGCGTAATATTATCTGCAAACACATTTGCATCATTTTCTATTCCTGTTGTAATTACAGTATTTCCTCTTTTTTCTAACATATTTTTAAGCGAAATTACCATTTCATCATCTGCATTTAATATATTCTTTTTAGCAAGTAATACAGCATCTGTTTTAGCTTTAAAATATGCTTCTATATTTGGGTGTTCTATTTCGCTTATATGATCTTCAGAAAAATTTGTAAATCCTGTGATATCAAAAGATATACCAGTTACTCTTTCTGTTATCATTGATTGTGATGATACTTCTAATACTGCATATTTTGCTCCATTTTCTTTTGCATATGAAAGCATTTCAAATATTTCAAAACTTTCTGGAGTTGTTCTAGTATTATTAGATATTTTTTCATAATTTAGATATCCACCAATGCTTCCTACAAGTAATGTCTTTTTCTTATCCTTAACTAATATATCTCTTATCAAAGAAGTTGTAGTAGATTTACCTTTTGTTCCTGTTATACCTATTACATACATATCTTTAGATGGATCATCATAGTAATTTTTTGCACATAATGCAAGTGTTCTTCTTACATTTTCACTTGAACATGCTACTACATTATATTTTTTAGATATTTCTTCTACATTTTCTTCTTTTTCACATATTATAGCTTTTGCTCCATTTTTTACAGCGCTCTCTATAAATGCTGATCCCTTTTGTGTAAATCCATTTATTGCAAAAAATATATATCCTTCTTTTATTTTTCTTGAATCTGAGTGTATTCCTTTTACAAATATATCAAGGTCACCAGAAATTTCTATTATTCCTGTATCTTTAATCACTTCACTTAATTTTTTATTTTTATCATATACATATTTTTCAATAACACTTTCTTTTGGTTTGTATAATTCCATAGTATTTCCTTTCTAGTTATCATCATTTTCTTTTTTACTGTCTAATTCTCTTAAATATTCTTTTTCTGCTTTCCCTATTAAGTTATCAGCAGGTCGTTCATCTATATATAGTTTTTTCAAAACTAATGAACCACATATCACACATGCAATTAATATTACTATTAACATAGTAATAATTATTACATTTAATTTTTTATTATTTTTTTCTTTTTTTGTTATATTATCTTTTTTATCCATAACACTTCCTATCTTTTGTATAAAATTCAATTTATATTTATTCTATAATAATTATATGTAATATACAATATTATTATATTTTTTAATTATCTTTTTAGCATTATCTTAATTATTTAGTATATATGCTTTATTTTAATTTAATTTTTTCAATCCAAAGTAAAAAGGAAGCATACACTTCCTTTTTATTTTTTAACTTTTTTAATTTTTTAAATTTTTTAAATTTTTAACTTTTTTTATTACACCATTATTATATTATAATTATATTTTAATTTTATTGTAATATAATTATAATTTAAATTTGATAATTAAATTCATCCATTCTTACATATAGTAATAATAGTGCCTTTTCTATATCAACTATAACATTTAATATGTCATCTAAGTACATTCTACTTCTAAAACATTTAGTATCCAAATCCTTATACTTAAAAAGTGCTTCTTGTAGCTTATTAATAAACTCATTAGCACTAATATTACTTTCACCATTTAAATTACCAACTATGTAATTTTTAACTTTATTGCTTTTATATTTTTCTTCTTTTGACATTGTTCTTTTAAAATAATTGCTTTTTCCAAGTATTTCTTTTAATATATCTGAATTTAATGTTAATGTATTTAACTCTGATATAATTTCTTCGATATATTTTGAATCAAATATATTAAATACTATCTCTTTTAATATTATATTAATATTTTCATCTGTATATCTATCAATATATATTGAAAGCATTCTTTTTTCAGTAATATTATATAATTTTAATAATTTTAGAACTTCTTTTTTAAGTCTTGTTATATTATTATCTTCTAATATATAACTTGAATCTTTTAATTCCTCAATTAACATCTTTTTATAATTTGCATTTGAATAATTATTATATTCACAAAAAAGTTTTGCAATTGCATTGATTTCATTTCTATTTAGTGCCATCTTATACATATAGTCCTCCTATTACTTTTAGTAATTATCACTTGCTAATTACTATTATTAAATCTCTAACACTTCTACATATTTCTTGTATGTTATGTTATTATATATGACTTTTGCGTTTTCGTCAATTTAACACATTCCATATAATTCCTCTAAATCAGTAATTGGTATTGCTCCATCTGCAAATAACCTATGTGATCCACTATATGTTTCATCATATAGTTGTGATGTTGGAACATATATATTTTTACCAAGTTCTAATGCAAAATTTGCTGTATGCATTGACCCACTTAAAAGTTTTGCCTGTATTATTATTACATCATCTGCAATTGCTGCAATTATCCTATTCCTATTTGGGAACGTATACCTTGTAGCAGATATCATTGGTGGATATTCAGATAATATTAGCCCATTATTTTCTATTATCTTTTTAAGTAACATATAATTTTCTTTTGGATAAAATGTTTTTTCAGAAATTCCAGAACCAATTACAGCTATAATTTTACCATTATTTTTTAAAGTTATCTTATGTGAAAGTGCATCTATTCCTTTTGCAAGCCCACTTACTATAACATTATTTTTAGAAACCCTTTCTGTTATATCACTACATACTAATTTACTATATTTAGTAGGTGTTCTTGATCCTACTAATGCTATATAATTATCCTCTGTATTTAAATATGATATATTTCCAACATAATATATACAAATAGGTATTTCATATAGAAATAATAATTTTTCATTATACTTTTTATTAAAACACCCTATTATACTATTATTATTTTTTATACAATCTTCATATATATCGTGACTTTGTTTTAATATCTTTTCGTCCACATATGAATCACACATCATATATATTAAATAATCTATTTTTTCTTTTTCTGTCATTTTCATATCTACTATTTTTCTAATATAATTGCTCTTATCTTCTTTCCTACATTTTACTAAACTTGCATATATATATTTTATTTCTATTTTTTCTTTCATATCATTCCTTTCTCTTTCTTTGTTTTCTTTATTTTAATTTAAATTTTTTAAATAAAAAAAGTATGGCTTTTCCCCATACTTTTAAATATTATATTTTATTTTATTTTGTTTTACTTATATATTTTATGTTTTATATTTAAATATTATAATATTACCCCATTGTTATAATATATTGTCTATATTATTCTTATTATTTTTATTCTTAATATACAAAATATATGACACAAGCATTATACATGATATTCCAAAAATTGCAAATGGAATATAATTTTTCTGATCACCAACGTTTGGCATAACTGGTATATCTTCTTTTAATTCTTTTATTTCTTCTGCTTCTTTTTTTTGCTTATTTTCTGCAAGTTTTTGATCTATATCTTCTTGCTTTACTTCAACTTCTTCAGGTTCTTGTTTTGCTTCTGGTTTTTTCAAATATCTATCTGCTATATATACAGTTTTTCCATTCCATATTACCTTATCAAATCCGCTTTTGCTTTCACCTGTTTTTTCTACTTGCTCACCTTTTCTTAGTTTACCTAAATTTGTACTTGCAGCTGTTGCTTCACTTCTAATATTTACATCTTGTTTTGCTTCTAGCTTATTTTTAACTTCTACTTTTTTCCCTGCTTCTGGATTTTTCACTTTACTTGGTACTTCTACTACTAATTTTTTATATGTTACTTCTGCTTTATCCTGTATTTTTGTACTATCTGCATATAGTATTGGAATACTTAATTCATATACGCCTGGCTTTTTTGCAATTATTTCTAACTCTACTTGATTTGTATTATCTTTTTTTATCTTATATCCAACAATATCTAATCCATCTTTATCTACTTTAGGCTCTGTTATTTGTATATGTTTTCCATTTTCTGCTTCATACATTATTTTTTTACTTTCGCCTGGCATAATATATACATTCTCATCACCTTTGATTTCTATAGCATATACATTAATATTCATAATTATTAAAAGTAATATAGCAACCAAATATTTAATTATTTTTTTATTTATCTTATTATATTTTTCCAATTACATTCTCCATTACTTTAATTATTTTCTAATTGATTTTTAATTTTTTCTATTTTTTTGTATTATCTATCTTTGTATTATCTGCCGCTATCTTAGTTTTTTCTGCAATCACTATTAATCTCTTATCGTCATCGTCTGTGCATGTCATTAAAATTAACTGGTCTTTTTTTAGTTTTTTAAGTTCTTCTATTTCTGTTGGTTTTGCAGTTTTTTGTTTTATAACACTATATGTATTTTCTATATTCTTATTTTTAAGTTTAATCTTATCACCTGTCTCAAGCTTTGATATATCTTTAAAAAGTCCATCTTTGTTATGTGCTGCAATTATAATATTATCCTCTACATTTCCACTATTTAGTATAACTGGGTGCTGTTCAATATTGTTTTCTTCATTTTTTCTTACACCTATTTTAAGATTTATTTTTTCAATATCTAATGAATATACACTTTTTAAATCTTTTATATTTCCAACATTTTCTACTTGTTTTATGAAAGAAAAATGTTTTAATAGATCTGGTCTTTTAATCATCATATAACCATATCCTAATAGTGCTAATATAATAATTACTTCAAGTATAATTAGTCCAATAAATTTCGAATTACTTTCTTCTATTTCCATTTCAGTATCATCTTCATAAATATTAGTTGAAATATTATTTAACCTTTCTTCATCAATTTGAAATCCTAATCCAGATAATTTAGAATTTGTATCTGCAACTTCACTTTCATTTGAATCAATTTCACCAAATTTTCCATTTTTTAATTCTTGTTTTCTCTCTTCTTCTGCAAGTTTTGCAAGTTCTATTATATTTGTCTTGCTATCTATTTTAGTGTTTGAATAATCAAATAACTCTTTATTTTCAATATTTTCTTCAATATCTTTTTCTAATTTTTCATCTATTTTATTTATGTTTTTGTCTTCTGTTTCTGTATTTGTTATTTCTTTTTCATCATCATCTATTTCTCTACCATATTCTTTTGGAGTATATGGAATAGAATTTTGTGATACTTTTTCTTTTCTATTTTTTTTACTATTTTTCTTATTGTCATATTCTGTTTCATCATTATTTGAGAAAAATGCATCAAGTGCTGCTTTTTGATCTTCAGACATTTTCAAATTCCTTGTATATATATCTTTTCCTCTTGATATATTTTGGTTTTCAAAAAAGTTTTTTGTTTCTTCTTTTGCTTTTTCTCTATCTTCAAGATTATTGTCCCATACATATTTTTTAACTTTTTCATCTTCACTATCTACAGGAACTATTCTATCACCTATATTAGTTATATTTTCTTTTCTTGTTTCTTTATCATTTGTCTTAGAATATATATTTCCAGTATTATAATTTACAATATTTTCTATACTTTTATCTATATTATATTCTTCATTTTTCTTTTCTTCTTTTTCTATATGAGAATTCGTATCATGCATAAGGCGCCTTAAAGAATCAGAAATACCATATTTTTCTCTTAGAGATTCTTGATTTCCACCATTTTTTTCTTTTTCTTCGCTCATATATTTCTCCTTTAATATAAATTACATCTTATCTGGCATTTCAATTCCAAGTAATTCCATACCTTTTGTTAACACATTGCTTGTACTTTTGCATAAGATAATACCTAATTTTCTTTTATCTTCATCGTCTATTAATATCTTGTTATTATTATAATATTGATTAAATAATTTAGAAAGTTCTATTAAGTAATTTGTTAAAATATATGTCTCATATTTTTTAGCTGTTTCTATTACCACATCTTTAAACTCTGAAAGTTTCTTAACTAAGTTAAATACATATTCATTTTCAAAATTATTTTTATCAAGATATCTAATTACATCATTTAAATTATAATATATATCTTTTTCTTCTTCATATCTATTATTATATTCTCTTAATACACTTTGTATTCTTGCGTTAGTATATTGTACATATGGTCCTGAATCTCCTGCATAATCTAATACATTATCCCAAACAAATACTTGATCCTTAATTAATTGATTAGATAGATTTGAAAACTTAACTGCTCCAATTCCTACTTGTTTTGCAACTTTTTCTTTTTCTTCTTCAGTTAAATCATTTTTTTCATCTAGCTTATCTTTAACTCTTTTTATAGCTTCTTTAAGTAACGCTTCAACTTTTATTACATTTCCACGTCTTGTAGACATCTTACCTTCTGGCAAACTAATTAATCCATAAGCAATATGTTTTGCACCATCTGTATATTTTTTGTCTACTCCCATTTTTTCCATTATTTTAAACACTTGTTTAAAGTATTGTATTTGTTCTGATCCAACTACATATAATGCTTTATCAAAATCAAATTCTTTTATCCTATATAGGAATGTAGCAATATCTCTAGTTACATACATACTAGATCCGTTTCCTTTTTGTATAACAACTATTCCTAAGCCATCATCTTCTAAGTCAACTATTTGAAGACCATTTGATTCTTTAAGTAATCCTTTTTCTTTAAGCATTTCAACCACTTTTGGCATATCTTTAGAATATGATGCTTCACCTTTGTACATATCAAATGTAACTCCTAGATAATCATATATTCTATTAAATTCTTTAAGCGATAGGTCAACAAACTTTTTCCAAATTCTTGTTACTTCTTCGTCACCTTCTTCTAATTTTTTAAAGTTATCTATTGCTATTTTTTTAGCTTCTTCATCTTTTTCAATTAATGCATTTATTCTTACATATATATCTGTTAAGTCTTTTATTGGATTTTCAAAAGTATATTCATCTTTCCAAAGATTGTATCCTTCTACTAATTTACCAAATTGTGTTCCATAGTCACCTAAGTGATTATCACCTAGTGCATTGTATCCTAAGGCTCTGAATATATTTCTAAATGCAGCTCCTACTACTGTTGTTTTTAAGTGACCCACATGGAATTCTTTTGCTATATTTGGTGATGAGTAATCTAGTATAACTGTTTTTCCTATATTTTCTTTTTGTACTAAATCAATATTTTGTATATTTTCTAAAACGTTTTTAGAATATTTTTCTCTATCTAAAAATATATTAATATATGGTCCTGTTGCTTCCATTTTAGCTACATTTGGTATTTCTTTAATATCATTTATCATATCTTCTGCTATTTGATTTGGTGCTTTTTTTAAGTCTTTTGCAAGTCTGAAACAAGCAATTGAAATATCTGAACCTATCTTTTCATTTCCCTTGTTTATCATTCCATATATTTCTTGTTCTTCTAGATTGATATTATTTTTTTCTAAGTATTCTTTTAATTTTATATATATTTCTTCCTTATAATCCATAATCTTATTATTCTTCTTTCTATTTACTTTTTTCTATCTTCTATTTCTTATTTTTTATTTTTTCTTCTTTTTAGTTTCCTTGTTATTCATGGCTTTTGCAAGTTTTTGTCTTCTTTCTTCATAAAGGCTTCCACCTATAAATTCTCTAATAAGTGAATTAGATGGAACTAATTCATCTGGTATATCTTCAAAGTATCTCATAAAGCTTACTATTCTTCTTGCTTCACTATATTCTCTTTTGTCTTTTGAAATATCTTTAAGTAATGGTATTATGTGTTTTTTTAATACCGCAAGTTCATATATTGCAGATGAATTAAATACAAAATCTGCATTTTCTTGGAATGGGAATATGTTTTTTGTTTCTCCTCTTCTTACAGAGTACCACATACCAAGTGTATGTTTTGCTGAATATCCTCTTGTTTCATTATCTCTTATTGTTCTTCTTATCATTCTTGTATCTGTTGTAGATATTCTATTAAATGAATCAATATTTAGTACAGTTAATGCACTTATATATATTTTGAACTTGTATTTTTCTTCTATTTTTTCTGTTAGCTTATCATTTAAACAATGTATTCCTTCTATTATTAGTATCTCATCTTTGTTTAATTTCATTTTCTTTCCATCATATACCTTATGTCCTGTATGGAAATCAAATGTTGGCATTTCTATTTCTTTTCCATCTATTAATGCTTTTAAGTCTTTGTTAAATAGTTTTGTATCAATTGCATCTATTGTTTCAAAATCATAATTTCCTTTTTCATCTACTGGTGTATCTTCTCTTTCAACAAAGTAATTATCTACAGATATTGTCTTAGGTTTTATTCCTATTATTTTAAGTGCACTTGATAATTTTCCTGCAAATGTTGTTTTACCTGATGATGATGGTCCTGCAATCAGTATCATTTTTACATCTTTTTTATTTTGTATTTTTTGTGACAAATCAAATATTTTCTTTTCATGCAATGCTTCTGAAAGAACTATAAGTTCTCTTGGATCTTTTTTTATTCTTTCATTTAAGTCTGCAATTGTTTGTATTCCTAATAATTTATATACTTCCTGATATTCTTCAAATGCTTTTGCAATTTTTTTAGTATTTTTAAACTCAATTTTTTGCTTAAAGTCTTTTGCATCTGGATACATTACTAAAAATCCATCATTATATTTTTTCAAATCAAATCTTTTAATTTCTTTTGTTGTAGTTGGAAGTATACCATAAAAATAATTAAAATATTTTTCACAATAGTATAATACAACATCTTTTTTATCCTTATTTAGTAATTGTAGTTCCCCTCTATCTGTTATGAACTTTGAATAAAATACATCTGCTTCTTCTTTAGTCATTCTTTTAACATTAATATCTAATTCTTTTTCTACTATTTCTTGCATCTTAGTTTTTATTTCTTTTAGTAGCTTATCTGTTACAAGCTTATTTCCTATTGTTATATACATCGCATTTGTTAGTTGATATTCCACTTTTATTAACATTTTTGGGTATAACTCATATATTGCTTTAGACATTATAAATAAAAGTGTTCTAATATATATATCTCTACCATCTTTGTTGTATACATTAATTAATTCAACATCAACATTTTCATCTATTTTTGCTATCTTATAGTCTAATCTTTTTACACTATTATTTACCCTAACTCCAACTATTGGTAAATTATTTTCACTTGCTTTTTCTATATCTTCATTAAATAGTTCTAGTATCGTTTTTCCAACTTCTGCTTCAACCTTTTTTCTTTTTTTGCCTTCTTCTATTATATAATTTACTTTTATTTTCATTTTCACCTCATCTTTTGTTTGATACCATTTTTAAATTTAGTGTTTTAATTTTTGCTTTTAATTTTTTTAATTTAATATATTCTTTTTAAATTTTAATTATACTATCTATTATATAACATATACATATTTCAACAATAATATGCTAAGTGCAAGAGTTAAAATTCCTATTGTTTTTATTAAAAAAACCATACTATTCTTACTTCCTATCGGAAAATATTTTCTTGCAATTACTCTAGCATCAAATATCATATATGTTGATATTGCAATTATTATACAGTCTATCATAAATAATATTTCCATATCCAACCATCCTATTTATATATATGTGTATAATATCATATTTATCATATAATTTCTAGTTGACACATATTAAAATCCATGCTATAATAATTTTGTTGTTAATACTTTGTACTTAGAATATTGAAATTTCAACATTCTGATGAAAAAAGCTGAGTTTATACAAATAATATAAAAGCTTCCTAATAGAAAATAGGCGGTTAATTTTAAAAAAAGTGGTGCTTTACTCATATAACTACCAATTATTATTTAGTATAACCTATTTGGTTGTCTCACAGTCAAGTAGTTTTGGCTATTGCAAATGTCATCTATTTGCTCTTATATGCTCTATCAATTAAGGTAGAGCAAATGGTGGCTACTACATTATGTAGTAGCTGCATATTGATACTATCACTCATAATCATTAAAATGATTAAAAAGTTATCAATTAAAAAAGCTGGAAATAATTTCTTTCTATGTAATAAAACATTACAAATTATAATTTACAACTAATTTTTACAAAACTTAAAATATGTTTCATTTATGACAAATATATACGTCGATATTAATATAATACGGCAAATATGTTAATGTTTTAAAAAAAGAAAAGAAAAGAGCAAATAAAAATATAAAAATATAAAAATATAAAAATAAAACAATAAAAAGAAGAACAATGTAACCTATTGTAGCTATTAAATAGCATACGTTTTCACTTTCCAAGGTTTAAATCAATCTACCTTTATTTTATGAACAAGAGTATATTAGATGATATTTAACAACTAAAAAAGCAGACTATAATAGTCTGTTTTTTTTATACTTTTTTTATTTGCCTGCTAATCCCAACTAAATGTTAAATAGACCAATAAAAAGGTCACAAATTATATTGCTTTGTGACCATTATATTTTTAATATATTTTAGAACCTGCTGGTATATTATTGTCTAGCATTATTAGATTTAATTGTTCTTCACCATCATATTCATATATTGCAGAAAGTAGCATTCCTTGTGATGCTTCTCCCATCATTTTTCTTTCTGGTAAATTAGTTATTGCAAGTAGTGTTTTTCCTACTAATTCTTCTGCATTATAGTAATTTTTAATACCAGATAATATTATTCTATCTTGTCCTGTTCCATCATTTAAAGTAAACTTTAATAGTTTCTTAGATTTTGGTACTTCTTCGCAGTTTTTAACTTTAACTACTCTAAAGTCTGATTTAGAAAATGTTTCAAAATCTACCATATCTTCAAATAGTGGTTCTATTTTAACTTTACTTAAATCAATGTCTGTTACTCTTTTGCTTTCTACTTCTTTTCCATCTTTTCCTAGTGGTTTCATTGTAGGGAATAATAATACGTCACGTATACTTTCAGAATTTGTATATAGCATTACCATTCTGTCTATTCCTATTCCTAATCCTCCAGTAGGTGGCATACCATATTCTAGTGCTTGTATAAAATCACTGTCCATATCATTTGCTTCGTCGTCACCTTTTTCTTTGTCTTCTAATTGTTTTACAAATCTTTCATATTGATCTATTGGATCATTTAATTCTGAATAGGCATTTGCATATTCTCTACCACCAATAAATAATTCAAATCTTTCTGTAAGTCTTGGATCTTCTTTTTTCTTTTTAGTAAGTGGTGATATTTCTATTGGGTAGTCATATATGAATGTTGGTTGAATTAATGTTTCTTCTACCTTTTCTTCAAATACAAGATTCATTATTCTTCCTCTGCTCTTATCAAATTCTTCAAGTTCTATTCCTAAATCTTCTGCAACTTTTATTGCTTCTTCATCTGTTTGTATTTCATTAAAATCTATTCCACATACTTCTTTAATAGCATCTGTCATTGTAATTCTTTTCCAACCTTTTGATAGATCATATTTTTGTCCCATATATTCTAATTCAGTTGTTCCAAGTACGCTTTCTGCAACATCTACAAATAGATCTTCTGTTAAATCCATCATATCCTTATAGTCACTATATGCTTCATATAGTTCAATGTTTGTAAACTCAGGATTATGTTTTATATCCATTCCTTCATTTCTAAACATTTTACCCATTTCATATACTTTTTCTAATCCACCAATTATTAGTCTTTTTAGGTATAGTTCATTTGCTATTCTTAAATACATATCAATATCTAATGTGTTGTGATGTGTAATAAATGGTCTAGCACTTGCTCCACCTGCTACAGTTTGTAGTATTGGTGTTTCAACTTCTAAATATCCTCTTTTTGCCAAAAAGTTTTTAATTTCTCCTAATATTTTTATTCTTTTATAGAATGTATCTTTTATTTCAGGGTTAACTATTAAATCAACTTCTCTATGCCTATATCTTTGATCTCTATCTTTTAATCCTGAATGCTTATCTGGTAATGGTCTTAATGCTTTAGATAATAATACTATTTTAGTTGCATGTATTGTAGTTTCTCCAGTTTGTGTAGTAAATACAAATCCTTCTATTCCAATAATGTCTCCTAAATCATATTTTTTAAAGTCTTTGTAATCATCTCCTAAATCATTTATAGATAAATATATTTGCATTCTTCCACTACCATCTTGTACATGTGCAAATGATGCCTTTCCCATTACTCTTTTTGTCATTATTCTTGCCGCTATTACAACAGTCTTATCTAGATATTTTTTTGGATCTTCCATTATATCACTTATTACATGTGTCCTATTAAACTTAGTTATTTCAAATGGATTCTTTCCTTCTTCTATTAGATTTTCATATTTTTCAAGCCTAACTTTCATTAACTTATCTATATCTTCAATCATATTATTTGTATTGTTATTTGTATTATTTGCCATTTTTCACTTCCTTAATTATTTATTCTTATTTTTGTTTTTATTATTTTCAATTCATATTTTTAATTTCTTCTATTGCCTTATTTAATTGTTTATCTTCTTTATCTTCTTTTTTATTTTCCACTTCTATATCTGGTTTTATTCCAACTTTGTTTATTTTTTCCTTATTAGGTCTTAAATATTCTTCTGTTGTTATCTTAAGCGCACCACCATTTAGTATTGGTGTAATTAAAGTTTGTATTACTCCTTTACCATATGTTGTTTTACCTATAATTTTTGCCTTACCATTATCTTTAAGCGCTGCAGTTAGTATTTCTGAAGCAGATGCAGAATATTCATTAACTAATACTACAATTGGTAATTTTTCAGCATCATCATCTTTTGTTTTTATTTCTATTTCTCTATTTTTATTATTTCTAGAAATTAATATTATTTTATCTTTTTCTAAAAACATATCTAATATCTTTCTTGTAGCTTCTAATTCTCCTCCACCGTTAAATCTTACGTCTATTATTAGCTTTTTCATGCCTTGTTTTTTTAGATTATCATATTCTTTTTTAAATGATTTATCTACATGGTCATCAAATGTATTTATATATATATACCCAATATTATCTTCTAACATTTTTGACTTAACATTACTTACTTCTACTTTTTGTCTTTCAACTTCTTTTTCTAAAAGTTCTTCTCCTCTTAAAACAACAAGTTTAACTTTTGTATTTTCTTTTCCTTTAATAATTTTAGGTAATGTTTCAAAATCTTTTGCTGTAACTTCTTTATCGTCTACTTTTAATATCTTATCTCCTGCTTTTAGGTCTTGCTTTTGTGCAGGAGATCCTTCTATTATTTCAGATATTACAA
>QWCE01001667.1_pt1 | contig 32029 bp, 31 predicted proteins | sample 1972531 | NCBI WGS metagenome assembly QWCE01 (sample SAMN09866716, study PRJNA288562) | Human gut metagenome isolate term4_stool, whole genome shotgun sequencing... | reverse complement strand
TGCCTTACTTTCAGCACTTGTCAAATCAAGCTCATCCAGCTCAATTTCAATATTTATATGCTTATCGACATCAAGTTTGGACAAAAGTGCTACCGTCTCTAAATGCATTGTCTGAGGAAACATATCTACAGCTTTGATTTGTTCTAGTTTGTATCCTTGCTTTTCAAACCTATTTATATCTCTGGCTAGGGTTTGTGGGTTACATGAGATGTAGATTATTTCTTTAAGTCCTGATTTGCCTATGGATTTGATTAGATCTTTGTCGAGGCCTGCCCTTGGTGGGTCTACTACTAGGCTGTCGATTTTTTCTTTTTTGATGAATTTTTCATCGATGTATTTGGCGTTTTTGGCTATGAATTTATAGTTTTTGAGCTTGTTTTTTTCTGCATTTATCTTTGCATCTTTGATGGCGTTTTTGTTTATTTCTACACCTACTAAATTATCGCCGTTAATTGCAATTGAGGATGTGGCAGATCCGCAATATAGGTCTAGGACTCTTTTGTTTTCTCCTAAAAGTTTTTTCGCTTGTCCGTAGAGATTTTCTATTTGATAGTCATTTACTTGATAGAAGTCATTTCCGCTTATCCTAAAGGTCTTATCAGATATTTTGTATTCTAAATAATCTTTACCGGAAATATTTATCTTATTCTTGCCAATTATATTTATGAAAAATTTGCTGCTAGCGTATTTTTCTTTGATGTAGGTTGTCGCATCACTAGAATTAGCAAGATCAAGGTTTAGCATTAGATCTTTGCCATTTGTTCTTATTGTAATTTCCTTTATTGATCCCGGGAATTTTTCTGAGATGTCTTTGGTGATTTTTTCTATTTCTGATAAGTTTTCGCTTATTATATCTCTTGCTAAAAGACAATCTTTGATATTAACTAATTCATTTGAATAGGATTTGTTGTAGGCAAGAGTTCCGTCCTTATCCACTTGAAGTCTAATTTTATTTCTATATCTTAACTCTTTTGATGGTATTATCTCTATATCAGGTAGCTTATAGGATGTTGATTTTGCTAGGGCAGATATTATAAGATTCTTTTTTATTTCTAGCTGGTTTTCATATTTTATATCCATAATAGTACAAGCTCCACATTCATAAAAATATGGACATGGAGCTTGAATTTCGTAGGGACTTTCTTTGATTGTTTTTATTTTTTTTGCATTGTAGAAGTTTTTCTTTTCTTCTATGATTTCTATTTCGCAAATCTCACCATAGACTGCATCTTCAATAAAAGCAACCTTGTCAGGTGTTTCTCCGACTCCTCTACCATCTATTAGGATATCTCTTATATAGATATCACTGTATTTCATTAGATTACTTTTGTTTCTCCGTTATAGATTACTCCACCTATTGGATCTACTGTTACAATTTGTCCGTCTTTAACTAGACTTTGTGCATTTGTAGCTCCTACTACTGCAGGAATTCCAAAGTGTACTGCTGCTACTGCTGTGTGGCTTGTTAACCCACCTGTTTCCGTAACTATAGCTGAAGCTTTTTCGATAAATTCTGTTATGTCTGAATCTGTAAATTTGGCTACAATTACGTCGCCTTCTACAAATTTATTTTCAAGCTCTCTTTTTGTTGAGCCGATTACTACTTTTCCAGATACTGATTTTGCACCTATACCAGTACCAGATGTGATAATATCTCCTATTACATGGACTTTGATTAGGTTTGAAGAACCGCTTACTCCGAGTGGAACGCCTGCTGTTACTACAGTTAGGTCTCCTTCCTCTAGATATCCTTCTGATAGTCCTCCAACTATTGCTCTTTCGATTAACTCATCTGTCTCGTGAGCTTGTTTTATAACTAGTGGATAAACACCCCAAACAATTGAAAGTTGACGAGCAACGTAGTCGGTAGTTGTTGCGGCAACTATAGTTGTTCTTGGTCTAAATTTAGAGATTACTCTAGATGTATTACCGCTAGATGTGCATGAAATTATTGCTTTGGCATCTAGTTCTCTTGCTATTTGACAGGTTGATCTAGCGATAGAATTGGTTGTATTTCTTCTTGTAATTACTTTGTTGTTGTATACTTTTTCTATAAAGTCATCAGATAATTCTGTTGTAATACAAATATCTCGCATGGTTTTGACAGCTTGGACTGGGTATTTTCCACCAGCTGTTTCCCCTGATAACATAACGCAGTCAGTACCATCTATAATAGCATTGGCAACGTCTGTTGTTTCAGCCCTTGTTGGTCTTGGGTTTCTTATCATAGAATCAAGCATTTGAGTTGCTGTTATTACTGGTTTTGCTGAGGCATTACATCTTCTGATGATGTCTTTTTGTACACCTGGTATAAGTTCGGTTTTGATTTCTATACCCAAATCTCCCCTTGCTACCATGATTCCATCAGATGCTTCGATTATTTCTTCGATATTGTCAACACCTTCTTGTGACTCAATCTTAGATATAATCTTGATATCTTCTCCACCGTGGTCTTCTAATACTTTTCTTATATCATAAACATCTTCTTTTTTACGAACGAAAGAAGCTGCTATTAAATCGATACCGTTTTCGATACCAAATTTAATATCATCAACATCCTTTGGTGTTAATGATGGTAAATTTGTTTTTGAACCAGGAAGGTTGACTCCCTTGTGATCTGAAAGAACACCATTGTTTTGGACTCTACAAACTACGTCAGTGCCATCTTTAATATCAATTACTTCTAGCTGAACAAGTCCGTCATCTATGTATATTTCACTTCCTATAGATACGTCTTGTGGTAAGCCTTTATGAGTCACAGAAACAATATCTTGACTTCCCATTACGTCTCTTGTAGTTAAGGTAAAGATATCATCTGGTTTTAGGAAAATTTCCTTTACATTATAGTTACCAGTCCTTATTTCTGGTCCCTTGGTATCTAGCATTATTGCTATTGGTTTATTTAATTTTCTTCTTAGTCTTCTGATTGTTTTTATTTTTTCTAAATGTTCTTCATGGGAACCATGCGAAAAGTTAAGTCTTGCTACGTTCATTCCGTTTAGGATAAGCTGTTCAAGTACCTCTGGATTTTCACTTGCTGGTCCTATTGTACATACTATTTTTGTTTTCTTTAATATTTGAGGTTGCATTTTCTCTCCTATCTTGATAAACTATTTGCCAAATCATATAGATTTTCATCAAAAACTGACTTAACAGATGTCGCTTCATCCAAAGTTACTTCAATAATTTGACCGTTTACATAACCAATGGCAAGGCCAGTTTTCTCTTCTGCTAGCAAATCGACTGCACGAGAGCCCATAGCTGAACCTAATAATCTATCTACAGCAGATGGTGAACCACCTCTTTGTACATGGCCTAAAACTGTAACCTTTGTTTCAATACCTGTTTTTTCTTCAAGTTCGTTTGCTAAGGCATATGGATCACCAACACCTTCTGCAAGGGTAATTAAGTGGTGAAGTTTTCCTCTTTTCCTACCATGTTCCATCTTGGCAATTATTTCATTAATTGAAAACTTATGTTCAGGTACAATAATGGATTCTGCTCCGCCTGCAAGACCTGAATATAAAGCAAGATCTCCACAGTGACGACCCATTACTTCTATTACAACAGCTCTACCGTGAGAACTTGAAGTGTCCCTTAGTTTACCAATGGCATCTGATACTGTTTCTATAGCTGTGAAAAATCCTATAGTGTAATCAGTATAACCCATATCGTTATCAATAGTTCCAGGTATACCTATAGTTTTAATCCCTAAATCTGATAGAGCCTTAGCTCCCTTAAAAGATCCATCACCACCAATTACGATAAGTCCTTCTATACCATAATCTGCAAGGATTTGGGCACCTCTTTTTTGACCTTCTGGTGTTTCAAATTCAAGGCTTCTTGCAGTACCAAGTATAGTACCACCCTTGTGAATAATATCAGCAACTGATGATATATTCATTTCATAAATATCACCTTTCATAAGACCATCGTAACCGTTTCTGACACCCTTAATTCTCATTGATTTATTTAGTGCGGTTCTAACTGCTCCCCTTATGGCAGAATTCATGCCAGGGGCATCACCACCACTAGTAAGTATGCCTATTGTCTTCATTATTTCTCCTCATTTACTTTTAACATTTTCTTTTCCTAGCTTATCTTCAAGTAGTTTCATGATGTTATCATTTAAATTAACCCACAATCTAGAATCTAAGCCAACTAACTTTTTCTTATCTACAAAATATATCTTTACAGGATTTTTGCCTAAATTTGCCAATAAAATCCCTTTGATATCATTATACTCGTTATATCTCATTTTTAGATATAAAGTTTTAAGGTTTGACTTTTCTATATCAATAAATTCTGATGCTAATAATTTTACGTCACTTTCGTCAGTTTGCAATCTACCTTTTGCAATCACAACGTTATCATCATCAATTAACTCTCTAAACTGGCTATAAGTCTTAGGGAAAATTACCATTTCTATATTGCCATACATATCTTCAAGGGAAGCAAAAGCCATTAGATCTCTTTTTTTGGTGGTAAGTTCCTTTTTATTGTTAATAATCCCTGCCATGGTGACAAATTTACCATCAAGTCTTGCTATATTTTTTTCACCCAAATCTTCACTAAAATTAGTAGTAAAATTAACAATGTTTGATAGGGCAAGACTTCTTTCTGACAAAGGATGTTCTGAAATGTAAAAGCCTAATACTTCCTTTTCAAGTTTAAGTTTCACTTTCTTAGGATATTCATCGATATTTGGCATATCTATATCTGTCTCTTCGTTAGAACCTGCTAGATCAAGAAGATTTATTTGACCTGTGACATTTATCTTGTTGTTATCGTGAACCGTATTTATAGCCTTCTCAAAAATCGCCATTAAAGATGACCTAGTATAGCCCAAACTATCAAAGGCTCCAGCCTTGATAAGAGATTCTATTCCTTTTTTATTTAGAGCCCTAGAATCTGTATCTTCGACTCTTTCTAGGAAATTTTTAAAATTTGTAAAACTTCCTCCTTCATTTCTTGCCTTGATTATGGCTTCTATCAGGTTCACACCAACATTTTTTATACCTGACAGGCCAAAAATGATTTTTTTATCTTCTACCTCAAATGATCCATAGGATTTATTTATATCTGGAGCAAGGACTTCGATTCCTAGCCTCTTTGTTTCCGATACGTAAGTGTAAAGTTTTCCCGTCTGATCCATCACAGAAGAAATTAGATTTGCCATATATTCTTCAGGATAATAATATTTTAAATATGCAGTTTGTACTGCAACCAAAGAATATGCTGCGGAGTGAGATTTGTTAAAAGCGTATTTTGCAAAGGAAATCATTTCATCATAGATTGTATTTGCAGCCTCTTTTTTTACACCATTTCTCACAGCCCCAGGAATTATTACTTCGCCTATTTCATTGACTTTTCCATTTATAAAAATATCTCTATTTTCTTCCATAACAGCCATTTTCTTTTTACTCATGGCTCGTCTTAAATTATCAGCTTCTCCAAGTGAATATCCTGCAAGTTTTTGAACTATTTGCATTACCTGTTCTTGGTAGACAATTATGCCGTAGGTTACACCTAGAATTGGCTTTAATTTTTCATCAAGAAATGTTATATCTTCCGGGTTATTTTTGTTGTGAATGTATTTTGGAATTTCATCCATTGGTCCTGGTCTAAATAGTGAGTTTGCAGCTATTAAATCATCAAAAACCGTTGGTTTTAAATTCTTAAGAAAGGCTCTCATGCCAGCTGACTCAAATTGGAAAAGTCCGATAGTCTTTGCCTGGTTAAATTGTTTTATCACATTTTTGTCGTTAACATCAATATTTCTAATGTCTATATCAACATCATAATTTTTCTTAATGTCTTTGATGGTATCCTTTATAACTGTGAGGTTTCTAAGTCCCAAGAAGTCCATCTTTAACAGACCCAATTCCTCTATTTCTGTCATATCAAACTGACTTACCACCTGGTCGTTTGATAGGGCAAGAGGAATGATATCTGTAAGTGGATCTTTTGAAATAACCACACCTGCCGCATGGATTGATGTGTGGCGAGGAAGAGCTTCAAGTTTTTTAGCTGTATCTATAAGTCTCTTGCTTTCAGCATCTTTTTGGTAGGAGGATCTAAAGGCATCTGACTCTTCCAAGGCCTTATCTATGGTCATCCCTATTGTGGCTGGAATTTGTTTGGCAATGGTATCTACCTTTCCATATGCTATGTCTAAAACTCTACCTACATCTCTTATGGCATTTCTAGCCTGCATCCTACCGAAAGTTACGATTTGGGAAACGTGGTCTTTTCCATAAAGGTCATTTACATAGTCAACTACCCTATCTCTTAGGACATAATCAAAGTCGATATCAATATCCGGCATTGATACCCTTTCAGGATTTAAAAATCTTTCAAAAATCAAATCATATTTCAAAGGATCAATCTGTGTTATATCAAGAGCATAGGAAACAATTGAACCTGCTGCAGATCCTCTTCCAGGGCCAACAGCAATATCATTTTTTCTAGAATAATTTACAAAATCCCACACAATTAGGAAATAATCTACATAACCCATGGAGTTAATAACGTCAATTTCCTTTTTTGCTCTATCCACAATTTCGTCTGTAACTATCTCATATTTCTCGCTCAGTCCCTCATTAACAAGTAATTTCAAATAATCTAGATTGGATAGGCCTGCTGGAAGTTTTGTGTAATAAGGAAGATGGGGTTGATGAAATTTTATTTCAACCTTGCACCTATCTGCGATTTTTTGTGTATTTTCTACCGCTCTTTCATAGTCTTTGAAAATAGTTGCCATAGTTTCAGAGTCTTTTAGGTAAAATTCCCTATTTGGCATCCTCATCCTGTCTTCATCTTTAATTAATGATCCTGTTTGGATGCACAAGAGAACGTCTTGGTAGTAGGAATCTTCCTTATTTATATAATGGACATCATTTGTCGCAACCATCTCTATTCCTAGATTCCTATGAAGATAAGCTACTCCCTTATTCACTTTTTTTTGCTCAGGCATACCATGATCTTGAACTTCTAGAAAATACGAACCCTTGCCAAAGGCTTTTTCATATTTTTGGGCTGTGGCAACGGCTGCCTCCATATCGTCTTCCAAAATCCTTTGATTAACCTCTCCGTTTAAACAGGCAGAAAGGGCAATAAGACCTTCTGTATGCTCTTTTATAAAGTCAAAAGATACCCTTGGTTTATAATAAAAACCATTTACATAAGCTTCAGAGACGATTTTAACCAAATTTTTATAGCCAATATTATTTTCTGCAAGCAAAATTAGGTGGTAGTACCTCCTATTTGTCGGATCTTTTATCTTATGGTCTCTTTCAGATACATAAACTTCGCATCCGATAATAGGCTTAATACCACGTTTTTGTGCTTGTTTATAAAATTCTATGACCCCATACATCTGACCATGGTCTGTGATAGCAACAGAATCCATGCCGAGTTCTTTACACCTATCCAATAGTTCATCTATCCTTGTAAAACCATCAAGGAGAGAATATTCTGTATGGAGGTGGAGGTGGGTAAATTTTGTAGTCATAGTAGCTCCTTTAAAAAAAGACTTGCTTTCACAAATCTTTTGCTAGTTTGATAAACTTTTGCAATCTATAATTCACTTTGGCCTTGCTTAATGGTGGATTTAACATCTCCCCAAGATCTTCCAAGGACAAGTAAGGATTCTCAAGGCGAAGTTCTGCTAATTTCTGACTCAAAGCATCAAATTCATCAAATCTATTATTTGCCATAGTTTTATTTATTGCATCAACTTGGGCCATAGCAGCTTTAATTGTCCTATCTATATTGGCATTATCAAAATTATTTATTCTATTAACATCGTTTCTTATAGACTTCATCGCCCTTACATTTTCTAGTTCAAAAAGCGACTGCATAGCACCTATAACAGCCAAAAAATCAGAAATTTTATCAGAATCTTTTAGGTAAATTATGTAATTATCTAATCTTTTGCTTAACTTCGCATTTAAATTAAAGGCGTCCATAGATTCTTCTATAAGTTTGGCTTCCTCGATATTTTTGCCAACAATTTCAAGATTATATCCTCTTTGAGGATCATTAACTGAACCTCTAAAAATAAAGGCAATCTTTAAAAATCCTTTAATTTGATCTAATTTAACATCATCAATATTTTCACTTTTTTCTATAAAACCATCATTTTTTAAATTCATTAAATCATCTGATACAGCTGTATCTTCAACTATTACTACATAGTCTCTCTTGCTTTTTTTGTCAGAGTTATCCTGGATTTCAAAAGTTGGAGAATAGCCATATAAATCAGCGATTAGTTTATAGATATACCTTGCTTCTTGGTTGGAATCAGTTTTAAATATCACATTAAAACCTGATGATGAAATCCTAACAGAACCTATAAAATGGACCAAGGATATAAGTTCTCCTTCAAGGTCGTGGGGTTCTTTTTTTAAAAGCTCCTTCTTACATCTTTGAGAAAAACTCATACTAATCCCTTATCCTTCTCCTTAGTAGGTCGATATCTTTTGGATCAGCCTTGGCATATAAAAGATAATTTTCAAAACTATCGTATTTTCTAATCACATAATCATAGGCTTCTTTCATATAATATGGGTCTGTTATCCTAAAAATCGAATAAGGTTCATCTTCACCATATCTTTCAATATAGCCAAGGTGGGCTGAAGATGTTTCATAGTCAGCTATTATATCACCTCTAGGAACTTCAGCAAGCCCCATTATTATCATTGACACTATGCCTGTCCTATCCTTGCCTTCTTGGCAGTGGAAAAGCACAGATCCTTCTGCATTAGCAAGGACCTTTACTATTTCTCTGATAGCTTTGTAGTGGTCAATTAGATTTCTATAAGACTGGCCAACAGAAATTTTGCCTGAAATTATCTTCTCAATTTCTTCTTTCCTAAATTCCTTATCTGGAGCTAGGGAAATATGGTGGTAGTCAAAGTTATCTTTAATTTTTTTATGAATCTCAGACTCAAAATTTATTTCGTTTTCTCTTCTTAAATCTATTATAGTTGTAATATTTAGATTTTTTAAATCTTTTATATCAGTATCTTTTACATCATCAAGACTTGCTGACCTAAGAAATTCATGCCATCTTGTTGATTTCTTATCTAGTGTAGGAACTCCACCTAGGTCTCTTAGATTTTTTATATTTTCAATGTCTATACGCTTTAAATATCTCATCTTACCACTTGTCCTTTTCTCTATGTCTTTTAATTAATATATAATCATCATCTTTCATTTTCTCGTACATTTTTTCTACCATATAGACAGACCTATGTTGACCGCCAGTACAACCAAAGGCTATTGTTATAATATTCTTCCCTTGTTTGACATAGGAAGGAAGAAGGGTTTTTATTAGATCATAGACCCTATCTTCAAACTCCTTAATTATTTCAAACTGGCTTAGATAGTCGAATAGTTCTTTGTCTGTACCATTTAATTTCTTAAGCTCATCTATATAAAAGGGATTTGGGATAAATCTCACATCAAAAACAAAGTCAAAGTCAGCGCTCACACCGTATTTATAACCAAAAGATATAAGGTTTATTATCATATTGTTAGTTTTATTTCCACTTGACTCTATTACTTGCCTTAAATCTGCTATTTTATAATTAGAAGTGTCAATTAGCTTATCTGATATATCTTTAATTTGCTTTAGGAGTTTCTTTTCTTTTTCTAGACCATCTGAAACATTTCCGTATTCTCCAAGGGGATGCGGTCTTCTTAGCTCGTTATATCTTTTTTGTATGATTTCGTCACTTGAATAAATAAAGATAATTTCAGTATCCACGTTGGCTTTTTTTAGACTTTTTATTGACGCACAAATATCATTATCTACAGAAAATGACCTAAAATCTATTACAACAGCCATTTTTTCTATAGGTTTTTCTTGATATTTGTTTAATTCTATGAATTTTTCAACCAAATATGCTGGAGTATTGTCCATAGCATAATATCCTAAATCTTCATAGGCCCTTAGGGCTGTTGTCTTACCAGATCCTGAAAGGCCTGTAATTATCTTTAATTTCATCTTTTATTCTCCGACTAGTTTTACCTCTCGTTCTAAAACGAATCCTGTTTTTTCTTTAACTATACTTGATACGTGGTTGATAAAACTTAGCATTTCATCACAAGTAGCCTTATCCCTATTTATGATAAAACCACAATGTTTTTCGCTAACCTGGCAGTCACCTTCTCTAAAACCTCTTAGCCCACATTCATCAATTAGCTTTGACGCATAGGAGCCTTCTGGTCTTTTAAAAGTAGAACCTGCTGATTTTTTATCAAGGGGTTGTTTTGTTTCTCTTCTATTCGTATAATCTAGATATTTCTCTTTAATCTCATCTTTATCGCCTTTTTCAAGCTTAAATTTGGCACTAACTACGATTAGATTATCATCAAAAATTCTTGAATGTCTATAAGAAAAATTCATCTCTTCGTTTGTGAAAATATGAAGATTTCCTGCATAATCAAAAGCCTTTATCTCAACAGCCACATCTTTTATCTCTCCACCATAAGCTCCAGCATTCATAGCAACACCGCCACCAACAGAGCCTGGAATACCGGATATCTCTTCCATTCCTGAAAGACCGGCGTTTATTGCAGCAAGGCTCGCCTTATTTAAGGATGTTCCTGCTAGGGCTGTGAGGTAGTCGCCCTCGATTTTTACCCTATCGAAATTATCAGCAAGGACTATAACACATCCTCTTATACCCTTATCTGATACCAAGAGGTTTGAGCCCTTACCCATAACGAAAGTTTCTATATTATTATCATGATTAAATTTTAAAACTTCTTCTAATTCTTCTATGCTAGTTGGTCTTATTAATACATCTGCAGGACCACCTATACCAAAAGTAGTAAAATCTTTTAAATCTTTATTAAAATCTATATTGGTAAAATTTTTATTATTATAAAGAGATTTGTAATCCATATATTCTCCTTTTGTCTATCTTCTTATATACTATACCATTTCGAGGAGAAAACTCTCTTAAAAATTTTGACATAAAATTTGTAATTTTGATAAAACTTTGGTAGAATAATAAAGATGAATAAGGAGGAGGTGTAATTATGGCAAGAGCATGCGATATATGTGGTAAAGGTACAGCTAGCGGAAAATCTGTAACATTCTCACATAGACAAATCAACAGAACTTTTAAAGCAAACGTGCACAAGATTAAAGCTATTGTTGATGGCACTCCAAAAACTATTAACGCTTGTACAAAATGTATTAAAAGTGGAAAAGTAGAAAAAGCTTAAGCTTTTTTAGTTTAGTACTAAATTAAAAATTTTTAAACTGGCCCTTGGGTCAGTTTTTTAATTTGCATAAAAAAATTGCTGGTTTATGAAAATTTCATTACCAGCAATTTCATTCTTATTCGTATTGTTTAAAAATTTCGTGGTAAGCTGTAATTTGTGCCTTGATATCTTTGGCAAAGACATCGCTTCCTGCCACTATCTCGTCTACACCTAAGTCTAAAACTTCTCTTACATTGGTAGTTTTAATGCCGCCATCCACTTGGATTTTTATATCTAAATTATTTTCGTCAATATAATCTCTGTACATTTTCATGGTCGCTTTACTTTCTTCCATAAATTTTTGTCCACCAAAACCAGGCCTTACACTCATTACCAAAATCAAATCAATTTGATCAAAATATTCTAAAAGCTCTTTCGGATTAGTTTCAGGTTTTGCAGTTAATCCTACTTCCATTCCAGAATCTCTTATTGCTTTTAATGTTCCCCTAAGGTCTTTACAAGCTTCGTAGTGGACAGTTATCCTATCGCTACCAGCCTTTTTAAACTGATCTATATATCTAATTGGCTCTTCAATCATTAGATGAGTATCAAAAAAGTAATCATTTTTATCACGAATATCTGATATAATTTTAAAACCAAAGGAAATATTTGGTACAAATATCCCATCCATGACATCAATGTGTATCATTTCCAGACCACATCCTTTTGTCTTATCTAAATCCCCTTGTAAATTTGCAAAATTTGCTGAAAGTATTGATGGTGATAGTTTTACCATTTGTTTAATCTCCTTTGTTTTAATTCTTCAAATAACTGGACATAATTTTTGTAACGTGACTTAGAAATTTTTCCTTCTTCCAAATCTTCCTTGACCCTACAAGCCGGTTCATTTATATGGTTACAATCTTTAAACTTACAATTTCTATTCCTTAATTCTACGAAAGTATTTTTAAGGTCATTTTCATCTTCTAAAAAATCAAAGTCAAAAGAATCAAAGCCTGGAGTATCAAAGATGAAAGTCTGATCACATAGTTTAAAGATCTCTGTATGGCGGGTTGTATTTTTCCCTCTTTTTGATTTCTCACTAATGTCTCCAATTTCTATTTCTCTATCAATCAGATTTGACAAAAATGTTGATTTACCAACTCCAGAAGCACCAGAAACCGCAGAAGTCTTACCCTTTAGAATTTCCATGATTTTATCCTTTGGAAAATCATTATAGTTATCAATTAGAAAAATCTCATAGCCTATATTTTGATAAATATCTAGCAAGTCTTTAATTTCTTCACTTGAAGCAAGGTCTATTTTTGTAAGCATTATTGTTACGGAAATATTTAAATACTCACACATAGCCAAGTACTTATCAAGATTATACAGATTTAGTGGTGGATTGTTTATTGTTATGAAAACCAAAAGCTTGTCAATATTTGCAATATTGGGTCTTTTTATTTCATTTTTACGCTCTATAAGTTTTGTAATATAAGCTTTATTTTCTTCTAATGTTTCTATTTCAACGTTATCTCCAACTAGAGGTTTTTTATCTTTTACCCTAAAATTTCCCCTAGCCTTGGCCATGTAAACTTTCTCTTTTGTGTCTACATAATATAACTCTTTTTGACTTTTTATTATCTTTCCAATCATCAATTAACCTGATATACTCCATAAGATTCATCATCGACTAACACTTCTACACTTGTTCCTGACATTGACATAAACTTAAGAACCAAAACTCCTTCTTCATTTAAATCAGTATCAGTATGGTAGTCATTATATAATAAATCGCTTCTATTTCCGTCATTGTCAACCTTAAATATCTTTACGTTGTAATTTTCTTTGTCAGATTCTACATTTAGTCTTATTTCAACTTCTCTATTAGGACTTGGTTCTTTCTTTTCTTCTTCACCAAGACTTATAACAAAATCAATAGCAGAGTTTTCTGTTACCTCTGTTTCAGCACTTATAGATTGATTCATTACTAGTCCTTTTTCGGTATTTGATGAATATTGGTAATCAACATTTCTTACCCTTAGTCCGTTATTTCTTGCTGTGGCAATGGCATTTTGTTCGCTCATACCTATATAGTTTCCTACCTTGATTATCTCGGTTGAATCTTCCTTGCCTACAGAGATTACAAGATTTACTTCAGATCCTGACTGAACAGATGAACCAGGTGTTGGTTCTTGTCTAATAACTAAGTCCTTTTCTACAGTATTTGAATAATCTGTTGATGTTGTTCCTATTTTTAGTCCCAAGTCTTTGAGCGTTTCTTCAGCTTGGCTTAGATTCATATTCTTAAGAACTGGGACTGTCACTTCTCTTCCCGATGAGATGACCAAATTTACTATCGATCCTTTTTTTGATCTTGTGGATGCTTCTGGATCCTGGCTCATGACCTTGCCTTTTTCATACTCATCGCTTTCTGCATATCTTGAAATATTTGCCTTAAAACCTCTTTTTTCTAGTTGGTTAACGGCCTGTTCTTCTGTAAGGTTTACGACTGTTGGTACTTCTATTTCATCACTTCTATTTCTAGAAGAAAAGAAATATACTGCCGCAACCAGGATAAAAGCAAGGATAGCTAGAGGCCGTATTTTAATTGGTTTTTTCTTTTTTTCCTTATGAACTTTTTCCTCACCAGCTGATACATAAACCGCTTCTTTTTCTTCTTCGATAGGTTCTTTATAGGTTTCCTTTTTAGGAACTACTATAGGAATTCTCGCTGTATCTTCAAAACTACTCTCTCCCTTTACCAAAGATTCGTCATCCAGAGCTTCTATGAGTTCTGTAGCATTTTGAAATCTCTCAGTAGGGTCTTTTTTAAGAAGTTTCATTATTATATAATTTAGGTGTTTAGATAGGTTTGGGTTGATTTCTCTTGGCGGAATTGGATCATCTTGGATGTGCATCACAGCAATTCCCACAGAATTATCCGCATCAAAAGGCACCTTTCCAGTTGCCATTTCATACATTACTGCACCTAGGGAATAGAGGTCTGATTTTAAATCTACAATTTTTCCCTTGGCTTGCTCTGGAGAGATATAATGAACTGTTCCTAAAATAGAGCTTGTATAGGTAATAGTTGCATTTGATGAAACTCTCGCTATACCAAAATCAGTTACCTTGCACAAACCATATTTATCTATCAAAATATTTTGTGGCTTTATGTCTCTATGAACTATACCGGAATCGTGGGCGCTCTTAAGTGCTTGGGCAATTTGGGTTGAATAATCAATAATAACGTGGTTTTCTAAGACTCTTTCACGATCAATTAAATCTTTTAAGGTCTCCCCTTCCACATATTCCATAACTATATATTGTATAAGCTTGCCATTTAGCATATCTTTTCCAATATCATAAACATTTACAATATTTATATGGGAAAGTCTTGCTGCTGACTGAGCTTCATTATTAAATTTCTTTAAAAATTCCTCATCTTCAGCGTATTGGTCTTTTAGGATTTTTATCGCAACATACCTACCTAAAAGTTTATCCTTGGCCTTGTATACCTTGGCCATGCCTCCAACGCCAATTTCTTTTATAATTTCATATCTACTGTCTAGTATTATTTTATCCATAATAACCTCTTATAGTAAAATCGTTGTAACAGTAATGTTATCCCTACCACCATGGTTTATGGCTTCTTCTACAAGCCTTGATGATATCTCATAAGGATCCTTATTATCTTTTACTATCTCTCTAACCTTCTCGTCTGTTAACTCGTTTGTAAGCCCATCTGTAACCATTAAAACTATATCCTTCTCCTCCATAGGCAGAGATTTGCTGTCTGGGATTATTTTTTTCTCTGTACCTACAGCCCTGGTTATAGCTGACTTATTTATAAAATTTTCTGCCTCATCTTCTGTTAGTGAACCGCTATCCAAAAGATCATTTACCAAAGAATGGTCTCTTGTAAGCTGAGTTAAAGTTTCATTCCTGTAAATATAGGCTCTGGAATCACCTAGATGGGTTAAATGGTATAACTTGTTCTTATAGTCGATGCACAAGCATACTACAGTCGTACCCATCTTTATATCCCCTTCTTCTAGGGATAGTTTATATATTTCTTCATTGGCATATAAAATGGCATCTTCCTGCAATTTAATATAGGAATCATAGCTATCTATATCAGCTTCTTTTATGTATTTAATAAATAGTTTTGCCGCAAGTTTACTTGCGACTTCCCCCTTGCTGTGTCCACCCATGCCATCAGCAACTATGAAAAAATCTAAGTCCCCAAGACTTATATTAGAAAATGAATCTTCATTTTCACTTCTTATCTTGCCTATATTTGTAATTGTGCTAAATTTCATGCTTACCTCACATAATTATTTCTTAATTGACCACAGGAGGCATCAATATCAGAGCCCATGGACCTTCTAATGGTAGCGTTTAAGCCTCTTTTAGTTAATTTATTTTTAAAGTCTTCAAGTACCTTGTTGTTAGGCTTTTTATGGTCAAATTCCTCTATAGGATTTAGTGGAATTAAGTTAATATGGACATTTTTGCCAAAAAGAAGGTCGTGGAGATTTTCCACATCTTCATTTAAGTTATTAACCCCATCAATTACTACATATTCAAAAGAAACCCTACGCCCAGTTTTATCGAAATAATAATCCGTAGCGTCAATAATTTCTTTAATTGAATATCTTTTTGCAATTGGCATATAAACTGCCCTTTTTTTATCATCTGCGTAATGTAGACTCAAAGCTAGGTTTACATCAAGTCCAGTATCTGCTAATTTTTTTATCTTTGGAGCAAGACCAGATGTGGATAATGTTATTGATCTGTGGGATAAGTTTCTACCCTTAGGGTCTGTGATTATTTCTATAAACTTTTTGATATTAGAAAAATTATCTAAAGGTTCACCTATTCCCATTATTACAATATTTGAAATGGGGCCATTTAATCTTTCCAATAAATAGACTTCTTCGATTAGTTCTGAACTTGTCATATTTCTTTTTAGGCCATTTTTTGTAGATGCACAAAAACTACAGCCCATCCTACATCCTACTTGACTAGATATACAAATTGTAGACCTATCTTTATATTCCATAAAAACTGCTTCAACTATATTTTTATCAGCAAGTTCCAAGAGATATTTTTTTGTAGAATCAACTTTTGATTCAAAAGTCTTAAATACCTTTATCTTATCTATTTTAAAGTCATTTTGAAGTTCTTCTCGCATCTTTAAAGGTAAATCAGTCATCTCGTTAAAATCATTTATCCTATTTACATGGATATTGTGAAAAACCTGCTTGGCTCTAAATTTTTGGTAGGATTTTTCCTTAAATAGTTCTTCTATTTCAACTATTGTTTTATCATTTATACTAATCATATTTTTTCCTAAATTTACTTATAAAAAAACCATCAGTCATAGTTTCAAAACTCTTGTATTCTATGAAATCTTCGCCGTTTATATCTACTAATTCTAAATTTTCTTTATCCTTCAAAAATTTAAAATTATCCCTATTTTCTAAAGGACCAATAGTACAGGTAGAATACACAAGAAAACCACCCTTTTTAACATATTTAAGGGCATTTTCTAAGATTTCTCTTTGTAAATTTGCAAGTCGTACAATCGTTTCCTTACTTCTATTATATCGTATTTCTGGTTTTCTTCCTACTACTCCAAGTCCAGAACAAGGAGCATCGACTAAAACATAATCAAATTCATCCTTAAAATCCTCTACAAAGCTTGAAGCATCATAATTTGTAAGGCTTATATTTTTAAGTCCTAACCTCTCAATATTTTCCAAAATTAGTTTGTTTTTGGATTTTGCTAGGTCATTGGCTACGATTTTCGCGGTATTATTTGTATATTCTGCAAGATAACTTGTCTTGGTACCTGGTGCTGCACATAAATCAAGAATTCTAGTATTTTCTTTTGGATCTAGTACCTCTACTGTTTTCATAGAAGCTTCTTGTTGGATAGTAAAAAAACCTTCCTTAAAAAGCTTAGAAAATGCAAGTCCAGCGGGATTTTTTACTATTAAGCTCATATTAGATATATTTCCCTCTTCGACTTTAAACCCATCATCAATTAGCTTACTTTTTAACTCTTCCCTATTTGTTTTGAGTGAATTTACCCTGATAGCTAAGTTTTTTATCCTAGCTGCATCCCTCAAATACGCCTTAGTATAATCCATTCCATAAAAATCACAGATATATCTAGTTATTTCTTCCGGCAAGGAATATCTAATCGAAAGACTTTTAATGTCGTCATTTTCGTATATGGTTGCTATTTCTTTTTCATCTCTTATAAATTCTCTTAAGATTGCATTTACAAAGCCAATTGACCTTTTATTTTTCTTTTTAGTTAGGTCTACAAGTTTATCTACCGTAGCATAATCTTTGCTTTCTAGAAAATGAATATTATAAATCCCAATTTCTAGAATAACTAACACGTTTTCATGGATTTTCTTAAGTCTAATGTCAGATAGTTTTCTTATCATATAATCTAAATAGATTTTATTTTCCAAAACTCCATAGACTGTTCTTGTAATTAGTGGGAGATTGGAGGCTTTATCTGCATAATAATTTATCATGTCAGCTGACTTTGCTTCGCCATAGATAACTTTTTTTAGAATAGAAAAAATTATTTCAAAATCACTCATTTTCTAAAACAAGTCCTACTTCTATATCATTTCCTAAAAGAAAAGCTGCCGTATCCATGGCTTTTTTACCAGGAAATTGAATTTTTTCTATTCTTATAGAATAATCACCTGTTCCTATAACTAGTTTATCCTTTTTATTTGCTGCAAGGATTTCGCCTGCTCCTCCTTTTTTATCACAAAAAGACGCCTTGTAAATTTTGACATTTTCTCCCTTATAATCAAAAAATGCAACAGGATAAGCTACAAGAGCTCTAATTTTGTTGAGTATTTCATCACTTGACTTTCTCCAGTCTATTTTTCCCATAGCCTTATCAATCTTGGTACAAAATGTCGCCTGACTGTCATCTTGAGCCGTTCTATTTTTATAAACTTCTTCATAATTTATTATAGAATCTCTTATAGCTTCTCCGCCTAATTTTCCAAGTTTTTCTTCAAGGTCAAAATAATCATCATTTTCCTCAATGTCCATTTCTCTTTGGATAAGGATATCACCAGAATCCATTGCTTTTTCAATAAGCATGGAAGTTGCAGCGGTCTTTTTTTCTCCATTTAAGAGGGTAAACTGCATAGGACTTGCCCCCCTGTATTTTGGTAGGAAAGAAGGATGGAGGTTTATTATCCTATCCTTAAAATTATCTAGTAAGGTTTCTTTAATCATTTGACCAAAGGCAACCACGACTATGTAATCAATATCAAGTTCTTTTAACATCTTTACAAATTCTTCTGTATTTACAGAATCAGGTGTTTCAACCCTTAGTCCGTGGTCTTCGGCATATTTTTTTACAGGAGTCGGACTAAATTTATTTCTAGATCTTCTCTTGTCTTTACTTGAAACAACAAGACTTACATTTATATTTTCATCTCTATAAAGAATATCCAAAGTCTGCAAAGCAAACTTTGGATTACCCATAAAACATATATTAATCATTATCTTCTGCCATTTCTTCTATTTTGTACTCTTCGATATACTTATCCTTGAATAAAATACCGTCGAGATGGTCAATTTCATGGCATAGAATTACCGCAGGAAAGCCATGGGCGTCCCAAACTTTTTCTACGCCTTCTTCGTCTAAATATTTAACTTTTACATGTTCTGGTCTTTTAACTGTTGCGTTAAAATCTGGAATTGAAAGACAGCCTTCTAGCCCTATTTGTTCCCCATCTTTTTCTATAATTTCAGGATTTACAAGCTTTACAAGACCTGTTTGTCCGTCACGTGGATCTACAACTATGACTCTTCTTAAATTTCCCACTTGTGGTGCTGCCAGACCAACTCCATCAGCATCGTACATAGTTTCTGCCATATCATCTAAAAGAATTCTAATCCTATCTGTAACTTCATCAACTTCTCTTGATGTTTTTCTTAAAATCGGATCTCCATCTATTCTTATATTTCTAATTGCCATATTTCCTCCTTTTGGCATTTAATGCCGAGAATTTTTCTGCAATTTATTTCTTTCTTATCCTAAATATTTTACTGGTTTTAAGCTTTTATTCAATTATCTGTAAATCCTATAGAATAAAGCTTTGATATACCTTCATCGTTAATTGTTACCCCGTGGATTTTCTCAGCAAGTTGCATAGTTGTCTGCCTGTGGGTAATCATTATGAATTGAGTGTTACTAGATAAGCTTTTAAGATAGTCTATATATCTTTTGATATTTGATTCATCAAGGGCAGCATCTATTTCATCTAATATAGAAAAAGGTGCTGGATTTTGCTCAAATATTGCAAAAAGAAGTGCTACAGCAGTCAAAGCTTTTTCTCCACCGGATAAAAGCGAGATTGACTTTAGGGATTTACTTGGCGGTTTAGCTTCTATTTCTACTCCCGCTGTAAGGAAATCTTCGCTATCTAGAATAAGTCTAGCATCTCCTCCCATAAAGAGAATTTTGAAAATTTTTGTAAAGTTCCTATTTATTATAGCAAAATTCTTAGAAAATTCTTCTTTCATTTCCTTTTCAAGCCTTACAATCATTTTTTCTATATCTCTTTTCGAGTTTTTCAAATCTTCTACTTGATCTTTGATAAAACTTACTTCTTTATCTATATTATCAAAATCTTCGAGGGCTGTTTCTGTAAAAAATCCTACTTCATTTATCTTTTTTTGGATATCAATTAATTCTGTCTTTGTAGGATTTATTTTATCTTCTGCCTTATATTTTTCTTCCAAATTTTCTATACTCATTGTTATATAAGGCTTGACTTCATCTTCAAGATTTTTATAATTTTCACTTGCAGAATCTAATTTATATGAAAGTTTCACTCTTTTTACGTCAAGATTTTTCAACTCATCTTCTAGCCTTGCATTTTCTGCAATTAATTTACTATTTTCGCTTTCTTTAATTTTAAGATTTTCCTTAAGCTTGTCTATAGTTTCACTTATTTTCTCTGCTTCATTTTTGTATAATTCTATTGATTTTTTTAATGAATCGTCTCTTTCTTTTGATGACTTTAAATCTTCATTAAGTTTAGCAAATAATTTATTTTGAATTTTTTTGTTATTTTCAATGTCGCTAATATTATTTTTTATATTAGTTAAAGAATTTTCTACTAAACTTCTATCTCTTTTATAAATTTCAAGCTTATTAGTGAGATTTATGATTTCTTCTTTTAGTAAATCAAAATCTTTATTCTTTTCTCCTAATAATTTGTTTTGCTCTGAAAGACTATCATTAAGAGCACTTTCTTCTATCTTTAGTCTTTCTATATCTATATCACTTTCCCCATCCTCGTAGCTTTGTTTATCACCATCTAGGTCTTTTCTCTGCTCCTTTCGGGACTCAATCTTTAGTTTTAGCCTTTCCTTGTTATTTACTAGATCCTTTCTTTCTAAATCTTTTTTCTCAAAAGTCTCTTTAAGGTCTATGATTTCATTTCTTTTTGTATCCAATTTGCAATTTAAATTTTCAACTAATTCTTCTAAAGATTGTTGCTTTTGTTTATAATTTTTGATTGATGTTTCTAAATCAATTAATTTTTTCTTTCTATTTAGTAGGTTAATATTTGTTCTTTTATTCTTGTTGCTACCTGCTACCATAGAACCCCAAGTGTTTATGATATCTAGGTTTAAGCTTATAATTCTATAACCTTTAATCTTTTTTGAAAGAGAAATAGCCGCATCTATATCCTTTACAACTACAGTAGAGCCCAAAAAATGACCAATAATTCCAGTAAGTTTGTTATCGTAGCCAACTAGTTCATAGGCCATAGCAATTACTTCAGGCTCATTTGGTTTTTCTTTCATAAAAGAATTTATTGAGTCAATAGGCAAGAAGGTCAACCTACCAAGCTTTTCTCTATTAACAAAATTTATTAATTCTCGGGTATCTTCTTTACTTCTTGTGACGATATTTTGAAGACCAGCTCCAATCAAATTATCAATTATCTCCTCATAACCTATCCTAACCGAAATAAGATTGGCAAGGGTATCTAGATAAAACCCGCCTAGGCCATTTAACCTTGTCTTTTTAAGGAAATCTTGTACTGGAAAAAAGTATCCTTGGTTATTTTCCAATAAGTTTCTTTCAATTTTATAATCAGAAAGCATAGACTTCATATCTAGTTTTATATTATTTAAACTTGATGTATTTTTATTTATATCCTCATTTAACTTATTTATAATATCAGCGATATTTCTTATCTTATCTTCAAGATTTAAGATTTCGTTAGATATGCCTTTTTCTCTTGTTTCTAATTTTTGATATTCACTTTCTAAAATCTCGATTTCTTGGTCAAGTTTTTCTATTCTAAGCTTTTTTTCTTCCAAGTCCTTTTTTCTTTTCTCATCAATTATGGCCATTGATTTTTCAAAGACTTGATAATCTAATATTTTTGCTTTTACTTCCTCGTGAGAAATTTTTTCTTTAAAAATTTCTTCATTTAATATCTTTATTTCAATTTCAAGCTTATCTCGAATTTCTATTTTGTAAGATAATTTCTTCTCTTTTTCTGTAACAGCTTCTATTAAGCTGTTAAGCTTAACTTCATTTTCTGATAATTTTTCATTTTCTCTCTTATAATTTGTTTCGAGATTGAGAAGGATTTCGCCAATCCTGTCTCTATCTTTTTGGTCATAGTCAATCTTTTGTTCGTTTAATTTTAGGCTAGAATTGGACTTGTCAATATTTTTCTCATAAGAGGTGAAAGTTGCTATAAGCTTATCAAGTCTCTCTTTTTCATTGTTGTAGTCTTTTTTATAGGGACTTAATTTTTCCTTTATATTTTTATTTTCATCTTCTAAAAATAAAATATTCTGATTTAACTCTTCAAGTTCTTTTTTTAGGGCATCTCTTTTTGTAAAAAGATCAGAAGATTTATTCTTTAGATAAAAATAAGATTTTCTATTTATGTCTTCAGTTAATTTTTTATTTCTTAGGAAATTATCCTTATAAGTTTTAAAAAGATTGAAGTCTTTTTTCTTATATTCAAGTTCTTTTTCGATAATTTCGAGGTCATCATTAACAGATACTAGCTTTTTTTCCGCCTCATCTCTCCTATATTTGTGCTTAGAAATACCTGATGCTTCTTCAAAAATCGCCCTCCTATCCTTTGGCGATGATAAGATTATTTCATCAATCCTACCTTGACCAATTATAGAATAGCCTTCCTTGCCAACTCCAGTATCGAAAAATAATTCCCTAACATCCTTAAGTCTAACTCTTTTGTTATTTATTTTATATTCATTTTCTCCAGACCTGTAAATCCTACGGGTAATGGCTACCTTATCATAAGGGATATCCAATTTTTTATCTTCATTAGAAAAATTCAGGCTAACTTCAGCTATATTCATAGATGTTTTTGCCCCAGTAAAGATGACATCTTTCATGTTTGAACCACGAAGGCTTTTTACTGATTGTTCGCCCAAAACCCATCTTACGGCGTCAGATATATTAGACTTACCAGAACCATTTGGACCGACAACTGCTGTTATCTGGCTGTCAAATTTGATTGTTGTTTTTTCAGCAAAGGACTTAAATCCTTTAAGCTCTATACTTTCTAATCTAATTTAAATCACCACCGTAATTTTTTTCCACATATTTCTTTATGAACGCCTTTATATCTAAATCTATTTTTTTACTTTTATTTACTAAATAAAAGTCCTCATCATTTACAAAGGTCATTTTTATCTTATACTTATCGTAAAAATATTTTTTGTTTGATTTTTTATTTCCAGCAATCAAAGAAATCTCTCTAGCTTTAGCATGGATTTCTATCTCATCAACCAAACTTTCACCTTTTATTATCTCTTGAAGATAAATTCTGTAAATATAAGATTCAACAAGTTGCCTCATTGCTGGATGAAAAGGTCCAGCAACTACGTCTTTTCCTTCGTTGATGTTTTCTGTAGGTTGAAGGCCAATTCTTATAACATTAATATCCATATACTCATAAATCATCAGAACTTCTGCCGATATTTCCACCGCTTCCGAAAGACTTAAAGGCTCGTAAAAACCAGCTTTGTACAATCTTTCAAGTTTTGTATCTTTAATTACAAGAGTTGGGTAAATCCTTGCTATATCGGGTTTTATTTTTGCAGATTCCTTAGCTGTAGCAATTATCTTTTCTCGGCTGTCTTTATAAAGTCCTGGCATAATTTGATGGCCCAGAGTAAAACCATATTCTTTTATAAGTCCACTTGCCACCTTGCTATCTTTAGCTGTATGGCCCCTCTCATTTGCACAAAGCACCTCATCAGAAAACGACTGGATACCTAGCTCTATTGTATCTACCTCATAATCTTTTAAACAAGATAGAATGGAATTATTTATATAATCAGGTCTTGTTGAAAGTCTGATTCTATCAATAATGCCCTTCTTTTTATAATAATTTGCAATTTCCAAATAAGAAATCATGGTCTCATGAGGAAGTCCTGTAAAAGATCCACCATAAAAGGCAATTTCCTTGGGAGATTTTTTATCTTTAAAATATGATAAATAAGATTCTATTTGATTTTTTATAGAAGTAGAATCTGCAGTATCCCTATAATTTGTTATCTTCACTTGGTTACAAAAAGCACAATCGTGTGGGCAACCCAAAAAAGGTATGAAAATTGGTATAATTTGTCTAGTCATTTTTGATTTTCTCATAGGCAGATTTTGCAGCCATTTGTTCTGCTGTTTTCTTATTTTTACCTTCTCCTGTCGCAAGCTCTCTATTTCCAAGCCTTACTACCATGGTAAAGGTCTTATCATGTTCTGGCCCTTCTTCCTTAATTAATTCATAAGAAAGATTTTTTTTGGAATGAGAATTATAATATTCTTGAAGTCTTGTCTTATAATCTAAAAACAAAGAATCGTCTTTGATAATTTTTTTAACTTCTTCACTATAATTATCTCTTAAAAATTCAAACAACCTCTCATATGATGAATCTAGATAAATTGCAGCGCACATTGCCTCGAAGGTATCTGCCTTGACGTGTTTTTTAAGCTTGCCACCTTGCTTTTTCTCCCCCATACCAAATCTTAAATACTTGGTTAAGTCAAATTTTTCGCTTGCTTTGGCAAAGGAATCTGTGCATACAATTCTAGACCTAGTTCTTGTGAGCCAACCTTCAGGTTTTTCCTTATAATTTTCAAAAAGATACTCACTTACAACCATATCAAGGATAGTATCTCCTAAAAATTCGAGTCTTTCGTTGGATTTTGTTTTTATTCTCGCTTCATTAGTAAAAGAAGAATGAGTAAAGGCTACATCTATCAATGCCTTGTCATTGAAGCTGTAGCCTATACTTTTTTCAAATTCTTCGATTTTTTCAAGCCTATCTTTTGACAAAGCCATTAGTTTTTGCTTTCTATTAAACTTACTATATCTGAAAGAGTTTCTATTTCATCTAGCTCTTCATCAGTAAATTCTATTTCAAATTCTTCTTCGATTACCATGATAAAATCAACTAGGTCAATTGAATCAATATCCATATCGGAAATTTTGCTTTCAAAATCTAGGTTAGCAGTATCAACATCAAGATTTTCTTCTGCTAGTTTTAGTAATTGTTCTCTAATCATTTAATTCTCCTTGTATTTTTTCTATAACATCCATATTGACATAATCTATTAATCCCAATATAGCATTTGAAATTGCAATATCGTTAGAATTTCCATGCGCCTTATATACATAAGACTTTACCCCTAATAATGGTACTCCACCAATGTTTTGCGAGCTAAATTTACCCATTTGTTTAGACAAATCATCCTTTATAGCAAGACCTGCTAGTTTTGTTTTAAAAGACTTATATAAAATCTCTTTCATTTGTGATTTAAACAAACTTATTACGCCTTCGGCTGTCTTTATTGCTACATTCCCTGCAAAACCATCAGCAACTATTACATTTACCTTGCCTGAAAATAGGTCTCTGGCTTCAATATTTCCCACAAAATTAAGATTTGACTCGTTTAAAAGTTCGTAAGTTTCCTTTGTAAGCTTATCTCCTTTGTGACTTTCAACTCCTACATTTAAAAGCCCTATCTTTGGCTTATCAATATGGACAACATTTTCCAAAAATACCTTACCCATGATAGCAAATTCTTCAAGGTAGGCTGGCTTACAATCCATATTTGCACCTGTATCCATTAGCAAAGTATATTCGCCAGTAGTAGGAAGAGGTGTCGCAAGAGATGGTCTATCGATGCCTTCAATCCTTTTTGAAATAAATATACCACCTGCAAGAATAGCTCCAGTTGAACCTGCGGATAATAATCCATCATAACCTTCTTCTTTTAACTTATTGTAGGCTAAAACTAGGGATGAATTTTTCTTTCTTCTAATAGCTCTTACAGGATCTTCATCATTAGATATATATTCGTCAGTATTAATTATTTCGTATTTTGAGATTCTACCATCTATTAATTTTTCTATCTCTTCTTCATTTCCCACAAATACAGGTAGAAAGTCTTTTTCTTTTAAAGCTAAAATAGCTCCATCAACCAAGACTTTAGGACCGTTATCTGCGCCAAATGTATCTATTAATATTTTCATAAAGCATCTCCTAATCCAATATATTATACTACAAGTAGTTAAATTTACATAAAAAAAGAGCCTGTTGCTAGGCAACAAACTCCTTTAATAACTATTGTTCATCAATTACTGCTACGCCTTTGTATTCCCCACAGGATGGGCAAACTCTGTGTGGTAATTTCATTTCGTGGCAATTTGGACACTCAACATAGTTTGATCTGTTCAAAGTATAAGCTGAGGCTCTTCTTTTATTTTTTCTTGTTTTTGATGTTCTTCTTTTTGGTACTGCCATCTATGACACCTCCTCTTATCAGTTTTAGCAATCTTTTATATTATATAAGCTAAAAGCTTACTTGTCAAGCTTCTACAAGAGATTTTGTGTCACGAGCAATCATTAATTCTTCGTTAGTTGCTATAACCATTACCTTAACTTTAGAGTCATCAGTAGAAATCACATGGCAACCACCACGAACATCGTTCTTTTCTGGATCTATCTTGATACCAAATTGTTCAAATCCTTCCATGATATCAGCTCTCATTGGAATAGAATTCTCGCCTATACCACCAGTAAATACTATAGCATCACATGAGCCGATTTCAGCCATGTAGCCTGCTATATATCTTTTTACTCTGGTTACAAACATATCTAGGGCAATTTGCGCTCTTTCGTTTCCTTCTTTGGCTGCATTTTCAAGATCTCTAAAGTCGCTTGATACGCCAGATACACCTAGAACACCAGATTCTTTGTTAAGAACAGTTTCCATTTCATCTGGAGATAGGTTTTCTTTTTTCATGATATATGTTACAGCTGAAGGGTCCATGTCACCAGATCTTGTACCCATTACAAGACCTTCAAGTGGAGTAAGTCCCATAGATGTATCGTAAGATTTGCCGCCTTTAACTGCACAAATAGATGAACCATTTCCTAGGTGGGCAGAAATCATATTTAAATCTTTTACATCCTTGCCAAGAACTTCTGCTGTTTTATTAGTAATAAAGTTGTGGCTTGTGCCGTGGAAGCCGTATTTTCTAATTGCTTCTTTTTCATAATATTTATAGTCTACACCATATAAGTAAGTTTTTGCTGGCATAGTTTGATGGAAGGCTGTATCAAAAACAGCTACGTTTTTAACATTTGGTAGAAGTTTTTCACAAGCTTCAAGACCCATAAGGTTAGCTGGATTGTGAAGTGGAGCGAATTTTTGATATTCTACTATAGCATCTCTTACTTCTTTATCGATAAGAGCTGATTTTGTTATCTTTTCTCCACCGTGAACAACCCTGTGACCTACAGCGTCAATTTCGTTAAGGTCTGCTATTACACCGTTGTCCTTGTCAACTAGGGCATCAAATACATGAGATACAGCTTCTGTATGATCTTTCATGTCTTCTTCTATGATGTATTTGTCGTCACCCTTTTCTTGGATAAGTTTAGATCCTTCGATACCAATTCTTTCTACAAGACCCTTTACCATTACTTCTTCATTTTCCATATCAAATAATTGATATTTAAGTGATGATGAACCACAGTTAATTACTAATATTTTCATTTTTCCTCCAATTTATTTCTCATTTTCTATAATCATTATACCGTAAATGATTTTTTGGCAATGCTAATAAACTCTCTTGTAAATAATTTTAATTTTATCATTCTCATCCTTCTCATAAGTTAAAATAGCATTACTCCTAGCGCCTTGATACAAAGCACTTACATTTATAACGTTCTCTTCTTCTGCCTCTTTTATAACCTTCTCTCCTTCTGCCTCTTTGCCTCCCTTATCATGCGTACCATAAAATATTTCAATTTTTGACTTATGATCAAAGTTTCTTAAAATATCTCCGCTTTGTATTTCATTGCCATTGTTTTTCTCTTCTATGATCATATTTAATACCGACTCAGCTTCAAAGAGGGCAATTTTTTTATTATACAGACTTTCACTAATATCATAATTAGTATCATTTTCCTTGTAGATAAAAGTAACAGTTAGACCAAAAACAAGGAGAATTAGAAGGACATATATGCTTACAAAGGCCTTTTTCATTGCTTATCTCCCACATATACGGCACTTTTAAAGGTATATGCACCGTTTTTACTTTTTATCCTTATATCAATTATCTCTTCGCTAGAGTCATAGAAAAGGTCTAGGTCCCCGCACTCGCATATTTTGTTTGATTTTCCGTCAGAATCTTTATTAATATTTGATCTTTTTATATACAAAAATCCATCTATTGAATAAAAATAGAAACTAGATTCCGTGTCATCTTTGTTCATAATATGGCCAGTAAAATTTGAGTTTTCGTGATTGTCTATTTCTATCTTATGACTTCTTCGAATGGTAGTATCTATATAAGCCATCGCTGTGTAGGCTTCTTTAAAATCTTTTTCATCGCTGTAAGACTTATTTAAAATATTGATATTTAGGGAAAATAAATTTGATAATATCATTACCAAAAAAGAAATAATAGCAAGGCTTATAACAAGCTCTATTAAACTAAAACCCTTTTTCATCACAAACCTCTATTAGTTCAAAACTCTGTCCTTCAAAACTTGCCCTAATTTTTTTATAATTAGCAGTAAGGACTGGGTTTTTGTATTTTTCAACACTTATCTCAACGTTTTTGCCATTTATTTCCTTATTTTCTCTATGACCGATTGGTTTATTCCTGCTTTTTTCGATAGCTTCTTGCAGAATAAATGAAGTATCTGGAACATCTTTTATTTTTCTTGAATTTTCGAGATTACTAGTTACAGCTGGGAGCATAAACAAAGTAATAAGACTTAGTAAAAGGATTGCAATCAAAACTTCTATTAGGCTAAAGGCCCTCCTTGTTTTTCTCATCAAGATATCCTCCCACTGCATCTATTGTAAAATACCATCTGATATCGGAATCTTTTTTTGAAACAAAAATCAAATTATATCCTTCTACTGTTTTTGGTGAACTCACATATCCATTAGGTTTAAACGTAATTTCTACCGTATTTAAAGATTTAATATATTGTAAATCTCTAACTTTTTCTATAGTTCCCCTTGTTATGTAATAGTGATCAGTAAGGTCCATGTAATTTTCAGACCCTGTTGAAAGAGATAAATCCCTCAGATAGGAATAATCATCTATGAAATTTTGTATTTCATTTCTAGCTCCGATTTTATCAACTACATTAAATCTTAAAATAGCAATCCCACTTCCAATTGATATTATTCCTAAAACTATTATTAATTCTATAAGAGTAAATCCAGATTTTTTCATAGCCAATCCTTAAAAATTACTACCAGTAAAAAAGCAATAGAAATTGCCGGACATAGTGCAATAGAGCCTTTTAGTGACTTTTGTCTGATAGCCTTTATTATGGCAAAAAAAGCTCCTATCCAGATTGATAACAATATAAATCTGATAATAAGAAAATTTTCTAAAAAGCAAAATAAACCTAGGTAAAAAAATAAATCGCCATCACCAAGTCCGCCTTTAAAAATCCATCTTATTAGCATAAATAAAAGGGTAAATATAAAGCAAATATACAAAAATTTTAAGTTTATTTTAAGAAAAATTAACCTGTAAACAAAGCCTATTATAAGCAAGATTTTTAAATCCTTATCGTAGATTTCTAGAAATTTAAAGTCAGTAAGTGAGATTAATAGGCTTATTAAAAGTGCAACCGCTAAAAATAGACCCTGAAAATTATTATAAAATTTAAACACAAAAACAAAGGCAAAGCCAGCCACAATTTCCGCTAAGACCTTGTCTTTGGATATTTTTTGCCCACAGCACCTAGTTTTTCCTTTTAGGAAGAGAAAAGATAAAACTGGAACTAGGTCCCTTTTTAATATTCTCTTTCCACAAAAATCACAAAAACTAGGAGGAGATACGATAGATATCCCCTCTTCTCGCCTATAAACTAAGGCTGATATAAAAGATCCAAAGGAAGCTCCTAGCATGAATATTAGAATGTAAATTAATATAAGGTATATTTTATATTCCATCTTACTTTTATTATTAAGGCTTTGTGGTTTCTTCAGTAGATTTCTCTATATTTATAGGTTTAGTATTTTCATCTGGTGTTACTGTTATATTTTCATCTTTACATTCCACTTTATATTCTGATATTTTATCAAACTTTAATCCATTTGGAATTCCCGGCCATTTCTCAACATAATCACCTTCATATTTATCGTTTGTCCATGTAAAAGTATCGTCTCCATCCAAAATCTTCATCCTAGCCGCAGATTTTAACATCTCGACATTGGCTAGATGAGCAGTTTCTGCCGCTTTTATCCTTGACTTGTTATACTTAGGGATGGCTATAGCTGCTAAAATCCCCATTATTGCTATTACAATTATTAGCTCAACTAGAGTAAATCCTTGTCTTTTCTTCTTATTTTTCATTTCACACTCCACTTATTCCATTTATAGAATCAAACATAGGTATAGATACAGAAAACACTACAAAAGCTACTAATAAGCCCATAATTATGATTAAAACTGGCTCAGCAAGACTTGTTAGCCTTTTTATTTTAAATATGTACTCGTTTTGAAAGTAGTCATTGGCTTTTTTCATACATTCGTCAAGACTTGCCGTTTCCTCACCAATTTCCACCATAGATAACAAAATAGGCGAAAAAATCCCAGCTTCACTAAAAGCATTACTAAGGCTTTTCCCATTATCTATACTTTCTTTAATCTCAAACAATACTTCCTTTACATAGGTATTTTTAAATGAATCTGCCAATATCTCAAAAGAATGAATTGTCTCTATATCACCACTTCTTAAAATATAATAAATCGAAGTTAGCTGGTATTCTATTCTCAACCTGTTTATATCATATATCGGCTTAAAATAAAAAATTTTCTTATCTATAGCTACTTTTTTCCTGTAATTTGTCCTTAATAATAACAATACAAAAAAAATCAGTGCAAGGACTAGTAAAATTATGAGATAGTTTTCTGAGAAAAATCTTGATGTCCCAAGCAAAATCCTTGTAAGTAGAGGCAGGGTCACATCAGAGCTTTCGAAAATTTCTATAAAACTTGGCATGACAAATTTAATAATCGCAATTATTACTAAAATAGAAACGACTAAAACCAATATTGGATAGGTCATAGCTTGTTTTACTTTTGCCTTATTCTTACTTTCTTCAAAGATAAAATCCGATAAGTCCTGGAGAATTTTTCCCAAAGAGCCAGTTTTTGTACCTGTTTTTATAAAGGCTAGAACTATTGGAGAAAAATATTCTTTTGCCATAAGGAAGGAATCATAGGGATCTAGTCCATTTCTTAGTCCCTCGGTAACAAGATTTATCGCCTTTGTAACTTTTTTATCCACCCCTTGTTTTTTTATTATTTCTAAACTATCGTATAAACTTATGCCCGAATTTAAAAGCAAGGATAGTTCGTTTAGGAACAAAGACATGGCCCTAGAATCTATCTTCTTAGGGCCTATGTCCTTCGTTAACACGCTAACTATCCTCTTATTTTTATTACTATTCAATTATACATTCATTAATTCTTTGTTCTTTTTGTCAGCTAATTCTTCTACAGATTTGATATATTTATCAGTAATCTTTTGTAGATCTTCTTCAAGAGCATACCTATCGTCTTCAGTTATATCTCCAGATTTTTCTGATTTTTTAACTTCATCCATATAGTCACGTCTAACATTTCTTACAACTATTTTTGCATCTTCTGCGTAAGTATTTACTTCTTTGGTATATTCTTTTCTTCTTTCTTCTGTAAGAGCAGGAAATGGTAATCTAATAACTTCACCATCATTACCTGGTGTTATACCGATATTTGATTTTAGAATTGCCTTTTCAATAGCTTGGATATTTGACTTATCCCAAGGTTTTATAACAAGAAGTCTAGCTTCAGGTATTGAGATTGTAGCTGCTTGGTTAATTGGTGTTTCTGTTCCATAATATGAGAAAGTGATACCATCAAGTATAGCCTCTGTTGCTCTACCTGCCTTAATTGTAGATATTCTTTTTTCAAAAGATTCTACTGCTTTTTTCATTCCAGCTTCTGTTTCTTTTTTTATTTGTTCATATAACATATTAAAAACTCTCCTTTACTCTTGTGCCAAGATTTTCATCTTCAAATACTCTTACCATATTTGCTGGGTCATCTATACCAAAAACTATAAGCGGCATATTGTTATCCATGCAAAGTGAAGTAGCAGTAGTATCCATTATCTTAAGCTCTTTTTGTAAGATTTCCATATAAGTGAGCTT
>QWCE01001666.1_pt1 | contig 32032 bp, 26 predicted proteins | sample 1972531 | NCBI WGS metagenome assembly QWCE01 (sample SAMN09866716, study PRJNA288562) | Human gut metagenome isolate term4_stool, whole genome shotgun sequencing... | reverse complement strand
GCAGACGGCAACAGACAGCCCAGTGGGCTGTCTGTTCGTGCGCGGGTCCAAGAGAATTAGGAACGTCTCCAGAGCGAGACTACTGTTGATACCCGTCCGAGGAATCGAACAGCACGGCCGTCCGCAGACGGCAACAGACAGCCCGGTGGGCTGTCTGTTCGTGCGCGGGTCCAAGAGAATTAGGAACGTCTCCAGAGCGAGACTACTGTTGATGATATCATTCCCGGTATTTTTCCATCATCTCTTTGAACAGCACCGCCGGAGAGGGCGGTGTGTAGGTGATGGCGTTGGCACCTGCGGCAATGGTCTCGGCAATGCTTTCTCCGGTTTTGCCGCCGCTGGCAATGATGGGAATGTCCGGGAACTGCTCCCGGATCCGCCGCACGACCTGGGGCGTCTCGGTGCTGCAGGCGACATTCAGGATGGAAGCGCCTGCATCCAGCCGTGCCTGGATGTCGGTATCGGCCTTTGTCACGGTGATGATGACTGGGATATCCACCACCCGGGAAACGGCCAGCAGATTCAGGTCCGAGATGGGGGAGTTGAGCACAACGCCCATGGCGCCCTGCCCCTCCACATCCTGGGCCAGCTGCAGGGTGCGCATCCCCTTGGTGGTGCCGCCTCCGACGCCGCAGAAGACCGGGATGTAAGAAGCCTGAATGATGGCATGGCTGATGGCCTGCTGAGGTGTGAATGGATAAACGGCAAATACGGCGTCTGCGTCACAATTGCGGATGATCGCAAGATCGGTGGTGAAAACAAAGCTTTTGAGCCGCCGCCCGTTGACCACGATGCCGCTGGCGGAATAAACTTCCTGCGGCATCCGGAGAATGTGCCGCAGGCGGCTTTCTACATTGGGAGAGGTCTTCTTTTCGGTTCCCATGGATGTGCCCTCCTGAGTCATTTTCTGGAATGGAATGAAATACAGTATAAGGAAGATCCTCCGCAAAATCAAGAAACAGGCCGTGAACAAACTGCAACAAAAAATCCCGTCGTGTCCGTTGTCCGGATGCGGCGGGATGCTTTGTTTTCTGCAGGATTCAGCGGTTGGCCTTGTGGAGATAGTCCAGGATATCTTCCGGCGTCCGGGCCAGTGCGTCTGCGCCGACGGCGGTGAGCTCTGCTTCGCCCCGGAAGCCCCAGAGCACGCCCATGGCGGGCAGGTGGGCGTTGTGGCCGGTGAGGATGTCCACATCGCTGTCTCCAATGAAAAGTGTCGTCTTGGGGTCTGCCCCGATGTCCTGCATCAGGGCATAGACGCCAGCCGGGTCGGGCTTGGTGGGCACGCCTTTGCGGCTGCCCCGGATGACTGTGAACTTACCCTTGCCAAAGTAGTGCTCCACGATCTTTCCACAAAACTCGTCGGCCTTGTTGGAAAAGACGGCCGTCTGGATGCCCTCGGCCTGCAAAGCGTCCAACAGCTCTGCCATGCCGGGGTACGGGGCGGTCTTGTCCTCTTTGTGGGCATCGTACCGGGCGCTGAACGCTGCCAGCGTGGCCGCCAGCTGCTCCGGCGTGCGGGCGCTCTCCGGGGAGAAGCGTTCCACCAGTTTGGGGATGCCGTTGCCCACAAAGTGCTTGTAAGTCTCGACCGAAAAGGTCGGCCAGCCGTTCTGGGCACAGACCCAGTTGGCCGCGTCGGCCAGGTCGTCGATCGTGTTGAGCAGGGTGCCGTCCAGATCAAATAAAATCGTTTTTATCATGGGAATTCCTTCTTTTTGAATTCTTGGCTCTCTCGTCGAAAGACTCCCTCCGGCCGGAGGGAGAGGGATCAGCTGGCGCAAAGCGCCTGAGAGGGGATGTTTCAGTGTGATTCCTGTTCCAGGAAACGCACTACGGCGTTTGCCTCCGCCAGCGGGATGCTCCGCACCTTGAGCCGCACCTGCCCGGGGAAGATCAGGGTCAAGTTGGTGCGCCGGACATTGGCCGCCCAGGGAGATTGGAACCCCATCAGGCAGAGGTCCGGGTGGAAGACGCAGATGCAGTGCAGGTAGACACCCTCCTGCCGCCGCAGGGTCACTTTGCCCTCCCGCAGCCAGATGCCCTCCCGGGTGTAGCCCATCACGGCCCCGCAGAGCAGCACAAAGAAGAAAACGGTGGGGACGAGCAGCGTCGCGGTCATGGCGGGCAGGACGGTGACAGACACCAGCGAGAGCAGGGCGCAGAGCGCAAAGGGGATGCCGACCGGTGCAAAAAAGATGAGGCTGCGCTGGGTGGTGTCGGCCCGGACGTCCGGTGGCATCTGGAATTCCGGCAGCAGCTCCCGAAACAGTGCCTCGCCGCCGGAGCGGTAGACGAAGAGCGGAAGCTCCGGCGTGCAGCAGCCCGCCGTGACAAACACCGGCCAGCGCTTGAGCACCCGGGCCGCCGGGGAGACCCGGACGTCGGCATAGCTGATCTGGGCCGATCGCACCCGGCACTCAAAGCGGTCGATCCAGCCGCCCCGGCTCCCGATCTGCGTTGCCGTGTGCCAGACCTCGTAGTGCACGGCCTGGGCAAAGCTGCGTGCCAAACTGGCCCCGAACAGTGCCGTTGCCAGCGTCAGCAGCCAGGCCGCGCCCGCCGGCAGCCACCGGGCTGCAAAAGCCGCCAGATGCCCAAGATGGGCAAACGCCAGCGTCTCAGCATCCAGCGGGAGTTGCCGCGTCTGCCGGATGGCCAGCGCCACCAGCGCCAGCGTGGAAATGCCGTTGGCTCCCAGCAGTACCAATGCGGCCCGCTCACTCCCGGCGGGGGTGTGGAGGGTAGGCGTTTCAATGGGGAGCAGGCGGTCCGCCAGCTCCCGGGCGTCGGCCCGGCGCAGGCAGAGGGGGATCACATGCTTCTGCGGCTGCCCGGTGGGGTAGAGGGTGATCTTTGTCGCCCCGCCCAGCCGGAACAGCGCGGGCCGCTCCAGCGTCAGGGCTGCCAGCGCTTCCCCCCGGATGGTCGTGTCCAGTTTGAACAGCAGCTTCCAGCGCAGGTGCAGGACTCCGGCCTCGTCCAACTGCCAGCTGCTGAAGCGCAGGATGACCCAGCTCACCCCGCAGAGCAGGGCAAACAGGATGGCGTCCTGCCGCAGAGCCGTCCAGAATGCGGGCCAGTTCCGCTCAAACAGCACGTTGACGAGGGGGATGAGGTAGACCGCCAGCGTTTTGCGCAGAAAGCGCAGGGCTGCAAACGGGTGGAAGTGCTTTTCTTCTGTTGGAAAGCTGGGCCGCGGGTTGGGCGTTGTCATAGCAGCTCCTCCGCCAGTGCGTGGGCCAGCGCCCCGGCCTGCGCGGCGGGGACAGCGGGCAGGAACATCCGGGAGCCGGGGGCCGAGATGATGAGCACCGAGGCCCCGGCCAGCCGCAGCAGCGGGGTGCGCAGCTGCTGGACGCCCGTGACGGCCCGGCGGGGGAACACCTGCCGCACCGGCAGCACGATGCCGGAATACACCGTCAGGGTGCGGGCCCCCAGCACCGCTGCAAAGCTGCAGGCCCGGCACCGCGCCAGAAACACCAGCACGGCCCAGAGCGCGGCAAACACAAGGCCGGGCAGAATGCCCTGCCAGAACACGAACGGCGCGGCCAGCAGGCCGGGCACCGCCGCCCAGACACAGAGCACCGCCCGGCCTTTGGGCGGGATGATGACGGCCGTGCGCCGCAGCTCCCGCTCTGTCACTTGTCGGTCAGGCCCCAGGCCTCGGTCAGGAGGTGGAGGGAGTCATCCTGCGTCAGGCAGAGGATGCGGTCCCAGGGCAGCAGCACCGTGTTGCCGTGGGGGATGATGAACTCCGTGTCGCGGGTGATGCTGACCAGAATGGTGTCGCCCGGGATGGGAATTTCCATCACCTGCTTGCCCGCAAACTGGAAATCCGCCGGCAGCAGGATCTCATTCAGGCTGGCGGTGCCGCCGCCCAGGCTCAGCAGCTGGCGGATGTTGTCCGTCTCGATCTCCCGCTCCAGAATGTGGCTCAGGTTGTCGGTGCCGCAGACCACGGTGTCCACGCCCAGAGTGTGGAGCAGGCCCCGGTTTTTGGGGTTGGAGGCCCGGGCCACGGTGCGGTTCACGCCAAACTCCTGCTTGGCGATCTGGCAGGCCACGAGGTTGTCCTCGTCGGAGCCGGTCACGGCCACAAAGGCGTCGCAGCTGGCCACGTCGGCGGTGCGCAGGGTGTCGGTGCTGATGGAGTTCCCGCAGATGACCGAGATGTCCAGCGTATCGGCCAGCATCCGGCACTGAGCCTCCACCGGCTCAATGATGACCACCTTGTGGCGGTTGGCCAGCAGATTCTGGGCCAGATACCGCCCCACCCGGCCGCCGCCTGCAATACAAACTTTCATATCAATACCTCTTATTACAGAATGTAGTAAACCCCTCAGCCGCCTGCGGCGACAGCCGTTCCCCTTTCGGCACTTCCGTGCCACCTCCCCCGGCCGGGGGGAGTCTTTCCTGTCAGGGGAGCCCTTGGCAGAGAGATTTCGTTTTCGATGAAACCGATTTGCGTTTGCTGGAAAACGTCACGGAATGCCAAAGCCTCCCCTACTAGGGGAGGTGGCATCGAGCGTGAGCGAAGATGACGGAGAGGTTGTACAGAGCAGCACCTGCGTTATTCCGCTCACTCGAAAGGCGTCCTTTGTCCAACCTCTCAGTCTCGCATCCGCTCGACAGCTCTCCTGGCAGGGGAGCCCTTGGCAGAGAGATTTCGTTTTCGATGAACCCAATGGAGTCTGCTTGGAAACAAAACGGACTGCCAAAGCCTCTCCTGACAGGAGAGGCGGCATCGAGCGAAGCGATGATGACGGAGAGGTTACTTGGACAGCGCCCGGAACACTGCCTGCTCGGTGAGGATGGTGGGGCAGATGGTCTCAAGGCCGTAGTATTTGTGGTACAGGATCTGCAAATGAGGGTCAGACACCCGGCAGATGACTTTCTCCCGCTGGAAGATGTTTTTGGCGATCTGCGCCGCCATCAGGTTGACGGAGTCGTCCTCGCTGACGGCTGCCACGGCGTCGCAGTTCTCAATACCGCCCTGCTTGAGGACGTCCGGGTCGGTGGGATCGCCCACAAGGGCCGCCCCGCCAAAGGAATAATCGTCGAAGCCGTCCAGCCGCTTGAGCTGCTCGGAGTCCCTTTCCACCAGCGAGATGTCGTGGCCAATGCGCTCCAGGTCGCGCACCAGCGCGGCGCCTACCTGGTCGCAGCCGATCACCAGAATGTTCATGGAAGTCACCTCATGTTATCATTTAAAACTCGAAAAAAGCCGTTTGTGGGTTCGATGTGATCTGAAACCAGTATACCACATTTATACCGGGAGATAAATACAGCACGGCCGGGAAAAATTTCGCATTCCGCGTGCGCTGGGGCATAGAGTATGGTATACTGATAGCTGCAAAATCCCAAAAGCGACAATAAGCGCGGTGTGCGTTTCAGGAGGAAACCATGTTTTTGGAAATATTAAAAGCCATTTTAATGGGCGTCGTGGAGGGCATTACCGAGTGGCTGCCCATCTCGTCCACGGGCCATATGATCCTTGTGGAGCAGATCATCAAGTTCAACGCCAGCGAAGAGTTCCTGTCCATGTTCCGGGTGGTCATCCAGCTGGGTGCCATCCTGGCCGTGGTGGTGCTGTTCTGGCATAAGCTGTGGCCCTTTGGCCTCCAGCATGGCCGGGTGGTCTCCAAGCCCCAGGTCTGGCAGCTGTGGTTCAAGGTGGTGGCTGCCACCCTGCCCGTGCTGGTCATCAGCCCGCTGGACGACTGGATGGAGGCCCGCTTCTACAATTACATCACCGTGGCCGCCATGCTGATCTTGTACGGCGTGCTCTTTATTCTGGTGGAAAACCGCCGCACCACGCCCCATGTCACCCGTCTGGAGCAGATCACCTACCGGGAAGCCTTTCTCGTGGGCGTGTGGCAGATGCTGGCCATCATCCCCGGCACCTCCCGCTCCGGTGCCACCATCGTGGGCGGCCTGCTGCTGGGCCTCTCCCGTGCCTGCGTGGCCGAGTTCACGTTCTTCCTCGCCATCCCGGTCATGGCCGGTGCCTCCCTGCTCAAGGTGGTCAAATTCGTCCTCTCCGGCGTTGCCATGACCGGCACCGAAGTGGCCGTTCTCGTGGTGGGCTGTGTGGTTGCTTTTGTGGTCAGCCTGGCTGCCATCCGCTTCCTGATGGATTACGTCAAACGCCACAATTTCAAGTTCTTCGGCCTCTACCGCATCGTGCTGGGTGCCATCGTCCTGGCTGTGGCCGCCATTACGGCCATCGCATAAAACAAGATCAAAAATGCATCTCAGGGCCGCCCGTTGGGCGGCCCTTTTGTGTTGCCCGCAAGGTGTGTATTTGTCATGTTGCACCATATAAAATGAAGATTTTTGCAGAAACCGACAAAATTATTGGATTCCCTTGACAGAGTGGCCGGGGGGGGGTAAGATTGGCGTACAAACAATGACATTTGGGGTTTTTGTTTTGGAATTGAATCAAAAAACAGGAGGAATTCAATCATGAGATTATCGAAAAGAATTGCCGCAGTTGCTCTGGCTGCGGTCATGGCTGTTTCTATGCTGACTGCCTGCGGCGGTGGCGGCGGCAGCACGGGTGGCAGCAACAGCGGCAACGGTGGCTCTAACAATGGCAACAATAGTTCCAATGTTGGTGGTGATACTACCGACAACGGAAAAGACGACGGCAAGAATGATACGACATTGGGCCCCATTGACACCAATGTTGTTGCCAAGAAGACCACTTGGAAAGACAGCCGTACTGGAAAATTCTTTGGCGCAAACGGAAAAATCTATATTAAGTATAAGGGTCTGTATGATGGTAGCATCCCGGCAGTTCTTGAGATGGCTGGGAATACTAAAACGAAAGATGTATATGTTGGAGTTACCGTTGACGGCATCAAGTGCATGGGAATGCTGACCGACTGGAAGAATAACAAAGAGTATGAGATTTTCTATAAGGAAATTTTCAACTTGAAAGCATTCGATACGAGCAAAGTGCCGGCAGAACTCCAGGGAAAAGACTTTTACTTTGAGGATAATGCAGACCAGCATACTTTGAGAGCTACACTTCCGAGCGACAATACGGAAGTGGAAATCTGCACTTACGAGTATCCCCAGAACAGCGGTAAGAAATATTATGGCGAAAAACTTGTAAATAGTGATTCTGGCGATGTTCAGATTTACTGCTACAACTTTACTTCTGGAAAACTGGAAATGGTTGTGACGATTAACCATCTGAACCAGCAGGCAAGTGCACAGGTATATGAAGAGGTGAAGAATAACTTCTCTGATTCGCTTATGAAGCTCCCTAACGGTGCGATTAAAGCCAACGATTTCGATGACGCCGAGTAATTAGAAAACCTTTCTGCCCCGCAGGCTCACCCCTGCGGGGCATTTTCATGCAAAAAAATCACCCGGAACCCAACTTTACCTTTATTGCGCCTCTATTCCCAGTGTGTTATAATCAAAACCAAGAGAGAACCCTGCGGCGGGGAGTGCGCCGCAATTGCAAAACGGAGGAGAAAACAATGGAAGCATCGACTGTTTACTATACCGACTTCCGGTGTCCGGTGGGCACCAGCCTGACGGAAAAGCTGCGTCGACTGTGCCTGGCGGCTGGCATCAAGAACATCGACATGGACGGCAAGTTCGTGGCCATCAAGATGCACTTTGGGGAGCTGGGCAACCTGGCGTTCCTGCGCCCCAACTACGCCAAAGTGGTGGCGGACCTGTGCAAGGAGCAGGGCGGCCTCCCGTTCCTGACCGATTGCAACACCCTCTACCCGGGCAGCCGCAAAAACGCGCTGGAGCACCTGACCTGCGCCCAGACCAACGGCTTCTGGCCCATGACCACGGGTTGCCAGATCCTGATCGGCGACGGCCTGCGCGGCACCGATGAGGTCGAGGTGCCGGTGCCCAACGGTGAGTACTGCAAGACGGCCAAGATCGGCCGCGCCATCATGGACGCCGATATCTTCATCAGCCTGACCCACTTCAAGGGCCACGAGTCCACCGGTTTTGGCGGTGCCATCAAGAACATCGGCATGGGCTGCGGCTCCCGCGCGGGCAAGATGGTGCAGCACGCTGCCGGACACCCGGAGGTGCAGGAGGGGCTGTGCCGCGGCTGCCACCGCTGCGCCAAAGAGTGCGGCTCCGACGCCATTACGTACAACGAGCAGAACAAGGCCGTCATCGACCAGGACAAGTGCAAGGGCTGCGGCCGCTGCATCGGGGCCTGCAACTATGACGCCATCTATTCCCAGTGCGACAGCGCCAATGAAATGCTGGACCGCAAGATGGCCGAGTACGCCGCTGCCGTCTGCGCGGGCCGTCCCTGCTTCCACATCAGCCTGGTGCAGGATGTCAGCCCCAACTGCGACTGCCACGGTGAGAACGACGCGCCCATCCTGCCGGATATCGGCATGTTTGCCTCCTTTGACCCGGTGGCATTGGATCAGGCCTGCGTGGACGCCTGCCTGGCAGCCCAGCCCCTGCCCAACAGCCAGCTGAGCCAGAACCTGGCCAAGTCCGACTGGAAGTGCTACCACGACAACTTCAAGGATTCCAACCCGAACATCGAGTGGAAAGCCACTCTGGAGCAGGCGGAGAAGATCGGCATGGGCAGCCGGAAGTATACGCTGAAAAAAGTCTAAAACGGCAAAAAAGAGGCATCGTGCACTGCACGATGCCTCTTTTGCGTGTTGCTCAGAATTCGCCCTTTGCCTCGGGGGTCAGGCGGTCAATGACGTCCTGCAAAGCGTCCCAGTTCTTTTCGGAGCAGCCGGGCAGGTCGGCGGGGTCCAGGCCGGCATCCTCGATGAGGCCGGAAAGGCTGTCCTTATCGGTCAGCAGGGCGTTGGCGTCGTCCTTGATGAGAGGCCAGGCCTCGGCAAAGCTCTCCTGGTCCATGGAGTCCAGCGCGTCGTACCATTGGCTGAACGCGTCTTCAATGGCGTCGGTGGTGCGGCTGGTCAGGTTGGTCTGCTCGGCCCACTGGAGCAGGGAAGCCGCCGCCAGCACGGATTTCAGGGAACAGCCGGAAACGCCGGGGCCCCAGCCCAGGCAGGGCTCAAAGGCATCGGACGTGCCCGTGATGCTGAACAGCGAGTTCTCATCAAAATTCGGGCGCAGGCCGGAGGTGTTGGCCTCGTTGGTGGTGCTGGGGATGTTCTCGCTGGACGCGCTGGCCGAGCTGTTGGCCGGGGCGGAAGCGGAGCCAGTGCTGCCGCTGGCGGCGGTGTCGCAGCCAGCCAGCAGGCAGAGGGCCAGTGCCGCGCAGAGCAGCAGCGAAACGAACCGTTTTTGGATCATGGCGGATTCCTCCTTTTATCAATGCCCGGCGCGCCGCCGGGGGAGCATTTTGGGTCTTACTTCTAGTATACTGTTCTCCCCGGCGGTTGTCAATCGGCGCTCGTGGGACGAATTTCAACTGCGATTGACCTTTAAAGCAGAAGCAGTTATAATAGGCACCGAACGTGAATCCAACAAAAATCCAACGGATATAAAACCAAGGAGCATCGTATGAACCACGAATTTTCCATCGACGGCCTGTTCGACTTCCTGAACGCCGGCGTCAGCGCGTTCCACTCCACCGCGGCGGCGGCAGCCATCCTCGAAGAGAACGGCTACCAGAACTGCCCTGAGAGTGCTGCCTGGCAGCTGGCTCCGGGAGGCAAATATTATACCACCCGCAACGGCTCTGCCATTATGGCATGGCGGATGCCCAAGGGCCCGCTGACCGGCTGGCACGCGGCGGCCAGCCACAGCGATTCGCCCACCTGGCGGGTCAAGAAACTGGACTGCGCCGAGGATAAAGTGTTTGCCAAGGCGGAGACCGAGGGTTACGGCGGCATGATCATGCCCTCCTGGCTGGACCGCCCCCTGAGCGTGGCCGGCCGCGTGCTGGTGGAGACGGAAAGCGGCATTGAGAGCCGTCTGGTCCACCCGGACCGCGCCGTGGCCTGCATCCCCAACCTCTGCATCCACTTCAACCGTGACCTGAACAACGGTATGAAGTATAACCCCCAGGTCGATCTGCAGCCCATCTTCGGCGCGGCAGGCGGCAGCCTGCGGGCTGTGCTGGCGCGGGAAGCCGGTGTCAAGCCCGAAGAGATCGTGGACGCCGACATTGTCCTCTGCACCCGGGAGAAGGCCGAGCGTCTGGGCCTGAACGGCGAGTATTTCATGTCTGGCCGCATCGACGACCTGGAGTGCGCCTACACCACCCTGTGGGGCTTTTTGCAGGGCCGCGGCGAGGAAGAGGGCCGCGGCGATGTCTGGGTCATGTTTGATAACGAGGAAGTCGGTTCCTCCAGCCGTCAGGGGGCCTGCGGCACCCTGTTTGCAGACGTGCTCTCCCGCGTGGAGGAGAGCCTGGGCGTGACGAAAGAGCAGAGCATCCGCGCCCGCACCAACACCCTGCTGCTGAGTGCCGATAACGGCCACGCCACCCACCCCAACCACCCCGAGAAGAGCGACCCCGCCAACCCCGTCGTCATGGGCGGCGGCGTCCTGCTCAAGACCAACGCCAGCCAGAAATACACCACCAGCGGCTTTACCGGGGCCGCGTTCAGCGCCATCTGCAAAAAGGCGGGCGTCCCCGTCCAGACCTTTGCCAACCGCGCCGATGTGCCGGGCGGCTCCACGCTGGGCAACCTGCTGGGCCATCAGATTTTGATGCCCATGGTGGACATCGGCCTGGGCCAGCTGGCCATGCACTCCGCCATGGAGACCGCCAGCTGCGCCGATGCCGAGTACATGGCAAAGGCCGTGGCCGCCTACTATAACACCCCCATCTTCCAGCCGAAAGACGGGGAGTGGAAGCTGGGCCTGTGAGCGGCACGGTCGGGCGGTTTGCTCCCAGCCCCAGCGGGCGGCTCCACTTGGGCAACCTGGCCTGCAGCCTGCTGGCCTGGCTGAGTGCGAAGCATCAGGGCGGAAAGATCGTCCTCCGCATTGAGGATCTGGACGCCGAGCGCTGCCCCCGCAAATATGCCGACCAGCTGGAAGAAGACCTGAGCTGGCTGGGACTTGTCTGGGACGAGGGCGGCAGCCACGGCGGGCCCCACGGCCCCTATTACCAGAGCGAGTGCGCCCCCGTCTATGAGGAGGCCTACGCGAAGCTGGCCGCGCAGGGGCTGGTGTACCCGTGCTTCTGCTCCCGCTCCCAGCTCCATGCCGCCAGCGCGCCCCATACCTCGGACGGCAACGTCATCTATCCCGGCACCTGCCGGGACCTGACGCCGGAGGAGATCGCCGAGAAGCGGAAGCACAAAGCCCCGGCTTACCGGGTCAGGGTGCCGGACGAGAATGTCCGCTTTGTGGATGGCTGCATGGGCCCCCACACCGAGAACCTCCTGCGGGACTGCGGGGATTTCTACCTCCGCCGCGCCGACGGCGTGTTTGCTTACCAGCTGGCCGTGGTGGTGGACGATGCCCGGATGGGCGTTACCGAGGTGGTGCGGGGAGCCGACCTGCTCTCCTCCACGGCCCGGCAGCTTTACCTGTACCGTCTGCTGGGGCTCAAAGCGCCCCGCTTTGCCCACTGCCCGCTGCTGCTGGCCCCGGATGGCCGCCGCCTCTCCAAGCGGGATGGCGACCAGAGCCTGGAAAACCTCCGTGCCAAGTACACGGCGGAGGAGATCGTGGGCAGGCTGGCCTATGTGTATGGCCTGCAGCCCGAGCCTGCTCCCCGCACACCGGAGAGCCTCGTTACAGATTTCAGCTGGGAGAATGTGCCCAAAGAAGATATCTGCCTGCCGGAAAATTTATTCTAACAAAAAACGCCTGTTCCCTTGCGGGAGCGGGCGTTTTTGGATTGATAAGGCATCTAAGAAAAATTACAGGCGCTCCGGCACGCGGCTGGTGTCGTTGTCCCGGAGGGTCATGGCCGAGTCGAGGACAAGGGCCAGCAGAATGCCCATCATCACGTCGATGCAGCTGTGCTGTTTGAGCAGCACGGTGGCCAGCACGATGGACACGCAGAGCACGGCCGCCGCCGGGCGCATCCAGCGGCGCTGCGGGGCATCGAAGATGCGGCTGCGGTAGTAGGCCAGCATCAGCGTCACCGAGTTGAAGACATGGATGGAGGGGCAGACGCTGGTGGGCGTATCTGTCGCGTAGAGCAGCCGCACGGCCTGCGCGAAAATATCATTGCCATACACCCGGTAGGGCCGCAGGTAGAGCCCCGTGGGCAGGACGATATAGCAGGCCAGTGCAAAGGTCATGCCCGCAAACAAAGGCAGGCAGAGCCGCCAGAAGTCCGCCCGGGGCGCTTTCCAGAGCAGATAGAACAAAGTGAACGGGATCCAGACGAACCACGCCAGATACGGCACGATGGCGTATTTGCAGAACGGGATGAAATCGTCCAGCCGACAGTGGACCCAGATGTCCGGCACCGTGATATGGACTTCCAGCCAGTGGAAGACGGTGAGATAAAAGACCATGTAAAACGCCATGAACCAGACGGGATGGCGGGAAAACCAAGTACGCATCAAAACACACTTCCTTTGTACGGGGTGGTTGAAATACCTTTCAACGGCAAAAAATTATACGCCCTAATTATGAAAAATACAAGACGAAAACTGGACAACACTCCTAAAATAGTGCTCCAGATTTTGTGCAAGGCTGACGAAAAAGCCCCTCTGTCTTCTCATACGAGACAGAGGGGCAAAATCTTGCAGCTAAAAATGTGAAACTTTAAATCACGTGCTGTTCCAGCCACTTGCCCCGCACAAAGCGGACCATAAAGCAGACGGAGCGGAACACCCAGTCCAGGAACATGCCCATCCAGATGCTGAGCAGCTGGCCGTGGAAGCAGAGCACCATCAGGTAGCAGAAACCCACCCGGAACACCCACATGGACACGATGCTGACCGACATGGTAAACGAGGCGTCGCCTGCCGCGCGGAGGATGTTGGGCAGGGTAAAGCTGGAGGGCCAGAAGAAGATCGAGAAGAGGTTGAACCACTGCATCACCTGCAGGGCCATGGCCTGCGCTTCCGGCGAGAGATGGAAGAGGGTCAGCGCCAGCTGGTCCGCAAAGAAGAACGCGGACAGGTTCATGATCCAGGCACCCGCATAAGCCAGCAGCAGCAGGCGGCGGGCGTACCAGACAGCCTGCTCTTTCTCGCCCGCGCCCAGGCACTGGCCCACCACGGTGAGCACGGCAAGGCCCACGGCGCTGGCCGGGATGTTGAGGAACGTGGAGGTGGTGTTGGCCACGGCGTTGGCGGCAATGGCGGCGGTACCCAGGGTGCTGGTCAGGCTGGCCACCGACAGCTTGCCGATCTGGAACATGCCGTTCTCAATGCCGGCCGGGATGCCCACCCGCAGGATGCGCTGGATGAGCCTGCCGTTTGGCCGGAGAGCGGCAAGACCCTCGATGCGGAGCATACAGCCGGGCTTTTGCAGCAGGAAAAGCACCGCGATGCAGGCAATGGCGCGGGAGACCAGGCTGGCGAGGGCCGCGCCCAGCACGCCCATCCCGAAGCCAAAGATGAGGATGGCGTTGCCGCCGATGTTGACGACGTTCATCACCAGGCTGGACATCATGCTCACCTTGCTGTTGCCCTGCGCCCGGAACAGTGCCGCACCGGCGTTGTACAGGCCAATGAACGGGTAGCTCAGGGCCGAGAGCAGGAAATAGGTCTCGGCGTAGCGCATGACGTCGGCGTCGATGGAGCCGAAGATGCCCCGCAGGATGGCGTGCCGCCCCACCACGACCACGGCGGCCACGGCCAGGCTGAACACCGAGAGGATGAACAGGATCTGCGCGGCGGAGGCCCGGGCGTTTTTCTCTTCCCGGTGGCCGATGTACTGGCTGGCGACCACCGCGCCGCCGGTGGCCAGCGCGCTCATGATCTGGATCATCAGGGTGTTGAACGTGTCAACGAGGCTTACGCCCGAGACAGCCGCCTCGCCGACGGAGGAGACCATCAGGGTGTCGGCCAGGCCAATGGTCACACTGAGTGCCTGCTCGGCGATGAGGGGCAGCAGCAGGGCCGTCAGTTGCCTGCGGGTAAACAGCGGTTGGGAATGGAATTTTGTGGACGTCATGGTTCCTCCTATGCCGTGAATGATGCGTTGTCCTAATCATACAACGCCCTCTTTCAAAAAACAATAGATGTATACAAGTTTCTCGCAAAATTTTAAGGAAAACTCCCGCTCCATGCGGTTTACCCCCGCCCGCACTTGTGTTAAAATGGGATGCAGAGGGAGCGCCTGTCGGCTCCCCGGCAGCCGCTGTGCAGGAGCGGCCGCGCAAAGCAAGCACACACGAAGCGAAGAAGGAAATTGAAACAACCCACAAGGGGGAAAGAACAACCATGCCAAAAGCAGCCCACAAAGTCGTGGTCATCGGGCATCGCAACCCGGACACCGACTCCATCTGCTCTGCCATTGCCTATGCGGAGCTCAAGAATCAAACCAGCTCTCTGGTCTGCGAGCCGCGCCGCGCGGGCCGCATGAACCAGGAGACGGAATTCGTGCTCAAAAAGTTCGGGGTCACACCGCCCCGGATGTGTACCGATGTCAACCCCAAGATCCGGGACGTGGATTTCCGTGAGATGCCCGGCATCAACGGCAGCACCAGCCTGCGCAAGGCCTGGGAGATCATGCGCGACAAGCAGATCGACACCCTGCCCATCACGGACGCCGACAACGAGCTGCTGGGCCTCATCACGGTCAAGGATATCGCCACCGCCAACATGGACGTGTTCGATACCGAGGTGCTGGCCAAGAGCCGCACCAGCTATAAGAATATTCTGGAGACGCTGGGCGGCACCATGGTGGTGGGCGACGAAAACGCCGTCTGCACCACGGGACATATCAAGATCGGCACCGCTACCCCGGAAATGCTGGAAAGCGCCGTGGAAAAAGGCGACATCGTGATCCTGACCAACCGCTACGAGAGCCAGCTCTGCGCCATTGAGAAAGAGGCCTCGCTCCTCATCATCTGCAACGGGGCCAAGGTGGGCCGTACCATCCAGCGCATCGCCGAGGAAACGGGCGTGGCCATCATGTCCGTTGCCTGCGACAGCTACGCCGCCGGTAAGCTGATGAGCCAGTGCGCGCCCATCTCCTATTACATGACAAGAGACGATATCGTCAAATTCACCCTCGTCACCCCGGTGTCAGACGTCACCCGCGTTATGACCAAGGTGCGCCACCGGTATTTCCCGGTGCTGGATGAGGACGGCAAATACTGCGGCATGGTCAGCCGCCGCAACATCATTGCCCTGCGCAAGCGCCGCATTATTCTGGTGGACCACAACGAGGCCACTCAGGCCGTGGAGGGTTTTGACCAGGCCGAAATTCTGGAGATCATCGACCATCACCGCATCGGCAGCCTGGAAACGGACGGCCCGGTTTACTTCCGCAACCAGCCGGTGGGCTGCACCGCCACCATCGTCACCCAGATGTACGATGAAAACGGCGTGGAGATCGAGCCCAAGATCGCGGGCCTGCTGCTGGCAGCCATCCTCTCGGACACGCTGGTGTTCCGCAGCCCCACCTGCACCCCCATTGATGTGGCCGCCGCCAAGCGGCTGGCCAAGATCGCGGGTGTGGACATCGACGAGTTTGCCCTTGAGATGTTTGAGGCAGGCGAGAATCTGGCCGGCAAGACCGCGGAGGAAGTTTTCCTGCAGGATTTCAAGGTGTTCATGTGCGGCGATGTCCGCTTTGGCGTGGCACAGGGCAGCTACATGACCCGCAAGAACCTCCAGGCGGCCCAGAAACTGCTCCAGCCCTACCTCGAAGAGGCCCGCAACAAGCAGAATGTGGAAGACCTCTACATGCTGCTGACCGACGTGCCCAAGGAGGAGAGCGTGGTCATCTGCGCGGGCCGCCATGCCGACGAGATGCTCCGCAGCGGCTTTGAGATCGAGCCCGCCGCCGACGACAGCTGGACCCTGCCCGGCGTGGTCAGCCGCAAAAAGCAGTTCATCCCCGCCTTGATGACGGCATATCAGGAGCTGTAAAACCTCTCAGTCCATGCTTCGCATTGCCAGCTCCCGATGAGGGGAGCCCTTGGCAGGCCGGGCAGGCTTGCGTGTATTGGAAAACTGCCGGGCCCTGCGGTGAGACGCGGCAGCAGCAGGAGGTTGACAATGTTTGAATTTTTGAAAGACAAAAAAGGGGAGCCGCCCGCTCTGCCCGAGGGCACGGTGCGGCGGCGCTATTCCATCGAGGGCCAGGTGCAGGGCGTGGGCTTCCGTTACCGGGCCCGGTATGCGGCCCAGAGCCTGGAGCTGACCGGCTGGGTGGAAAACGAGGACGACGGCTCCGTCACGCTGGAAGTCCAGGGCGACCCCGTCAAATTTCGGAAACTGTTTGCCCTCATCCAGCGCAGCGATTATATCCAGATCACCGCCATCCGCCAGAAAGACATTGCCCCCGACCCCTGGGAGCGCGGCTTCTCGGTGCGCGGCTATTAAACACAAAACTTAAAGCCCCCGGAACACCGCGTTCCGGGGGCTTTTCAGTTTAGCCTGCAAAGTTTTTGTGGAGGGAGAGCCGCCCGGAGGGGAGCGTTCCGGGAAAGCTGAGGAGCAGCCAGAGTGCCGTTGGCCGCCAGACCGGATGCCTGCGACGCAGGTCCAGCGGACAGAGAAGCGGTTCCTGGCTGGCGGGAAAATAGGGCCGGTGCACAGAGAGCTTCTTTCTTCTGGTTTCTGAACATAGCATAGCATACAATCGTGGTAGAATTGTGTAATTTGCGGAAATTCTTGGGGCGATTTTTCCCAAAAAAGAATGTCAAAATGCAGCAATTTTATTGACACTTTGCGCGGTGTGTGCTAAAATCAACTTAATTTTGAGGGGTTTGCCCGCGCGTACTCGTTTACGCACCGGCACAGGCCCCGGAAGATTGCCAGAGCCGCGGCGCGTTGCAAAGCACCGCTCTGGAAATAGGGGAGCGCCTCGCGGGCCAGCAGAGCAGCAACAGCTGTTCGGTTGGCCCGTGCTTTTTTATTTCGAAAGGATTGATTGAACGAAATTGCCAAAAAACGAAATTATTTTCAGCTGATTTGCAAATTGACAAAAACATTCGGGGGGGGGGTAAAATGGGTTTAACCCAAAGTTGCACAATTTGTGAGGAGGCAATTTTATGAAAAAGTTCAAAAAACTCGTGGCGCTCATTCTGGTGGGCGTTATGGCAATGGCAATGCTGACCGCCTGCGGTGGCGGCGGTGGTGGTTCCAAGAGCTTTGCGACTGAAGTAGAAGATGCTGTTTTTTCTGTTTACAGTCAGGCTTTTGGCGTAAAGACCAATGATGCCGAAGCAAAGAAACTGGCACAGACCGCTCTTGGATATGTCAAAGACGGAAAATTCTACGAAAAAGATTTTGAAGATCACTGCATTACTGTAGATGAAGCTAAGTATCAAATTATGATTGCAATGCCGATTCCGGATGCTGATGCAAACGATAATTATAATTATTATACCGTAATGGAAATTACGCCGAAAATGCTGGCAGAGCTGAAAGCAGCTGATATTCCTGTTGAAGATATTAAAGAAATAAATGAGATGCTGAAAAAATATGAGACGATGGGCTGCAAAGTGACAGGTCTTGGTGTTGCGGCCAAAACGATCAACGGCAAGACCTACGCCGCGTTTGGCTTCAAGATGGAAATTGACATCAACAAGCTCCCTCAGTAAAATAATTGAACCGCACCCCGCCCCGAGGAGCACCCCGCTCCCCGGGGCTTTTTGTCGTTATGGCAAAAGCGTGGCAAATGTGGTACAATAAAAACTGGATTTTATCGAAAGAAAGGAAGCTTCTGATGCAGCTGTTTGAACTGGTCAGCCCCAAGCTTTTCCGCCCGCTGGCGGGGCCCAACCGGGCTTATTATGCGGAGCTGCTGCTTTTGCTGTGGGAGGAGTGCCGCCACACGGCGGATTACAGCCTCTCCCGGGCGGAAGCCGTCTCCCGGGCGGAGGATTACTTTTCCGCCGTGGCAAAGCCGCTGGCGCTGGATGCCGATGGGGCGGGGGATGAGGATGAGCAGCCCACCCGGGACCCGCATCTGCTGGCGCTGGGCTTTCTGCTCCGCCTCCGCCGCACCGGCTGGCTGGAAGAGCAGCCCGGCAGCTATGAGGAAGAGCCCACCCTCGCCTTTGTGCCCGAGGTGACGCCGCTGCTGGAGGCGCTGGAGGAGATCCTGAACCCCCGCGTCGTCACCTACACGGGCAAGCTTTACAAAGCCTGGCAGCTGCTGCGGGGCATCGGGGAAGAAAAGAGCCCCTACGAGAATGTCCTGCACGAGGTGGCGTCCGACCTGGAAGCGCTGAACAGATCCCTGCGGGCCCTCAACGCGTCCATCGGGCATTACATCGACCGTCTTACCCGCAACCGCACCCCGCAGGAGGTGCTGGAGCTGTTTGACCAGTATGAGGAAAAGGTGGTGGCGGCGGCGTACCACCGCTTCAAGACCAGTGATAACCTCTTCAATTACCGCGCCTACCTCGAAGAAGGGCTGGACGAGTGTGAAAGCCAGTACCTGCCCCAGCTGGCGCTGGATTATGCCCGGGTGGAGCGCTGCGCCCCCGGCGAGGCCGCGCCCCGGGTGCGGGCCCTCATCCAGAAGCAGCGGGACGCGCTGGAAGAGATGAGCGGTCTCATCCGCCAGATCGACGACAGCCACATCCGCTACCGCAAGCGGGCGGTGCAGCGGGCGCAGTTCCTGCTCCTGAGTGACCGCTCGGCCCAGGGCAGCGTCACGGCGCTGCTCCGCCGCTATGCCGAGGAGATCAAGACGCCGGATCAGCTCTTTGAGCCCGACGACGGCCCGGTGGCAAAGCGGCTCCACCTCTACCCGGTGCAGGTGTTTGGCGCAAAGCCCCTCTACCCGCCGGCGGCTCCCCGCGGCGAGGCCCCGCTGGCCCCGGTGCGGCAGGCCGCGCTGGACCCGGAACAGCTCAAAAAGGAGCAGAAGCTCCTGCTGGATTACGCTCGGATGGCCGTGACCGAAGAAAACGTGGAGCTGCTGGCCCGGCAGGCGCTGGCCGCCCGGCCGCGGGTCACGGCGTCCACGCTGGCCGCCGAGTACCCGGACGATTTTGCCCGGGTCATCGGCCTGCACACCTATTCTCAATCGCCCCGGCGGGACTATGACATCACCCTCACGGGCGAGTGGGTGGAGCGGGGCGGCTTCCGCTTTGAAGAATTTGTATTGACACCCCGCAGGGAGGACGGAAACGATGGCCGAACCGAATAAAATGTTGGAAGAAACCGCAAACTATCTCCTCAACCACTGCTTTTTGCTGGGCGGGGTGGAAGACCAGCGGGCAAAATATCTCTATGTGCAGGATCATCTCCCGGAGGTGCGGGCCGTGTTCGCGCCGCTGGGCTATGCGGTGCTGCTTTACCCGGCCCCGCTGCAGGCGGCGGCCCTTGTCAACGAGCATGAGGGCAGCCAGGCCCGGCTGCTGAAATACGAGAGCATCCTGCTGCTGGTGCTGCGGCTGCTTTATCTGCAAAAGCGGGAGAGCCTTTCCGCCAGTGCCGATCAGGTGCTGGTGACGGTGGAAGAGGTGCAGGCGGAGCTGCAGAAAATGAATCTGCCCCGCCGCCTCGACCAGCCCACGCTGGAGCGGCTGCTGCGTACCCTGCGCCGCTACAATCTGGCCCGGCCGGTGGGCCGCCTGAGCGGGCTGGACAGCCGCGTTGAGGTGTTCCCCACGGTATTGCTGGCCCTGCCGGACGCCGACCTGGCCGATGCCGCCGCCGAGAGCAGCCGCACCCGGAGCGAGCTGGCTTTGTACGAACGCCCTGACGGGGATGGCGCTGCGGAGGTGGAAGAATGATCGAATTAAAACGCCTGAGACTCATCAACTGGCACAACTTTGAAAACGTTACCTTTGATTGTGCCCGCCTGACCTATATGATCGGCGTCAACGCCGTGGGCAAGACCACGATTTTGGACGCCATCCGCTATTGCCTGACCACCAACCGCAATTTCAATGCCCTGGGCAATAAAAAGAGCGGCCGCACCCTGCAGGGCTCCGTCCACGCCAAGCAGCGCGGTGAGAATGCTTACCGCCGCCCGGGCCGCACCGTGGCCTACATCGGCGCGGAATTCTGGGACACCGCCAAGCGGGTGCCCTTTGTCATCGCCGTCCGGGTGGAGTCGGAGGGCCCCATGCAGGAGCTGCACCCCGGCGACCAGACCTGGTACATCTCGGAAGACGGCTGCACGCTGGAGCAGCTGCCGTTTATCGACCCGCGCACCGGGGCTCCCAGCGCCAAAGAGGATTTCAAGCCCGCCACGGGGCGGCTTTCTTATACCCGCAGCCCCAGCGAGGCCCGGGACCGCATCTGCCGGGCGCTGGGCATTGGCCGCGCGTCCAGCCCGCTGGGCAAAAAGTTCAATGAAGTGTTCCAGATGGGCACCAGCATGGACGAGATCCCCAACTTCCGGGAATTCCTGTATCAGTACATCCTGCCTCAGCCGGAATTAGACCTGGATGCCCTGCAGGGCGACCGTGTGGAGCTGGAAAACCTCCACGCGGTGCTGGCCGAAGCCCAGACCCGTGCCGCCGCGCTGGAGACCATCGTGAACGATGGCCGGGAAGCTGCCGAAAAAGAGACCGCCGCCCTTGTCAACCGGGGCGCGGCCCTGCTGGCCCGTGCCGCCGCCGATGCCGGGGAAGATGCCACCTGGCAGGGCCATCTGGAGGCGGGAAACCGTCAGCTGGAAACCCTGAACGCCCAGTATGAGGCGGCCAAGAACGCCGAGGCCGAAGCCCGCCGTGCCTATCTGGCTGCCCACAGTGCGGCCTCTGCCAGCGGAGAGGGTGCCGCCCTCGACGCCATGACCGAGGAGCTGGCCCGGAAAAAGAGCGCGCTGGACGCTGCCGCCCGCCGTGCTGCCGGGGCCGAAGCCGCGGCAAACAAAGTCACAGCCCTGCTGCAGAGCCTTGGCCGCGGTGGGTTTGCGATTGGAAAAGATCTCTGGCCGGAAGCCCTCCGCGCGGAGACGCTCCCCGGCCTGACCGACGCCCTTTCCGGCGTGGAAAAACCGCTGGAAGAGCAGTATTTTGCAGCCCGGCAGGCGGTTGCAGACCTGCTCCGGGAGCAGGGCGCCAAGCGGGCGGAACTGGACGCGGTCTCGGGCGGCAAGTGGGTCTACCCCCACGGCGACGCTGCCACCCGCGTGCGGGACGCCGTCAACGCCGAGCTGCAGAGCCGGGGCATGACGCCGGACGCCAAAATTTTCTGTGAGCTGCTGGCCGTGGAGGACGAGAGCTGGCAAGACTGCGTGGAGGCCTGCCTCGGCGACCGCCGCTTTGATATCCTGGTGCCGCCTGCCCACTATGCCGCCGCCAAGAGCGCCTTTGTGGCCCTGAAAGAGAAAGTTGGGCCCATCAGCCTGCTGGATACCCCGGGCATCCGCAAGGCCAACCGCCGGACGGATAAGATCGCCCCGGATAGTCTGGCCGCGCAGGTCACCAGTGAAAACCCGCTGGCCGCCCAGTACGCGGAGACCATTCTGGGCCGCATCGTCTGCTGTGACACACCGGATACGCTGGAACAGTACCCGGACAGCGCTACCCGTGATCTGCTCCGCCACCATCCGTTCCGGCTGGAACGCCTCCGCGCGCCCCAGCGGTATATTGGTCTGGATGCCCGCCGCACCCGCGCCGAGGCCCTGACCGCCGCGCTGGAAGCGCTGGCCGAGCGCCGCCGCGCCGCTGAGCAGACCGAAAAGACCCTGAAAGCGGCCTATGACCAGTACCAGAACGCCCTGCGGGGCAAGACGCTGGAGGAGCTTGGCGCTTTGTGGGACAGCCGCGCGGCCCTGACCGCTGCCCGGCAGGCCTACACGGCGCAGGAGCAGCAGCTGGCCGACTGCCGGGAGAACCCCATGCTCCAGCAGCTCTACAAAGAGGAAGAAGCCCGGGAGAAAGCCTGGGACGCTGCCCGCGCTGCCGTGGAGCAGGTGGGCGGGGACATCCGCGTCTGCCAGAAGCAGCTGGCCTCCTGTGAGACTGAGCGGAAAAAGGCGGTGGAGACAGCGCAGACCAGCGCCGATGCCGCCAATGCATTCTTTGCAAAGTATCCGCTGCTGGAGCCGCTGGCCCGGGAGCGCTGGGCGGCCCTCTCCGGCCCGGACAAGGCAAAGCCCGACCGTGCCGTGGCACAGGCCGCCGAAAAGGCCCAGACCAAGCTGGACGAGGCGTTGCAGCTCTACCTGACCGGGACGCTGGAGCCTGCCCAGAAAGCCTACAACGAGCGGTATGTCTGCGATTATCCGCTGGGCCTTGCGGGGGTAGAGCAGTACCGTGCCCAGTACGAGAGCTTGGTCCGCATTGACCTGGAGCGGTACGCCGCCCGCCTCGAGCAGGCCCAGAAAGACTGCAAGGACCGCTTCCGCAAGGACATCCTCTTCCGGATGAAAGACGATATCTTCAACGCCCGGCGGCAGTTCCGGGAGCTGAACAAGGTGATGGAACAGCTGACCTACGGCGAAGAGGTCTACCGCTTTGAGCTGGAGCCCAGCCGGGATCCCCAGCTGGCGGCGTTCTATCAGGTCATTGTGGACAAAGGCAACCAGCAGATGACCGATTCCGATTCGCTGGACAACATCGCCGCCACCGCCGACCCCGTTTACGAGCGGCAGGTGGATGAGCTGATGGAAAAGATCATGGCCGACGTGGACGAGAACACCCGCGCCCGGCAGGAGGGCCGCCGCCCCGAGGGCGTCACCCTCTCGGACTATGTGGATTACCGCACCTATCTGGATTACGACATCAAAGTTACCAACACGGTGTCCGGCCAGCAGGCTGATCTCTCCCGCGTCAGCCGGGATTCCTCCGGCGGCGAGAATCAGGCCCCGTTCTATGTGGCTATCTGCGCCAGCCTGCTGCAAATTTACCAGAAGAGCGAGAACAGCATCCGGCTGGTGCTGCTGGACGAGGCGTTCAGCAAGATGACCAGCGACCGCATCCGCCCCATGATGGAGCTGTTCCGCCGCCTGCAATTGCAGGTGCTGCTCATCTCCACGGTGGAGAAGAGCACGGCCATCCAGCCTTATTGCGACATTACCTATTCCATTGTGCGCCATGGCGACGCCAACGCCATCGCACCGTTTTACCGGCTGACGCCGCCCGCGCCGGAGACCGAAGAGCCCCAAAAGGAGAACGAAGATGAATGAGACGCTGGCAAAATTCTGGCTCTTTGCCACCCACTGGACAGAGCTGGATGTATTTGAGACCGAAGAGGAGCTGAACGACGAGATCGAGCTGCTCCACCGCCAGAACCTGCCCACCAAGGTCCTCGAGCGGACCAACAAGGAGGGCAAAGAGGAACTGGTGCTCTACGTCAAACAGGCCGACCGCGATTACGCCCGCTACTGCACGGGCTGGCGGCCTGGGATGTGAAACAGAAGAAAGGAACACAGCAAAAAAGAGCACGCAAACGCGTGCTCTTTTTTGCATCTGAGGCTCTTTAAGCGTAATGCCGGTTGATGGCATTGACAACGGCGCAGAAATCCATATCGGCAATGGAAAGCGGGGTATCCTCTTCAAAGCCGGTGGAGAGCACGAACAGCAAATTACTGAACTCATAAATGTGCTCGACGTTTGCAGAAGAAAGGTTCTCCCGGATACGGTCTGCTTTGGAGAGCAGCAACAGATGCTGATACTGCTCGTTGATCTCCTGCGTGCGGCCATTTGGGTGGGCGTAATTGAGGTGCTGAGTAGGCGTCAGGGCAATGATATTTTCCAGATAGAAGCTGATCTCCGGGTAAAGCGATTTCGGGAAGATGTGGTGCATGTGTGTTGCCTTGTCCAGCAGGTGTGCAGGTTCCAGATGTTCGGTCTGCCCGTTCCGGGTCTGATCGTTGAAAATGCGGAGGAAGCGTGTAGCCTTATTGGATTGATAGCGGTAGTAATCCTCGTTGATCTCAATGGGATGCGTTGCCGCATACTCTTTCCGAGTGACGCCTTTGGGCTTGTCGGCATAGATGTCCCGAAAGTTGGGGCGGTTGTACATCAGCATATCGTAGGTGATGAGATCGGCAGAGAGATCTCCGCCTTTCGTGCCACGGGTATTGTGAGAGTATGCCAATGGATTAAGTACTTTGGTGAAGATGCGGCCGCATTCCAGGAGCTTACTGATTTTGGTGTACGCGAGTGTGAAATCAAAAAACGTGTTCCGGACGTCCGTATAAGTTTTTGAAGAGGGAGATTGCAGAAATGTATGAAAAAACGGCCAAAGTCCACTATCATGGAGTGTTTTTTCAATGTAAAGAACTAGAAAAATGAGTGCATTCCGTTCTCGTAGAGCAATGTATTCCAAAATATTGATTTGTTTGACCCAGTAGTAATTTTTGCCCTTTCTTTTTTGTTTGCCAAGCACATTTGCATAAGCCAGCAGTTCCATGGGCTGCTGAAAAAATTTGTCGTATTCATGCTTTGCATTTTTGTTTTTGGGGGCTGGCTTTTTGAAGACGGCTTCAACGTACTGACTGGCATATTCAGAATGCCAGATTTCTTTAGAGGTAAATGGACAGCTGCCCGAAGATGGATCATCCGCAACATAGTTGCAGATAAAGTCAGCAACGGCGCATACAACATCCGGTGTACACTTCTGGTCGATCCAGCGGCCATTGCCGCTTTCACGGATGTCATAGTCGGACTGTGCCAGAAAATCACGGATCGACTGTTGGGTCAGCATCATACATCCCTCACTTTACACGATCATAAAAAGGAAAGTTGAACGGAGGTGTCAAATTTTTCGGGCACGGGTTTTGCCTCGTCCCGCAGCAGGCCGTAGAAAAACACCGAGCAGGCGTCCACGTTCAGAGAACGCGTCTGGAAGTTCCGCGCGATCTGATAGAATGCCCGGTACTCTTCCGAGGAAAAGTACGCAAGCTGCTTTTCCGTGGGGACAATGCCGCCTTTGGGGATCAGGATGGCAAGGGAGCCGTTCACCACACAGTGGGGAGGCTTTTTCATCATGCGCGGTTTGTAGGTCATGTTCGGGGTAAGATAAACATTGGGTGCATCAAGATACTGGAAGACGGAAAGGGGCTTAGCCGCAGCGTAAGAAATGTAGGAATCGTATCCGGGAATGTCCAGAATCTCTTTTCCGTCATCGCTCAGGTTGCGGGATTTCAGCACCCGAAGCTCACCGGAAGAAGAAAGGAGCTTATTGGTGAGCTGGCGGTCCCGGAACACTTCAAAAACATCAAAATCCAGCTTTCGGCAAACAGAGTCAAACAGTTGGTTCCGGTAAATGATCCAGTAGGGAAGCTCCGGGTCAAAAATGTACGCCTGTGGCTGGGTGAGATGGAGCCGGTGCGTGAGCGAAAAAACTTTGGTGTTGGCCGGGGCCGCTAGATTGTTGATGAAAATGGCAATGGTCTCCACCAGAATGCCCGGGAAGCCCTTTTCGCCAAAGTCCAGAATGGCATCCACCGATTTTTGCGCCAGCTCTGCACGGGTGGTGGAAAACTCCGGCGTGTTGAGGAGGAACTTGGGGAAAACCAGCGCAACGTATTTGGCAAGGCGGAGCGATTTTTCCAGAAAAAACGAGCAGATGTTGCTGGTGTTCTTGTTTTTCGCTTCCAGACGGTAGAGCGGGAGGCGGGGATCACTGGCTTTTAATTTAAAAAAGGGAGGGTTCCCGATCACATAGTCGTACCGGTCCGGGAAATCATGCAGGAGAAAGTCATCGTTGATGTAACGGATGGTGCAGGTGTCGGGAACGTGATACTTTTGTAAGAGGATTTTTGCCAGATCCAGGCTGGCTGAGTCGATATCCACGATATCCAGCTGGAGGTTCTTCCCCTCAAATTTTTTGAGGATGAACGGGATAAAATTTCCAACTCCGACGGAAGGTTCCAGGATCCGGACGGTTTCCTGCTCGGAGACGGGGAGGGTCTTCATCATTTCGGTAATGAGGGTCTTGCTGGTAAAAAAAGCGGCGGTCTCCGTCCGGTTGGTGTTGGAAAGCTCTGCGATTCGGCTCAGGGTAGAGAAAGCCAGGTCCAGAGGATTTTCCGTGAGGAACTCTTTCAGGGCCTCGGCATCGGACAGGCGATTCGCCGCGATGATCTTGTTGATCTCAAGGGTCGGGAGCGGCGGGTGTGCCAGGGCATCCGCGATCTTTTCTGCAATGGAGTGAAAAATGGCGGTAGGAACAGCCTCGCCTAAGGATTGGCGAATCTTCGTCTCCTCTTTTTTGAGAAACGCGCGCTTCTCTTTTTCCGGGAGCTGGTTGAGGGTGTCCGGATCGCGGTCCACCCAGCGGAAAGATTCGGGGACGGTCATCATCCGCATGATCTCGCGGATGCTGAAAACACGGTCGTCGCTGGGGTGGATGGTGTTCTGGCTGGCCAGCAGGTCGTTCCGGGTATGGATGCAGGGGCCTACTTTGTCCCAATACTGGCGCTTATATTTGTCGTGGTTCTTTTGCTTGTTGATGACGATTTCGCCGTTGATGATCTGGTGTGGCTTTTTGTTGTCATCCGGGTTTTCAAACGCCGACTGTCCCTCTTTTAAATCCGCGATCCAGGCGCGCATATGTTCCGGGTAAATGCGGAACGCATGGTAAATATCGGTGGGGTCGATCTCGCCAAATTCCTTGAGTGGCTTCATGTCGCCGATGACTTCCCGCAGGGTGCGCTCCGGCAGAAGATCCGGGTAGAGTTCCAGCGGGGAAATGCTGTCTGCATAATCCTTGGAAACGCCGATCACGACAGTCCGCTGGCGGCTGGAGCAGGCTCCGTAGTTTTTAAAATTGATGATCCGGGCAGCATAGGAATACTCCTGCCCCAGGCTGCGCTCAATGGCATCGGCAATGGATTTGTTGGTGCCGTCGAGATCGGTGCAGATCGTTTTCATGAATGCAGGGACGTTTTCAAATACAAAGAAGCGCGGGTTGATCTTTTGAATGATCTTGATGGACTCGACCACCAGAGAATTCCGGACGATCTCCGTGTCGGTCTTTTTCTGGTTTGCAATGGACATGCCCTGGCAGGGAGGCGTTGCAATGACGACATCCACGCGGGAAAGGTGCTCTTTGGCTTTCCAGAACTCCAGCTGATCGTACAGGAGCTTTTTGGTCTGTTCCTGCGTGATGTCACCGCAGATGTAACCGCCGGGATATTTGCATTTCTGATTATAGCGCTGGATGTTGAGCCGCCGTTCCAGCAGCTCGTTGGTGGCAATGCAGTCAAAGCCAGCCATCTTGAAGCCATAACAGCCGACACCGGCACTGCTGAATAAGCTGATATATGTGGGTTTGTGTTGGGTGTTCATACTCTTGACCTCGCTTACACTGCTTATGTTGAATGCCTGTGAGAATGTGGGGTACAGGGGACGTCAAAAGCATTCCATAACAAAGTGATTTCTCTTTAGTATAACACGAGAACGGCGGATTGCAACCTGCTTTTGAAGCGGAAAAGACACTTTTTTACCGTACAAACGAAAAAAATAAACTTGACAATAAAAATGAACTTTGTTATACTCTTTTCTGCTCATCGGAGGGCTGTTTCAACGTAATGGAAAGGCCGGATAAGATGCCGCAGCGAGTGTCTGCCCGGAGGCTGTGTTGGCCGTAGCCACACAGCAGAGGAGGGCAGGCATCGTGCTGCTGGTCTTGTCCGGCCTTTTTGCATTTTTTTGGATCTACCAGGAAAAGGAGATTTCATGGCAAAGCAAAAAATCCAATTATCGGATCATTTTAATTATTCGCGCCTGCTGCGCTTTGTGCTGCCCTGCATCGGTACCATGCTGTTCACGTCCATTTATGGTGTCGTGGACGGTCTGTGTGTCTCCAACTTTGTGGGCAAAACAGCCTTTGCAGCGGTCAACCTGATCATGCCGCTGCCCATGCTCATTGGCACGGTGGGCTTTATGCTGGGCACCGGCGGCAGCGCCATTGTGGGCATCACCCTGGGCGAGGGGGACGAGGACAAGGCGAACCGCTATTTCAGCCTGTTTGTCCTGACGGCGTTCCTTGCTGGCGTGGCGCTCTCGGTGCTGGGCCTGTTCATCCTCCGCCCGGTGGCGATCCTGATGGGTGCCAAGGGCGAGATGCTGGATTTCGCCGTCCGGTATGGCCGGGTGCTGATGGTCAGCGTGCCCACCTTTATTTTACAGAACATGTTCCAGAGTTTCTTTGTCACGGCGGAAAAACCGACACTGGGGTTCTGGTTCACGGTGGGTGCAGGCTGCACCAACATGGTGCTGGACGTCGTGCTGGTGGGCTGGCTCCGCTGGAGCGTGGAGGGCGCTGCCATTGCAACGTTCATCAGCCAGATCGTGGGCGGCGTGCTGCCGGTGTTCTATTTCCTGGACCATAAGACCACCAGCCGCCTGCATCTGGGCAAAACGGAGTTCCACGGCAGCGTGCTCAAAGCGGCCTGCATCAACGGCTCCTCCGAGCTGATGACCAATCTTTCCATGTCACTGGTCAACATCCTCTACAACTACCAGCTCCTCCGCTTTGCAGGCGAGAACGGTGTGGCGGCTTATGGCGTCATCATGTACGCGGCGTTCCTGTTTGTGGCGGTCTTCGTGGGCTATGCCGTGGGCAGCGCTCCCATCGTCAGCTACCACTACGGTGCCCGGAACCATGCCGAGGTGCATAATCTCTATACCAAGAGTCTGCGGCTCATCGGCGTGGTAGCGGTCATCATGACGGCGGTGTCCATGCTCATTATCCCCTATGTGGCAAAGATCTTTGTGGGCTATGATGCAGAGCTGCTGGAGCTGACCAGCCATGCCTTCCGCGTGTATGGCCTGAGTTTCCTCATCATGGGCTTCAACGTCTACGGCTCTTCGTTCTTCACGGCCCTGGGCGACGGTGTGACGAGCGCGCTGATCTCGTTCCTGCGCACCCTGTTGTTCCAGCTGGCGGCAGTTATCCTGCTGCCCATGGTACTCGGGATCGAGGGCGTCTGGCTGGCCATTACAGCAGCGGAGCTGGCCGCTCTGGTGGTCACGGTGTATCTGTTCATCACCAAAGATAAAGTGTTCCATTACCGGAACGTCTGAGAAAGAAGCGAAAGAGGCTCCCATTGGGAAGCCTCTTTCGCTTCTTTCTTGTTACGCGTCAAAATCAAACTTCCGCAGCTCACAATTCTTGATGCCGAACGCCGCGTACTCCGCGTTGGTCATGTTGTGGAAATAGGACTCCACCACCCGGGCGATCCCGTTGTGGGCCACGAGGAGATAGGTCTTGTCGTCCTGTTTGAGCTCGTCCAGCAGGTTGTAGATGCGCTGGGCCAGCTGAAGCATACTTTCGCCGTCGGTGTAGCGGTCGGCAAACTGCATTTTGGCGGCGGTGAACTCCGGGCTGTTGCGGGGCGAGGTGCCCTCAAAGCGGCCGAAACACTGTTCCCGCAGGCGGGGCTCCACCCGCGCGGGCAGGCCGGTGGCAGCCGCCACGGCCAGTGCGGTATCCGCGGCGCGGGAGAGGGGAGAGTACAAAATTTCGTCAAGGACGATGCCGCTGTTTTTGACGGCTTCGCCCAGCTGAGCGGCCTGTGCCCGGCCTTTTTCGGTCAGGGGGCTGTCGGTCATGCCGCAGATCTTATTTTCAACGTTCCAGACGGTCTCGCCGTGGCGGGCAAAATAGACACAGTGCATAAAAACTCCTTGTTGTTTTACTTCACTTTGCTGAGTTTATGGTCGGTCAGGGCGATGGTATCGCCCTCGTTGATGTCAAGGGCCGTGAGCTCTGCATCCGGGTAGGGGAGGACTCGGCATTCCCCGGCGGCGTTTTCCAGCAGAACGTCACAGAGGACAGGCTGGCCCTCGGGCAGCTCCTCGCAGCCGTACAGCTGCTCCTCGATCCGCAGGACGCGGTAAGTTTCCATGGCGGCTCCCTCCTTTTTATACCCTATTATAAAGCGGAGCGGGAGGGGCGTCAATTGCTTTTCCTTGACAGAGCGTTGCGGCAGCTGATACAATAAAACCAAATTTTATTGCCAAGGGCCAAGGAGAGGAAAGCGTGAACATTACCGAACTGCGATATCTGGTAGCCATCATGAAGTGGGGCTCTGTGAGCGCTGCTGCCAAGCAGCTGTACGCGGCCCAGCCCAATGTGAGCAAGGCGCTGAAAAATCTGGAAGAAGAATATCACCTGCGCATTTTTGAGCGCTCGTCTACCGGTATGATCCCCACGGAGCAGGGGCGGCATTTCATTGAGCAGGCCGCCCGGATCCTGGAAGAGGTGGACCGCCTGGACCAGGGCGTGCAGGAGGAGCAGAAGCGCTGTACCGAGCTGCGAGTCATGATCCCCCATGCCACCTATGCTTCCTATGCTGCGGTGGATCTCCTGGAACGGGCAGCCGGGGTGGAGCAGCTGCGCATCCATATCCGGGAGGGCGGCTCCATGGAGGCGCTGGATTTTGTGCTGCGCCGGGGGTATCACCTGGCGCTGCTGCGGTATGCCATTGAGGATGCGGACCATTACAATTATTACTGCACCCGCCGCGGGCTCAAGATGGAGCCCATCATGGATTTTGAGTACTACCTGCTCACCAATCAGGACGGCCCGCTGGCCAGCCGGGAGATCCACGACCTTTCTGAGTTAAACCAGTATGTGGAGATCCTCCACGATGATTTCCAGCTGCCCGGCGAGGACGGCGGCGACGGCATCCGCTGGCATGTCAATGACCGCCGCCGGGTGCATGTGTATGAGCGGTGCAGCCAGTTCTCGATCCTGCAGCGGATTCCTACGGCCTATATGTGGGCTTCGCCCATGCCCCGGCGGGCACTGGACCAGTTCCATCTGGTGCTCAAAAAGTGCCCGGCCCAGCACCAGAAGATGCGGGATGTGATGGTTTACCCGGACAAAAGTGCTCTCCGCCCGGAGGAACGGGCCTTTATTGAGCTGCTTCACAAGGAGGCGGCCCAGACTGTAAAGTGAAAAAACCTCTGAAAAATTGGCGATAGAACAACGGAAATTTAAAGTATTGAGCAATCTGTACAAAAATGTGCTGAAATTTTTGGCAGCAAAGATCTGAGGCATTCCCGGAAAAAAGCAGTGGAAAATTATGAACAACTTTTGAACGAGAAAGCGTCAAAAACGAGATGATTCCACCAAAAGACGATGAAACGCTATATATTTTTTGATATAGCGGTTATACCAGATAGATATTATCCGCATTATGAAAAATGTGTTAACATGAAGCCAGAGATTGATCCCGGCGGCGGGTGGAATGGGGCCTGCCGGACGGGAATCTAAAAGGAGGTTTCTGGTATGATTAGTTTCTTACTCTGTCTGGCGCTCCTGATCATTGGCTACTTTGTCTATGGCAAGATCGTTGACAACACGTTCGGACCGGACGACCGTGAAACTCCTGCTGTCCGCATCAACGATGGCGTTGATTACGTCGTGATGCCGCAGTGGAAGCTGTTCCTCGTCCAGCTGCTGAACATCGCTGGCCTGGGCCCGATCTTCGGTGCTCTGCAGGGCGCTCTGTGGGGCCCTGTGGTGTTCCTGTGGATCACCTTTGGCACCATCTTTGCAGGTGGCGTCCACGATTACTTCTCTGGTATGATGAGTGAGCGCAACGATGGTGGTTCCATCGCTGAGATCACTGGTAAGTACCTTGGCCCCGTGATGCAGAACATCATGCGTGTGTTCTCCGTCGTGCTGCTGATCATGGTTGGTACCGTGTTCGCAGTGGGCCCCGCAGGCCTGATCGTGACCCTGTGCAAGAACAGCGGCATGTCTGGTCTGCTGACCACCACTCTGTTCTGGCTGATCATCATTCTGGTCTACTACTTCATCGCAACCTTTATCTCCATTGATGCCATCATCGGCAAGATCTACCCCGTGTTCGGTATCTGCCTGATCATCATGGCCGTCGGCGTCATCTTTGGCATCTTCACCAACCCTGCGTACACCATCCCCGAGATCTGGGATCACTTTGGTTCCATGCATCCGTCGGGCACCCCCATCTGGAGCTTCATGTTCATCACTGTGGCATGCGGCGCTATCTCCGGTTTCCACTCCACCCAGTCGCCTCTGATGGCTCGCTGCATGAAGAGTGAGAAGCAGGGCCACTTCGTCTTCTACGGCGCAATGGTCTGCGAGGG
>QWCE01004185.1_pt1 | contig 32096 bp, 27 predicted proteins | sample 1972531 | NCBI WGS metagenome assembly QWCE01 (sample SAMN09866716, study PRJNA288562) | Human gut metagenome isolate term4_stool, whole genome shotgun sequencing... | reverse complement strand
AAAAACAGCCGGAGCGCAGAGCGCTGCGCCCGCAGGCGCGTTTCGGAGCGCAACCGCCGCAGGCGGCACTTGGCGCGGAGATAGGATGTTCCTCTGTTCACCCGCCGCCGAACAGGCGGCGAATGGGTGAAGGAGACAACCTGGCCCTACTGCTGGGGGGAGCAGCAAACCCCGCCCCACCGCCAACAAGCTATCGCCGCGCCGCGCAAAGTTGGCACTTAACGTGAGGATAGGCTGTTCCTGCCGCGCCCACAACCACCACAAATTCTCACACAGATTCTTGCAACCCCACACCAAAAGGAGGGCCAGCCATGCTGATTAAAAATGCACGGGACTACGAGGGCCGCATCTGCGATTATCTGATCGCGGACGGCAAAATTAGAGCAATCGGAACCGACCTGCCGGAAGCAGGCGAGGTGATCAATGCAAAAGGGCTGACCATTCTGCCCGCGTTTATTGATACCCACTGCCATTGGCGTACCCCCGGCTTTGAATATAAAGAGGATATTGCCACCGGCTCTGCGGCTGCAGCGGCAGGCGGATATACTTTCGTCAACCTGATGCCCAACACCAAGCCGGTCTGCTCTTCGGCAGAGATCGTGCATGAGGTGGAGGAGAAAGCGCGCGAGATTGGCCTGTGTGATGCCAACCAGACCGTTTCCATTACCAAAAACTTTGACGGCCACACCATTGACCATCTGCTGGACCTGCCGGATGATATCAAGTTTATCACCGAGGACGGCAACGGCGTGATGAATAACGCCACGATGGCTCGCGTGTTTGCTGTGGCAGCCGAGCGCGGTCTGACCGTGATGTCCCACGCAGAGGACCGCGAGATCAGCCCGTGGGATTACCGCCTGGCCGAAAACATTGAGACGGTGCGCAACTGCCACCTGGCCGAATATTACGGCACCCGTCTGCATATGTGCCATGTTTCCACCAAAGAATCTGTGGATATGGTGCGCCAGAGCCGCCGCCGCGGTGCAATGGTCAGCTGCGAAGTGACCCCGCACCACCTGTGGTTCGACGATTCCCGCCTGCAGTATAAGGTCAACCCACCCATCCGCAAGGCGGACGATGTGGCCGCCCTGGTGACGGCAATTAAGGATGGCACAGTCAGCTGCATCGGCACCGACCATGCCCCCCACAGCGCCGAGGATAAGGCCAAGGGCGCTGCCGGTATGGTTGGGCTGGAAACCGCCTTTGCCGTGTGCTACACCAAATTGTGCCGCATGGAGGGCTTGCCGCTGGAAATGCTGAGCTTTTTGATGAGCTCCGGCCCCGCTCAGGTGCTTGGCCTGGATGAGCATAAGGGCCGCCTGGTGCCCGGCTTTGATGCCGATATTGTTCTGGTGGATACCGACCACATGTTTACCGTACATGCGGACGAGCTGCACAGTAAGAGCAAAAACTGCCCCTATGACGGCGAAAGCTTCTATGGCCAGGTCATGATGACCATCAAGGGCGGCAAAGTGACCTACCAGAAAGATAAACAGTAACCCGCAGAAAAGTTAGAACGAGCTTTTTTGATACAGAAAACGGAGGAACAGCAATGACCAACATGGATAAACTGTATGCCAGCGTGGCAGCCAACGGCCCGGTGTGCGTGGGTCTGGATACCGAGTTCAGCTACCTGCCCGCCGATGTGGTGGACGACACCAAGACTGCCGGTGAAAATGTGGTGGAATTCAACCGCCGCATTATTGAAGCCACCAAGGCTTCCGCAGGCTGCTACAAGGTTCAGATCGCTTATTATGAATCCCTTGGTCTGGATGGCATGCGCGCTTACGCTGAAACCCTGAAGATGGTGCGCGCCACCGGCCTGCCGGTCATTGCCGATATCAAGCGCGGCGATATTGCCAAAACCGCCGAGATGTACGCCAAGGCACACTTTACCGGCGACTTTGAGGCTGATATCATCACGCTGGCCCCCTATATGGGCCTGGATTCCATCAGCCCCTACCTGCCGTACTGCAAGGAACAGGGCAAGGGCCTGTTTGTACTGTGCCGCACCTCCAACCCCGGCGCAAAAGATTTTGAGTATAAAAAGCTGGAGGACGGCCGCCATGTGTACGACCTGGTGGGCGACAGCCTGAGCGAGCTGGGCAGGGATTACATCGGCGAATCTGGTTATTCCAGCATCGGTCTGGTCATCGGCGGCACCCATACCGAGGAAGCAACCGCCATCCGCGCTGCTTACCCCCAGACCTTCTTCCTGATCCCCGGCTACGGCGCACAGGGCGGCAAAGCTGCCGATATTGCCCAGTATATGAATAACAGCAACGGCGGTGTGGTCAACTCCAGCCGCGGCATCCTGCTGGCTTACAAAAAGCAGCCCGGCGTTGCCTTTGATGAAGCTGCTTATAATGAATGCGTGCGAATGAAGGAGGATATCCAGGGTGAATGCAACAAGCTGTAAGGTAACGGTCCTGCGTCAGAGTGCCGTTGCAGCGGATATCCACTGCCTGACGGTGCAGTGGCCGGATGCCAGCCGCCCGGCCAAGGCGGGGCAGTTCTTTATGCTGCGCGCCTGGGCTGCCAACGAAACGCCCATCCTGTCCCGCCCCATCAGCGTGCATGATTTTGACGCCGTGACCGGCGCACTGACTTTCCTGTATCAGGTCAAGGGTGAGGGAACCCAGAAGCTGGCCGCCCTGAAAGAGGGCGACACCCTGACGGTGACCGGCCCATGCGGCAACGGATTTGATGTGGCCGCGATTGCCCGGGCGGCAGGCGGCAAAAACGGCAAGATCGCTGTTGTGGGCGGCGGTATTGGCACCGCGCCGCTGCTGCAGCTCTGCAAGGAGCTGGCTGCGGCGGGCTGCAAGCCGGAACTGTACTGCGGCTTTCGTGATGAGCCCTATGGGCTGGAAGATTTCCTGCCTTACTGCGCCGCCATCAGCATTGCAACGGATTCCGGCGCGGTGGGTTACCACGGCCTGGTAACCGGCATCCTGCACCCGGAACAGTTCACCATGGTGCTGACCTGCGGCCCCATGGTGATGATGCGCGGCGTATACCAGCTGTGCGCCCAGAGCGGCACACCCTGCGTGGCCAGCCTGGAACGCAAGATGGCCTGCGGCCTTGGCGCCTGCCTGGGCTGCACCTGCCGCACCAAGGTGGGGGCCAAGACCGTATGTAAAGACGGCCCCGTGTTCAAAGCTGAGGAGGTGTTTGACTGATGGCAGACCTTCGCGTAAATCTGTTTGGCAAGCAGCTGGCCGGCCCGGTCATTGCCGCTTCCGGCACCTTTGGTTTCGGCCCGGAATATGCAGGCATTGAGGACCTGCGCGTGCTGGGCGGCATTTCCGGCAAAGGCCTGACGTTGAACGGTCAGCCCGGCAACGATGGCGAGCGCCTGCTGGAAACTCCCTCCGGCCTGATGAACTCCATCGGCCTGCAGAACCCCGGTGTGCAGCACTTTATTGAAAACGAGCTGCCCGCCATGAAAACCTGCGGCACCTCCGTCTGGGTCAACCTGGGCGGCCATACCATTGAGGAAAACGTGGAGGGCGTGCAGAAGCTGTGCGCCGCAGGCATTGATGTGTTGGAACTGAACATCAGCTGCCCCAACGTCAAGCAGGGCGGCCTGGCGTTCGGCATCCGCGCCAAGGACGCCGAAGAGGTGGTTTCCGCTGTGCGCAAAGTGTGCACTGTGCCGCTGGTGGTCAAGCTCAGCCCCCAGGCAGAGAGCATCCCCGATATGTGCAAGGCCGTGGAAGCTGCCGGTGCCGATGGCATCAGCCTGTGCAATACCTTCCAGGCCTGCGCCATTGATCTGGAAAAGCGCCGCCCGGTGTTCAACAACACCTTTGCCGGGCTTTCCGGCCCGGCCATCCGCCCCATTGCACTGCGCATGGTGTGGCAGGCTGTGGGGGCCGTCAATATCCCGGTCATCGGGCTGGGCGGCATCCTGACCGGCCGCGATGCGCTGGAGTTCATCATGGCCGTTGCCAAAATGCTCGATAAGACATCCAGTATTATCTGCGCTTTTGGCTTAGCAGCTGCCGCACCTCGCTCGCCGTATCGGCACTTAGAATTATGCGGCATTGCCCAGAGAATAAAGAATAATGAAAAATGGTGGAGTGCGCACCGCGCGGCGGTCCACCACAAGGATTCTTTATTATTTATTCATTGCTTTTTGAATTTGCCTGTATAAACATTCAAGATGTTGCAATTTTATGCAACTTGTGGTATAGTAAAACAGCTTTTATAAACGGAGGAAAGTATCATGGCAAGAGAATCGATCGAAGTTTTGAAGGAATGTGAAGCATTTTTGGAGGGGCACTTCCTCCTTTCGTCCGGCCGTCATTCCGGTGCATACTGCCAGATGGCCTATCTGCAGCAGTACCCGGATAAGTGTGCCGAGGTTATGGCTCATGTGGCAGAAAAGCTGAAGGATACTGATGTTGACGTTGTCGTTGGCCCTGCCATGGGCGGCATTGTGTATGCTTACGAGCTGGGCCGCCAGCTGGGCAAGCGCGCCATCTTTACCGAGCGCGTGGATAACGTGATGACTCTCAAGCGCTTTGCCATCCATCCGGGCGAGCGCTGCATCATCGCCGAGGATGTTGTGACCACCGGTGTTTCCAGCCTGGAAACCAAGCGCGTCATCGAAGAAGCCGGCGGTATCTGCCTGGGCATCACCTGCGTGGTGGACCGTACCCGCCCCGAAGCTCCGTCCCCGATCCCCATCCTGGCCAGTGCCCTGAAGCTGGATCTGCCCAACTATGCTCCCGAAGAAACTCCTCACTCCTACTTCCTAACTCTAACCGGAACCGGATTTCGATACAACAAAGGATTGCGAGGCAAAACATGCAGGCATATCTGATTTTGGCAAATGGCCGGATCTTAAAGGGCAAAAACCTGGGCTGCCAGGGCACTACCGTGGGCGAAGTTGTGTTTGCCACCGGTATGGTCGGGTTTGAAGAAACGCTGACCGACCCCAGCTACTATAGCCAGATCATTACCCAGACCTACCCGCTGATCGGCAACTACGGCATGAACAGCGAAGACAAAGAGAGCGGCAAGATCTGGGCAAAGGGTTACATCGTGCGCGAAGCATGCACGACCCCTTCCAACTTCCGCAGCGAGGAAACGCTGGATACTTTCCTGAAAGAAAACGGCATTATCGGCATTGAGGGCATTGATACCCGCAGCCTGACCCGCATCCTGCGCGAAAGCGGCGTTATGAACGGTGCCATTACCACCGAGTTTGACCCCGAAACCGAGCCGGAAAAGCTGGCTGCCCTGATGCCCATCATCAAGGCTTATGCCGTGACCGGCGCGGTGGATGCCGTGACCTGCACCGAGCCGCAGTGCTTTGCCCCCACTGCCGGTGTGACGGAGGGCGAAGAACCGCTGCACATTGCCCTGCTGGACCTTGGCTGCAAAAAGAACATTGTGCGCTGCCTGTGTAAGCGCGGCTGCCGTGTAACGGTGCTGCCTGCTTCTACCACCCTGGCAGAGCTCAAAGCCCTTGCGCCGGATGGCCTGATGCTTTCCAACGGCCCCGGTGACCCGGCAGAAAACGTGCAGGTCATCGCCAATATCCGCGATATGCTGGATACCGGCATCCCAGCTTTCGGCATCTGCCTGGGTCACCAGCTGACCGCCCTGGCTGCAGGCGCCAAAACCTGCAAAATGAAGTATGGCCACCGCGGCGCCAACCAGCCTGTGACCGACTTTGCGCTGGAACGTACCTTTATTACCAGCCAGAACCACGGTTATGCGGTTCTGGGCGATACTTTGCCCGCAGGTACCGGCCGCGTCAGCCATGTGAACGCCAACGATAAAACCTGTGAGGGAATTGAATACCTGCAGTGGAACTGCTTTACGGTGCAGTTCCACCCCGAAGCAAACGGCGGCCCCAAGGATACCGAGTTCCTGTTTGACCGCTTTTTGCAGAATGTCCGCCGCATCAACCGCGTGAAAGGGGGCCGTTGAGATGCCGAAAGATCCTAGAATCAAAAAGGTGCTGGTTATCGGTTCCGGCCCTATCATCATCGGTCAGGCTGCCGAGTTTGACTACTCCGGCACGCAGGCCTGCCGTGCTCTGAAATCCGAGGGCATTGAGACCGTGCTGGTCAACTCCAACCCGGCCACCATCATGACGGACCCGGATATTGCGGATCATGTTTATATTGAGCCGCTGACCGCCGAAGTTGTGGAACGCATTATTGAAAAGGAAAAGCCGGACGCCATTCTGCCCAATCTGGGCGGCCAGATGGGCCTGAACCTTTCCATGGAACTGGCCCGCAGCGGCTTTTTGGACCGCAGCGGCGTGCGCCTGCTGGCCTGCAAGCCGGACACCATTGACCGTGCCGAGGACCGCCAGCTGTTTAAGGATACCATGGAAAAGCTGAACCAGCCCTGCATTCCCTCCAAGGTGGTGGAGGACCTGGATTCCGCCATGGCGTTTGCCGATGTTATCGGCTATCCCGTTATCGTGCGCCCGGCTTTCACCATGGGCGGTACCGGCGGCGGTATCTGCGAAAACCCTGAAAAGCTGCACGAGATCGCAACCAACGGCCTGCGTCTTTCCCCCATCCATCAGATCCTTGTGGAAAAGTGCATCGCCGGTTGGAAAGAGATCGAATACGAAGTGATGCGTGACCACAAGGGCAATGTGATCACCGTATGTAACATGGAAAACCTGGACCCTGTTGGCGTGCATACCGGTGACTCCATCGTTGTGGCACCCAGCCAGACTCTGTCCGATAAGGAATACCAGATGCTGCGTACCGCCGCGCTGGATATCATCACCGAGCTGGGCATTGAGGGCGGCTGCAACTGCCAGTTTGCCCTCAAGCCGGACAGCTTTGAGTATGCGGTCATCGAGGTCAACCCCCGTGTGTCCCGCTCCTCGGCGCTGGCCTCCAAGGCAACCGGCTATCCCATCGCCAAGGTGGCAACCAAGATTGCCCTGGGCTACACGCTGGACGAGATCACCAACGATGTGACCGGCGAAACCTGCGCCTGCTTTGAGCCTGCGCTGGACTATGTGGTCGTCAAATACCCCAAATGGCCGTTTGATAAGTTCGTTTACGCCGATAAGAGTCTGGGAACCCAGATGATGGCCACCGGCGAAGTGATGGCCATTGGCAACAACTTTGAACACGCCATGATGAAGGCAGTCAGCTCCATTGAGCTGGGCATGGATACCCTGACCCTGTCCGACTTTGAAAAGCTGACCACCGAGGAAGTCATTGAGCACCTGCATGTACAGGACTCTGAGCGCGCTTTCTGCGTATACGAAGCCCTCAAGCGCGGTGTGCCGCACCAGACCATCTATGACATCACCAAGATCGACTGGTGGTTCCTGGATAAGATGCAGCACCTGGCGAACCTGGAGCTGGGCCTGAAAAACGGCCCCCTGACCCGCGAAAAGTATCTGGAGGCCAAGCATTACGGCTTCCTGGATAAAACCATCCTGCGCCTGTCCGGTGCCGAAAAGCTGCCGATGGACAACTATGTCTGCGGCTTCAAGATGGTCGATACCTGCGCTGCCGAGTTTGCCGCCAAGACCCCGTACTTCTACTCCACCTGCGATAAGGAGAACGAGGCCGAGCAGTTCATCAATGCCCATAAGACCAGCAAAAAGAAGATCCTCGTCTTTGGCTCCGGCCCCATCCGCATCGGCCAGGGCATCGAGTTCGACTACTGCTCTGTCCACGCAGTCTGGACGCTGAAAAAGCACGGCTGCGAGGCCATTCTGGTCAACAACAACCCCGAAACGGTTTCCACCGATTTTGATACCGGTGACCGCCTGTACTTTGACCCGCTGAACCCCGAAAGCGTTGACCATATTATCGCTGCCGAAAAGCCGGACGGCTGCCTGGTGCAGTTCGGCGGCCAGACGGCCATCAAGCTGGCAAAGCATATGGATGAGATCGGCCTGCCCATTTACGGCACCCCGGCCGATGCCATCGATGAAGCCGAGGACCGCGAACGCTTTGATGAGCTGCTGGAACGCTGCGGCATTCCCCGCCCGGCGGGCCGCACCGTTTTTACCCTGGACGAAGCCCTGCAGGCTGCCCAGGAGGTCGGCTACCCCGTCCTGATGCGTCCGTCTTACGTTCTGGGCGGCCAGAATATGATTGTGGCCTATAACTCCAGCGATGTCATCGAGTATATGGGCGTTATCACCAAGCATGTGGACATGAGCCACCCGGTGCTGATGGATAAGTACATCTACGGCACCGAATGTGAAGTTGACGCCATCTGCGACGGCACCGATTACCTGGTGCCCGGCATCATGGAGCAGATCGAGCGCACCGGCGTGCATTCCGGCGACTCCATCTGTGTCTACCCGCCGTATAATTTCCCGCAGGATGTGATTGATACCCTGGTGGATTACACCGGCCGCTTTGCCCGCGAGCTGAAGGTTGTGGGCCTGGTCAATGTGCAGTACGCTGTGCAGGACGGCAAGGTTTACGTCATCGAGGTCAACCCGCGTTCTTCCCGTACCGTGCCGTATATCTCCAAGGTCACTGGTGTGCCCATGGTCGATCTGGCCGTGCGCTGCACCTTGGGCGAAAAGCTGAAAGATATGGGGTACGGCACCGGCCTGTGGCGCAACGGCAAGAGCCCCTATGTGGCTGTTAAAGTACCCGTCTACAGCTTCCTGAAGCTGCACGGTGTGGATACCATGCTGGGACCCGAAATGAAGTCCACCGGCGAAGTTTTGGGCATTGCTCCCAACATGCACGAAGCGTTGATCAAGGGCTTGGTTGCCGCCGGTTACCAGTTCAAGACCCCCGGCCCCGGTTCCTGCGTGATCATCTCGGTCAAGGATTCCGACAAGAAAGAAGCCGCCGAGCTGGCCTGGAAGCTGCATGACTACGGCTATAAGATCTATGGCACCCCCGGCACGGCACGCTACCTGAACAGCCAGATGGTGCCCTGCAGCACCGTGCGCCAGATGAGCGAAGAACGCCCGAATGTGCTGGATCTGCTGGAAAGCGGTCTGGTGGATTACATCATCTCCACCAGCCCCCATGGCCGTGACCCGCACCGCGATTCCGTCAAGTTCCGCCGCAAGGCAACCGAGCTGTCCATCCCGTGCATCACGGCGTTGGATACCGCCCGCATTCTGGTGAATGCCCTGCGCAGCGACCATGACATCAGCGGCATGGAGCTGGTGGATATCGCCACCCTGCACCGCGATGCCGCCAACGGCAAATAACCAAGGGTAAAACAGAAAAACAACCTGGGGCAGCAAAGCTCGGCAGCCGTTGTGCTGCGGGGAGCTTTGCTGCCCTGTTTTTGTGCCGTACAGCAAATGTTTTGCGGCGGTGCCCGTGCGCTATGCACGCGTTCCCGAAAGAAACGCGGGATTGTTGCATCTTTTTGTGAGATATGCCAATTTTTGATTTTTTGGGCTAGGTTTTGGCAGAATCACTTGATTCTGCGCGAAATTTTCCTTATAATAATCAGCGTACTAAAACGTGGGGCAGTTACTTGCCTGATGATGAAATATATGCTTAGGGAGATAACGAGTTATGACCAGATCACAGTTGATTACCAAAGTTGCAAACGATACCGGCATTTCTGCCGTTGAAGTTGAAAAGATCATGGACGGCATTTTCGGCACCATCGGCGATGTGCTGAAGGCTGGTGATAAGGTTACCATTGCAGGCTTTGGCCGTTTTGAAATGCGCGAACGCCAGACCAAGAACTTCACCAACCCCAAGACCAAGGTTACCAGCCAGCTGGAACCCACCGCTATCCCCGGCTACCCGACATTATCGAGCATTTTGGCAACGCAGATGCCGTGCCGCAGCTGCCGGAGCGGTGCTTAAGCCGCAAGGCGGGAATTGTGCGGTATTGCCTTAGGCGTTAGGAAGTAAGAGGGAGGAGTTGATGAGGGCGGCGGTGGGGGAGAGGGCGGGACGAAAAATTAGAAATGAGGAATGAGAAATTAGGAATTTTGGGGGAGGGTGCTGGTTGTGAAGTATGTGCTGAACAATAAAAGTGGCTGCAGGCGGGATGCCCTCATTCCGCCGGGGTGGAATTTTGCCGATTGTGACAAACGCTGCAAATGATTTGTAGGGGACGATGTTCGCATCGTCCCGCGGGCTTTGGCTTTGCAGCAAACGATAAAAAGTATGATGTGCCCTGCCATTTCCTGTAGGGCGGGGTCACCTGACCACGCCACCCTCCCCATATAAAACCCTCAAACATATGCGCATCGTTCCCAATTTTATAACCTACCCCCGCCCTCCACAAAAAATCAGCAAAAACTATTGCAATCTGCATAAAGTGCGGTATACTAAAGCAGTAAAATAATATTTACGCAGAGTAGAAACCCGCGCGTTAGGCAAAGCGGCAATGGCGCCGCTTTGCCGCAGTGCCTGACCAACGGGGAGTTGTGGCAGGACGAAGATGCAGGGCAGGGGAGTGCAATGTGCACGCCGCTGCCGGCACGCGGTGCTGGTTTCGCATCCCACTGCTGCATAAAGGTGTGCAACGGCGGGTGTGGTTGCACACCTGCCCTTTACCCTCCCTTGTGCGGCAACACGCACGATGGAGGTATTTTATTATGCAAAAATCCGTTCAAGTCCGTACCCCGCTGTATGCCGCGGCCTATTGGCAGCAGGCCGCCGATGAGTTTAAGAACATCCGCGTTCTGGCTTTTGCCGGTATGGTCACGGCGCTGGCCATTATTCTGGAAAGCTTCCCCATCTATCTGCTGGGCCAGAGCCTGAAGATCTATTTCAGCTTTGTGGTGGTTTCGCTGGGGTGCGCCTGTTATGGCCCGCTGGTGGGCATGGGCGTTGGTGCGGTCATTGATACGCTGGGCTTTCTGCTTTCCAGCTATGGCGAGCCGTATTTCCCCGGCTATCTGATTACGGCTATGTTGTCCGGCCTGATTTACGGCGTTATGCTCTACCAGCGCAAACCCACCATCCCGCGCCTGATCGTGACCCGTCTGCTGATCAATTACGGCAGCAATGTGCTGCTGGGCAGTGTGTGGAAAGCTATGTTGTATGGCAAGGGTTACCTGTATTACCTGAGCACCGGCATGGTCAAAAACACCATCATGATCCCCATTGAAGTTGCCTTGATGTGGCTGGCCCTGAACGCGGCAGAAAAACACGGCCTGGACCGCCGCTACCTTCATCAGCGCTGATAAAGCGCAGATTTTTTGTTCAAAAGTCATACTTTGATACGAAAAGATTGTGCGTTTTGCTGGCAGAACGCAGCCGAAATTTGAAAATTGTTCCGTAATTTACAAACTTTTAACAACGTATTCACAAAGCATTGAAAAATGTCCCCGCCGCGTATACAATAACATATGTGAAAAGAATGTGTCGGATTTCCTGCAAGCATGCAGCAAAACGGCGCATTTTTGGTTTCAGGACCGTGGCTCCGGCTGGCAGCTGCCGCCGGGCCAGACGTAAAAAGAAAAGGAGCACTTACACATGAAAAAATTGTTGGGTATTGTGTTGTCCGCAGCTATGCTGCTCAGCATGGCCGCCTGCGGCAGCACTGCTGCATCCAGCGCTGCATCCAGCGCAGCAGCAGATTCTACCGCTGACGCTGCCACTGCTACCGATGCAGCTGCCAGCGACCTGAAGGTTGGCGTTATCACGATTGGCGACGAGACGGAAGGCTACACTGCTGCGCATATCAACGGCATCAAGGCTGCTGCACAGAAGCTTGGCATGAGCGACAGCCAGATCGTTTGGAAGTACAAGGTTCCCGAAGGTGCTGAGTGCTCTGACGCTGCAGAAGACCTGGTTGGCCAGGGCTGCAACCTTGTTGTTTCCAACTCTTACGGCCACCAGACCTATATCGTAGAAGAAGCTGAAAAGTATCCCGATGTCACTTTTGTTTCCATGACCGGTGATTTTGCTGCCCTGACTGGTCTGGATAACTTCAAGAACGCTTTCACCAATGTTTATGAGAGCCGCTATGTTGCCGGTGTTGTTGCCGGTATGAAGCTGCAGGAACTGGTTGAGTCCGGCACCCTGACCCCGGAGACCCAGCCCAACAGCTTTACCGCTGACGGCAAGGTCAAGATCGGCTATGTCGGCGCTTACAACTATGCTGAGGTTGTTTCCGGCTATACTGCATTCTTCCTGGGCGTGCAGAGCGTTTACCCCAATGTTGCCATGGAAGTTATGTACACCAACTCCTGGTTCGATATCGACAAGGAAGGCGCTGCTGCCGAAGCTCTGATTGCAAACGGCAGTGTGATCATTGGTCAGCATGCTGACTCCACCGGCGCTCCCGCTGCCACCCAGAAGCAGAAGGATGCCGGCAAGATCTGCTACTCTGTCGGTTACAACATCGACATGCTGGAGACCGCTCCCACCGCTGCCCTGACCTCCGCCACCAACGTTTGGGAAGTTTACTATGAATACCTGTTCAAGAGCATGATGGACGGTGAAAACCCGGCTACCAACTGGTCCGAGGGTTACAACGAAGGCGCTGTTGCCATCACTGACCTTGGCCCCGAAGTTGCCGAAGGCACTGCCGAGAAGGTTGCCGAAGTGGAAGCAGCCCTGAAAGATGGCAGCCTGCATGTGTTTGATACCAGCAAGTTCACCGTCAACGGTGAGACTGTTACCACCGCTCCCATTGACCTGACTTTCTATGATTACTCCACCGGCACCCCGGTTGCTGTGTACCAGGGCGATACCGAGGAAGCCATCACCGATGGTTACTTCTCTGAATCCACCCTGCGCAGCGCTCCGTATTTCTCCCTGCGCATTGACGGCATTACCGAGGATGCAGACCCGGTTGCCTGATCCCACAAACTGAACTGACATGGAGGGAAGCTCTGCCTGTTACTGAACAGAGCTTCCCTCTATTGGTGTTTACGGCACCGCATGATGGATTTTTACAGAGAGGAGCATTCCCATGCCGCAGACTGAGTACGCCATCCAGCTGGAACATGTAACCAAAACTTTTGGCCCGGTCATTGCAAACCATGATGTTACCATGAATATCCGCCGCGGGGAGATTTTGTCCCTGCTGGGCGAGAACGGCTCCGGCAAAACCACCCTGATGAATATGATCGCCGGTATCTATTACCCGGACGGCGGGCAGATCATTGTCAACGGCCAGCCGGCAGATATCCGTTCCCCGCGCGATGCCCTTGCCCTTGGCATTGGCATGATTCACCAGCACTTCAAACTGGTGGATGTGTTTACCGCCGTGGAAAACATTGCCCTGAGCATGGACAAAGGCGAAAAATTTGACCTGCGCCGCGTGCGGGACAAAGCCCGTGCTATTTGCGAAAAATATCAGTTTGCGCTGGATCTGGACCAGAAAGTGTACGAGATGAGCGTGAGCCAGAAGCAGACGCTGGAAATCGTAAAGGTGCTGTTCCGTGGTGCAGATATCCTGATCCTGGACGAACCCACCGCCGTGCTGACCCCGCAGGAAACCGAAAAGCTGTTTGCCGTGATGCGCAACATGAAGGCGGACGGCAAGGCCGTGGTCATCATTACCCACAAGCTGCATGAGGTGCTTTCGGTTTCGGACCGCGTGGCCATTTTGCGCAAGGGCGAATACGTTGGCACGGTGGAAACCGCCACCGCAACGGAATCCAGCCTGACTGAGATGATGGTGGGCCAGAAGGTGGAGCTGAACATCAACCGCACCACGCCGCAGGACCCCACCCGGCGTTTGGCTATCAGCCATCTTTCGGTGCGCAGCCCCGAAGGTACCAACGTGTTGGACGATGTGAGCTTTGATGTGTATGGCGGCGAGATTTTGGGCATTGCCGGTATTTCCGGCAACGGCCAGAAAGAACTGCTGGAAGCCATTGCCGGTTTGCAGCATACCGAATCCGGCTCCGACGTTAAGTTCTTTGCCCCCGGCGAAGAGGACAAGCCGATGGAGCTGCTGGGCAAGAGTCCCAAGGACATCCGCGATGCCGGTGTACACCTGAGCTTTGTGCCGGAGGACCGCCTGGGCATGGGCTTGGTTGGCACCATGGGCATGACGGACAACATGATGCTGAAAAGCTATGGCGAAGGCCGCTCCCCGCTGGTGGACCACCGTGCCCCGCGTGAACTGGCCGAAAAGATCCGCAAGGAGCTTGGCGTGGTTACCCCCGGCCTGAACACCCCCGTTTCCCGCCTGTCCGGCGGCAACGTGCAAAAGGTGCTGGTTGGCCGCGAGCTGGCGGCTTCGCCCATTGTGCTGATGACGGCTTACGCCGTGCGCGGCCTGGACATCAATACATCCTACACCATTTACAACCTGCTGAATGAGCAGAAAGAAAAAGGCGTTGCCGTGATTTATGTTGGCGAGGACCTGGACGTTCTGCTGGAGCTGTGTGACCGCATTCTGGTGCTGTGCGGCGGCAAAGCCAACGGCATGCTGGATGCCCGCACCACCACCAAGGAAGAAGTTGGCCTGCGCATGACCAACCTTGTACAAAAGGAGGGCAAATGATGAGCAAAACTGCAGCTGAACCGCTTGTGCGTATCTCCAAGCGGGAGGGTACCACCTTTGTGCAAAAAGTGCTGGTGCGTGCCATTGCTATCCTGCTGGCACTTGTTGTGGATGCGTTCTTCATCTTTTTTGTTACCGGCCTGAACCCCATCAGCGTGTACGGCGTTATGTGGAACGGCACGTTTATGAACACCACCCGTTTCTCTTGGGCGCTGCGTGATCTTTCCAGCCTGCTGTGCATTGCCATTGCACTGGCTCCTGCCTTTAAGATGCGCTTTTGGAACATCGGCGGCGAAGGCCAGGTGCTGATCGGCGGCCTGGTCGCGGCGCTCATCATGGTGTATTTTGGCAGCAGCCTGCCCGCACCGCTGCTGTTTGCCGCCATGGTCATCGGCAGTGTGCTGGCCGGTGCCATCTGGGCCTTTGTTCCGGCCTGGTTCAAATCCCGCTGGAACACCAACGAAACGCTGTTCACCCTGATGATGAACTACGTTGCCACCAGCATTGTGGCCTGTATGACGAATATCATGCGCGGCCAGGCATCCAGCCTGGGCACCCTGAACAAAGCCACCAAGGCTGGCTGGCTGCCCGTGATCAACGGCCAGCGCTACACCATCAATATTATTGTGGTGCTGGTGCTGACCTTTGCGATGTACGCTTACCTCAAATACTCCAAGCAGGGGTACGAGATCAGCGTTGTGGGCGAGAGTGAAAACACCGCTCGCTATGCCGGTATCAATGTCAGCCGCGTGATGATCCGTACTATGCTGCTGTCCGGTGCCATCTGCGGCCTGTGCGGCTTTTTGGTTGTGGCCGGTAAGGACCAAACGATTTCCACCACCTCGGCAGGCGGCAACGGCTTCACCGCCATTATTGTGGCCTGGCTGGCAAAGTTCAACACCTTCTATATGATGCTGATTTCTTTCCTGCTGATCTTCCTGGACCGCGGCGCTTCGGAAATTGCTTCTGCATATTCCCTGAACGAATATGCAGCGGATATCATCACCGGCATTATCCTGTTCTTTATCCTGGGCAGCGAATTTTTCATCAACTACCGCCTGGTCTGGCGCGGCCATCATGATGGTAAGGAGGGCAAGTAAGTATGAGCAGTTTGATTGCATGGATCCTGCGTGCCATCCCGTTTGGCACCATCATTATGTACGGCGCTTTGGGCGAGACCCTGACGGAAAAATCTGGCAACCTGAACCTGGGTGTTCCCGGTATCATGTACCTGGGCGGCTTTGCCGGTTTTGCCAGCGCCTATTATTACGAAAAACTCAGCGCCAACCCCAGCGCCTTTGTCTGCGTAATTCTGGCCCTGCTGTGCGCCCTGATCGCATCCGCCCTGGGCGGTCTGATTTACGCCTTCCTGACCATCACCCTGCGTGCAAACCAGAACGTGACCGGCCTTGCGCTGACCACCTTTGGCATGGGTGTGGCAAACTTTTTTGGTGTGTTTATCCTGAACGGTGCCAGCTACACCGCGGCACCGCTGGCTTATAAAGCATTCAGCGCCATGATTCCGGTGCTTTCCGGCCTTGGCGTTGTGGGCGAGGTGCTTTTCTCTTACGGCTTTTTGGCTTATGCGGCCATTGTGCTGGCAGTTGTGCTGCACTGGTTCTTTACCCGCACCCGCGCGGGCCTGAACCTGCGCGCGGTTGGCGAAAACCCCGCCACTGCCGATGCCGCCGGCATTAACGTTACGCTGTATAAATATGTGGCTACCTGCACGGGTGCTGCCATCTGTGGTGTGGGTGGTTTGTATTATGTTCTGGATTATAACCAGGGCATCTGGGCAACCACCGGCCAGATCGAAGCCTTGGGCTGGCTGGCTGTAGCGCTGGTCATCTTTACCACCTGGAAGCCGCTGAACGCCATTTGGGGCGCTTACCTGTTTGGCGTGCTGTACTGGCTGTATCAGTTCCTGCCCAGCCTGCTTGGCATTACCGTTGCCAGCTACATGACCGATCTGATCCAAATGCTGCCCTATGTGGTTACCATCGTGGTATTGATTGTGGTCAGCCTGCGCAAAAAGAAGGAAAACCAGCCCCCGGAGCATCTGGGCCTTTCCTACTTCCGCGAGGAGCGGTAAAAAATATTTTTGCAGAATTCGCAAAAAATTGCTCATTTTGCATCAAAGCCTCGTTTCCTATTGGAAATGGGGCTTTTTTGTTTTTTGGGGAAGGGCAGGGGGATTGGCGGATTTCGGAGAGTGATATCCGGCATGGCCCATCACACATTTTTGATTTGACTGTGTAGCCGGGGGAGTTCGTTGCGATTGTGGGTGAATCCGGCTCCGGCAAAAGTACCCTGATGAATATTATCGGCGCGCTGGACAAGCCGACCTCTGGCGAGTATACGCTGGACGGGGTGGATATCCATAAAGCAGACGATGACGAACTGGCGGGCATCAGCGCAAAATTGAACCGCATACAGCAAAAATGCTCCCGTTGCACGGGGGCATTTTTTGTGGTATACTTCTGCCTGAATGATAAAAATGGGGTAGTTTTTGCCCTGGGATGTATCTGAAAAGTCAAAAGTACGGTCTGTTTCGGCAGTTACAGCCGGATTTTGCGCTTGCAAAATGCGGCATCTTCTTTTCTTTCAGATACACACCTTAGAGCGGAAAGGAAAGAAGGAAGGTCTGACAATGCAGACACAACAAAAACTATTTACCAACCGTATGCTGCTAACACTATTGTGGCCGCTGGTGGTGGAGCAGGCGCTGAACGTGCTGGTGGGCATGTCCGATACCGTGATGGTATCCAGCGTAGGCGAAGCCGCCATTTCCGGTGTTTCGCTGGTGGATATGATCAACTACCTGATCCTGAATATTTTTGCCGCGCTGGCCACCGGCGGCGCGGTTATCACCAGCCAGTTCCTGGGAGCCAAAAAGCCGGAGGAAGCCTCCCGCAGCGCGGGGCAGCTGGTTACTTTAAGCGCTATCCTGGGTACGGCTGTCATGGCGCTCTGCCTGCTGCTGCGTGGGCCCATGCTGCGGCTGTTCTTTGGCAGCATTGCGGACGATGTGTTCCAGGCAGCCATGATCTACTTTACCATCACGGCAATCTCTTACCCGTTTTTGGCGCTGTACAACGCGGGCGCGGCCATCTTCCGCTCCGTCGGCAACAGCGAGGTATCCATGCGGGTATCCGTTATCATGAACATTACCAATATTGTGGGCAATGCGTTCTGCATCTTTGTGCTGCGCATGGGGGTTGCCGGTGTTGCGGTGCCCACGCTGGTTTCCCGCGTGCTGGGCGCTGTCATCATCCTGAAACTGACCACCCGGCATGATAATGTCGCCCGCGTTACCTGGGATGGCGTCAAGCACCTGCAGCCCCAGATGGCAAAGAACATTTTGTATATCGGCATCCCCTCCGCGCTGGAAAACAGCCTGTTCCAGCTGGGGCGTGTGCTGGTCGTCAGTATGATCTCTTTGTTCGGCACGGTGCATATTTCCGCCAATGCGGTGGCCAACAACCTGGACGGCATGGGCTGCATTGTGGGCCAGGCCATCGGCCTTGCCATGATCACTGTGGTGGGGCGCTGTGTGGGCGCCCAACAGCTGGACCAGGCCAGCTACTTTACCAAAAAGCTGCTGCTGTGGGATTACATTGCCCAGGGCGCTACCAATGCCCTGATTTTGATCTTCCTGAACCCGCTGCTCAGCGTGTACACCCTTTCGGATGAAACCCGCCACCTGGCCTGGCTGCTGGTTATGATCCATGCGGGCAGCGCCATCTTCCTGTGGCCGGCGGGCTTTGTTCTGCCCAACGCCCTGCGTGCAGCCAATGATGTGCGCTTTACCATGCTTACTTCCATTCTGTCCATGGGAATCTGGCGTCTGGCGTTCTCTTACATCCTGTGCGTTCAGATGGGTATGGGTGCTGTCGGTGTCTGGATCGCCATGGTGGTGGACTGGGTGTGCCGCGTGACCTGCTTTGTGGTCCGCTTTGTATCTGGTGCGTGGAAGAAAAAATGTGTGGCAAAATAACAGGAGGAACCCCCGATGAAGCTTATCAGTTGGAATGTGAACGGCCTGCGCGCCTGCCTGAAAAAAGGCTTTGAGGATACTTTCAACCAGCTGGATGCGGATGTGTTCTGCATTCAGGAAACCAAAATGCAGCCCGGCCAGGCGGATTTTGCCCCCGAAGGCTATACCGAATACATCAACAGCGCTGAGAAAAAGGGCTATTCCGGCACGCTGATCTATACCCGCGTAAAGCCCCTGAACGCCTGGAACGGCATTGGGGTGGAAGCCCACAGCCACGAAGGCCGTGCCATCACACTGGAATTTGAGGATTACTACCTCGTCAATGTCTATGTACCCAACTCCCAAAACGAGCTGGCCCGCATTGACTACCGCATGCAGTGGGAGGACGACTTGCGCGCCTACCTGAAAGATCTGGACAGCAAAAAGCCGGTGATCCTGTGCGGAGATTTGAACGTGGCCCATGAGGATATTGACCTGAAGAACCCCGGCCCCAACCGCGGTGCTGCGGGCTTTTCGGACCAGGAGCGTGGCAAGCTGAACGAGCTGCTGGCCGCTGGCTTTACCGATAGCTTCCGCTACCTGTACCCAGATGCCACCGGCATGTACAGCTGGTGGAGCATGCGGTTCCGCGCAAGAGAGCGGAACGCAGGCTGGCGCATTGACTATTTCCTGGTATCGGACCGGCTGGCCCCACAGATCAAAAAGGCCGAGATTTTGATGGATGTGCAGGGCAGCGACCATTGCCCGGTGCTGCTGGAACTGTAAAGCTGCAAAACGTCCAAGAAATATTCGGTGTGTCGAAAAAACTGTGCCTTCCTTTGGCAGAGCATGTGGGTATAAAACAGGTAGGGGTGCACGATCTCACCCCGCTGCGGCATTGCCCCGGTACACATTACAAATTTGTGATGGACCTAACGCCAATTTGCAGGGGACGATGCTTCGCATCGTCCCGCATGTCGGACCTTGCCATATATTCCATCACATCATTCTCCGTAAGGCATCGGGCGCACAATGCGCCTCCTATGAAGACTTTTTCGACAATCTGAAATTTTCATGATTTTTTCAAAAATATCTGCTCCCGCTGCAAAATGCCGGGAGCATTTTTCGTATTAGTATACAGAAGCGCTTCCAACAAAGAAAGCGCGCCGGCAGATGAATGCGAAAGGAGGTGTGGGGCACTGAACCAAACAGATTTTACCCAGCTGATGCAGCAATACCAAAAACTGGTTTATACCGTTTGTTTGCAGTTTGTCCACAACCCCCACACCGCCGAGGATCTGACCCAGGATACCTTCCTTTCGGCATGGTCGTCCATTGACCGGTGCGAGCCCCAATACTATAAGCAATGGCTGGTGCGTGTGGCGGCCAACAAATGCAAGGACCACCTGAAAAGCTCCTGGGCGCGCAGGGTGGAGGCACAATCCGACGAAACGATGCCGGAACCACGCGGCACACCGCCGCCCGGCAGCGGCCTGCAAAGCGCAGAGCCGGACCCGCAGGATGAATTTATGCGCCAGACCGATGCCGCAGAGCTGGAAACGATGGTGCGCACCCTGCGCGAACCCTATGGCCGGGCCGCGGCCATGTATCTGTTGGACGGGCTGCCCGTGGCGGCCATAGCCCAAAAGCTGGGCCGCCCGGCACCCACTGTTCAGAACCAGCTGTTCCGCGCAAAAGCGATCCTGCGCAAACAGATCATGGAAAGGAGGCAGGAATAATGGAACAGGCAATGTTTCCGCAAAACGAAAATAACACCCCATTTGATAACGAAGCCCTGTTTGATGCTGAAGGCCACCTGACGGATGAGGGGCTGCACGCCCTGCAGGAGAGCCGCCTGGATGAACTGGGCAGCCTGGAGGCCGCAGAGCACCTGACCTTCTGTGATTACTGCCTTGCCCGCTATACCGCCCTGATTGAATCGGCCCCCGAAAAGCTGAAACAGCCCATGCGGGACCTGATCCCCCAGGTGCAGGCCCTGATGCGGCTGCGCAGCTTCCGTATTATGACAAACCGCTATGTTTCCACGGCTGCCGCCGTAATGCTGGCCTTTGCGCTGTGGCGGTTCGGGTTCTTTGGCGGCGTTGGTACGGTGCAAAAGCCCGTGCAGCAGCTGCCGGACGTTACCCCCAGAGTGACGGTAAGCCAGGCGCTTGGCGGTATGTTTGACAGCATGAGCAGCGGATTGAGCGATATGTTCAGCGGGATGCAGCTCACCATCAACAGCGGCCTGGCCCAGCTGGCCGACCCGGTTGTGCCCCGCAGCAACCCCACCAATAACGGCGGCAGCCCCGCCCACGGAGAGTGATACACTATGAAGAAAAACGCATTTTTGACCTTTATTTTTGCCTGCATCCCCGGCGCAGGGCAGATGTATTATGGATATATGAAGCGCGGTACCTCGCTGCTGGTCTACTTCTGCCTGTTCATCATGCTGGGCATCATCATTTCGCCTTTGGTGGTGGGCGTTGCCGTGGTGTATATGTTCAGCTTTTTTGACACCTATGACCTTATCCGCTACCTGGTAGCGGGGGACCCCAAGCCGGATGAATTCCTGCTCCCGCCGGATTGGCAGAATCAGCTCGGCGGTGCCAAAGCTAAAATGACCCCCAAAATGAACAAGATCATTGGCTGGTGCCTGCTGCTTACGGGTGCCTATGTGATGTATGACCGCGTGATCTGGCCGATCGTGGAAAGCATTTTTGTGCAGCTGGGTATTCATTGGAGTATGATTTACGCAATCAACGATGTAATCCCGTCCATTGTGGTAGCGGTGCTGCTGATTGCTTTTGGCGGCCGCCTGCTGGGCTTTGGCAAACATGCCCACCACAACGATACCGATGACCTGCCCCCGTACCAGGGCTGAACCGGCAAAGCAAGCAAATTTGAAAAGAAAGTGTAGGGCAGGGTGCAGCACAGCACCCCGCCTGGTAACTTGCGGCCATTTGGAATAAAAACAGCGCCGCCCGATAGCCTGACAATGATTCAACAGACAAAAGAGAAAATGGTGATTCACTATGGAAAACAATTTTAACCAGAATACCCCTGTGCCGGAGGAACCGACCCAGGATACCTGCCAGGATGCCAGCCAGGAAACCACCGCGCAGGCCGCGCCCGAAACGGCCCCCAAGCCCCCGGTCAAAGTGCGGCGGGTGGGCACCTTCAGCCTTGGCCTGATGCTGGTTGCCATCGGTGCCATCCAGCTGGCCCAGATTTTTATGCCGAATGTCAATGTGCTCAGCGTGGTAAAGTATGCCCCGGTGGTGCTGATCGTTCTGGGCATTGAGGTGCTGATTTACGCCGCACGCCCCGATGTAAAGATCAAGTATGACGTCATTTCCATCTTCCTCTGCATTATCATCATGCTCACGGCGGGGGCTTCCGGTGCAGTGGCCGCAGTAGCCCAGGCATTCACTCCCGAAAACGTGACCAAGCGTGTTACCACCGAGGAACAGTACAAGAAGACGGTTCAGAAGGCACTGAGCAATATCCCCAATGCCCATGATTTTGTACATGATTATTCCATCGATGTCAGCAGCGAGAGCTGGTTCATGGATATGCCGGTGGGTACGATGCACGCAACGGTGTACCTGACCATGAATTACGGTGCCCAGACCACCGCCGAAGAATTTGTGCGCGACTGCATGAAGGTAATGGATGCGGTAAATGCCACGGATATCCCGGTAGAATACTATCGCTTTGATGTGGACCAGAGCAACCTGACCGATGGCGAAGTGTGGAGTGTATGGCTGGATGAGTGGGAAATGCACGGCAACCTGCAAAACATTGCGGCCCATGTTGATACTGTGTACTATGTGGACGGCGATGCCTACACCAGCCTGGATGATGTGCCCCAAAAGGACGGCGATGAACTGTTGAACCGCTACATGGCCGCCTTTGGCACCAACCCGCTGACCGATTACCAAAATGAATACGGCACCGTTGAATTTGGTGATAAGTTGGAAGAGTATATGCAGAACCGCGTGGAAAACGAAGCCGGCCAGGACCTGACGGACACTGACAACGCTGGGAAAACCGCAGCCAGTGAGGAAACACCCGCAGCGCAGGACGATGTGACGATGGAAGCCACTGAACCCGCAGCGGGCGCTGCGGAAGCTGCCTCTGAAAATGCAAACTGACATTTGAACAAAAGTAATATATTTGTGCAATTTCGTTAAAAACGACGGAAAAGTTGACCAGATTTTTACGCCCCGCATACGCGGGGCTTGTTGTTTTTGCCTGCCTGAAATGCTACAATACCAATAAGGGCAATTTTGCCCTGTAAATGCGGCCTGCCCGGCGGCGGGATGCAAAATCAGGAGGTACCCCATGCTTAAAGGCTATACCAAGCAGGAAATCAGTTGGATGATGTACGACTGGGCCAACAGCGCCCATTCCGTTATCATTGTAACGCTGCTCCCCATCTTTTTTGACACGGTTGCGGGCTATACGGCGGACAGTGTTTCCAGCATGTCCACCTGGGGCTATGCAACCAGCATCGCCATGCTGATCGTGGCGCTGGCCGCTCCGTTCCTGGGCGTGTTTGGCGATATCCGCGGTATGCGCAAAAAGCTGTTCAGCTTTTTCATGCTGCTGGGCGTTGCAGCCTGCGCGGGCATGGCGTTTACGCCTGGGATGGATTTTACCTCTGGCCCGGTGGCAGCAGGCAAGGTGGCCAGCCTGATCCTGGTTCTGTACATCGTCAGCGTCATTGGTTTTGATGCTTCCGCCATCTATTACGATGCCTTTTTGACCGATGTTGCCACCGAGGACCGCATGGATAAAGTTTCCACCATGGGGTACGGCCTGGGTTACATCGGCGGCTCCACCATTCCGCTGCTTATTTTTCTGATCATGAACCTGGTTGGCGTGCCCATGCTGACCTGCCTGGCATTTGTGTTTGGCCTGACCGCTGTGTGGTGGCTGGCGTTCAGCTTGCCGCTGCTGAAAAACTGCGAGCAGACCTCTGGCAAGCCGTATGAAAAGGGCGATGTTGCCCGCAGCATTAAGGGCGTTGGTACCACCATCAAGGAGATCATTGCCAACAAGCCGATGCTGATCTATATTCTTTCGTATTTCTTCTATATTGACGGCGTGCACACCGTCATCAGCATGGCAACCACCTATGGCACCAACCTGGGGCTGGATTCCACAGGCATGATGCTGGCGTTGCTGCTGGTGCAGATTCTGGGCCTGCCGTTCTGCCTGTTTTACATCAAGTGCAGCGAAAAGTTCGGTGCCCGCACCATGGTGGGCTTTGGCATCTGCGTGTATATGTTCATCTGCATCTTTGCGTTCTTTATGAACAGCCTGTGGCAGTTCTGGGTGCTGGCTGTGCTGTGCGCCACCAGCCAGGGCGGCATTCAGGCGCTGTCCCGCTCCATGTACGGCAAGCTGATCCCGGATAAGGACCGCTCCGGCGAGTTTTTCGGCTTCTTCGATATCTTTGGCAAGTTCAGCTCCATCATGGGCCCGGCTTTGGTCGGCGTTGTCAGCAGTGTGGTGGCAAATGGAATGCTGGGGGCCCAGGGGCTGACCGCTCAGACCGCAACGGCGGAGCAGATCGATGCGATCAACGCCCAGTCCAGCCATTACGGCATTTTGTCCATCATTATTATCATCATTGTGGGCGCGGTGCTGTACTTCGGCTTTTTGCCCAAAGCAGAGCACGCCAAGCAGTAAATTTGACAAGATATTCGATTCGCATTACAATATAGGGGTATATTCTGTTCAGGTACACCTGGGGAATATACCCCTTTTTAAGGTATATCTGAAAACAAAGAAAATGCCGGATATTTCGCAATACTTTGTGTATTATCGAGCATTTTGGCAACGCAGATGCCGTGCCGCAGCCGCCGGAGCGGTGCTTAAGCCGTCAGGCGGGAATTGTGCGGTGTTGCCAATATATTTTCGACGTTTCAGAGACACCTTAGGGCTATCTCAAAAGGAAGTGACCCCCCTATGCCGGAAGGCTACACCCATGTGCGCACCGCCCAAAAGGCCGCGCATGCCATCCATTATAAATTGCAATGCCCCGCAGCGTTTGCCGCCGGTGCCAATGGGCCGGACAGTTTTTTCTGCTATGAAGTGTGGAAAAAAGGCCAAAACCGCACCTATAACCTGCCGCTGCTTGGCAACCGTATGCACGAGGATAAGACCGGCGCCTTTCTGCTGGCCCTGCTGCACCACACCCACACCCAGGCGCAGATCGAGTATACGCTGGGCTTTTTGTGCCACTATGCGGCGGATACCGTTATGCACCCTTACGTTGTGTTCGTCAGCAGCCCCGGCCAGCCCTACGGCATGAAAGGCGGCCACGGCTACTTTGAAATTGCGCTGGATTCCACCCTGCATGCCGAGGATACCGGCGTTTCGGAGGTCCCGGCGGATGATTCCAGCCCGGTGCCGGTCGGGCAGGACCTGGCGGAAATTGCCGCATTGCTGCACCTGTGTATTCTGGAGGTATATGGGCAGGATATCAGTGTGGAAGCCCTGGCGGACAGCTTTTATTACACCTACCGCCTGCGCCGCCTTTTCACCAGCCGCCACGGTGTGCGGCGGGCGTTCTATTGGGTGCTGGAGCTGTTTTTTGGCGGGCGCGGGTTCATCACCGGGCATGTATCCCCGGCACACCTCAAGCTGAACCTGCCGGAGGATTGGACTGACCCCGCCACCGGCGAAGAGCGCCACGGCGGTGCCTTTGCCCTGCTGAAGGATGCCCAGCACCGCTGCGAGCTGTTTATGACGGCCGCCCTTGGCCACTGGATGGGCAAGCTGGACGAGGAAATTCTGGAAAAGACCCTTGGCAGCATGAGCTACATCACCGGTACCGAAACCGAGCAAAGCAAAAGCCAACAAGCGCCGGATGCGGAACAGGCAGGCGAAACCGCCTGACATCCCCGCGCCCGACCTTTGCGGATAGATTATTACAACACGAAAGGAACTAACACCTATGGTTCGTATTACGATGCAGAACGGCAAAACCATTGACATTGAACTGGATGCTACCGCAGCACCGATCACCTGCGAAAACTTTTTGAAACTGGTCAATCAGGGCTTTTATAACGGCCTGACCTTCCACCGCGTCATCCCCGGCTTTATGATCCAGGGCGGCGACCCGTCCGGCAACGGCACCGGCGGCCCCGGCTGGCACATCAAGGGCGAGTTCCTGCAGAACGGCGTGAACAACCCCATCAAGCACACCCGCGGCGTGATCAGCATGGCCCGCGCTATGGACCCCAACTCTGCCGGCAGCCAGTTCTTCATCATGCACCAGGATGCTCCGCATCTGGATGGCCAGTATGCTGCATTTGGCCATGTTGTCAGCGGCATGGACGCTGTGGATGAAATCGCCGCAGTTGCCACTGACTGGAACGATAAGCCCCGCACCCCGGTCGTGATGGAAAAGGTCGAAGTTATCGGCTGACATCCTGCCGTAAAATTGTAACAAAAAGCGCATGTGCTGTTCCCGAACCGGGAAAGATGCACATGCGCTTTTGCGTTATGGATAACCGTTTTTCAAAAACAGCAGGGGAGCCGCTTACCCAAAGATGGAGCCCACGTTGCCCAGGAAAGATGCCACGCTGTTCAACTGCTGCTGCAGCTGGGCCACTGCGTCCATGGTGGCGGGCAGCTTGGCCATCACATCGTTCAGGGCGTCCACATCGATCTGGCTCAGCTTATCGGCAATGTCGGGCAGGGTCTGCATCATGCTGTCCAGCTGTTCGGTGTCCAGCTTGGCAAGGCTGTCCTGCAAGGTGCCGGCAATCTCGTTCACCTGGGCGCAGGTGATGATCACCTCGTTATACGCCGTGTTGAACCGCAGCAGCAGCCCGCCCATAATCAGGCAGAGCACCACCACAATGGCAATAGCGGCCCACAGCAGCCGCTTTTGGCTGCGCAGCAGGGTGCGGTTTTGTTGATCCTGCAATTCCAGCTGCGCTTCCACGCGGTCCAGCTGGTGCTTCAGGTCCAGGGCGTCCACCTTGCCGTCACCGATTTCATCGTCAGTGGCATTCAGGGCGGTCACTTTGGTGTTCAGGGCATCATTCATCTGTTTGTTCAGCTTTTCCATGGGGCAAAACTCCTCTCTTGTGTGGGCTGCATGCGGCATGCTTTGGTTACTGCGGGGCTTTCATCTCAAACCAGAAGGTGGAACCTTTGCCGACCGTACTGTTTACCCCAAAGGGGAAATCATGCTGTTGCAAAATGGCCTTGGTGATGGAAAGCCCCAACCCGGTACCGGTCTTGCCGGCATCCTGGCGGGCGCGATAGTAGCGGTCGAACAGGTGCGGCAGTTCCTCCGGCGGGATGCCGGGGCCGTGGTCCTCCACTTCCACCCGGCAACCGCCGTTTGGCATGGGGATGGCCCGCAGCACAAACACACCGTCCGCACCCATATGGTGGGTGGCGTTGCCCAACAGGTTGTGCAGCACCCGTTCCATCATGGCGGGGTCGGCGCGTACCATGCATTCCTTGTTGGCTTCCAGCTGCAACGTCCAGCCATTCTGCTCGCACACGGCGTCATAGCGGCCCGCGACCTCAAAGCAAAGCTGGCTCATGTCAAAATCAACGGGGTTAAGCTTTTCTGCGCCGCTGGAAACTTTGCTCAGCTCCATCACGCTGTTTACCAGCGCGCTCAGGCGGTCAGTTTCGTCCACAATAATGCTGCACTGTTCGGTGCGTTTGGCCTTGTCATCACCGGTAATGTCGCGCACCGTTTCGGCATAGCCCTTAATCAGGGTCAGCGGGGTGCGCAGGTCATGGCTGACATTAGCCAGGATATCTTTTTCCAGCTGGGCGGAGCGTTTGACTTCCTGCGCCATGTGGTTGAACTCCCGCCCCAGCAGGCCCAGCTCATCATTGCGGACTACCGGCACCTGAACATCATAGTTGCCGTCGGCAATCTCGCGGGCACCCTCCGAAAGCTGGCGCATCGGGCGGGTGAACCACCGGCTGAACAGCGCCGCCACCAACAGGTTGAGCGCAATCAAAAAGATGGCAACCGGAATCAGCACACTGCGCATGACTTCGGCGGCTGTTTCAATCTGTGCCAGGCTGGCGGATACGATCACACCGTAACTGCCGTCTTTGGTCAGGCAGCCCACCAGCATCTGCCGGTTGCCGCCGGATTCAATAATTTTGTACAGCGAACCCTCATTGTACAGGGCATGGCGGGCCAGGATGGCGGTTCGGGTGTCTGGGGTATATACCGTCATGTTATCGCCGAAAGTAGCCATGCTGTTGTGTAAAATGCAGGGGTAAAGCCCCTCCAGAAACTGCACGCTGCGGCAGGTGTTATCGCTGATATCAATGCAGCAGTTGTCCACATTGATCACGCCGTTTTCCAGTGCGGTTTTCAGGTTGGACCAGAACGTTTCGTTCTGCAGCGTCAGGGAACCATAATCCCGGCTGGAAATCTGGCCCCCGGCGGAATCAATCATTCCGGCGATCACGCTGGATTCGCGTTCCAGCCGCTTTTGAATGTTGCGGTTGTACATGGGCTGCAGGCCATAGGTGATCAGCCCCCACACCAGCCCAAGGGTCAGCACAGTAATACCGCACAAAAACAGCATCAGCTGGCCCTGCACCCCCAGCGCCCAGCCATGGGTGTGCGGTGCGCTGCCCGGTTGCTTTGGTTTACGCAAAATCGCGGCCCCCTAACGTTACTGTGCGGTATCGGGGTCAAACTTGTACCCCACGCCCCACACAGTAACAATATAGCCGCGGCAGCTGCCAAGGTGGCTGCGCAACATTTTAACATGGGTATCTACCGTGCGGTCCTCGCCATAATAGTCATAGTTCCACACTTTTTGCAAAATTTTCTCGCGGGAAAGGGCAATGCCCTTGTTGTTGACCAGAAACACCAGCAGGTCAAACTCTTTTGGGGTCAGCGGGGCTTCCTGCCCGGCCACCTTAACGCTGTGGCTGGCGGTGTCGATCACCAGATTCCCAAAGGTATACACATTACCCTCGGCAACCGGGGCGGGCATGGTGCGGGCCAGTACGGCCTTCACGCGGGCAACCAGCTCCCGCGGGCTGAACGGCTTTACCACATAGTCATCCGCGCCGCCCTCCAGCCCGGCCAGTTTGTCATATTCTTCGCTGCGGGCGGTCAGCATGATTACCGGTGTCATGATCTTGCGGGTGCGCATCTCGCGCAGGCAGGTCATGCCATCCATAAACGGCATCATAATATCAAGGATCACCAGGTCAATGCCGCCGTTTGCCAGCTCGGCCAGCGCCTGTGTGCCGTCCCCGGCTTCGGCACAGGTAAAGCCCGCGTACTGCAGGTGCTCGCGGATCAAATCTCGAATGCGCGGTTCATCGTCAACGATCAATACTCTTGCCATTTCTAATCCACCTCATCTGGGCGCAAATCACCCTTGAGTTACTATTACTATACCATAATAACGGCGAACCGTGGAGAATTTGTGAAAACTTTTTAAGCTTTTTTCAAATTTTTATCCGCCACGGTCTATTACGCAAACTGTACCGCAATTTTGCTCCGCCAGCTCTTGCAAGCCCGCGGGCAATGCGCTACAATATGGATGCAATGCCCGGTACATATTTTACAACGTGCGCCGGATGAAAAAAGGAAGTTGATCGCATGTTCTGGTTGATTTTGCTGATTGTTGTGGCGGCACTGTGCGCGCTGGTGCTGTTTCTTGTGGCTCCCGCCGCTGGCCGCAAGGAACTGCGCACCCCCTTTGCGGGCCGCAATTTTGCCCACCGCGGCTATTTTGGCAAGGATCAGCGCCCGCCGGAAAACAGCCTGCCCGCCTTTGCCGCCGCCGTGCAAAACGGATACGGCATGGAGATGGATGTGCAGTTCAGCAGCGACCGTAAGCTGCTGGTGTTCCATGATGATACCCTGACCCGCATGACCGGCACCAAAGGCTGGGTGCGGGATTACCCCTATGACCAGATATGCCAGATGCCGCTGAAAGGCAGCGCCGAGCACGCCCCGCTGTTCAGTGAGTTTTTGCAGACAGTGGACGGCAAAACCCCGCTGATTATCGAGATCAAGAGCCGCCATGAATATACCGGCGAATATCTGGACGCCCTGTGCCACGCCACGCTGGACGGCCTGAAAGGCTACAACGGCCCCTATTGCATTGAAAGCTTTGACCCCCGCGTGGTCAAGCGCATCCGTAAATTTGCGCCGCAGGTACTGCGTGGCCAGCTGGTGGATAGTTACCGCGCTTACCGTAAGGAAGGCGCGAACCCCATCCATGCGTTTGTCATCAGCCACTGCTTTGGCAACTTTATGGCCCGGCCGGACTTTATTGCCTGGTGCCCGGACAAACAGAACTGGGCCGTGCGGCTGTGCGCCCGCCTTGGTGCCATGATGGTTATGTGGACCGCCCTGCCGGAGCATGACCAGGCCGCGCTGGAAAAACAGTACGATGCCGTCATCTTCCAGTGGTACCACCCGGAAGTCAAGTACAAATAAGAACCGCGGTTCTAAATACAGCAGCCCCCTCATATCGTTGCGTAAAAGCATTGCAACGTTTTTGAGGGGGCTGCATTTATGTTTTTATTTACAGTTACCAAACCTGGTCTGCGGCAGGCGGGGGCGCTTGCCCTTTGCGCTGTCTGCCTGGCTGGCACGGTTACGGCGGCGGTACGCCTGGCGGGCAAAAGCGTGGCTGCCAGCGCTACAGTGCAAACCACAATTGAAAATACCCAGGATATCGGCACCTACTTTACCGGCTACGGTTTTGAGGTGGACTTGAGCACCGCCGCGGTGGACAAAGTGAAGATTCCCAAAAAGTGGGACGACAGCTTTACTGCCTTTAACCAGGTGGTGGGGGAAAGCGGCCTGACCCTGGCGGACTATAAGGGAAAAACGGTGGAAAAATGGACGGTACTCTGCCCGGCGCGCTCAGATGGCGCAACAGACACCTACTGTGTGCTGCTGGTATATAAAGCAAAGCCGGTTGGCGCCTACCTGCTGGAAAAGCCCTCCGGCGAGGTGGCCGCCGAAGCCGAACAGCAGGCCGCCGAAACCAGCGCCGCCCTGCCGGACGAGGCAGATTATCCCAGCGAGTAAGCAGGAAAGCGAGATATCGTCAGCTCACCGGCATAAAGCGTGTGACTGCTTTGTGCCGGTGGGCCGTTTGGTTATGTGTTAGAAAATTGCGCTTTTGCCGTAGAGGTGCACAGTGTGCGCCCGCAAGGTTGCGGGTGGATGCCGGGGTGAGATATTCAGTACAGCACAACATCCGGGACGGTGCAAGCATTGTCCCCTACGAATTATTTTTTATGTTGGCTGCTCTTTGCAAAATAATCCTGTAGGGAACGGTCTTGACCGTTCCGGAACGTTGCGGCAAACATGCCACTCAAATGTGCCGCTCGCTCCGCCGCCTTAATCCCACTCCTCCCCCGGATATTTCATCCCCCCACTCCTTGCGCAGCCGGGTCATGATGTCCATCACATCCCGGCTGTAGCCAAGGCACATGGCGGAAGCATCCCTGGTCTGCACGGCGTGCTCCATATCCAACATTTCATAATACAGGGCATCCGCCGTGCTGCCTGCGGCAACTTCGGTGCGGGCACCGGTCTCAGCATCCACAATCACGGCCTTATCGGCACGGGGGTACTCCATGATTTCAATATAGCCTTTTTCACAGCTGATCATTGCGCGTTTGGGCTGCTTGGAGTGCATCGAAAGCGCTACTGTGGCCATCTGGCCCAGACTGTTTTGCAGCAAAACGGTTGCCTGTTCATCGGACCCGGTGGGGGAGGGCTTCCACTGGCTGAGGATGTTGGTGGGCGTTTCCTCCATAAAGCTGCGCACGATGGAAAGCGCATACACGCCAATATCCAGCATGGCACCGCCCGCCAGGTTCATATTGAAAAAGCGGTTCTGCATGTTGTATTCTTTGTAGCTGCCAAAGTTCAGCGTCATGATCTGCACTTTGCCCAGTGCGCCGCTCTGCACGATCTCCCACAGCTTTTTGTAAAGCGGCATGTGCCAGATGGTCATGGCTTCCGCCATAATCAGGTGGTTGGCATCGGCCAGAGCGGCCATGCGTTCCAGCTCAGTGCTGTTTAGCGTGATGGATTTTTCCACCAGGATATGCTTGCCGTGGGTCAGAGCCTTTTCCATAAACTGGAAGTGGGTGTTGTGTGGGCTGGTAATGTAGATGATGTCCACATTTTCATCCAGGAACATATCATCAATGCAGTCGTACACCATTTCGATACTGTACTTTTCCGCGAAGACAACAGCTTTGGCGTGGGTGCGGTTGCCGACGGCATACAGCTTTTTGCCCATCTTCTGCAAAGTCTGTGCCATCTCGTTGGCAATCACACCGGTGCCAAGCACAGCCCAGTTCAAGTTATCTTTCATGGTGGAACCAACCCTCCTATGGCGTTTCTCCAACTGCCGGGCAGTCCGGCGGTTATTTATCTGGCCCCATTATACCGTGCAGGGGGGGGTGCTTTGCAATGGGGCGGCGAAGCGCAGCAGATACAAAAAATCCCTGCCGTAGCAAACAGCAGGGAAGAGAAGTATAAAATGTTAAGGCAATACCGCATAATTCTAAGTGCCGATACGGCGAGCGAGGTGCGGCAGATGCAAAGCCAAAAGCGCAGATAATACTGGATGCTGCAAAGGTGAGCGCCGCCAGTGGCGGAAACAGCGAACCGAAGCAGGGGCAGCGGTCGCGGAGTGCGAGG
>QWCE01001659.1_pt1 | contig 32125 bp, 18 predicted proteins | sample 1972531 | NCBI WGS metagenome assembly QWCE01 (sample SAMN09866716, study PRJNA288562) | Human gut metagenome isolate term4_stool, whole genome shotgun sequencing... | reverse complement strand
CCGCGTCCCATTTCGGCTGTCTGTGCGCTCCTCCGTCCGCTCGTAGGGTTCTGCTCGCAGCTGCTCCGCTGATTCTGCCTTTAATACTCCGTTAAGGCTCTCTTGAAGTAAATTCTTGAACGCATCCGGACGAGAATCTTGTAAAAGTTCTAGAATCTCTTCTTGATTCAGAGTAATATTGAGTTGAGCCATGTCTTTCTTCCTCGTTTCTTTTTTCTCAATTACAAATTATACGCAGGTGATTGACCTCTGGCTCTTTCTGCTTTTACACCATTTTATGGACGTGACCCAGGTCACCCAGCACAAAAAGGAAAACCACCCATTAGTGGCTAAGTTGCATGAAAAAAGAGTGGCCACCCTATAGGGGACAGGTTGCACGAAATCCGAGATTCCAGCATGCGACTCTGCTCAGCTTTCGGCACTGCCGGTCAATAAGGCACAGAGCATGTTGGCGAGAAGGCGCGAGCGCAGCTCGTCGCGCTGTTCGCCGGAAAGCGGAGCGAGGCTGCGGTTGGAGAGGGCTGCTGTCATCAGCGAGAGGTTCAGGCTGTCAATAACCCCCGCATCCGCAAGATTGTTTAAGAGCACCCGGGCCTGCGCCTGACTCAGACAGGCTGGCAGACTGTTCACCGTGTGCATAATGAACTGGCTCGGCTCTTCCCAGTTAATGCGGTGCACGACAATAGAGCCACCGCCGCCGCGATGGCTTTCAATGAGATAGCCCTGACTGTTGGTGAAGCGCGTTGATAGCACATAGGTGATCTGGGATGGCACACAGTTCATGAGCAGGGCGAGTTCATTGCGGGTAAACTCAAAGCTCCCGTTTTCTTCATCGAGACGGGCTTTGAGCCAGTCTTCTATGCGGTCACTGATAGCCGACATGACGGTCTCTCCTTGATAAAACAGCCCGGCGAGCGGCCGGGCTGTTCACTTTTTCTGAACTACAGGCTTTTAAGATCGATCTCCCAGCGGGTTCAGTCAGGCTCCTGATAGCCGACGTGTCTTTGCTCGGGCACCAAGCTCAGGCACCAAGCTCGGGTTTGCGTTCGAATTCGTCGATCAGGGCCTTGTTCTCCGGGATATTCGGCGCGGCGGTGATTTCGCGGTAGGGCTTGAGGCCGGTGCCGGCGGGGATGAGTTTACCGATGATGACGTTTTCTTTCAGGCCGTTCAGCTTGTCCATCTTTCCCTTGACGGCTGCGTCGGTGAGCACTTTTGTCTGCTCCTGGAAGGAGGCCGCGGAGAGGAAGGATTCGGTCGCGAGGGCAGCTTTGGTAATACCGAGGAGAATGCGTTTGCCTTCTGCCGGGGTCTTGCCTTCTGCCTCTAAGCTGGCATTCTGGCCATCGAAGTCAAAACGGTCGACAGTGCTGCCGGTGAGGAAGTCCGCGTCGCCTGCATCTTCGACTTTAACTTTGCGCAGCATCTGGCGAACGATAATCTCGACGTGCTTGTCGTTGATGTCGACGCCGTTGTTTTTATAAACTTTGAGCACTTCCGTGATGATGTAGTTGGCGACGCCTTCCGGTCCGACGAGACGCATGATGTCATGTGGGTTGACGGAGCCGTCGGTGATGCGGTCGCCCGCCTCCACGGTGTCACCGCTCTGGACGAGCAGCGTGGTGCTCAGCGGAATGCTGAATTTGGCGACTTCGCCATCGGCCGAGGTGATCGTCACCTCATGGCGACGATTGTCGTTTTCTTCGACATTGACGACCCCGGCAATCTCGGTGATCGTGGCCTGTCCTTTCGGCTTTCTGGCCTCAAAGAGTTCTTCGACACGGGGCAAACCCTGTGTAATATCGTCAGAGGAGGCGATACCGCCGGCATGGAAGGTGCGCAGGGTCAGCTGCGTGCCCGGTTCGCCGATACTCTGGGCGGCCATGATGCCGACGGCCTCACCAACCACCGTGTGCCCGCTGGTCGCCAGGTTTTTGCCATAGCAGTGCGCGCAGACTCCGGTGGAGCAGCCACAGGTCAGCGTGGAGCGGATCTTCACTTTTTCGATCCCGCAGTCTTCAATGCGCTTTGCCTGATCGGACGTGATCATGGTGTTTTCGGGCACGATCACTTCACCATTTGCGGGGTCAAGAATGTCGCGGGCAGCATAGCGGCCCACCACACGGTCGGAGAGTTTTTCCAGAACTTTTTTGTTGGCGCGGCTGCCGACGTAAACGGGGCCGACCTCCATATACTCATGGGTGCCGCAGTCTTCCTCGCGCACGATGACGTCCTGTGCGATATCGACGAGACGGCGGGTCAGATAGCCGGAGTCGGCCGTCTTAAGCGCGGTGTCGGAAAGGGCTTTGCGGGCGCCGTGCGAGGAGATAAAGAATTCCAGCACGTTCATGCCTTCACGCAGATTTGATTTTACCGGGATTTCCAGCGTGCGGCCGGTGGTATCCACCATGTTGCCGCGCATACCGGCCAGCTGTTTGATCTGGTTGATATTTCCGCGCGCGCCGGAGTTGGACATCATGTAAACCGGGTTGTATTTGCCGAGTGAAGCTTTGAGTTCTTCGGTAATGTCGTCGGTGGTTTTGCGCCAGATTTCGACCACGGTGCGATAGCGGCCATAGTCGTTGAGAATGCCTTTTCTGTAGCGTTCGTTGATGTAGTCGACCTTTTTCTCGGCCTCGTGAATCAGCTTTTCCTTGATATCCGGGATGACCATGTCAAAGAGGCCGATGGAGATGCCGGAGAGCGTACTGTAGTGGTAGCCCATGGCTTTGATGTGGTCAAGCATATTGGCGCTGGCCGTAAGACCGTGACGGTTGACGCAACGGTCGATGATCTGGCCGAGCTGTTTTTTGCCGACGAGGAAGTCGCATTCGAGTTTGCAACGATTTTCCGGCAGACTGCGGTCGACATAACCGAGATCCTGCGGGATCACACTGTTAAAGATGAAGCGGCCAAGCGTGCTTTCGACAAGCTGATGCTTTTTGACGCCGTCTTCTTCGTACTCGACCCTGACCTTGATGCGGGCGTGCAGATCAAGCTCATGCTGGTTGTAGGCCATGATCGCTTCATCGACATCCATAAAGCAGCGGCCATCGCCCTTTTTGTCTTCCATGTCGATGGTGAGGAAGTAGCAGCCGAGAACCATATCCTGGGTCGGCACGGTGACCGGTTTTCCGTCCTGTGGTTTCAAGAGGTTGTTGGCGGCAAGCATGAGAAAGCGGGCTTCGGCCTGGGCTTCCACAGAAAGGGGAACGTGCACGGCCATCTGGTCACCGTCAAAGTCGGCGTTAAAGGGCGTGCAGGCCAGGGGGTGAAGCTTGATGGCGCGGCCTTCGACGAGCACCGGCTCAAAGGCCTGAATGCCCAGGCGGTGCAGAGTTGGGGCGCGGTTCAGGAGCACCGGGTGATCTTTGATGACCTCTTCGAGAATATCCCAGACCACGTCGGAGGCTTTTTCCACCATACGCTTGGCGCTCTTCATATTGTGAGCGAAGCCGCGCTTTTCGATCTCGCGCATGACGAAGGGCTTAAAGAGTTCCAGAGCCATCTCTTTGGGGAGACCGCACTGGTGCATTTTCAGTTCAGGGCCGACAACGATGACCGAACGGCCGGAATAGTCAACGCGCTTGCCCAGGAGGTTCTGGCGGAAGCGTCCCTGTTTGCCTTTGAGCAGATCCGAGAGGGATTTCAGGGCACGGTTGCCAGCGCCGGTCACGGCGCGGCCACGGCGGCCATTATCAATGAGGGCGTCCACCGCTTCCTGCAGCATGCGCTTTTCGTTGCGCACAATGATGTTCGGCGCACCCAGCGTCATGAGCTTCTGCAGACGGTTGTTGCGGTTAATCACACGGCGATAGAGATCGTTCAGGTCGGAGGTGGCAAAACGGCCGCCATCCAGCTGCACCATAGGACGCAGTTCCGGGGGCAGCACGGGCAGGACGGTGAGAATCATCCACTCAGGCTGATTGCCGGACTGCTTGAAGGCCTCGACGACCTCCAGGCGTTTGATCAGGCGAACCTTTTTCTGGCCGCGGGAAGCGCGCAGCTCCTCATGCAGCTCAGTGGTGAGGACATCGAGGTCGATCGCTTTGAGCAGTTCGAGAATGGCCTCCGCGCCCATACGGGCATCAAAGGATTTACGGCCGTACTTGGCCATGGCTTCGCGGTACTGCGTCTCCGAGATGAGTTCTTTGCAGGCAAAGTCCGTCTCCTTCGGATCGAGCACCACGTAGGCGGCAAAATACAGCACCTTCTCGATATCGCGGGGTTTCATGTCGAGCATGAGGCCCATGCGGGAAGGCGTGCCCCGGAAATACCAGATGTGGGAGCAGGGGGCGGCCAGTTTAATGTGCCCCATGCGCTCACGGCGCACCTTGGCGCGGGTCACTTCGACGCCGCAGCGGTCGCAGACGATGCCGCGATAACGAATTTTCTTATATTTGCCGCAGTGACATTCCCAGTCCTTGGTCGGCCCGAAGATGCGTTCGCAGAAGAGGCCGTCGCGCTCCGGTTTCAACGTGCGGTAGTTGATGGTTTCCGGCTTTTTAACTTCGCCGTGCGACCATTCCAGAATTTTCTCAGGAGAGGCCAGACCAATTCCAATACTCTCAAAATTGCTGATATCCGACATTGTCAACCTCACTTATTCTTCGTCTGCATCGGCGTCTTCGTCAGCGCCCATGTCATCCGCAGCATCGCTGTAATCATCTTCGTCCACGCCGCCTTCCTCGTTGAGGCTTCCCGTTGAGAAACCCGAGCCGCCGAAGTCCGCATGGCCGGACATTTCAAAGAAGTCGCTCAGATTCGGCCGCTCGCGGCAGACAAATTCTTCGTCTTCCTCGGAGGAATCCTTGATTTCGAGTTTCTGATCGCCGGAATAAATGTTGACATCCAGCGCCAGACTCTGCATTTCCTTGACGAGAACCTTAAAGGCTTCGGGGACACCCGGTTCAGGGATGTTCTCCCCTTTAACAATGGCCTCATAGGTCTTGGTACGGCCGACGATATCGTCGGATTTCACCGTGAGGATTTCCTGCAGGGTGTGGGCCGCGCCATAGGCTTCGAGCGCCCAGACTTCCATTTCGCCGAAGCGCTGACCGCCGAACTGGGCTTTGCCGCCCAGAGGCTGTTGCGTGACGAGGGAGTAGGGGCCGATGGAGCGGGCGTGAATCTTATCGTCGACCAGATGGTTGAGTTTCAGATAGTACATGACTCCGACGGTGATGCGGTTTTCGAAGGCTTCACCGGTGCGGCCGTCATAGAGAACGGTCTTGCCGTCCGGATCGATGCCCGCTTTGGCAAAAGCCTCGCTGACGTCTTTTTCGCTGGCTCCGTCAAACACCGGGGTGGCAAATTTGACACCGAGCAGGCGGCCCGCCAGGCCCAGATGGACCTCCAGCAGCTGGCCGATGTTCATGCGCGAGGGCACGCCCAGGGGGTTCAGCACGATGTCGAGCGGCGTGCCGTCCGGCATAAAGGGCATATCTTCTACCGGCAGAATGCGTGAAACGACACCTTTGTTGCCGTGGCGGCCGGCCATCTTATCGCCGACCGAGATTTTGCGCTTCTGCGCGACATAGACCCGCACCATTTTGGTGACGCCGTGTTTCAGGTCGTCGCCGTTTTCGCGGGTGAAGGTGCGCACATCCACGACGATGCCGGATTCGCCGTGCGGAACTTTGGTCGAGGTATCGCGGACTTCGCGGATCTTCTCGCCAAAGATGGCGCGGTAGAGGCGTTCTTCTGGCGTCAGCTCGGTTTCGCCCTTGGGCGAGATTTTGCCGACCAGGATATCACCTGCATTGACTTCTGCGCCGACGCGAACAATGCCGGATTCATCCAGATTCTGCAGGGTATCATCCCCCACGTTGGGAATTTCGCGCGTGATCTCTTCCGGCCCCAGCTTGGTGTCGCGGGCTTCGCATTCGTACTCGCTGATATGGATGGAGGTGTAGCGGTCTTCCTGAACCAGACGTTCAGAGATAAGAACGGCGTCCTCGTAGTTGTAACCTTCCCAGGTCATAAAGCCGATGAGGGCATTGCGTCCGAGAGCCAGCTCACCATGATCGGTGGACGGGCCATCGGCAATGATATCGCCCGCCTTGATTTGCTCGCCGCCGCGGACCAGCGGGCGCTGATTCTGGCAGGTGCCCTGGTTGGAGCGCTGATACTTCTGCAGCTCATAGATATCGCGCTCTTTGTCGTTGCGCAGCACCGTGATGGTGTCGGCGGAGACGTGCTCCACAAGACCGTCGTGTTTGGCGACGATGCAGACGCCGGAGTCTTTGGCGGCGCGGTATTCCATACCTGTTCCAACAATCGGAGCTTCCGTCTTAATCAGCGGCACAGCCTGGCGCTGCATGTTCGAACCCATGAGGGCGCGGTTGGCGTCGTCGTTGCCGAGGAAGGGAATGAGCGAGGTCGCGACCGAAACAAGCTGCTTCGGTGAAACGTCCATGAGGTCGACCTTCTCCGGAGGCAGCTCGAGGAACTGGTCGAGCCAGCGGCAGACGACCCGCTTGTTGAGAAAATGCCCGGCCTCATCGAGAGGCTCGTTCGCCTGGGCGATGTTGAAGTAATCTTCCTCATCGGCCGTCATATAGCGAATTTCGTGGGTCACGATGCCTTTCTTCTTATCGTAAATCCGATAAGGCGTTTCGATAAAGCCGTATTTATTGATGCGCGCATAGCAGGCCAGACTGTTGATCAGACCAATGTTCGGACCTTCTGGCGTTTCAATCGGGCACATGCGGCCATAATGGGAGGAGTGAACGTCACGCACTTCAAAGTTGGCGCGTTCGCGGGAAAGGCCGCCCGGACCGAGGGCCGAGAGACGTCTTTTGTGCGTGAGCTCCGCCAGCGGGTTGGGCTGGTCAAGAAACTGCGAGAGCTGTGAAGATCCGAAAAACTCCTTGATCGCTGCGCTTACCGGACGTGTGTTCACGATCTGCTGCGGCGTGGCGGCGTTGATGTCCTGCATGGACTGCATACGCTCGCGCACCACCCTCTCCATGCGGGAGAAACCGATGCGGATCTGATTCTGTAAAAGTTCACCCACCGAACGAATACGGCGGTTGCCCAGATGGTCAATATCGTCTTTATTGCCGACGCCATATTCCAGACCGATAAAGTAGGAGATGGAGGCAATGATGTCATCAATCGTCAGATGGAATGGCAGAAGCTCGAAACGCTTTTCATGCAGCCGTTCGGCCAGGCTCTTTTCACTTTTGCCCTCTTTGAACTCCGCAATAATCTGATCAAGTACCGGAGTGTAAACAAGCTCCTCGATATCCAGAGCCTCGGGATCGACATCCTTCAGCTCTTTTTCACTGAAAAAGCGCAGGAGATAAGCTCGCAGATCAACCCGGTTATTGCCCGTCACCTTGAGCATTTTGTCGGAAGTGGTCACCTGGTTGCCGATAGTCGTGACGGGGTAAATCCACACATCATTGATCCCGGCATTCTGGATGTTTTGCGCCATTTCGCGATCCAGCACCGTGCCCTCGGTGGCCAGGATTTCGCCTTCGGAATCCACCACGGTTTTGGCCAGGCAGTGCCCCGGCAGACGGCGGGTCAGGCCGAGCTTTTTGTTGACCTTATAGATGCCGACTCGGGCGAGGTCATAACGCTTCGGCTCAAAAAACATGTTTTCCAGATAGGAACGGGCACCTTCGGGAGTATAAACTTCACCCGGACGCAGTTTGCGGAACATCTCCTGCGAACCGTCTTCCTGGTTGTGGCAGCCGTCCTTTTCGACCGTGAGGCGCATGCTCTCTTCATTGCCGAAAAGTTCGTTGATCTCTTCATCGCTGCCAAAGCCCAGAGCACGCAGGAAAATACTCAGATAAAATTTACGCGTGCGATCCACACGAACCCAGAGAACGCCGTTGGCATCGGTTTCGTACTCCAGCCAGGCGCCGCGGTTCGGAATCAACTGAGAGGTATAAAGTTCAACATCATTTTTATCTTTGACGATGTCGTAGTAAGCGCCCGGCGAACGGACAATCTGGGAAATGACGACGCGCTCCGCCCCGTTGATGATAAAAGTACCGGTATCCGTCATGATCGGGAAATCACCGATAAAAATCATCTGCTCCTTGACAACGTCCGTCCTGCGGTTGTGAAGACGAACTTTGACGCGCAGCGGCGCAGCATAGTTCTCATCCCGCTCTTTGCACTTGGCGATACTGTCGTTTGGATGCTCTATGTCAAACTCTTTATCCAGAAAAGATAATTCAATATCTCCCGAGTAATCGCGAATCGGAGAAACTTCGTCCAGGACTTCCTTGAGTCCTTTATCGAGAAACCAGCGATAACTGTTTCTCTGGACTTCAATCAGATTTGGGATATCAATGATTTCATCGATTTTGGAATAGGACATCCGCGTGCTTTGCCCGTACTGAACGGCTTTTACCATCAATGATCACCTCGCGAGCTTGGAAACGCCGGATTGACGGCGCTTGAGAAAATGCTATAATGTGGCTGTGTGAAGAGCTTCCAGCTGGCCATGTGGTCAGCCAAAAGGGCAGCCTTTCACCTCTAGGGACACATTTTAAGAGTTTATCAAACGCCCGCAGCCCTGTCAAGCTGCAGGCGTTTTTCTCTTGGACAGATCTTCTTCGTTTTAGTGGCAAAGCGTTGTCGATTTGGCCGACAAATAATGGTCTTTTTTTGTTATCGGATCTTTTCTCTCCGGTTTTACTATCTTTTGTCATGCAAACTTCATGGCTGTGACATGAACTTGCGTTGACGAAGGTGCCCCCTCTTATTAAACTTAATTCAGCACGATCGCATTTTGTACATCTGACATGTCTGTACAAAAAATTCAGACTTTGTGCGGGTCCGGATCCATCTCCGCGCCCCGAACTGATTTTGAATGGCGATCATCTGAAAGGAGTTCTTTTACATGAAGAAACAACTTATGACCCTTGGCCTCATCCTGGCTCTTGTGCTTTCCTTGATGGTCCTGGGCGGCCAGAGCGTCAGCGCCTGTGATGGCGGCTGCAATGCTGCACCGAACTATGTCACTTGGCCGGTCGCGACCAATGTTCCCACTTACACTATGGTGACCGTGCCCCAGCCTGTGCAGGCTCCTGCGACACCGGTCAATGCGCCTCTGATGCCCAACGGCAAACCGGCTTATTCACAGATGACGGTGCCCGTTTATGTTTCACCGGCCTCGACCATGACGACGCCTGTTCTTGTCAGCCCGATGTCGATGCCCCGTCCGGTGGTTCAGCCGGCTCAGCCCAGATTGGTGAATCCTCTCTACGGCTATGACAACTACTGCAAACCCTGCGGCTACACTCCCAAACTGGTTCTGAACAGCTGCAGCTCGCCTTGCTTTAAGCCGTCCTGCGGTCTGCCCTGGTTTAAACCCTGTGGCAGCTGCATTAAACCCTGCAGCAGCCGTTACTATACGGTTGGCGATCAAGTCGTGAGCTACAGTGAAGTTCAGGACGCGCTGCTTCTGCGTGGTTATTATGGATATACTGGTATTATCATCAAATAAAAAAGCAGCCGCAATTTAAATGCGCTCATCGATAAAAAAGGGAGCTGTCTCATATGAGACAGCTCCCTTTTCTCTGGGGTCATTTGCATTTTTCAGGATCTAAGAGGACTGTCCCACCACACAATACTGTTGTGAGACAGTCCCCATTTATATAAGCTTACTTGCCGGATGTCGTTTCGCTGGAGCTTTCCTCGACGGAAGGTTCTTCGCCGGTCGTTTTTTCGTCGGAGCTTTCTTGGCTGGAATTCGCTTCACTGGGAGTTTCTTTGCCGGAATTCTCTTCGTCAGAAGGTTCTTTGCCGGAAGCTTCCTTATCGGATGTTTCTGCGCTGGAACTTGCTTCGTCTGAGTTCGTTTCAGCGGAGGTCGTTTCAGCAGAGCTTTCTTCGCTCTTCTTTTTAGCTTCTTCTATTTTTTTCAGGCTCTCAGCCATGGCAGCTTCGTCGTAGGGTAGAACGTAAGCGAGGCCTTCTGCTACGGTTTCGAAGCTCATTTTATCTTTGTTGTCTTTGATCCAGGCGTTGAACTTTTCGCTGGCAAGAGCCTGTTGCACGGCCGTTTTCCAGACGGGTCTGCCGATCTTCTTAAAATAGATGATGTGGAAGCCTTTATAGGCCTGGTTGTCGGTAAAGATGGTTTCGACATCGCCTTCTTTACGGGACGGGTCGAGGGACCAGGCTTCGTATTCGGGAATAAAGCTGCCGGGACGCACGTTCTCGTAAAGTCCGCCCTTATCCTTGCTGCCCGGATCTTCGCTGTATTTCGCGGCCAGCTCGGCAAAGGCGTCCTCGCTCTCCCCTTTTTCCTTATATTCTTTGAGGATCTCGCCGACTTTCTTCTGAGCCTCAGTTTTGGCTTCTTCAAGGTCTTTGCTCTGGTCGAGCATGAGCAGAATATGGCGGGTGGTAAAGTCCGGCTTTTCGGGACGCTCACGCTTGATAAAGTAAAGCAGCATGACCTGCTGATTGACGTCAACGACCTGAACATCGCCCTCTTTGCGGGAGGGGTCCAGCAGCCAGCTGCGGAGAGCGGAAGGCAGACCTTCGACAGAAACATTTTTAATCAGGCTTTGGTCGTGCTCTTCCAGGCTTTTCTTTTCTTTCTCATCGGCAAGTTTCAGAATTTCGCTCTTGAAGTCGTCTTCGCTTTTAATTCTGTCCTTCATTTCGTTCGCAGCTTTGAGCGAGGCTTCATGCCGTTCTTCGGCTTCTTTTGCGGCTTTTTCCACTGCCGCTTTCTTTTCTTCTTCACTCAGGGTTGTGGTGGCGTCGCTGGAGCTGCTGTCCGCTTCAGCGCTTTCACTTTGACTGAGTTCTTCGCTCTTTTCAGGAGCATTGGCCTCGGACGAAGCAACAGCCTCAGATGTGGCTGCGTCCTGCCGCTCTTCTGTCTTGTCCTGGTCACTGCTGGCTTCGCCTGGCTTGACTTCACTGCTGGAGGCGCTGCTTTCTTTTTCGGCTTTGTCCGCCTGGGGGTCAACGTTGACCGTATAAGCACGAAGGGTAAAGAGGTCAAGCTGCTCTTTCAGTTTTTCATAGCCTTTCTCATAATCTTCGTCCGAAAATTCATAGGCGTCGCGCGTGTCCTCCTGAAATTTTACCGCAAGATAAGTGTCTGTAAAGACGGAGCGAAGCTGCTCTTCCGTGATACCCGGGCCGAAGAGGCTGGCGATGTATTCATTAAAGTCGGCCTTCTGCGCTTCCGCATCTTTTCTGAGCGAGCTGAAAAAGTCCTCGATGGACTTCTTCATCTCATCACTGAGTTCCGTGCCCTTTTCTTTAGCCTGATCGACAAGAAAACGCATCTGTGGAGCCTGCTCAGCAAAGCTCTGAATTACAGCGTCCCGCAGAGGCAGCATGCTGCCATCTTTCTGGGGCATAGCGGTGGCCAGAAGTTTGCGCCCCTGAGCATCGAAAGGGGACATTTGCAAGTTGTTGCGGAACGAAGCCGCCAGATAGAAGTTCATTTCGGCGGCGCTCATCTCTTTGCCGTTGACCTTGGCTGCCGTAAAAGCCGCGTGTTTCTGAGCTTCTTCTGGTGTCTCTGTGAGCACAGAAACGAAGCCCGCTTCGGACGTACCTGTGGCGGTCTGGCCATCATCCACGCCCTCTTGGCCTGCTTCGGCGGGCGTTTCACCGGATTCATCCACTTTGGAGGAACTTTCCCCGGAGTTTTCTTCTCCGGCTGCAACAGCGCTGCCTGCTTCCTTTGGCGCAGTTTTTTCTTCGTCGCCGGAAGCGGACTTGTCGGTCTTTGTCTCAGCAGCCTCTGCTGTGGTTGATGCTGTTTTAGAAGAGCTTTGCCCGGAGTCAGCAGGGCTGCAGGCCGTCAGCGGCAGAGCGAGGCCAATCAGCAGAGCAAAGGCAAGCGTAAAGGATAAAAGTGTTTTTGATTTTTTCATGAATATTCCTGTGTTTTCTATGATTTGACTTCGACGGCTGCAAGGCCTTTGGCAGAAGCCTTATCTATTGTAAAACTGAACTGTGGCAGAAGTGCGAACATTTTGTTTGCGAGATGCAGCCGCAAGTTTTGAGCGGTTTCCTGCGCTTTATATTTGGTTTTCCCCGCGGTTTAGACAAAAAGATGCCCATTAAGGGAAAACCCCGGGAGATCTTTGTTTCAAGAATCTTCCCGGGGATACAGCGCAGATGAAGAAATCTTTCTCTGCGCTTGTGTTGGCTTTCCTGCGCTGAGACATCCGCCAGCTGTTCAGAAGAATGCTCCAGCTTCGTTACGGTGTTGACTGCAGCTTCAGAAGAACGCAGCTGTGAGCCGTCAGCTACTTGCCTGCAGTCGTCTCTTCACTTGTTTTATCGGCTTTGCTTTCATCCGCTGCGGTGGTTTCCGCGCTGCTCTCTTTAGCCGCTGCAAGCGATTCTTCGGCTTCTTTGGCCGCAGCTTTGTCAAAGGGCAGGACATACCGCATGCCGTCTTCCACGGCTTCATAGCTCAGCTTATCCGCCTGGCTGTCCAGCCATTTCGTAAATTGATCCTGGCCGACTTTGAGCTTGGCCGCCTGCTTCCAGATGGGATCGCCCAGAGACTTGAAGTAGATGATATGGTAGCCGCTGTAGCTGGCATTTTCTTCGTAGACCAGGTCGACATCACCGGCTTTTCTGGCCGGATCAAGCGCCCACTCTTCATAGCTCTTCACGAACCGCCCGCGGGGAGTGTTTTCGTAGAGACCGCCATTCAGTTTGCTGCCGCCATCATCGGAGTACTTCTCAGCCAGAGCGGCAAAGGCTTCTTCCGTTTGCTCGCCATCCCGATATTCTTTAAGAATATTCTCCGCTTTCGCTTTTGCCGCCTCACGGTCGGAGTCCTGAATGCTCTTGCCGTCTTCCATGCCCACACGAATCAGAATATGACGGGTGGTATAAGTGGGCGTTTCATCTAATTGCCGGTTGATAAAATAGAGGATAGTGGCTTTGCCGGAGCTGGTAATAGCCGTTTTGTCGCCCTCTTTGCGGGCCGGGTCAAAGAGCCATTGGGCCAGTTCAGGCTGCAGAGACGACTTGTAGGCACTGGAAACGAGGGTGGCTTTCTCGTCCTTATACACCTCTTTTTCGGCGTCACTGAGGTAATCCCTGATCGCTTCATTAAAGGAGGCTTCGTCTGTAATCTTCTCGAGGATGTCGCTGGTCTTTTTATCCAGATTTTCGCGATCTTTGATCTCTTTGGCCTTGGCTTCCGGATCGTAAGCTTTTTCGATCGTGATCGAACGGTTTTCCTCGTCGATTTCAACTTTATCCGTAGGCTTTGTGCTGTTTTCACTGCTCCCTGCACTCTCATCGGCCTTCTGCTTTTCCGCTTCCGGGGTGCTTTCAGCAGCTGTATTATCTGTCCCGGCTGTGCTTCTGCCCTCCGCCGTGCTTTCTGCGTCAGCCGTTTCGGTCGTCTCTTCCGGCTCTTCTTCCGGTTCAGCACTGGCCTGATTCAGCACAAACATACGGTAGCTGACGCTTTCAAACTCATCTTTATTTTCTTCGTAAGCTGCTTTGAGATCTTCCTCGGAAACCTCGCTGTCTTTCACTTTAGTCTGCTCATAGAGCTGAGAGAGGAAGAGGTCGCCGATGTAGCGGCGCACCTGGGCTTCGTCGGAGCCTTTACCGAAAATTGCCGCAAGAAGCTCGTTCGGCGTCATCTGGTACTGAGCCGCGGAGGCCTTGATCTGAGCAATGTAGTTGTCGAGGCCCTGCTTCTGCTGCTCGTTCAACTCCAGACCGTCAGCCTTGGCCTGAGCCTGCATGAACTTGAGTTTGGGCAGATCTTCTTTGAGCTGATCGAGAATAATGTTGCGCACGCTCTTATCGTTGTATTCGCCATTGATTTGCTGGTTAAAAGCGGGCATGGGACGTGCCAGAATACGCTGGCCTGAGGGCGTAAACGCCTGCATCCGCATCATGGAGAAAAGCTGCGTGCCGGCGTAGAAGTTGAGCTCGGCTGCGGTGATATCTTCGCCATTCACTTTTGCCGCCACTTTGGTCTTTTCAAAATAGCCGTTATTGATTCTAAAAAGGAAGAACAGCCCACAAAGCACAGCGATCACCACAAGAACAGCGACGATGGCCAGCAGATTGGTCTTCTTGCGGATGGCTTTTTTCTGGCCATCTTTTGTGGTCATTCGCGCTTTGCGCTCTTTGCGTTGTTCACGCAGTTCTTCTGATTTCCACTTTTCCTGCTCGTTTTTGTTTTTCATTTTTCACCTGACCTGTCACACGCGCGAAGCGTGAAAACTAACGTATGATTGAGTATGAACGCCCACGCACCGGGAAGACCTGTCCCAAACCCACGCACCGGGCGTGAAAAGGACCTCGATCTGACCGGAAGAGCTTAGCTTGCAGCGAACTGCAGCTCATTTGCCAGAGCGTACTTGATTATTATATCAGATCACCGGGGACTTCGACCGCTTCAGCTTCTTCTATTTTCCTGAGTTCCTCTTCGCTTAAGAGGCAAAGTTTGACCTTTTCGATGCGCCGGTCATCCATCGCTTCCACAGTAAAGAGGGCATTATGGTAGCGGACCTGAGCGGCTTCTTCGGGATCTGGGATGCGGTCGAGGCGGTCGAGAATAAAGCCGGCAATGGTGTCATATTCCTCCGCAGGAAGTTCAACACCGGTCGCTTCCGCCAGTTCCTCCGGGGAGGTATCCCCTTCGAGAAGCCAGCAGTTGGGACTTATTTTCTGCACATCCGGCTCTTCTTCGTCATATTCATCCTGAATCTGTCCAACCAGCTCTTCGAGCAAATCTTCCATCGTCACAATGCCGGCCGTACCGCCATATTCGTCGATGACGACGACCATATGACTGTGCGTGGTCTGCATATGACGGAAAACAGCGGAGATTTTGGCCGTTTCCGGTGTGATCTGGATGGTGCGCAGAATGTCTTCGAGTTTGAAATCGTCGCCCGTGCGGCCGCTGGCCACACTCAGGAGCAGATCGCGGCTGTGGAAGTGACCGATGATGTGATCGATATCCTCTTCATAAACTGGGATTCGCGAAAATTTTTCCTCTTCAAGTAGCTTAAGCAGCTCGGGCAGACTGGTGTTTTTTTCAACCGCGACCAGATCAACACGATGCGTCATGCAGTCTCCGGCAGATTTATCGCCAAAGGAGAAGACATTCTCCAGCAGGGAATGTTCCTCCTCATGCAGGCCGCATTTTTCGGTCCGTTCGATCAGTTCACGCAGCTCTTCCTCGGAAATCAGGACATCCTCTTCACCGGGATCAAAGCCTTTTCTACGCAGAATGGCATCGCTCACAGCCATTGCGGCCCGGGTGAGCGGCTCAAAGAAAAAGAAAATCAGGCGCAGAGGCCAGACGGAGGCCTGGAGAAATAACAGTCCTCTTTTCCGCGCCAGATGTGCAGGAATGATTGCACAGAAGATGAGCAGCAGAAAAGTGATGAAGAGGAGCAAAAGGAGAAGCAGCAGGTTCAGGAGGGGAAACGTTTCGCCCTGGAGCCTTAGTGAGCCGCTGTTCAGTCCCATGACAATCACGCAGGTAGAAAACAGCAGCAGGGAAAAAAGCTTGAACGAGCGTATGACCAGAAGAAAACGGCGTGGGTCTTTGGCCCACTGGCGCAGCTGCGCCGAATGCCCCTCTCCTTCTTCACTATTTGCGCTGAGAACATCGCCCCTCAGTTTCGGAGCAGCAGCCTCGAGAGCCGAGGCAAAGGCATAAAAAAGAGCAAAGACCAGGCTGAGCAAAAGGCCCAAAGTCAGTTGAGGAACAGTCATGAGGAGGAATCGTATAAGAGGACCCCCAGGATCGGTTTCTGTCATGGAATTGTACTTATTTCCTTTCTGATCTCAAGTCATTCCTGCACCGCTCTGAATGCAAGTTTTCTGCATCACTCGGGATGCAAATTTTCCTGCACCGCACTGAATGCATGTCAACCTGCACCAGATTGTGTGCCATTCCTGCACCACGTCTGCGCTGCTGATGGCTAATGATTGGCTTTATTATAGTCAGCTCTGGTCTGACCCGCAAATGGGGAGGAAAAATTGACGATGAAGACTGTTTTTAGAGTCCATATATTTGAAGATCGTGTATTTGAAAACCGCGTGTTTGACGATCGTTTTTCGAAGACCGTTTTCTTGATGAATAAAATAAATCCGAACCCATGACCGATTGGCCAAAGGTTCGGATGATATGGTTCGGCTAATAAGCTTGGATTAAGGCTTATGAGGCTGGATTAGAAGGTACGGATAATATGATGGAGGAGAAAACATTTTTCCTGAAAGTTATTCTTCCCGAAACTTATTCTTCCTCTTTGTCGCGCTTGGCAGCGGCAATCACTTTTTCGGCTACCTCCGAAGGAGCCTGTTCGTAACGGGCAAAGTCGATGGTATACCAGCCGCGGCCCTGGGTCATGGACTTCAGGTCTGTGGCGTATTTGCTCATTTCGGCTGTGGGACATTCGGCTTCAACTACCTGGAAGCCTTTGTCGCTGTCAGCGCCCATACCGAGGATACGGCCGCGGCGCTTGCTCATGTCACCCATAATATCGCCGAGATAATCGTCGGGGATGTGAACTTTTACCGTTGAGATCGGCTCAAGGAGCACGGGATCCGCTTTAGGCAGACCATCACGGTAGGCCAGGCGTGCCGCCAGTTTGAAGGACATTTCGTTGGAGTCGACTTCGTGATAGGAGCCATCCACCAGAGTGGCGCGCAGGTTCACAACGGGATAACCCGCGAGAACGCCTTCGCTGACGGCTTCCTGCAGACCCTTTTCGACGGCGGGGAAGTAGTTCTTCGGCACAGCGCCGCCCACCACTTCTTCGCGGAACTCAAGTTCTTCCTGATCACCGGGTTCAAAGACTACCCACACATCACCGTACTGGCCGTGGCCGCCGGACTGCTTTTTATGTTTGCCCTGAACCTTCACTTTTTTGCGGATCGTTTCGCGATAAGGCACACGGGGATCTTCGAGCAGAGCCTGCGTCCCGAATTTCGCTTTGAGTTTCTGCACGAGGACGTCGAGCTGGACTTCACCCTGACCGCAGAGCAGCAGCTGATGAGTTTCTTTGTCGTTGCGCACGGCGAAAGACTTATCTTCGTCTGCGAGCTTGTTGAGACCCTGCATGATCTTGTCCTCTTCACCGCGGTTGACGGGGACGATGCTGCGGGTCAGAACCGGCACCGGCATGGAGACCTCTTTCAGGCGAATGGGCTGTTCCTTGAGGCTCAGCGTTTCGTTGGTCTGGGTCGTCACGAGCTTCGTCACCGCTCCAATATCGCCGGTGATGAGCTCATCGACAGGAATCTGTTTTTTGCCGCGGAGAGCAAAGAGGCCATTCATGCGCTCTTCTTTATCTTCGTTGGCATTATAAGTCGGTTCATCGCCTTTCAGCACACCGGAATAGATGCGCAGAAGCGAAATACGGCCGACAAAGGGGTCGACAATGGTTTTGAAAATAAAGGCTGCGAGCGGGCCGTCCGCCTTGCATTCGAGTTCGTATTCAGAGCCATCCGCCTTAAGGGCTGTCACACTCTTCTGAGATTCGGCCGTCGGGAAATAGGCCACGATGCCATTCATGAGGAAAGAAATTCCCCAGTCCTGCGTCGCCGATGCGGGATAGACAGGGAAGAGGTCGCGCTCCTGAATCGCTGTCATCAGGCCGTTTTCGATTTCATCTTTGGTGAATTCTTCACCTTCGAAGTATTTGTTCATCAGTTCTTCGGAGGTCTCTGCAATCTGCTCCATGAGCCCTTCACGGTAATGTTCGACGAGCTCGCTGAGATCGGCCGGAACCTCCATAGCGGTCATAGCGCCGCGCTGTCCCAGCTTAAAGGCCTGATTTTTGACAACATCGACAATGCCCGTCATTTTCTCGCCTTCCATCACAGGAATGGCGAGAGGAACGACATTTTTACCATATTGTTCCTGGAAGGCGTCGACGGTCTTCTCAAAGCTCGAATAAGGCTCATCCAGACGATTGACCAGGAAGGCCACCGGCTCTTGCTTTTTCTCAAGAAAGCGCATCGCTTTCTCCGCGCCCACGGAGACCCCATCTTTTGCGGAGAGCACGATGAGGGCGATATCTCCCGCTTTTATGGCAAGCTGCTGATCGCCCAGGAAGTCAAAGTCACCCGGAGCATCGATAACGTTAATTTTACGTCCATCCCACTCGACAGCAGCGTAGGAAGTGTTGATGGAAATGCCGCGACGGCCTTCCTCTTCGTCAAAGTCGCTGACGGTATTGCCATCGCTGACTTTACCCATGCGGTCAATGGCTTTGCTGTCATAGAGCATGGCTTCCAGCACGCTTGTTTTTCCTGCTCCGCCGTGTCCAAGCAAAACGACGTTGCGGATTTTGTCTATGGGATAGGTTTTCATGATTTTTCCCCCTGAATAAAATTATGCCATCTTCTCACGCGAGGCTAAGCGTACAGAGAACCAACCGCTTTTGCACAAGCAAACGGTGCAGCACGTGGAAAGTATTATACAATCTGACAGAACCTCTTACAAGTTATCTTCAAGATTTTTTAAGGAAGAACAGGCACATAGCAATCGTGAAAAAAGAAAGATACATACCGTCTGGCGCTAATAAGCAAAAACCTGGGAACGCCAGAATCATTTCTCCTAATTTCACTCCGAAATTAGAAGATTTCTTGTCTTCTTAGGAGAAAACCCTCGCATAAAAAGTGCTGCGGCCGGAGCCATGCTTCTCAACATATCCTTCATCCTGTAGTTTTTTAATAGCGAGCTCAACTGATTTCTCGCTTATGCTTGGACAGATATTTACAATCTCCCGCTTTGTGAATTTTCCAATCTTAGTATCTACTGCAGCTTTGACAATATCATATGCGCTGCTCTTAACAGTCACAGATCTGGCTTTTCCGCTCCTGGTAGTCGTAACCACCGTCGTCTCGCTGATAATATTGACTCTTTCTTCAAATTCTCTGTAACAGGCAAGAATGACTCCTAACATGTATTTTATAAAAGAAGTCGGGTCATCTTCAGCCTCGTGCCGATTCCGAGAGGCTTCTTCCAGCGCATCATAGTACACGTTTTTTGTCTTCTCGATATGCATCTCGATACTAATATATTTCCCAACCTCATAGCCACTGCGATAGAGCAGAAGCAATGTTAAAAGCCTGCTCATCCGTCCATTTCCATCATTAAAAGGATGGATGCACAAAAAATCATGGATAAACACAGGGATAATCAGCAGGGGGTCAACCGAACTGTCCTCGATAGACTTTCTATAGTTTTCGCAGATGGAATCAATACATGGGGCAGTTTCATACGGCTGAACAGGGGTGAATCGTATAAATTCAGTTCCATCCGCACGTGTTTCCTTCAAATAATTCTGGGTAACTTTATAGGTGCCTCCTAATGCAGAGTCCGAGTATTTCATCAAATCCCTATGCAGCTGCAGAATGATATTACCGCTCACAGGAATATAGTCATGACTCTCATGTACCGTATTCAAAACATCACGATATCCGGCGATCTCTTTTTCATCCCTGTTTCGAGGTGTAATTTTCTCATGAACGATCTGCCCAATGCGGGAACTTGTTGTAACAATCCCTTCAATCCTGTTTGAAGATTCGACTGACTGGACTTTAGCTACTTTAACAAGGCGTTTAAGTTCAACAGGTTTCTGTCTGGAGAACAACTCCTGTTTTCCTTTGTATTCATGAATCTGGGACAGATAATTCAGGATCTCATTGTCCCATCTGAAGTCTCTATATTTCGAGTAGTCAAATTCTCTCATGACGTTTTTCACCTAATCCCGGATAATTTCTCCTAAATATAGCTTTATTTTAGGAGTAAAGTCAAGACTTGGGTGAAAAACAGGGTGAAACCGAAAAAAGTTTGCAAACAATAAAAGAGCCCGCAGGATCACTGTTGTTCAGTAATCTCAGCGGGCTATTCTCTCTGCCATCAGCTTCAGGCCCAGCTCCCGGCACACTTTGACGAGCGTTTCCAGCTTTGGCGTCACAGCTTCGTATTCCTTAGGTTTCAAGTTTTAAGTTTTGACCGATGGCTGCAATCTCTAAGCTTTAAACTTAAGTCTTCTCCAATCTTTTCGGGTTCAATCCTGCTTCTCTGCTTCGATGCCGGCTTCCTGGGACTCGCTCTTCTCCGAGCCATCAGAGATGGCAATTCTGCGATTCTTTTTCTCGTCCACTTTTCTCGGCATGAGCACGGTCAGAACCCCATCCTTGAAGCTTCCACTGATCGCGTCGGCGTCAATACCGCTGATGTCAAAGCTTCTGCTGAAACTTCCACTTCTGCGCTCGCGGCAGATGTAGTTCTTTTCTCTGCTTTCTTTGCTTTCGCTTTTCTCAGCATGAATGGTCATGATCTTATCGTCGATGCTGATCTCAACATCTTCTTTGCTAAAACCTGGGAGATCGGCTGTCAACTCGTAGTGATCGCCTTTATCTTCCAGATCAACCCGCAGTTTCATGAGGCTGGGAGCCGGTTCATTCGTATTAAAGAAGCGATCAAATAAATCCAAATCACTGCGATCAAAGGGCATAAGTTCAAACATTTTAGTTACCTCCATGTTTTGTTCTTTTTATTGTTTTGTCGAGTCTTCATTGTTGTCGTTTTAACAACTTTGTCGTAAGGCTTCGACAACATTATCGTCTTTGTCTTTCGTTGACTTTATGATATAAGCCTGCTGTGTCAGAAAAAGAACAAAACTGTGAAGGAATTTTGAATTTTAGCACTCGATCTAATAGAGTGCTAAAAATGGCGTTTGCTGAAAAAATTTGTGCTAAGAAACTGGTGCGACCGGGTGCGAGAGGGTGCGAGAGCTCGACTCAAGACTGAATCCTGAGGAGCTTTTTCATGCAGTACTGCATCGATGGTCTGTTCAGCAGAGAAAGACCGGGGTGGTTCAGAACGGACCGATCAGCACAGATAAGACGGGGGTGCAGCTTCGATGACCTGTTCAGCAGAGAAAGACCGGGGTTGGCGCAGAGCAGAGATAGACCGAGGTGGTGCAGAACGGCCAGGTCAGCACTGATAAGATGGGCGGTACAGGCTTATGCGCCAAAAAACTCGCGCAGTCGAGCTTTAATTTCTTCTGGCTGCGTGAGTTCCATCATCTCACGCCGCAAGGACGCGGCGCCGGGTCTGCCTTTGAGGTAGGCCGCGAGCTGAGGGCGAAATTCACGGACGCCGGTCCACTCCCCTAAATCCTCAATCAGACCATCCAGGTGACGGCAGATGATGTCGGCTTTTTCCAGCTCTCCGGGAACGAGGCCGTTTTCGAGAATTTCCGCAAAGATCCAGGGACATCCAAGCGCGGCACGACCGATCATGAGTGCTTCTACGCCGGGTACTTTAAGCAACGTCTCAGCATCCTGGCGTGTACGGATATCTCCGTTGGCGATGAGGGGCACTGTGAGGACTTCAGCCGTGGGGGCAAAGTATTCCCACTGAGCCTGACCACTGTACAGGGCCTGCCGCGTGCGTGCGTGCAGACATAGCATGGCAGCACCGGCATCTTCCATGCGTCGTGCAAAGTCCACACAGTTGATATGTCCGTCGTCCCAGCCGAGGCGAAATTTTACGGTGATCGCCTTACCGTAGGGTGCGGCCGCTTTGACGGCTGCACGAACGAGTGCGGCGGCAAGCTCTGGAGTTTTCATCAGAGCGGAACCGGCTCCTGTCCGGGTCACCTTTTCGACCGGGCAGCCGCAATTCAGGTCGATATGGCTGCAATTCGAATAAACAGGATGTTCCAGAAGACGTGGTATGGCCACTTCCAGATCCTCAGCACTCGAAGCAAAAAGCTGTATGGCTGCAGGCAAAAGGGTGTCCTCAATATCCAGGTAGCGTTTGTTTCGCTTAAAATCAGCATCGTGGACAATGCCCCTGGCACTGCAAAGTTCGGTGACGGCCATGGCCGCTCCAAACTCAGCGCAAAGATTGCGGAAAACACGACCGGTGGCTCCGGCCATAGGCGCGAGAATAAGGCGGTTGGCCAGGATGTTTTGACCGACTTGAAATGGATCTTTAATGTTTTTCATCATATTCACCACATTATAAAACTTATCCTAAAGAAAAGTTTTTTCTTCATAATGAAGCCATTCTGATTTCCGAAATTTTTTCATGATTTGCAGATTTCCGCAGCAGCTTTATTTGTATTATAATGGGTCAAGTCCAAAATATCTGGTCACCTGCGTTTGACTGCTCTGCCCTGGCCGCTTATGCTGTGTCTGCTGCGTTGGCTGCACTGCGCAAGCTTCCTCTGTGAGTTGGTTTGCGCTTAAGTGTCAGCACCTGACCGTTCCTGCATCGTCCCGGAGCTTTTGCCCCGAACGATGAAAGCCGGGTTGCAGGTCATGACAAATGTGACATTTCGTGGAGGAAATTCAATGTCCAATAAGATCATCCGCCGGAGTCTACTGCTGACTCTCATTTTTTGTCTGTGCATCGGTCTTACGGCCTGCGACAAGCTGAATGGAGTCTTGGGTGGGAAAGCAGACGAGGGGGTTGCCCTCCCCTCCATGGAGCAGGAGCCTCAGGCAGAGGAATTGAGCAAGGATGCTCAGGGACTGACTGAGATCGACCATCAATACCTCGCATACGCCAAGGATAAGGCTGAACGCTTTAACACCGCTTTCAGCGAATTTGGCGCAAAGATGGACAGTTATGTCGATAAAATCTTTACCGCATCTCTGGTCATCAAGGATTCTAAAGAATATAACGAAACACGCGACGCTTTGTATAAGGCCTGTGCGCAGATTGAACGTGTTCGCCCCGACGCCTTGTCGGAGGAAATGAAAAATCTCTATGAACACCTTTATTACGTTGCAAACCAGGCTCGCGCCATGCTCACTCAGGTGTTTCAGAGAAACGGAACCAATCTGCCCCAGGCTTACGATGACTGCAAGGCTGTTATCGATCCTGAATTGAACAAAATCAACGCTTTTATTGCCGCTGCAGAGTCCACCGGGGTTGATGCGGCTCAGAGCGAGCTTGACGCTCTTGACTATGACGCCATCCTGGCTGCACATCCGGAAAACCGTAATACGGGCAACGTTTCCGATTACGGCATCAAATGGGGTGCGAGCCGCTTTGAGGTGATGGGAGTGGAAGGACTTCTCCCGGATGCCTACAGTAAAGAAGAACTCGGCTACGCCTGCGATCTCTACAATTACAAGGCAACCCGCTATTATCACTTTAACGAGTACGATCAGCTGGATTCTTATCGTTACGATGTCGACGGCTCGACCTTCGACTACACCCATACCTCTGAGGATCCCGTTTACAACGATGTTTATGACCTGGCTCCGCTGGTCATGTACTGGTTTGTTCTGGATACCCCGGCTTTGCCACAGACCCCGACGAGCGATGCCAATGGGGTCTACACCGTATCTTTCGATCTTGCTGCTGAATCCGTGTTGATTGCCGGTGACAGCACCGCTCCCAATGATCCTATTCGCATTACGGTGACGGCCAAGAGATTGGATGGCTAGTTTCCATATTCCTATCGCCGGCACTGCCGGCGATTTTTTTGCGCGACAATATAGGGTCGACAGCATATGCGGGTACCGTATATTTGGCAGCAATTTGACCGACAGTATTTGCGGACAGCGTAAATTAAGCAGCATTGCCCGGCAGCATTAGCAGAAGATCAATGATTCAATATGATCAACATGAGAGGAGAATTTCATGAAAAACCATCAAAAACTTGGCGAAGATGCCATTTATTCCATCTCGGAAATCAGTAAGGGCAAACGCCTCGTGCTTGGCTTACAGCACTGTTTCGCCATGTTCGGAGCCACCATTCTGGTCCCGCTGCTTACAGGCCTTGACGTTTCAACAACCCTCCTGATGGCCGGCCTCGGAACCCTGCTTTTTCATTTTATTTGCAAAGGTAAAGTTCCTGCTTTCCTGGGCTCATCCTTCGCCTTTATCGGTGGCTACGCGGCGGTTGCGCCGATGCTCCCGGGTAATAAGCCAAATCTGGAGATGCTTCCTTACGCGGGCGGCGGTATTATGGTCGCCGGCCTGCTCTATCTTATTTTGGCCGGCTTCATAAAACTTTATGGCGCCAATCGCGTCATGCGTTTCTTCCCGCCGGTGGTCACTGGTCCGATCATTATTTCCATTGGTCTGATTCTTTCCCCCACGGCCATTCAGAGCGCTTCGGCCGACTGGTTGCTGGCTCTCATTGCCCTGGGGCTGGTAATTATCTGCAATATCTGGGGCAAGGGCATGATCAAAATTATTCCGATCATCGTGGGTCTTTTTGGCTCTTATATCGTGGCCGTAGCTCTTCAGCGGGTCGACTTTACAGCCGTTCATGAAGCCGCAAAAATCGGCGCATTTGCGCTGCCTCTGCATCCTTCAGCCTTTGCAAAATTTGACCTTTCTGCAATCCTGACCATCGCCCCGATCGCTCTCGCCACAATGATGGAACACATCGGCGACATCTCAGCGATTTCGGCCACCACCGAGTGCAACTACATTAAAGATCCCGGCCTGCACCGCACCCTGGCCGGAGACGGTCTTGCTACGGTACTCGCAGCTTTCTTCGGCGGCCCCGCAAATACGACCTATGGTGAAAATACCGGTGTACTCGCGCTGACCCGGGTTTATGATCCGGCCGTGATGCGCATTGCAGCGGTGATCGCCATTGTTCTTTCCTTTATCCCCACGCTTTCTGCCCTGATCAGCACGATCCCCGGAGCCATCATCGGTGGTATTTCCATGATTCTCTACGGCATGATTTCGGCTATCGGCGTGCGCAATCTGGTGGAAAATCAGGTCGATTTCAGCCAGAGCCGCAACCTCATTGTCGCAGCCTCCATTCTCGTTTCAGCCATTGGCTTTACGCAGATCGGCGGGGTGTCTTTCACCATTGGAGATCAGGTCATTACCCTTTCTGGCCTCGCCCTCGCTGCGCTCATCGGCATTGTCCTGAACGCTGCTCTGCCAGGCAAGGATTATGAGTTCCCGGATGCAAGCCCGAAAAATACCGGCGTGAACTTCAGCGGCACCGACACAGAGCCGCTTGATTAAAAGTTTCTGGGCTGGTCGTTCCCGGACTGGCATTTTCCGGACAGTCTCGGGATTTGCTACTTCTGCATTAAGAGTTCAAGCATTTTACTTGTAGCTGAATTGAAAAGAGCGCCGTGAGCGGCGCTCTTTTTCATTCAACATTTTTTCTTCAGTCTGCTGGTGTTTGGTCCGTTAAGATTATCCTAACTGTTCCGTAAAACCTAGGGGGTGTGGACAAAATTTCAAGCTGTGGATCGTGCGCCTAGGCTGAGTGCTTGCTTTCGTTAGTGTTCTTTTCTAAGTGAGGCTGCGATAGCAGCAGCCAGGCTGCGGAGTTCTTCCTCCTGATTTGAATCGAAGCTGCTCTTCACAGAAAAAGTCTCGCCAACCTTCTCAAGAGCCTTGCCGCGGCTTAAGATTTCTTCAGCAATGGCGCAGCCTCGTCCACCCCAGCTGCCGTTACCGACGATGCTGAACTTGTGCTGATCCCAGTTGAGCATCATAAGTTCACGCAGCAGCGCATCCATTTTGGGATATAGTTCAGTGTTGTAATTGTTGCAGCAGAAAACTGCATGCGAGAAACGGAAAAGGTCGGCGATGATAAAGGAGACATTTGTCTCCGAAACATCGTAGACACGAATCGGTCCAGCATTTTCTTCAGCCAGATATCCTGCCAGGCGATCACTGAGCTGAGCTGTATGCTGATACATGGAACCGTAGACGATGACAACACCGGTTTCTTCCGCGTTATAGGAAGCCCAGTGACGGTACTTATCAACGATGAGTTCGATGGTCTCGGGCGTACGGAAAAGCGGTCCGTGCAAAGGCAAGATGCGTTTGATGGGCAGATCTGCCGCTTTATCCAGGAGCTTCAACACATTGAGGCCCTGGCGACCCACAATATTGCAGTAGTAGCGGCGCGCCTCGTCCAGCCAGTCGCGTTCAAAATCCAGCTGATCGGCATAGAGGTACCCCGCAAGAGCGCCAAAGGAGCCGAAAGCATCCGCTGAGAAGAGTGTGCCCGTTGTCTCATCAAAGCTGACCAGTACCTCAGGCCAGTGGACATTCGGCGCGGCCAAAAAATGCAGGCGGTGGTGACCCGTCTCCAGCACATCGCCCTCTTTTACCACCTGCGCGCGGCTGGAGAAATCAAAGTTCCGGTAAAACTGGCTGAGAAAACGCAGTCCCATAGCCGAAACCATGAGCTTCGCCCCCGGGTAGGCCTCTAAAATCGCTTTTACGCTCGCTGCATGGTCCGGTTCCACATGGTGGCAAACCAGCACATCCAGTCCGCGGCCATCAAGTGTGTGTCTCAGCTCATCCATAAAAGAATCCGCAATGGCGGCATCCACTGCGTCGAAGAGGACGGTCTTTTCATCCAGGAGCAGATAGCTGTTGTAACTTACTCCTCCAGGAAGCGTAAACATATTTTCAAACTGGGCGAGACGGCGATCATTGCCACCGAGATAATAAAGATCTTTGTCCAATAAACGTGCCTGCATAAGCACTCCTTCCTGAAATAAAGGCGCGAGGTCCGTAAGAATTAGCGTGCGGAAAAAAGACCGCAGGACTAGGCTGCGCCTGATCTGTCGGTCAAAATCATATCACAAATTGTAAACGTTCGCGAAGGGCGGGCAAGCGCAAACATTTTAGCCCGGGCGGCGAGAGTCATAGCGAGACGCGCAGCAGAGCGCACAAAAAAGGCCACCCCGAAGGGCGGCCCTCATTAAGCACTGCAGCGCTCAAAATGTCGCTTGCAATAAAATTGATGCTGTTGCAACTTACTTGATAAGGATGCAACGTACTCGATACTGTGGCGACTTACTCGATAAGCGGAACTTACTCGATGATGTCAGAAACTGTGCCGGAACCCACTGTTCTGCCGCCCTCACGGATAGCGAACTTCAGGCCCTTTTCGATAGCGATCGGCGTAATCAGGTCAACTTCGATGGTGACGTGGTCGCCAGGCATGCACATTTCAACGCCGTCAGCGAGTTCAATCACACCGGTTACGTCCGTTGTACGGAAGTAGAACTGAGGACGATAGCCGCTGAAGAAAGGCTTATGACGGCCACCTTCATCTTTGGTCAGGACGTAAACTTCGCCCTTGAACTTGGTATGAGGATGAATGCTGCCGGGTTTCGCGACAACCTGTCCACGTTTGATGGCTTTACGGTCGATACCGCGGAGCAGCAGACCAACGTTGTCACCGGCTTCACCTTCGTCCAGGGTCTTGTGGAACATTTCCACGCCCGTGACGACAGAGGTGAGTTTTTCTTCTTCGAGACCGACGATTTCAACCGGATCACCGACCTTGATTTCGCCACGTTCGATACGGCCAGTTGCCACAGTGCCACGGCCAGAGATCGTGAAGACGTCTTCGACAGGCATCAGGAAGGGCAGGTCGGTCGGACGGGTCGGGGTCGGAATGTAGCTGTCAACGGCTTCCATCAGCTTGTGAATGCATTCGTATTCCGGAGCGTTGTCTTCCGTGCTGGTGCATTCGAGAGCTTTGAGAGCAGAACCCTGGATGACGGGAATTTCGTCGCCCGGGAAATCATATTCGCTGAGCAGGTCGCGGACTTCCATCTCGGTCAGTTCGATCAGTTCGGGATCGGACATATCGCATTTGTTGAGGAAGACGACGATGGCGGGCACGCCGACCTGACGGGCGAGCAGAATGTGCTCACGGGTCTGAGGCATGGGGCCGTCTGCTGCGGAAACAACGAGAATAGCGCCGTCCATCTGAGCAGCACCGGTAATCATGTTTTTAATATAGTCAGCATGGCCCGGGCAGTCGACGTGAGCATAGTGGCGATTTTTCGTTTCATACTCAACATGCGAAGAGTTGATGGTGATACCACGGGCTCTTTCTTCCGGAGCTTTATCGATATTGGCGTAATCCGTAAATTCAGCGCCGCCTTCGAGAGCCAGAACTTTTGTGATGGCCGCGGTCAGAGTGGTCTTACCATGGTCAACGTGGCCAATCGTGCCGACGTTAACGTGGGGTTTTGTTCTTTCAAATTTTGCTTTGCCCATGAGTGTCCTCCTTTTCGATCAACTTATCGCGATCGTTCCCTGGCAATTCGTCACTTCTCCTATTTTACACAGATTTGCCTGGTGTGCAATCCTATGCTGCAGAGAGTGAACACAAAGTCTTAATGTTCTGATTTTCCCGTAATTTCTTCCATTTTACTCTTCGGTACGGGTTCAAAATGGTCGGTCTGCATCACAAAGGTACCTCGGCCCTGCGTGCGCGAGCGCAGCACAGTCGCATAACCGAACATTTCCGAGAGCGGAACATAGGCGTGTATACTTCTGGCGTTACTGCGAACTTCACTGCCGAGAATCTGTCCCCGGCGGGAGCTGAGATCGCCCATGACGTCGCCCAGATACTCATCCGGGACAACAACATCCACTTTCATGACCGGCTCCATGAGGATGGGTCCGGCTTTGCGCATCGCTTCTTTAAAGCCCATAGAACCGGCGATTTTAAAGGCCATCTCGGAAGAGTCGACTTCATGGTAAGAACCGTCCACCACGCTGACGCGTACATCAACGACGGGATAGCCGGCGATGACGCCGCTCTTCATGGCTTCCTGAACGCCCTGATCGATCGGAGCGATAAATTCTTTGGGAATCACGCCGCCGACAATCTTGTTGACGAATTCGTAGCCTGCTCCAGCCTCAAGAGGTTCGATCTCCAGCACACAATCGCCGTACTGGCCATGACCGCCAGACTGACGGACAAATCTGCCCTGAGCCGACGCCGCTTTGGTGATCGTTTCTTTAAAGGCTACACGGGGTTTGCCGACGTTGGCCTCAACGTGGAATTCACGGAAAAGCCGATCGACGATGATCTCCAGATGGAGTTCGCCCATGCCGGAAATCAGCGTCTGGCCAGTTTCGGCATCGGTCCTCGTGCGGAAGGTCGGGTCTTCCTCGGCCAGTTTGGCCAGAGCGACCGCCATTTTTTCCTGAGAAGCTTTGGATTTGGGTTCGATGGCAACAGAGATCACAGGATCCGGGAATTCCATGGATTCCAGGATCACCGGATACTCGTCGACGCAGAGGCTATCCCCGGTGCTCGTGAACTTAAGGCCCACAGCAGCTGCAATATCGCCGGAATACACCCTCTCCACTTCGGAGCGGTGATTGGCGTGCATGAGCAGGAGACGACCGATACGCTCGCGCTTATCTTTACTGGCGTTCAGCACATAACTGCCGGAATCCAGCGTCCCTGAGTAAACTCTGAAGAAGCAGAGTTTACCGACAAAGGGGTCGGTCACAATCTTAAAGGCAAGAGCCGCGAAGGGTTCATCGTCTGAAGCATGACGCAGGACTTCTTCGCCTGTTGCCGGGAGCGTCCCCTTGATCGGGGGAATATCCAGCGGCGAAGGCATGTAGTCGACCACCGCGTCCAGAAGGAGCTGAACTCCTTTATTGCGGTAAGATGAACCGCAGGTCACGGGGACGATCACGTTGTTGACGCAGGCTTTGCGCAAGGCGACTTTCAGTTCCTCAATGGAAACTTCTTCATCCATGAGAAATTTTTCCGCCAGGACATCATCGCTTTCACAGATGGACTCGACCATGAGGTCGTGCCACTGTTGTGCTTCTTCCCTCATCTCATCAGGGATGTCTGCTTCGTGAATGGTTTTGCCAAGGTCTTCATCGTCATAGAGTTCAGCCTTCATTTTCATGAGGTCGATAATTCCGACAAAGTTATCCTCAGCACCAATCGGCAGCTGAATGGGAACAGCATTGCAGCCCAGGCGTTCCTTCATCATCTTGACGACGTTGAGGAAGTCTGCGCCGATAACATCCATTTTGTTGACGTAGGCCATGCGGGGAACTTTATAGTTATCCGCCTGACGCCAAACTGTTTCCGTCTGGGGTTCTACGCCGCTTTTCGCATCAAGGACGGTCACAGCGCCATCGAGAACACGCAGGGAACGTTCGACTTCAACGGTGAAGTCAACGTGACCCGGGGTATCGATGATGTTGATGCGGCAATGACGCCATTGAGCGGTTGTTGCGGCGGACTGGATCGTGATGCCACGCTCCTGTTCCTGCTCCATGAAGTCCATGGTTGCAGCGCCTTCATGGGTTTCACCAAGACGATGGATCTTCCCCGTGTAGTACAAAATTCGCTCTGTCGTCGTCGTTTTGCCGGCGTCGATGTGCGCCATAATGCCGATATTGCGGGTATTCTCAAGTGAGAATTCTCTGGGCATGCGGCTAAACTCCTTTCCCCTTCATGCAAGCGTTGACTACCAGCGGTAGTGAGCAAAGGCGCGGTTGGCCTCAGCCATACGATGCATTTCTTCTTTCTTCTTATAAGCTGAACCGCTGCCGTTCACGGCATCCATCAGCTCGGCTGCAAGACGCTCTTTCATGGTTCTTTCACCACGGTTTCTGGCTCCGTTGACAATCCAGCGAAGGGCCAGGGTCTGGCGGCGTTCGGGACGGACTTCAATAGGAACCTGATAGTTCGATCCGCCGACACGTCTGGCCTTGACTTCCAGCACAGGCATGACATTCTCGAGCGCTTTATTGAAAACTTCAATCCCTTCTTCGCCGGCCTTCTCTTTGACCAGATCGAAAGCCCCGTAAACAATACGTTGGGCGAGGCCCTTCTTTCCATCCAGCATGACGACGTTAATCAGTTTGGCAACTTTTACATCGTTATAGACAGGATCGGGAAGGCTTTCTCTCTTGGGAACATGACCTTTTCTAGGCATCTTTCTTCCCTCCTTTCATGATTATGCGGTTTCATCCGAAATCATAGGTACTCACTTTTGTGATCGTGTCCAGCTTCATGTCCCCCACTTATATTTTTTGGGGAGATCAGAATAGGCGTTACCGCCACTCGGACACTCAGTCCATGCGCGGGCGTTGATTACTTCGCCTTTGCTGCTTTGGGCCGCTTGGCGCCGTACTTGGACCGACCTTGTTTGCGATCCGCCACTCCTGCTGCGTCGAGCGTTCCACGGATGATGTGGTAACGGACGCCCGGGAGATCCTTTACACGGCCGCCACGAATGAGGACCACGCTGTGCTCCTGAAGGTTGTGACCGATACCCGGAATGTAAGCCGTAACTTCCTGTGTGTTGGTGAGGCGAACTCTGGCGACTTTGCGGAGAGCCGAGTTCGGCTTCTTCGGGGTTGTCGTTTTAACCACTGTGCACACGCCGCGCTTCTGCGGTGAGTCGTAGTGAGAGCTGCGCTTCTTCAGAGAGTTCAGGCCAGTCTGGAGGGCAGGGGCTTTGGATTTGTACCCCTTGGTCTGACGACCTTGCTTAACCAGTTGACTGAATGTAGGCATCTGATGTCTCCTTTCTTTTCGTATTTTTCGTCTCAGCCTCTGTGGGCTTCGGCAGAGTTTTCAGACTTCTGACTCAGGGATCCTGGGAGCTTTCACTCCGGGGCCAGCCCCGGGGGCTTGCGCCCTGGAAACCTGTCCGAGGAGCTTGCGCCCGAGGAACTTTCGTTCCCTGGCGAGGCGCTCGCAGAACTTTATCTGCGTGTCCTTCGGTCAGAAGAAATATGCTCTGCAAAAAGCCCCCGTCTATGGGGGCAAAGACAGCTTATTTTAACAAAGCTTCTAAGCCCTTGTAAAGGGCGGCTTTGCTGAAAAATAAGGCCCTGAGCTGCTGCGGCCTTGGGAATTCGCACGAACATTGGCCTTCAGCGGGCTGACGGAGCGGGGCTCATGGTTCTGAAGCCCTGCTTCATCGCTCTGCTGTCATTCTACAGCCGGGCTTCATCTCTTTGCTGTTTTCTCTGTCCTGAGAAGCGAAGCAGCCCGGCAGAGCCAGGTCTAAAATCTTAAGTATTATCAAGCACTAAACGAATGAAAAATATACAACCTTTGAAGAATTACTAACTATATTTACAATTGAATAATTTAAATATGTATAGAAAAATTCTCAAATCTAAAAATTCCATGTTGTTGACCTAAAATATCCTGGCTATCTAGTTTCCTTAGTGATGTATAAATTTCATCAACAATATTTCTATTTAAATTAAAATCATAGTGACCTGGAAGTACTCGCTTAAAGTTTAGTTCTTTGATTTTTATTATTGAGTTCAAGAAATCTATTGGATTCGTGCTTGGGTAATAGGCATCTAGTTTGCCTGCATATACCAAATCACCTGTATATAAATTCT
>QWCE01001654.1_pt1 | contig 32190 bp, 32 predicted proteins | sample 1972531 | NCBI WGS metagenome assembly QWCE01 (sample SAMN09866716, study PRJNA288562) | Human gut metagenome isolate term4_stool, whole genome shotgun sequencing... | reverse complement strand
GTACTGATACTAGAGAATTGTAAGCTATATCAGATACTTTTTCTACTTCAATTATTGAAGATTCTATTTTTTTAATTTTAGTATATTCTTTTCTCAATAGCCTACCCCCTTATCCTTGTAAAATGATTTTCAACCTTTGAACTCAAATCGTTAAGTTTTCCTAGATTATCATTTTCTACATTATATTTCATCTGACTAATATCATTTAACAAATCTGAGCTATAAAAATTTTGATAAGAAATATTATCTTGTAGGGCTTTATTACTTAATTCATAATACTTATCTATTATATCTAACATCATGATTTGTTTTTTGACCGGTACATATTTATCTGTGTCATTATAAGCATTTTGCTGTAAAAATCCATTTCTTATAAGAGCAGCAACATCTAGAATATTTTTTTGCTCATCAGATAAAGCATCAGAACCTACCAACATCATAATTGATTTAACTTCTTCTTCATCAATTAGGACATTCATAAGTTTATTTCTCAAATCTATTACATCAGAATTGTAGTTTTCTTTATAGAAATCTTTTATTTTATCAAGATAATTTGTATATGATGTAAGCCAGTTTATAGCTGGATAGTGTCTTGAGTAAGCAAGCTTTCTATCTAGACCTAAAAATACATTTACAGATCGTCTTGTTGCTTCTGTTACAGGTTCTGAAAAATCACCACCTGATGGTGAAACAGCACCTATTAGTGTAACAGAGCCTTTGCTGCCATTTAAATTTTCAAAATATCCTGCTCTTTCATAAAACTTTGAAAGTCTAGAAGCAAGGTAAGCTGGGTAACCTTCCTCAGCTGGAATTTCTTCAAGCCTTGCAGAAATCTCTCTTAAGGCCTCTGCCCATCTAGATGTAGAATCAGCCATCAAAGCTACATCGTAGCCCATATCTCTATAATACTCAGCTATTGTTATACCTGTATAAATACTAGCTTCTCTGGCTGCTACTGGCATATTAGATGTATTTGCAATAAGGATTGTCCTTTGCATTAGGTCTTTGCCGGTATTAGGGTCAATTAAATCTGGAAACTCTTCAAGTACTTGGGTCATTTCGTTACCCCTCTCACCACAACCAATGTAAACAATTATATCTACATCTGAATATTGGGCAAGTTGGTGTTGAAGCATGGTTTTTCCAGTACCAAAACCACCTGGTATTGCAACTGTTCCACCCTTAGCTATTGGGAAAAATACATCTAAAACTCTTTGTCCTGTGACAAGTAGGTTCTTTAGACTAAGAGATTTTTTAACTGGTCTTGGGTTTCTTACTGGCCAATATTGGTAAAGTTTTAGTTCATGGATACCTTCGTCATTTTCAACCTTCATAATAGTATCTTCAAGTTTATAAAGTCCATCTTCCTTAACTTCAATTACCTTACCTTCTACTGTTGATAGAAGTTTGTGATCTATGACTTCTGTTTCTTTAATTGTAGCGTAGATATCAGATTTCTTAATCTTATCTCCTACTTTAAACTTAATTTGTACATCCCATTGTTTTTCAAGATTTAAGTTATCAAAACCAATTCCCGATGGTATGAAAGCTCCGTGTTTATCCATAATATCTTTAAGTGGTCTTTCGATACCATCAAACATATTTCCGATTAATCCTGGTCCTAACCTTACTGATAGAGGCATAGATGTAGGAATTATATCTTCGCCTACCTTAAGGCCAGAAGTATCTTCATATACTTGAATGGTTGCTATATCACCATCTAAAGATATAACCTCTCCAATTAGCTTTAATCCTCCAACTGAGACCATCTCTTTAATCTTAAGACTTCTAGCATTTTTGGCATAAACTACTGGTCCATTTATTGTCTTAATTATTGGATTCATTAAAACTCTCACTTTCAAAAACTTGGTATATTTTTTTACCAAATTCATACTTATTTTCTCTAATTTTTTGCCTATAGGTGAAATTATATCTAAATTCTTTATTTATATCTATCAACATAAATCCACCAATCTTTTGTTTTTCAATTTTTTCTTTATGTTTGAAATCAATTAAATCTAAATCATCTTCCACAACGGCAACTATAATGTCATCTTCATTTAAATGTAGACTTTTTATTTTATCTTCTATATCTTTCTGAAGATTTTCTTTATAATCACTAGTCTTCCTATAAGCTTTTAGTTTATTTGTTAATTTCTCATAAAAATCATCAAGCAATTGTTCTTTATAAGCAAAAAATCTATTTTTTTCTTCTTGACTTATCTTAGATATTTCTTCATTTTTTCTAATTTCTAGAAAAACATCCCTATCTTTAACTCTTTTTTCATAGTCTTCTTTACGGGCTTCATTCTTACTATCTAAGTATAAAGAATTCTTTTCTGTGGATTGGAATAATTCTTGGTCTGTTTTTTCCTTTTCTTCATCCCAAACCATCTTCCTAAAGCTTGATAGTTTTGCTTCAATATCTAGCATATTTCATCCTTTCAGCCATCAATTGTTACAATTAAAGGCATCGAATTTTCTTTCCTAAAATTATCTATTTTCTCAACATATTTTTTATAAACAGTTTTTGTGATTATAAGAATTGCGAGATTTTCATCATTTATTGATTTTTCAAAAATCATTTCGAAAGTATCAGGATTTACTAATTCACCTTCTATTGCACCAAGTCTAAACATTGTTAACAAGCTATTTGAATCTGTTAAAATCTTAGCTTTCATCTTATGCGTTTAGAATCATGATTGAAATGATAACACCAAAGATTGCTATACCTTCAGCAAGACCTACGAATATGATTGTCCTACCTAGGATAGATTGGTCTTCAGAAATAGCTCCAAGAGCTGCAGAACCAACTGTACCAACTGCATAACCTGTACCGATTGCAGCAAGTCCTGTTGAAAGAGCTGCACCTATATATCTTAGTCCGTCAGAGTTAGATGCTACTGTTGCTGCACCTTCTGCTGCTTTTGAACCTGAAGGAATCATTAGTACAACAATCATTAGCATAACTGGTACAAAGGTGAATAAATTCATCTTTAAAGCCTTGCTAATTTTTGCTTTAGATGGATCTTCGTTATTTTTCAATAGGTATAAACCTGAATATATTGTTATTATCACTACTGCTAGTGCTAAAAGTGCTGTGTATTTTATCATAATATCTCCTTTTAATTATTTTCTTTGATTGGTCTAAATTTACGACCATTTCCTTGATAATATTTACTAAACATTTCGTAAAATTCTAGTCTCAAGCCTTGAATAAAGACAATCATACCTTCAAGTCCGATAATAAGTATATTACCTAGAATCAAGATAATTATTCCTTTAATTCCACCACCTGCAATTTTGCTCATAACCTCAAAAGCCATATACAATCCAACGTGGTTAATCGCAAAGGCTCCAACTCTTGTAAAAGATACTAGGTTTGAAAATACAGAAAGAAGGGCTTCAATAATTGAAAACGAACTTTCTACATAGTAGTCAAAGGCTGTAGATTCATAAACTTCATCTCTTTTTTCAATCTTAGCTGCAATTGGTTTTGAAAAAATTATCATAACTATAGAAGCAATTAACATTACCACTCCAATATTTTTTGGAATTACGTTAATGTTTACTATATTTAGTATAAGGATTACAAATGAAGTCATCATCATGAGTCCTGCAAATCCTTCTTTACCAAAAATACCTTCTTCTATATTTTTTTGTTTAACTAATTTGTTATATATTCCTAAGCAATAAGCAATCAAGAGAAGTCCTATACCGAATGCTACTGATGCAATAAGAACTTTCATAATATTATCAAATGGTTTTATAAGTAAAGCTGGTATCAAGGTTTCTATACCAAATACTGATCCATACATTAAACCAAAGAAACACGCTGAAAATCCTATTCTCCTTATAAGAGCGCCGAAGGTTTTATTTTTCTTATCAACTAAAAAACTTAACAATACAAAAACTAAACCTTGACCAAGATCACCAAACATCATTCCATATAGTAGCATATATGATATTGCAAAAAATGGTGTTGGATCTAATTCATTATAATTTGGAGCACCATACATATTTACCAAAAATTCAAATGGTCTAAATAATTTGTTATTTTTTAGTTTTGTTGGTGGTGCTTGATTAGTTTCATCTTTGACTGTAACTGTAGTATCAGAGTATTTTTCTGATAAGTCTTTAAAGTCATTTATTTTTGAATCTGGAACCCATCCTGTAAGGTAAAGGTACTTATTTCCCCTTGCCATTTTTGACACAAGTTCATCACTCTTTTCATAATATTCCAAAGAGTTTGATAAGTTGTCAACAACTTCCTTGTTAGATGTCTTTATTTGCTTAATCTTGCTATCAATATCTTCTAGTTCTTTATCAACATCCTGAATTTCCTTATTGATAGAAGATAAATCTTGTTCAGGAATTTCTTTATCAATAAAGCCCATAGTATTAACAGCTCTGGCTATATCTTCTTTAACCTGCTTAGGGTAAACTAACAAATAATTTTCTTTAGAATTTTTAACTTTATCTGTCATTTAATCCCCTTTCACAATTATATCAAAAGCATAATCAACCAAAGAATCAACTTTGTCATTGTAAAGATTTGAGACATCAGTTCTTAACTTGATATATTCGCTCTTAATATTTTTACTTTGCTCTTCAATTTCTTTGTCATATTTTGAATTAATACTAATAATTTCATCTTGAATCATATTAGAATACTTAGAATCTATTCTAGATGCTACCTTAAGACTTTCTTCTCTTTCATTAGAAATTATCTCATCAACTTCTTTTCTTCTAATACTTGTCTTTTTATCTAACTCAATAATTTCATTTAAAGCGTCTGCTGACTTAACTGCCTCACTATCAAGATGGATTATTAGTGATGGTATATTTTCATAGTTATTTTTTAAAATGAACCTACCATCCTTAGATACTTCTCCATATCTAAAATCAAAATAATTCAACTGTTTTATCTTGTCTATATCAATATCAGCTCTATCAAGTATATCCAAGTTTGCCCTAAAATCTAAGAGTTCTTTTCTTTTTTCCAGAAGTTTTTCTCTCTTTTTTATAAGTGGAGCTAAATCCTCGTATAAATCTTCAAGTCTTTCTCTTGAAATTACCACATTGTTTGTGTTTAGCTCTTCATCTTCTTCGTCAATTTCTAAAACTTTGTTAAGATAAGTTATCTTTTCAATATCAGATTTAGAAAGACCTTCGAAGCTTGTTATATCATTCATATCTTCAGTTAGCTCTACATTTTCTGTACTTGCTGTTACTGAAAAAGCTCTACTGGCGACTTGATTGAAAGCATCAATTGGTTCTATTTGACCTATACTTACCACATCCATAAGTAAATCTTTAAGATTTTCCAACCTAGATGTAATATTTACCAGGTGCATTTTTTCTACTGCCATATTTACCTTCCTATTAATAACTCTTCTTTTTGACTGTAAGAATACTTATCATCCATTTCCAAAATAGCTATTATATTTTTCATATTCAAATATAAAAGATTCATAGCAGAAATTATATATAGACTATCGGACCTTTCTTTGATTATTTCATCTCTGAAATTCTTCAGTCTTTTCTCCTGCATTTTCTTATAAAACAATTCTGAATCTTTGAATATATTTTCGTATTTACTATCTTTAAAATAATGAATAAAATCTTCTCTAGTCAAATTCGAAATTTTCTTTAATCTCTGACCATTATATAAGTATCCGCCTTCGATTAAATAATTGAAAATCTCGCTATCATTTACATCAAAAAAAGACTTTAACCTATAAAGCATCTCAAAGTTTAATAAGTTAATTTCTTCAGCCAAGAAATTTTTTATTATTTTTGCTTCTTTTGATGGGAATTTCTTGCTCAATTTCAAAAGTTCTCTGTAATAAGATTTTATAAGTGCGTTAGATGATAAGAAAATAATTGAATCCTTGTCCATATTTTCATTTAAAAATGGTTCTAAGACTCTTCTTAGATGTAAATCATCTATACTTATTATAAAATCATCAAAGCTTGTATTAAAATCAAGGTTCATGCCTTCATAATAAGGACTATTCTTGAAATATCCTAAATTGTCATCCAAAGATCCATTTAAGATACTCGTAATTATCTCTTGTATCAAATATATTTTAAAAATAGAAAAATACAGCTGGTAAAATTCCTTCTCAAGTCCAGTTAGGAAATATTCCAAACTTCTAAGTTCCTTGTAAAAATGCTCATTAAGCTTATCTTCTATAGTTAATTTGTCATCATCTAGACTAATAAATTCATAATTATTTTTAAGATACTTAGCCTTTGCTGACAAATCATTCTCTCTTATTAAGCTATCTAGCAAGTAATCATCCAAAATATTTGAAAGCTTTGCCTTCGCTTTTACAGAAACATCTTTCATATAACCTCCTTTCTGACAAAGAATATTGTACCCGAAATTTTTTTATAAAAAAAGCTTTTAAAACACTTAATATAAAATATACATAATGTTAATATTTTGCAAATCTTTTCACTTAAATAAAAAATCCCAGATTATCTGGGAAATTTTATTCTACAAGTTCACCTGAAATCGTAAAAGATGTATTATCAGTAATCTTAACCTTTACAATCTCTCCAATTAAACTCTTATCTGCCTTGACATGGACTAATTTATAATCATCTGTCCTACCTGTTAAAACCTCAGGATTGTTTTTACTCTCTGACTCTAATAATACTTCTACAGTTTTTCCTATATATGTTTTATTTTTCTCATAAAAGATTGGATATAAGACATCTAAAAGTCTATCAAACCTATCTTGGACAATATCATCATCAATTGGTGTTAATTTTGCAGCTCTAGTTTTAGGTCTAGGAGAATATTTAAAAGTAAAGGCTGTATCATAGCCTACTTTTCTACAAACATCAAGAGTCTTTTCAAAATCTTCTTCAGTTTCTGTAGGGTAACCAACAATTATATCTGTAGATATTGCAATCTCTGGAATTTCTTCTCTTAATTTACTTACTCTTTCAAGATACTTCTCCTGGGTATACTTACGATTCATATCCTTAAGAACTTTATCAGATCCTGATTGCAAAGGAAGATGGAAATATTTACATATGTTGTCATTTCTTTTTATAACTTTTATTAAATCATCTGATAAATCTTTTGGATGGCTTGTTGTAAATCTCAATCTTTTTAAATTTGGTATTTGAGCAACTCTTTCCAGTAATTCTGGAAAAGTTTGGTCAAAATCAGCCTTATTTCCATATGAATTAACATTTTGTCCTAAAAGTGTTACCTCTTTGTATCCTTGACCAACAAGATATTCTACTTCTTCTATAATTGAAGAAGGTCTTCTGGATTCTTCCCTACCTCTTGATTCTGGAACTATACAATACGAACAGAAATTATCGCAACCAGTCATTATATTGACGTAGGCCTGGAAGTGGTTTGGAGTGTTATATTTTACAAAATCATCTTTAACATTGTCTGTTGATATATCTACAACTCTCTCACCTGTTTCAAGATATCTGAAAATCAAATCCGCGAGTGAATTTATATTTTTTGTACCAAATATAATATCAACTTCTCTGTGCTTATCAATTATTACCTGTCTTGCCACTTCTGTTTGCATCATACATCCAGATACTGCTATTATTTTTTCAGGATGAGCTTCTTTGATTTTTTTTAGTGAAGAAACTTGACCGTATAACTTTAATTCAGCATTTTCTCTAACAAGACAAGTATTAAATAAAATAAAGTCTGCTTTTTTCCTATCTTCCTCATAGGTATATCCTAAATCTTCCAAAATAAAGGAAATTCTTTCAGAATCATGCTCATTCATTTGACATCCAAAAGTTGTTATATTATAAGTCTTTCCTTTAAAATAGTCTGTGTATTTTTCTAATTTTGTATTTGCCATGCTACTCCTTAAGTAAAAAAAGAGATGATCTAAGTCATCCCTTTTAATATATTTTTTACTCAGCGTCTTCTTCGATTGAACCTAGTAAATCATCAGATCCTTGTTCAGATAAAGCTTGGGCAAGCATATCTCCAAGGTTGTTGTTTAGGTCATCATCACCAAAACCTTTTGAGTTATCTTTTTCAACTTTTCTTCTTGGTCTATCGTTGTTTCTAGCTTGTTTTCTTGGCTTTCTTTCTGGTCTTTCTGGAGCTTCTTTTAGAGCTTTTATTGATAAACCAACTTTTTCTTCTTCTTTGTCGATTGAGATTATCTTAACTTCGATAACATCACCAACATTAAGTTCATCTGATGGTTTTTCAACGTGTTCCCAAGAAATCTCTGAAACGTGTACTAGACCTTCAACGCCTTCTGCTACTTCAACGAAAGCACCAAAGTCAAGTAGGTTAACAACCTTACCTTCTACAACGTCGCCAACTTCATGTTCGTTTGCAAATTTTTCAAATGGTTTTTCTATAAGTTGTTTACGTCCAAGAGAGATTCTGTTTTTCTCTTTATTTAGTTTTAGAATCTTAACTTCTATATCATCACCAACATTTAACACATCTGATGGATGTTCTACTCTTGTCCATGCGATGTCTGATACGTGAAGAAGTCCGTCAAGTCCGTTTACTTCAACAAATGCACCGAAATCTGTTAGTCTTGCTACTTTACCTTCTACTACTTGACCTTCTTCAAGCTCTTCCCAAAGGTCATCTAGTTCAGCTTCTAGTACATCTTTTCTAGATAAAACTAATCTATTTTTTCTTTCGTCAATGCTTATGATCTTAAGATCCCATTCTTCACCAACGAATTTCTTTAAATTTTTAACGAAGTATGTTGCAATTTGGCTTGCTGGTACAAAACCATTTACACCATTAACTTCAACGGTAAGACCACCCTTGTTAAAGCCTGTAACTTTACCATGAACTAGCTCTTCATTTTCATATTTTTCTGCAAGTTCTGTCCAAGCTTTCATTCCTTCTACTCTTCTTGTAGAAAGGGATACATTTCCTTCACCGTCGTCAAGTTTTATAACATAAACATCTATGTCACTACCTACTTCGAAATTGTTTTTAGGATCTTGTTGTTCCTCTTCAGTCATTTCGTCTAGTTTAACAATACCATCAGCACGGTATTGGATATCAACAAATACTTCATCATCTTTAACGTTGATTACTGTACCTGTAATTACCTCTTTTGGGTAAATCTTTCTTAAACTATTCTCTAGACTGTTCATAAATTCTTCTTTTGTGAATTCATCCATACTACTTACTACCTCCTCGATAATCGACTCAGGCGTAGAGGCTCCTGCGATTATTCCTAATTTTTTAAATTTAGAGAGCTTTTGCAAAGGTAGATCTTTAACAGTTTCAATCCTTAAAACATTTTTACAAAACAAACTAGCTACTTGATATAGCTTGTTTGTATTAGAACTATTAAAACCACCAACTACAATCATACAATCAACCTGACTTGCAAGTTGTTTTGCAGAGTCTTGCCTTAATTTAGTTGCATTGCAGATTGTGTTTTCTATTACTACACTATCATTATTTTCTTCTAACTTGTTAGCAATATTTCTAAAAAACTCTAACCTATTTGTAGTTTGGCTTACTACATATAGCTTTTCGTAATTTTTAATATTTTTTGCTTCAGTCTCATCTGAAACTACTATACCGTTTTTTATGCAAGAGTCCATAGCAATTATTTCTGGATGTGTTTTATCTCCAACAATTATTACTTGGTAACCTTTATCTTCCATATCTACAATTTTTTTATATATATTATTTAAAACAGGGCATGTCGAATCTAGTAGCTCATTCCCATTCTCTAACAATTTAGATTTAAATTCGTGAGATTCACCGTGCGCTCTTATTACTATAAGACTATCTTTTATATTCATAGCTTCTTCGTGGTCAATCACTGTTAGTCCCCTTTTTTCAAAACTTTCAACTAATTGTGGGTTATGAATCAAAGGACCAAGACAATAGGCCTTTTTATCGCTTGCTATTGCTTTTTCAGCGAAGTCCACGCTCCTTTTTACGCCAAAGCAAAAACCAGAATTTTTAGCTTCTATTATTTTCATTTTTCTCACTTTCTAACGCTTTTCGATTCTCGTATATATTCTGAAATACTTCATCACTTATTTTAATCATCGCTTCTTTATTTTTGAGGTCTATATATTTATCAATTTCTATAGGCTTTTTTACATATACATCAACTCTAGAAAACAATTTATATGTTGTAACAATCTCAATTGGGAGAATATCAGCCTTTGCTTTTAAAGCAATAAACCCTATTCCTTCATGCATATTGTCTCTAGAAATTTCTTTTACTCTAGTTCCTTCAGGAAAAATTCCAAGAGTTTTTCCTTCTTTTATAAGTCCTATAGCATATCTTAATGATTTTAAATCAGTTCCTTGTCTGTTTATTGGGAAACTGCCCGCTGCTTTTAAAATATTTCTCAATATTGGTATTTCAAAAAGTTCTTTTTTTGCCATAAAATTAAATTTAATTGGCAACGAAATAGCAAGGAACAACGGATCTAAGTTTGACCAATGGTTAGCGCAAGCAATTATATCTGTTTTTTCCGGAATATTTTCTCTTCCATGAACTTTTATCCTATAGAATGGAAAAAATAAGACTTTAACGATAGCTACCAAGGTATTATAAAACATTATCACACTCCACATATGATAAAATTTTCTCAACAGTTTGGTCTATATTTAGTTTAGAACTATCTATAACAACAGCTCCTTCTGCTACCTTAAGCGGGGCAATTTTCCTATTTGAGTCATAATTGTCTCTTTTTATTATTGCCTTTTCTATTTCTTCTATAGTCATATCAGATTCACCTTGGTCAAATCTCCTCTTGGCTCTTGTGAAAGCAGATGCTGTTAGATAAAATTTATACTTGGCATCTGGAAATACTACACTTCCTATATCTCTGCCATCTAGGATAAAAGATGTATTTTCAGCAATTTTTCTTTGTAAAAAGACCATTTTTTCTCTCACATAATCTCGCGCTGATACCCAAGAAACATTGCTAGTAACTTCATCATTCCTTAGTTCATCCGTAACATCAACACCATTTAGGAATAACCTATTATCCTTAAAGTCGACTGTGATTTCATTTAATAAATCTATCAAAATAGAGTCATCTGTATTCTCATCAACTTGCTTTTCGAGGAAATATTTTGTCACGGCCCTATACATCAATCCTGTATTTAGATATTCTATATTTAGTTTTTCTGCCAGAATCTGTGATACGGTCGATTTTCCAGATCCACTTGGCCCGTCGATTGCAATTATATATGTCATTAATTCTCCTTAATGTAAGTTCCGGCAGCATAGGCTGTCGTTAAATAAGTCTGTAAATTAAAGCCTCCAGTAAGACTATCAATATCTAGAATTTCTCCTACAAAAAATAAACCATCTACTAATCTTGATTGCATATTTTTAGGATTAATACTTGCTACATCTACTCCGCCTCTTGTAACAATAGCAGATTGAAAAGAGCCTAGCCTGTCAAATTGAAGATTAAAAGACTTTATCTTTTCTATAATAGCGTTCCTCTCATCTCTAGTAAGCTCACTAGCTTTTTTGTTCATATCAATATTTAATAAAAAGAATATCACCTCAAGCAAGGAAAAATTTAATATACTTTTTAAAGCATTTCCTATACTTTTCTTAGAATTTCTTTTTATCAGATTCAAAATTTCTTCTTCTATTTCATTGTAGCTTTGCTTTGGCAAAAAATCTATTACTAAGCTTTTTATTTTTTTGTCAACCATAAAAGAACTTGCCTTTAAAGCTGCAGGACCTGTCAGAAATTTTGCATTAATCAAAAGATCACCAGAAATAGATATTTGACCCTGGTCGGTTTCGATATTAATCTGGACTTCTTTAAAAGATTGAGCCTTTAAATTAAGATTATCTTTTATAAAAATAGGCACGAGCACGGCTTTTGCTTGAACAATTTTATGACCCAATTTATCTGCTAAAGTATAACCATAACCATCTGAACCAGTATTTGGATAGGACCTGCCTCCTGTTGCTATTATAAGATTATCACAAGTGTATGTTCTATTGTTTTGATCAGTAAGGTAAAATATTTCATCTTTATAAATCTTTTTAATATTCGTGTTCGTTTTTAAATCAATTGATTTTTCTTTTATTTCATCTTCAAAAAACTTCACAATATCAGAGGACTTTTGTGATTTAGGAAAGACTTTACCATTTTCTTCTACAATAGTTTCTATACCATTTTCATTTAATAAATCTATCAAAGCATAATTATCGAACTTAGAATAGGAGGAATATAAAAACTTTCTATTAGTCATGACGTTTGCTAGAAAATCATCGTAATATGCCACGTTCGTAATGTTACATCTACCGCCTCCTGTCATTAATAGCTTTTTTCCTATCCTATCATTTTTTTCAAAAATTATTACCTGATTATTATCATTTTTAGCTTGAATTGAAGCCATTAACCCGGCTGGCCCAGCTCCTATAATTCCAATTGTTTTCATATTTATCCCACAAAAAAAGATAGTTTCCTATCTTCTAATTTCTTCTACAAATTTTAATTCTTCGCTATCAAAGTATCTATACTCTTTTTCCTTAAGGTCTGATAAAGAAATTTTACCTATCTTAATTCTCTTAAGAGAAATAACTTTTTTTCCTAAAACCTTAAACATTCTCCTAATTTGTCTATTATACCCTTGATGAATTATTACTTTGTATATGTTATTTCCAAGATATTCTATCCTAGCGTCTGACGTTTTTTCTCCATTACCAATATCAAGCCCATTTTCAAACTCATTTTCTTGATTTTTGCTTAATCTGCTATCTACTTTAACTATGTATTCTTTATCAAGCTTAAATTTTGGATGGATCAGATTGTTGGTAAATTCACCATCGTTAGTTATTATAAGTAATCCTTCGCTATCCTTATCTAATCTTCCGGCTGCAAAAAATCTCTTATCAATGTCGACAAGATCATTTAGATTTTTCTCATTATAAGGATCAAAATTTGATGTTATAAAACCTATTGGCTTATATAACTTTATATAAAATTTCTTTTCAATAGATAAAACTTTCCCATCTATTGCAACCAAGTCGTTATCATTAACCTGTATTCCAGGCTCTTTTATAGTTTGCCCATTTAATTTTACTTTCCCTTTAAAAATCAATTCATCAGCTTTTCGTCTAGAAGTATAACCGGAATGAGCTATATATTTATTTATCCTCATCATTATCTATCCTTATTTCAGGTAGGTCTTCTAAGGAATTTATATTGAAATACTTTAAAAACAAATCTGTAGTTCCGTAAATAATCGGCTTCCCAATCTTATCAAGCCTACCTTTTTCTAAAATTAATTTCTTTTCTAAAAGTGAATCAATTGTCGATTGAGAATTAACTCCCCTAATCTTATCTATTTCAACCCTTGTAATTGGCTGTTTATAGGCAATAATAGACAAGGTCTCTAAGGTAGAATTAGTAAGTTTCTTATCTGATTTTGAAAGAATTGACTCAAAATATTTGTCGCTAGCCTTTCTAGTTGTAAACTGAAAAGAATCATTAAAGCTTCTAATAACAAGTCCGCTATCAGAATCTTTTCTTTCATCAACCATTTCTTCAAGACATTTTTTTATATCTGCCTTTTTAAAATCAAATAAAATTTTATTTATTTCGTCAATATTTATAGGTTCTGCCCACACATATAAGACTTCCTCTATAAGGCCTTTTAAATAAGAATCCGTCATTTATTCCTCTTATAAATTTTAAATGAATTTATTTCTGTTTGTTTTATATAGATTTCGTTTAGTCTAACAAGTTCTAATAGAGCTAGAAATGTAGCTATACATTCTGCCTTTGAGTTTATCCTTCTTGTAATATCAATTAAGTTGAGTTCTTTAGAAAAGTTTAAAGTTTTTCTCAAACTAACAAGATAAGAATTAACGTCCGGAATTTTTACTTGTTCGAATATTTTTTCCTCACTTTTTTTATCTTTATCAAGTTTCTTTATTAATTTAGAAAACTCTTGAGATAAAATATCTATATCCTGCGATATTACAAAATTTTCCTTTTGGTAAACTGATAAATCTTCCTGGTATTTTGAATGTATCTTTCTCGCCTCATCCTCTAACAATTTGAAATCACCTTGAACAGATTTTATCTTTTTATATTCTATAAGATATGATAAAAAGTCTTCTTCTAAGGTTTCATTTTCTGGCTTTGGCAAAAGTTTATTAGCCTTTATTGTAAGTAGAATTGATGAAGTATAAATGAACTCAGATAACATTGATATATCAATATCCATTTTCGCCATTTCTTCTAAAAATGGATTCGTAATTTCTTCAATTTTGACATCATAGATATCAATTTTTTCTCTATCTATCAGTTTTAAAAGCAAATCAAAAGGACCTTCAAATTCTTCAAGCTTTATATTAAGCTTCATTTATTTTTCTTAAAGCGTAAAAAATAGCTATAATAGTCTTAGCATCTGTTATTTCGCCATTTTCCACCATCTGATAAAGTTCTTTTACAGGATATGATTTACTATCTAGATTCTCATCTTCATCTAGTTCTAACTTAGATTGAACCAAATCCTCTGCCACAAAAAAAGATAATTTATCATTTGTAAAACCAGGAGAAGCGTGCATATCAAATAAGTAGGTCACTTTTTCCGGAAAATAACCTACTTCTTCTTGGAGCTCTCTTTTGGCTGTTTCTATTGGTAATTCCCCAGGATCTACAAGTCCAGCTGGTATTTCTAATGTAACCTTATCTATTGCCTTTCTATATTGACTAACCATCCATAATTTATCAGGACCATCAAAAGCAATGATTCCTACTCCTTTTTGGTGATCAACAATTTCTCTTTTTGAATATCTTTTATTTTCTAGCTCTACAGTATCCACTCTTAGCTTAAGTATTTTCCCGTCATATATTGAATCAGATTTGATTGTCTTTTCATAATACTTTTCTTCATTCATTTCTTAGATCCTCCGCCATCTTCAAAATCTCTTCGGCTGATTTAATTGTGGTCTCAGTAATATCAACCCCACCAATTAATCTCGCTATTTCAAGCGTTCTATCCTTATCAGTAATAGTTTTAGAACTTGATATAGTAAAATCACCTGTATCTTCTTTGCTAATTAATATATGATTATTGGCAAGAGAAGCTATTTGAGGCAAGTGGCTAATTGCTATAATTTGTCTTTTCTTTGATAGGTCAAGGATTTTTTCACCTACTATTTGGGCAGTTCTACCACTTATACCAGTATCAATTTCATCGAAAATCATTGTGTCTATATCGTCAAAACTAGCAAATACCTCCTTAAACGCAAGCATAATTCTTGATATTTCTCCGCCTGAAGCAGTTTTGGTTAAGGATGTTAATTTCTCACCCTTATTTGTTCTTATAAGAAAATCTATTTCATCATAGCCAGTTTTGTCTATATTTTCTTTTTTTGTAAGGTCGACTTTAAATTTACCATTTTTTATATTTAATTCCACAATTTCTTTATTAAGAGATTTTTCAAGACTTTTTATCTTTTTTACCCTAATATCGTGGATTTTCTCTGCATTTTCAAGCATTTTCTTGTCAATATTTTCAAGTACACTAGTGATATTATTTCTCAAATCATCGATCTGATCTAATTCAATTAGCCTTTCTTTAATAGAATTATAATAAGCTTTGATATCATCTATGCTGTTTCCATATTTTCTTTTTAAATCAAAAAGCTTTTTATTTAAATCTTCTAAGTTTTCTAATTTTTCAGGATCAGTCGACAAAAAATCCACATAAGAATCCGCATCAGAATATATATCATCTAATTCATCGGATAAGGCTATCATTCTATTATATAAATCCGATGACTTTTTATCAATATCTACAAAATCCGCAATATTAGATGCACCTTCATTTAATAATTTACTTACTGAAGGTGTATCATAATCACTAGAGTCAATAAGTTCTAGAAGTTTATAATATCCTTCTTTTAGACTTGAAATATTGCTAAGTCTTTTATATTCGTTTTCAAGTTCAATCTCATCTAAATTAAACAAATCGATACTATCAATCTCATTAATTTGATAATTGATTAAATCTCTTTGTCTGCTTAATTCTTCATCTGACAAATCAAAATCTTCAAAACGCTTTATATAGTCATTTTTTTCTTTATATAAATCAGCAAGATTTCTTCTAAGTTCGATTGTTTCTTTATCATTTTGGTATGAATCAATAAGGTCAATATAATTCGCCTTATTCATATAGATATTAGAATCTCCCTGTTTATATATGTCTATTAAATCATCGCTGATTTCTTTTAGGATATTAATATTTGATAATCTGCCGTTAATTCTGATGCTAGAATTATTTTTACTTATATATCTTGTTATGATAAGCCTATCGTCATCAAAACTTATTCCTAATCTTTCTAGCTTTTGAGTTAAATCGTTATCCAATACAAATACAGCTTCAATTATAGTTTGTTCTTTAAAATTACCTATAACATCCTTACTAGCACGTTTGCCGAGTAATAAGTTTATAGCCTCTAAGATTATTGATTTACCAGAACCAGTTTCTCCTGTTAGTACATTAAATTCATCTTCAAAGAATATATGATCTTTTTTTATTATGATGAAATTATCTATGTAAAGCTCTGCAAGCATTATTTAACAAGTGCCCTAATATCTTCTATAAGTTCATCTATAGAATCGAAGTCTTTTGGTGTTATAAAGATAGTATCAATTCCTGTAACTATACCTCCAACATTTTCTAACTTAGCGTTTGTTATATACTGACCACATACAGTCGCACAATAAGAAATTGTTTTAATTACTATAAGTTGGGCAGATTTCTCCACTGAAAGAACAGCTTCTTTAAAAATCTTCTCAATTCTCTCTGTCAAAGTATCATAAACTGCATCGACTACCGTATATTTATACTCGTAATCATCGCTTTGAACCTTTGAAATCCTTAGTTCCTTGATATCTCTTGATATAGTTGCTTGAGTAGCATTTACACCTTGAGCCTTTAAAATGTCAGAAAGTTGACTTTGTGTTCTGACATCGTTGTTTTGAATAATATCTAATATTAATCTTTGTCTAGTATATTTTTTCATAACTTCCCCTAATAACTTCGACTTGACAGGTAATCTATTAAATATAATAAGATCTCATTATTTTGAAGACCTTTTATTGATTCTCTTGCCTTAATATTGACCTCATCTAAAATATCTAACGCCTCATCTTTTGTCATCACATTTAGAATATTTAATTCTTCTGTATATGTATCTTCTAATAAATCATCTTGAATTTGAAAAGCAAGACCGAGATTTTCCGCAAAATTTTCTATGTTTTTATTGATAGCTTGTCCTTGATTAGTAATTAAAGAAGCCGAAACACAAGCTGCCTTAAATAAATCTGATGTTTTCTTCTTATATACTTTGGTAAGGTAAGTAAAATCGTAATTCTTAGTTCTTTTTAAATCCAATACTTGGCCTTCAATCATACCAAATCTTGAAGCTTTTTTTAATGTATAAAGACCAGCTTCCAAATAAGAAGAATCCTCCTTAGCTAAGTCAAAAAGTATAAGGCAAGCTTCGTTTAGTAGGGCATCTCCTGTTAAGATTGCTGTATCTTCTCCAAACTTTTTATGAACACTTTCCTTACCTCTCCTATAATCGTCATCATCCATTGCAGGCAGGTCATCATGAACAAGTGAATATGCGTGAATGAATTCTAAAGCTAAAGCATATTTATAATCGAGTTCGGTAATATTTGAAGAAAACATTTTCTTACATTCGAGATACAGAAAAGCCCTTATCCTCTTCCCTCCATCTGTAGAATATGTCATAGCCTCTTCTAAAATATTTTCTGGATTGAAATAAGATTTAACTTCTCTGTCAATTATGATTTTATTTTCATTTAATATTTTCAAAAACTTCTCATTCATCATTTTTAATTACTTCTACCTTAGCTCTATAGCCATCAAGCTTGTTTTCTAGATCCTTATACATCCTTTTTGCTTGTTCATAAAGCTTCATTGACTCGTCTAAATTTTCCTCATTATTTTCGATTTTTTCTAAAATTTCTTCTATTTGTTTGTATTGATCTTCAAAAGATTTATCCATTTATAATCCTTGCTTTTAAACTACCGTCGCTAAATACTAACTCTACTTCATCATCATTTTTAAGACTATAAACTGAATAGATATTTTTATCATCAAGCTTTATTTCAATCTGATTTTTTCTAATATCTATTAATTTTCCTAAATAATTAAATTTATAAGCTAATTTATTTAACTTAGATTCATTATATGATAGTGCGTTTTCCATAATTTGATCTAAATTTTTATTCAAATTCATAAGGTCTTTGAATTTTTGATCCACTTGCCTTGTTGGTGATAAGTTTAAAATTTTAGCATTAAGTAGCTTAAGATTTAGTTCTGTGATATTTATCCTATTATCTATGGCACGCCTTGCTTTTAAGAATTTCTCTCTTAGATAGTTTTCATAATCTATATAGCTAGCTATAAGGAAACTACCTGCCTCTGTCGGCGTTTGTAAACTCAAATCACTAGTATAATCTATGAGAGTTGTATCAATATTATGACCTATAGCTGATATAATAGGAGTTTTAGCTAAGTGAACAGCCTCAATTATTTTTCTTTGATTAAAACTAGATAAGTCTTCGGTTGATCCACCACCTCTAGTAATTACAATTACATCTAAATTAAGACTATCAAGTCTATCTATGGCTTTAGCAACTAAACTTTCTGAGTCAGCTCCCTGCACCTTAACCGGATCAAAATAAATATGTATGTCATTTGCCCTACTATTTATCATTGCAAGAAAATCTACAAAAGCAGCACCATCTTTAGATGTAATTAATCCAATATTTTTAACAAGTTTAGGGATTGGTTTTTTCTTATCCCTATCAAAATAACCTTTAGAGTTAAACTCTTCTTTCATTTTGAGAAACTCTTTGTAATCTTTTGATAGTCCTACGTCTTCAATCTCTTTTACAACGATAATAAGTCTTGATGAGTAATTATTTAATGAAAGATTACCCTTGATAACTACTTCCTTACCAGGACTAAAGTCAAAACTTATCTCTTTATCTTCATAATAATAAATTACTGCATCAATAATATCGCTACCCTCTTTTAATGAAAAATAGAGATGGTAATTATTTATTCTGATATTACAAAGCTCACCTGTTAAATTTAATCTTTGAAAAATCGGATCGTGTTTTATATTTGATTTTATATATTCATTAAATTGTTTTACACTTAAAGGCTTATTCATTTACTTATTATCATTTCTAACGATATTACCCAAAATCAAATTTACTACCTTATAATCATCTTCTTCAGAAAATTTCTTGGCCAAGTTAACTGCTTCATTGATTGAAACTGACACAGGTATATCTAAAAAATAAATTTCATTTATAGATAAGTAAATTATAGACCTAACCACCCTACTAAGTTTAGGCATTCCTTTTGGAATGTTATTTTCCAATTTTTCATTAATAATATCAAAGTTTTCTCGATATGAATTAATAGAATCTACGATAAATTTTTCGTCCTCACTTATATCGTGGTTTTCTAGAATATCTTTACAATCTTCAATTTTATTTATAGTGTCTTGAAATATGAGTTTAAAAACCCATTCTCTTTGGTCAGATCTCTTCATTATATTTCTAATTTAGTTATATTTATATTAACTTTGCTAACGTTTAAACCTGTCATAGTTTCTACGACATTTTTTACATTTTCTTGAACTTTTTTTACCGTTTTTCTAACATTTACATTTTTATCCAATGCAAGATCTAAGTCTATAACTAAATTTCCTGCAACATTTCTTATAGATGTTTTAGTTGTCTTGGCTTGAAATGAATGAATAAAACTTTCATCAGAGTTTTCTTCATAAACCCCATATACATCATTAGCTGCTTGAATTGCTATTTGATCTATGACCTCGTCAGCAATTTTTACTGAACCATCTTTAAAGTTATTTGACATTTATATCTCCTAAGCTCTTGATAGGTACTCACCACTTCTTGTATCAATTTTTATTATATCACCTTCATTAATGAATATAGGTACATTTATAACTGCTCCAGTCTCAACTGTTGCTGGTTTTGTAACATTTGTTGCTGTATCTCCCTTGATACCTGGTTCTGTCTTTTCTACTTTAAGCTCAACAAAGTTTGGTGCATCAATAGAAAATGGCTTACCTTCATAAAATTTAATTAATACTGTATCATTTTCTCTAACATAAATTATAGCGTCTTCTACATTTTCCTCTTCGATACCAATTTGTTCGAAACTTTCTGGATCCATAAAGTAATAAAGTTGACCATCATTGTATAAATATTGCATTTCTTTTGTAGAAATAACTGCATTCTCAAATTTCTCATTTGGGTTAAAGGTTACATCTTTTGCTCCACCGTTCATTACAGATCTAATCTTAGCCCTAACAAAAGCTGCTCCTTTACCAGGTTTAACGTGTTGGAAATCTACTACTTGATAAACGTCATTATCGTAAACGAATGTTACACCTTTTCTTAAATCATTTGCTGAAATCATAATTCCTCCTAGTTGATATTTCTTTAATTATTATACCATATAAGACCACTAATTGAAAATTTTATTCATAAATATTAATCAGATTCCAAACAAGACTTTTAAATGAATACTAAGAAAAGTATTAGTATAATAATAAAAAGGATTTGAGGTAAAGATGAAAACATTAGGAATAATTTCGGAATTTAATCCATTTCATAACGGGCATAAATATTTATTAGATAAAGCAAAAAATAAATTAGGTGTTGATTTAAGTGTAACTATTATGAGCGGGGATTTTGTACAAAGGGGTGAACCCGCTATTATGGATAAGTATTCAAGATCAAAAACAGCAATTGAATCTGGGTTTGATTTGGTTATAGAAATGCCCAGTTTTCTTAGTCTTCAGGCTGCTGAATATTTTGCCATAAAATCAGTTACAATTTTAGATAAGATGAATATAGATTATTTGGTCTTTGGAATCGAAAACATCGAGCCTTCTAGCTTTCTAAAAGATGCAAAGACAATAATTAATAACCAATCTATTATTTATAATGATATGAAAACTTATCTTGAAATTGGTTATTCTTACCCCAAGGCTCAAATTAAAGCCTTAAAAAAATTTGTAAATGATGATTTTTTCTCCGCTAATAATATTCTAGCTTTAGAATATATTAAATCAATTCATAAAATAAACTCAAAAATTAAGCCATATCCTATAAAAAGAATAAAGACAAAAAATAGGGATACAACTATAAATGACAAGATATATGCTTCATCTACAGCCATTAGATGCAATCTAAGCCCAAAAATTAAAAGTTTGATGCCCGAAGAATCTTATAACAATATGATAAATTTCCAAAAAAAATACAAATCCTTTAATGATAATATTATCTACAATATTTTTAAGTATAAAATTTTCTTAGAGGATATTGATACAAAAAATATATTAGGTTACGAAGAAGGCCTAGAAAACTATTTAAAGAAAATTTCAAATAATACTAATTCCTATACATCTTTTTTAGTCGAGGCGGCTTCCTTAAGGTATACTAAGTCACGAATAAAAAGATTTATTATAAATTGTCTCTTAGGTAATAGTTCTGACTTAAATGATATTGATATAAATTTCATAAAAGTTTTGGCCTACAATAAAAATGCAATTCAATTTTTTGGAGAAATATCTAATAAGATAAATATAATTATAAACAAGAAAGACCTAGAAAAACTAGATAATAAAAATTTATCTATTTATACTAAAATGATTGATTCTTCGAATCTTTACAATCTAGGTATAGGTAGAGAAATGAACTACGATTTTATCCATAATAATAGACCTATCAAACGATAGGTCTAAATTTTATTTGTTTTGTAAAATTTTATTTTTATTTTGTTCTAGCTGTTGAGAAAGCTTGCTGAAGTTTTCTGAAGAAGCAGAAAATAATCTGTCTACATATTCATATGATTGTTTTCTAATTTGCTTAGCTTCTGCCGCAGCTTCTTGTAAAATTCTGTCAGCTTCATTTCTTGCTTGTTGAGTAATTTCGTTTTCACTTACCATCTTTTGGAATTGACTTTTAGCTTGTTCTTTGAAATTTTTAATCTCACCCTCAGCTTGGCTTAATCTGTTGTCAGCTTCGCTTGTCGCTTCAGAAAGAATCCTGTCTTTCTCTTCTGTTACCCATTGAGCTTGTTTGATTTCTTCTGGTAGGTTATCTTTCATTTCATTTAAAATCTCATAAATCTCATCTGGATCTACAGCGATTTTTTTAGAAAATGGTACAGAACTTGCCTCATCCATTATATCTTCCATCTCAAGAATAAGATCAGTAATTTTGTTTGCCATGTTTCCTCCTAATAATTAAATTTTTCTTTAATTTTCTTTTCAACGCTTGGGCTTACAAACGCTGATACATCACCTTTAAAAGCAGCAATCTCTCTTACTCCGCTTGAGCTTACAAATGAATAAGCTGGATTACTTAAAAGAAAGATTGTTTCAAGACCATCATATAGGGTTGAGTTTACCCTAGCAATATTTTTCTCATACTCATAATCAGTCACACCCCTTAAGCCCCTAGCTATTAATTTCACTCCCATATCATTAGCAAAATTCACTAGTAGTCCATCAAATGTGTGAATTGATATATTAGTCAAGTTTTCTTCTTTTATTGCTTCTTCTAAAATAGCTTCTCTTTCATCAACTGAAAAAAGAGCGTTTTTATTTTCGTTATTCAATATCGCAACAATCACTTCATCAAACATATCTCTCAATCTTTTGATAATGTCCATATGTCCTTTAGTCAAGGGATCGAAGCTTCCTGGATAAATTACCTTCATTTTAAATAAATTTTAATAAACTTCCTTCCGTAAGACTTTTCTTTTAAAGTATGTAAGTTATATTTTTCAGAAAAATCTATATTCATACTTGATTCAGTAATAACTATACCGCCTTCACTCAATAAATCATATTCTTTGATATAAAACAAGGACTTGTCAATAAAATCCGTTTCATAGGGAGGATCCAAAAAGATATAGTCAAACTGTAACTTTTCATCATAAAAATCTTTTAAACATCTTACGAAATCTTTTTTAAATAGAAAAACATTCTCACAATCAATCTTTTCAAGGTTTTTTTTAAGAATTGAAAAATTCGAATAGTTTTTCTCATTAAAATAAACTTCTTTTGCTCCCCTTGATAAAAATTCAATTCCCATCTGACCAGTCCCTGAAAATAAATCAAGGGCTTTGAAATCATTTTTATAGGGATAAAGCATATCGAAAATTGCTTCTTTTACTTTATTATCAGTTGGTCGCGATGTTTTCGATTTTGGACTCAATAAATTAAATCCCTTATATTTTCCTGCTACTACTTTCATTAGTTTAATATTATATCCTTATCTTCATCAAAATAATCTCTTATAAATTCTAAATTCACGCCCTTATAAGAATTATTTTTCAAATAATCAAATATCTCAAATGTTTTATTTGTCTCTTCTTCAGTCATATTTAAATATTCTATCTCTGAAAGATTTTTTCCGTGTTGAATTAGAGATAATATCTTTCCTCCGCCTCTAAGTTCGTAATCTTTTTTAGATATTGCAAATCCATCATTAGAATCCACTAATATCTTCAATTTACTGTTGGGATTATTATCCTTAGTTACAAGATAACAATAGGAATCGTATTTTCCCCTACCAACCCTTCCTCTAAGTTGGTGGAGTTGTGATAGGCCAAAATTATTGGAGTTATAAATGACCATGGTATTTGCATTTGCAACATCAATTCCAACCTCAATAACAGTTGTCGAAATAAGAATATCTATTTCATGGTTATTAAATTTATTTAGAATGTCTTCTTTAACACCAGGTTTTAATTTACCATGAAGTTTTTCTACCTTGTATAATTTAAAAATTTTCTTATACTTTTTATAAAGATTTTCAACAGAATTTGTATCTTTAGAATCTATATTTGTTGTAACTACATAAACCTGTCTACCATTTGAAAGATTATCTTTTATTCTATTAAATAGTATTTCTTGGTGCTCTTCTTTTACGATACTAGTATAAATTTCTGCTCTTCCTTTAGGAAGTTCATTAATTATACTCAAATCTAGAATTTTATTTATCCTAAGACTTAATGTTCTTGGTATAGGGGTGGCTGTCATGGTTAAATAATTGGTATTTATACCTTTTTTTGCAAGTTCTTGTCTTTGCCTTACGCCAAATCTATGTTGTTCATCATTAACAACTAGCCTTAGTTTTTTAAACTCAACGTCTTCTTCAATCAAAGCGTGAGTTCCAATTATCATATCAATCGTTCCGTTTTTTAAACGACTTTTAATTTCATCTTTATTTTTGCTAGATCCAGTAAGAAGAGCAAGTTTTACCCCAAATTTTTCCATGAAATCCTTATATTTCTCGTATTGTTGGATAGCTAGGACTTCAGTAGGCACCATCATTGCAGACTGATAAGAATTTAAAGCAAATACTAGCATACAAATCAATGCCACTATCGTTTTACCTGAACCAACATCCCCTATCAAAAGTCTATTCATTGAAGTTTCTTTGTTAGAGTCTTCAAGAATCTCCTTTATAGATTTTAGCTGTGATCTAGTTAGGGAAAAGTTTAATTTTGATAAAATATCATTTAAATCATAGCAAAGTTTTATATCTTGCTTGCTTATCTGAATCCTTGCCACATAATCAAGAAAAATCAATTCCTTTAACAAATCAATAATCTTAATATCAGATTTTGCCTTTATCAAGCTTTCAAGCTCACTAGGAAAGTGTATCTCTTTTAAAGCTTTTTCTCTATCCAATAAATCAAATTTTTCTTTTAATTGATTAGATAAAATTTCTTCTCCAGAATCTATATTTTTGAGTGCTTCTCTGATAAAGGAAGTAATATTTTTCTGACTAATGCCGCTTGTTAAGGGATAAATAGAGTATATACCTCCAATACTATCCCCATCTAGATTCTCAAATATTGGATTTACCGCTTCATAATACCCATTTTTGTAGGATACTTTTGTATAAAACTTATAAGTCGAATTTAGTTTTATTTGCCTTATAGAAAATTTATCATTAAACCATACTACCCTAATTTTTTTAAAATTACCTTCCGCAAAATACATATAAGAAATTGTCATATTTTTAGCTCTTTTTACGTAAGGTTTAGATATAGCTTTCCACTCAAAATAGTAAGATCTGGTTGGACTAGCTTTTAGAACACTAGATTTAAATCTCCTATCCTCATATTCTCTGGGATAAAAAGTATATAAGTCACTAACGGTATAAATACCGAGCCTAGAAAGGGCCTTGGCTTTTTTAGGTCCAATTCCCCTAAGGCTTGTTACATCTTTACTCAAGGGTAGCTTGGTAATAGTACACTGGCTGACCGCCGTAGACTAATTCTATATCAATTTCTTTATATTCTTTGGATAATTTCTTGACTAAATCTTTCGCTCTTCTCTTATCAGCTTCTTCGCCGTAATACAAAGTAATAAGAGAAATTTCATCATCATCTGCAATAGCAATATCTATTGCATCTTTTGTTGTATCTTCAATATTTGACTTAGTAGCAACTATCTTTCCATCAAGAATACCGATATAATCATCTTTTTTGATTTCTATATTGTTTACACTAGTATCTCTAATAGATATAGATACTTCAACAGTGTGCATGTCAGAAATCGCATCTGCCATGTTTTCAATATTTTCTTCTATGTCGCTATCTTCGTCAAATTCAAGCATAGCAGTAAAGGTCTCAGGTATAGACCTAGTTTCTAATACCATTGCATTTTTATCTGTCAACTCACAAGCTTGCTTTGCAGACATAATGATATTTTTATTATTTGGAAAGATAATTATATTCTCAGCGTTAATTTCCTCTATATTTTTATATATATCTTCGGTTGATGGGTTCATGGTTTGACCGCCAGAAATAATTTTATCTATGTTCATAGACTTTAGTATTTCATCGAAGCCTTCCCCTCTTGATACTGCTATAAAAGCGTATTTTTTAATATTTTCTGGAGCTTTATCAGCTACTTCTATTACAGGATTGGTATTTTCAACTTCAAGTTTTACCAAAACTCCATCAACTAAAAGCATAGAAATTATTTGTTGAGGATGTTCACTACGTAGGTTTGCTTTCAAACGACCGTCATCATAATCATAGTCAAAATTGGTTGACAAATTTTCAATAGAATCATTGATTTTATCAAACTCATTTTCTTCTATAATAAGTTCAAAATCAAGCTTGTATGTTCCTTCTTCAATATTTTCAGAATTAGATAAGTCAATATCCTTATCGATTTCTCCGTTTAAGGCATTAAGAGCGCCTCTAAGTAGGAAAATAAGTCCTTGTCCTCCTGAATCAACCACTCCTGCTTCCTTAAGAACAGGAAGTTGTTTTGGAGTATTATCTAATGCTTGTTGACCACTAGCTAATATTTCAACTAGGTAATCATCTAAACTTTTACTTTCATCAAAGGCTTCTTCAGCCTTTTCAGACATCTTTCTAGCAACAGTAAGGATTGTTCCCTCTGTAGGTTGCATAACCGCTTTATAGGCTGTTTTAGTCGCATTTTTAAAGATATCTCTTACTTCTGCATGACCTATTTCGTCCTTACCTTTAAGAGCTTTTGACATACCTCTGACAAGTTGAGATAAAATTACTCCAGAATTACCCCTAGCCCCCATCAGAGTGCCTTGACTTAAAGCCTTGGCAATTTCTTCAACACTTAGTCCACTAGTTTGATTAACCTTATCAACGCCTGATTTCATGGTCATATTCATGTTTGTACCAGTATCTCCATCAGGCACCGGAAATACATTTAATTCGTCCACAAGAGACTTATTCTCTTCTAAATATTTATAGGCTCCAATGACCATCTGTTGGAGCTTACTTGCTTCAATTACTTTCATACTTCTCCTATCTATTGATTCCTTGAACATAGATATTTACTTCAGAAACATTAACATTCAAAGATTTTTCAATATTATATTTAACATTTTCGATTATATTTTGACATACAACTGGTATTCTTATACCATATTCTAAAAATAAAGAAATATATACAGCAACAGTACCGTTATCTCTTCTTATAACCTCAACGCCTCTTTGCATATTATTAACGCCTAGAAGTTTGTATATTCCATCTTTTGCAGATCTTGACGCAAGGCCAACAACTCCATAAGATTGCATAACGCTTGCTACAGCAATATTTGCTATAACGGAATCATCAATTGTTATTTTTCCTAAATTATTTACATATCTGATTGTCATAATACCTCCAATGTGTATTAACAGTATATATCCATTTTATCTTATTATACCATAAATTCTCCAAGCTGATAAATTATCTACTTGTATTATAAGTTATATATTATAATAGCAAATTATGTTATAAAAATTATGTATATTAGAAAAGAAAAAACCGCCACTAAATGGCGATTCTTTCTTGCTTATAATATTTATTTATTAGCTAATTTTTTGTAAGATTCATATCTTTCCTTAGCAGCTTTTTCAGCTTCTTGGTAAAGCTCGTCAGCTGTTTCAGGGAATGATCTCTTAAGTGATGAGTATCTTACTTCACCTTGGATAAATTCTTGGAATGATCCAGTAGGTTCTTTAGAGTCAAGTTGGAATGGATTCTTGCCTTCGTCAGCAAGTCTTGGGTCAAATCTCCATAAGTGCCAGTAACCAGCTTCTACAGCTTGTTTTTCTCTATATTGTGATTTACCCATACCAATTCTGATACCGTGGTTAATACATGGAGCGTAAGCGATTATGATTGATGGTCCATCATAGCTTTCTGCTTCTTTGATAGCTTTTAGAGTTTGGTTTTGGTTAGCACCCATAGCAACTTGTGCTACATAGATATAACCATATGAAGTCATCATTAAACCAAGGTCTTTCTTTCTAACCTTCTTACCAGATGCAGCAAATTGTGCTACTGCTGATAATGGTGTAGCTTTAGAACTTTGTCCACCTGTATTAGAGTAAACTTCTGTATCGAATACGAAGATATTGATGTTTTCACCACTAGCTAGTACGTGATCAACACCACCGAATCCAATATCATAGCTCCATCCGTCACCACCAAAGATCCATACTGATTTTTTAATCATGTAGTCTTTTAGTTTAAGAATGTTATTTAGATATTTATTAGCTTCTTCGCCTTCTACTTCTTCTTTTACATTTAGAATAGCAGCTGTTGCTTCTTTAGAAGCCTTAACATCATCTTTTCCTTCTAACCAAGCTTTGAATGCGTCATTGTATCCAGATTCAAGACCTAGTTCTAGGAATTTATTCATGTTATCTTCTAGTAAGTGGATGTTTGCTTGTGTAGCAAGTTTCATACCATATCCATACTCAGCAGCATCTTCAAATAATGAGTTACCCCAAGCTGGACCTTTACCTGTAGCAAGGTTCTTTGTATAAGACATAGCTGGTGCAGATGCTCCCCAGATTGATGAACAACCAGTAGCATTAGCTATATACATTCTATCACCATATAATTGTGTGATTAGTTTAGCATATGGAGTTTCACCACAACCTGCACATGCGCCTGAGAATTCAAATAATGGTTGTTTGAATTGGCTTCCTTTAAGTGTCATGTCATCCATAACGTCATCTTTATAGCCAACAACTTCGTGTGCATATGTCCAATTATCTTTTTGTGCTTCTACTTCATCTTCAAAAGGTTTCATTAGTAGGGCTTTTTCTGGAGCTGGACATACGTCAGCACAGTTACCACAGCCTGTACAATCTAGTGGAGATACTTGGATTCTAAATTCATATCCATCCATACCTTTACCAATTGCTTTTTTAGTTTCAAAACCTTCTGGTGCGTTTGCTTTTTCATCTTCTGTAACTAAGAATGGTCTAATTACTGCGTGTGGACAAACAAATGAACATTGGTTACATTGGATACAGTTATCTATTTGCCATTCTGGAACGTTAAGAGCGATACCTCTCTTTTCGTAAGCAGTTGTACCTGATTCAAATTCACCGTTTTCAATACCTGCAAATGCTGATACTGGAATATCGTCTTCTTTTTGTTCAAGCATTGGTTTAACAATGTTTTTGATGAATTCTGGAAGTTCTTTCTCTACTTTTTCTTCATCAACAGCGTCTTTCCATTCAGCTGGTACTTCTACCTTAACTGGTGCATTTAGACCTTCATCTACTGCATTGTAGTTCATGTTTACAATATCTTCACCTTTGTGACCATAAGATTTAACTATTGATTCTTTTAAGAATTTAACAGCATCTTCTACTGGGATAACTTTTGTTAGGTTGAAGAATGCAGATTGCATAATCATGTTTGTTCTTCCGCCAAGACCGATGTTTTGAGCGATATGGCTTGCGTCTATGATATAGAAGTTGATATTCTTTTCAGCAAGAACTCTCTTCATGTTTGCTGGAAGATGTTTTTCAAGTTCTTCTACTGGCCATACTGTATTTAATAAGAAAGTACCACCTTCTTTAATACCTGCTAATAGATCATATTGGTTAACGTAAGCTTGTTTTGAACATGAAATAAAATCAGCTTCGTCTAATAAATATGTTGATAAGATTGGTTCTTTACCAAATCTTAAGTGGGATACTGTTAAACCACCTGATTTTTTAGAGTCATAGTCAAAATAACCTTGTGCATACATGTCAGTATTATCACCGATTATCTTGATAGCTTGTTTGTTAGCACCTACTGTACCATCAGAACCGAATCCCCAGAATTTACATCTGCTTGTACCTTCATGTCTAACTTTGAAGTCATCTCTTGGAAGAGATTTGTTAGTAACATCATCATTGATTGATAATGTGAAGTCATGTTTAACTTCGTCTTGATCAAGGTTATCAAATACAGCTTTGATGTCTGCTGGAATTGTATCTTTTGATGAAAGTCCGTAGATACCACCAACTATAAGTGGTCTTTCTTCTTCATCATAATAACTTGCTTTAACATCTAGGTAAAGTGGGCTTCCTACTGAACCTTTTTCTTTTGTTCTATCAAGAACAGCTATTTTCTTAACTGAAGCTGGGATTGCTTTAAGTAGGTGTTCTTTAGAGAATGGTCTATAAAGGTGAACTTCAACCATACCAACTTTTCTACCTTCTTCTAATAGAACGTCGATTGTTTCTCTAGCTGTTTGACAAACTGAACCCATAGCGATGATGATGTTTTCTGCATCTTCAGCACCATAGTAAGTGAAAAGACCATAATTTGTATCAATTAGTTCATTGATTTTGTTCATGTAGTTTTCTACAATACCAACAATATCAGTATAAACATGGTTGCTTGCTTCCATTCTTTGGAAGTAGATATTCTTTTCAGCTGTACCCATGTGTTTTGGTCTTTCTGGGTTTAGTGAGTTATTTTTAAATTCTGCTACTGCTTCGTAGTCAAGTAGTGGAGCTAGGTCTTTGTAGTTCCAAACTGCTACTTTTTGAATTTCGTGACTTGTTCTGAAGCCATCAAAGAAATTGATAAATGGTAGTCTACCTTCGATAGAAGCTAAGTGAGCTACTGGTGATAGGTCCATTACTTCTTGAACTGAGTTTGAAACAAGCATAGCACAACCTGTTTGTCTTGCTGCCATTACGTCTGAATGGTCACCATAGATTGAAAGTGCGTGTGTTGCTACTGTTCTTGCAGATACGTGGAATACACCTGGTAATCTTTCGCCAGCGATTTTGTACATGTTAGGAATCATTAATAATAGACCCTGACTTGCTGTGTATGTACTTGTTAGTGCTCCTGCTGCAAGTGAACCGTGCATAGCTGCTGCTGCGCCTGCTTCTGATTGCATCTCTTTAACTTTAACTTCTTGACCAAATAAGTTTTTACGTCCGTTTGCTGCCCATACGTCAACGCTTTCTGGCATTGGTGAAGAAGGTGTGATTGGATATATAGTAGCTACATCAGTAAACGCATATGATACGTGTGCTGCTGCTGTGTTACCATCCATTGTCTTCATTGCTCTAGTAACTGTCATCTAGACCTCCTAAAATTATTATAAGCAATTATCGTTAACACTACTATTAGTATAATTAAAATTTTAATTTTTGTCAAGACCAATAGAAAATATTTTCATCGTTTATTCATCTTGCCTAATCTTTAACACATTAAACAAGTACGTTAACCATGCTAAATTATACCATTTCAAGCCTAGTATATATTATTCATCATCACAATTTGAATAATTATTCGTATTATTATATCTTAATTGAATAATACCTTATTCCTATAAAGTTGTAAGATGATAAAAAAGAGCAGACCTAAGCCTGCTCCTTGTTATAAAATTATTTTCCTGCAAGTCTCTTATAAGTATTATATCTTGCTTTAGCTGCCTTTTCGGCTTCTTCATAAAGCTGGTCTGCAGTTTCTGGGAATGATCTCTTAAGTGATGAGTATCTTACTTCACCCTGGATAAACTCTTGGAAGGACTCTGTTGGTTCCTTAGAGTCTAATTGGAATGGATTTTTGCCCTCATCTTCAAGTCTTGGGTCGTATCTCCATAAGTGCCAGTAACCAGCATCTACAGCTTGTTTTTCTCTGTATTGTGATTTACCCATTCCGATTCTAATACCGTGGTTGATACATGGTGCATAAGCTATAACTAGGGATGGACCATTGTAGCTTTCAGCTTCTTTAAGAGCTTTAAGTGTTTGGTTTTGGTTAGCACCCATAGCTACTTGTGCACAGTATACATAACCGTAAGAAGTCATCATTAGACCAAGGTCTTTCTTTCTTACTTTCTTACCAGCGGCAGCAAATTGTGCTACTGCAGATAATGGTGTAGCTTTAGAAGATTGTCCACCTGTGTTAGAGTAAACTTCTGTATCGAATACAAGTATGTTGATGTCTTCGCCACTTGCTAGTACGTGGTCAACTCCACCGAATCCGATATCGTAGCTCCATCCGTCACCACCAAAGATCCAGATTGATTTTTTAATCATGTAATCTTTTAGTTGGAAGATTTTATCTAGTAAGTCTTTTCCTTCTTCGTTATCTACAGTTTCTTCTTTTAGATTCATAATCTTAGCTGTAGCTTCTTTAGAAGTATTAACAGTTTCTTTTCCTTCTAACCAAGCCTTGAATGCTTCATTAAATGGTGTATCAAGACCAAGTTCTAAGAAGTTATTCATGTAAGTTTCAAGTAATGACTTGTTAGCATCTGCTGCAAGTTTCATACCATATCCATAC
>QWCE01001653.1_pt1 | contig 32204 bp, 24 predicted proteins | sample 1972531 | NCBI WGS metagenome assembly QWCE01 (sample SAMN09866716, study PRJNA288562) | Human gut metagenome isolate term4_stool, whole genome shotgun sequencing... | reverse complement strand
AAACCAGGAACAATTACCCAAATTCCGATTTTATCAATGCCAGAAGATGATATTACCCACCCAATTCCTGATCTAACAGGCTATATTACAGAAGGACAAATTATCCTAGACCGTAGTCTTTATAACCAAGGTGCAGCACCTCCTGTATCTATCCTACCATCTTTATCAAGGCTTAAAGATAAGGGTATTGGTAAGGGCAAGACAAGAGAAGACCACGCAGATACAATGAACCAAATCTACGCAGCCTACGCATCAGGTGTGGACGCTAGAGAACTTCAAAAAATCCTAGGTGACTCAGCTTTATCAGATGCAGACCTAGCCTTTGCAGAATTTGCCAAGGCCTTTGAGGAAAAATACATCAACCAAGGTTATTACACAAATAGGTCAATCGAAGAGACTCTTAACTTGGGTTGGGAACTCCTAAAGATAATTCCAAAATCAGAGCTTAAGAGAATTGACGACGCCCTAATAGAAAAATACATGGACTAGCCTATGGCAAGATTAAAAGTAACCCCAACTAGGATGAACCTAAACACCTTGAAGGGAAGACTTGCCACAGCCAAAAGAGGATACAAACTATTAAAAGATAAGCAAGATGAGCTTATGAGGCAATTCTTAGAGCTAATCAGAGAAAATAAAAAACTCAGAGAGGAAGTTGAAAAAGAACTATCAGATTCTTTTGGCGCTTTCCTTATGGCATCAGCCTTCATGAGCCCAGAAGTCCTCGAAGAAGCCGTGAGCTTTCCGACTCAAGAAGTTGGCGTTGACATTACCACTAAAAACGTCATGAGTGTTAGGATTCCTAAGATGGAATTTAAGGTAAATGTAAATGACAAGGCAACAATGTTCCCATACGGCTACGCTACAACAAGTGTAGGCCTAGATGAAGCAATACTCAAATTAAACCATGTAGTAGATAGGCTCTTGGAACTTGCTGAGCTAGAAAAAACAACCCAGCTAATGGCAGATGAGATAGAATCAACAAGAAGAAGGGTAAACGCCCTAGAATACAGGACTATCCCAGACCTTGAAGAAACAATCAAATACATCAGAGCCAAACTAGAAGAAAACGAAAGAGCAACCATCTCTCGTTTGATGAAGGTAAAGGATATAATTTCAGAAGAAAGATAAAAAAGACCACCAGGCGACTGGTGGTTTTTCTATGGAAATCTCATTCAAGGCATTATTTTGAAGACTAGAGGGAAGAGAGAAGTTATGGACTTTATATTCTCAAATACTATTGCTTGAGTAAAATAGGACGGATTTGGTATTTTACCCTTTCCTATCTTTTAAAATTAAGTATAATGGTAAGCGTGCTTATATTTTAAGCAATTATTTTTTTATTATATATTATTTTAGATGTAGGAAGGATTTTATGGAAAAGAAAAATGTGAAACTTGCCCTTGTTGTGGGTCTTGTTTCTATAATTTTATCAATATATATTTCCCTTAGCGGAAGGGAGACTTTTGCCACAGCATGGGCGCTTTTTCCGCCTGTTTTAGCAATTTTTATGGCGCTTTTAACAAAGGAAGTTTATTCGTCCTTGTTTTTGGGGATTTTAGTTGGAGGGATTTTATCATCTGGTGGTTCTTTATCGAAATCTCTTAATAATGTTGTCAAAAATGGACTTATCGCTTCTGTTTCTCAGACTTCTGGGATTTTTATTTTCCTTGTAGTTTTGGGTATAATGGTTGTCCTTATCAATTATTCTGGAGGGTCAAGGGCTTTTGGTGAATTTGCTCATTCAAAAATTAAGTCAAGGGAGGGTGCACAACTTTCGACATTTTTCCTTTGCTCTATGCTTTTTATAGATGATTATTTTAATTGTTTGACGTCAGGATCTGTGATGAAGCCTGTGACAGATTCCTATAAGATTTCCAGGGCGAAGCTAGCTTATATCATTGACTCAACAGCAGCTCCAATCTGCATGATTGCACCTATTTCATCATGGGCTGCGGCTGTTTCTGGCTATGCTGATGGAATTTCTGGGATTGAGATGTTTGTAAGGTCTATTCCATTTAATTTCTATTCACTTTTAACTTTGGTTTTTGTTGTAGCAATTATTCTTTTTGACAATGACTTTGGACCTATGAGGGAATTTGAGAAAAAAGCCCAAGAAAAAGGTGAACTAGGAGCGGTTAAAACTAGCAAGATTACAGCAGAGGATGGTAATCCTGATGGCAAGGTGATAGATCTTGTCTTTCCGATTTTGGTTTTAATTGTTATCTCAGTATTAAGCCTCGTTTATGTTGGTGGTTTTTTTGATCCTGCAAGCGAGTTTTACAGAGATTTTGTAAACGCCTTTGCTAATACAGATTCATCTGTAGCCCTTGCTATGGGTTCTATATCAGCCCTTATCATAAGCATTATTTATTTCATAGTTAGAGGTGTGATTAGCTTTGAGAAGTCAATGGATAGCTTATCTGAAGGATTTTCTTCTATGGTTGGGGCGATTTTGATTTTAACCATGGCAACAAGTCTTAAAAATCTTTCAAATGACCTTTTAGGATCTCAAGACTTTGTAGGAGGTCTTATGAAGGGAGCGGCGGGAAGTCTAAATTCATTCTTGCCTGCAGTTATCTTTGTGGTGGCAATATTTCTTGCCTTTGCGACAGGCACAAGTTGGGGCACATTTGGAATTTTAATTCCAATAATAACCTCAATGTTTGAAATCGGTGAGCCTTTGTTTTTTATAGGAATATCTGCCTGCCTATCAGGAGCAGTTTGCGGTGATCATATTTCACCAATTTCAGATACTACAATCATGTCATCAGCAGGAGCAGGTTGTGTTCACGTTGACCATGTCAAAACTCAGCTTGCCTACGGTTTAAGTGTGGCGGCTATAGCTACAATATCCTACCTTATAGCTGGCTTTACTTATTCAGCAGTCCTTTCCCTAGCTTTTGGAATTGGTGCGATTATTGTCTTTATGTTAATTTTAAAATACAAAAACAGAGAGAAGTCCCTTGCCTAATTGACGGGGGATTTTTTTGACAAGATAGATTGCAAGTTATAAAGTATTTTTATGAAGATAGCAGAATTTAGGAGTTTAAATGGAATATATTTATAAATTTGATACGGATAATGGTTTTGAAGAAACTTCTATGACAAAATTTTATGATGCCATTGAGGATGAGGACTTTTATCTCATGTATCTGGGAAAGGCAGATTTTATTGATTTTGCTAGAAAATACAAGCTTGATACCGCTATTGTAGACCTTTTGCTAAAGGAAAAAGTAAAAAAATCCTTCGTCGCAGTTGAGGATACTTATAGTTTTATAATTGTAGACCTACTTGATATGAAGGGAAAACTTGATAAATCAGATCTTATAGGCTTTTACATAGAGAAAAATAGGCTAGTTATTGTGGACCTTTATGATAGAGATATGTCTACAAGTCGTGCTTTTAAGAAGATGGTCTCTAAGAGATTTTCTTCAAGATCGCCTGGTCGTGCTCTAAAACACTTTATTACAGCTTTGATTGATAAACATACTAGGGTATTTGACCAGATAAAAAATTCTACAGCAAAGATTGAAGATGCTATAACAAAAAACAAAACCACAGATGATAGTATCGCAACTATTTCTAGCAATAGACATAAGGCTTTAAACCTTTATACATCTTACGAGAGACTTCTAGATACTATCGAAGTCCTTGTGGATAATGAAAATGAAATTTTTGACGACGATGACATCAAACATTTAAAAAGTTTAGCTTACAGGGTAGAGAGATATTCGGCAAATATCTCCTATTTGAGCGATTATATTACAAATGTTAAGGACTCTTGCGATTCAAAAATGGATCTTTCTATGAACTCAACTATGAAGGTTTTAACAGTTGTAACAACGATATTTACTCCGATAACAGTTCTAACTGGCTGGTATGGGATGAATTTTGAAAATATGCCCGAACTTAGCTGGAATTTTGGCTATTATTATGTAATAGGTCTTTCTGTTTTAAGCCTATTAATCTGCTACCTTTTGTTTAAAAAACTCGATAAGTAGAATTTTTGACAAGATGTGCATTTGTTGATATAGTCAAAGTATATTATATTTTAAGGAGAAAATATGGACTCTGTTCCCTACCACAGTTTACTTTTAGTTTTAATCATAATTATTTTAATTTTAATAAATGGATTTTTCACAGCCCTTCATACTGGAGTGATTAGTCTATCCCAGGATAAACTTCGTGACTTAGTAGAAGAAGGAAGTAATGAGGCGGAGATTTTAATCAACGTAACCTCAAACCAAGACAGGTTAAACCAGTCTTTTTCAATGATAAATTCCGTTTTATCACTTTTTACAGTCGCCTTTATAGCTGATATAATGAGGGACTGCGATTTTATTGTTGATAATATTTCCATGAAAACAGCTCTACTAATAACTATATTGCTTTACATAGTAGTAAAGATAATTTTTGTCGACAAGATTCCCCAGAGAATAGGTGTTAGAAATCCTTTGGGATTTTCACTAAAAACTACAGGAATACTAAGGCTAATCCTCGCTTTAACAAGACCTTTTGTAATCCTTACAGATATAGTTACAAATTTTATTATGAAAATTTTCGGCATAGAAGCTGGTGTCATTCAAAAAGAAGTAACAAGTGAGCAGATAAAGTCAATAGTACAAATCGGGGAAGACCAAGGCATAATAAGACCCATGGAATCAAAGATGATCCATTCTATTATGAACTTTGACGATATCATAGTTGAAGAAATAATGACAGCAAGAACTGATGTCTTTATGATTGATATTAATGATAAGGACAAGGAATATATGGAAGAATTTGTCAAAATTCGCCATAATAGAATTCCGGTTTTTGAAGATAATGTTGATAATATTTTGGGAGTTTTATACACCAAGGACTACCTACTTGAGGCAAGCAAGGTTGGACTTTTCAATGTAGATTTGGAAAAACTTATAAGACCTGCTTATTTTGCGCCAGATAAGATAGAAGCTGACAAACTATTTTCAGATATGCAAAAGGGACACATCCATATGGCAATCTTAATTGACGAATATGGTGGCTTTGCAGGCGTGATTACCATGGAAGATTTGATTGAAGAAATCGTAGGTGATATGGAAGATAGCTTTGATTATGATATACCAGAGATTAAGATAAACAGCAAAAATGTCTTTGTAGTTAAAGCATCGATTGGAATCAAGGATTTGAATGAAAAAATTCCTATAGATATAGACGAAGAAAATGAAAATTACGATTCTCTTGGTGGATTCATTATAGATAAGTTAGGTTATATCCCAGAAGCAGGGGATAACGAAACAATAATCCACAATGGATACGAAATAAAAATCCTCTACATGGAAGATAACAGGATAAAGGCTTGTAGGATTAGAAAATTAATGAAAAAGCTAAACCAAGAAAAAGCTGAGGAAGCCGAGAAACCAGAAGAAGATAGCAAAGAAAATAACTGAAAAAATCGCTCATTTTTGTAAAGTGAGCGATTTTTTATATCTTTTGCGACTAAATTTTACTTTAATAAAAGTAGATAAAAAAATCTATTTTTCATCAGGGCCTACTTCTAGGGATATTAGCCTCATATCTTCTGTGTAGACAAAATCGTAGACGATTTTTTCTATATGCTCATAGGTGAATATAAGGGTCACATCTACCAGGTTTTGGTCAAATGGAGCACTTTTTATAAGGTCGCTCGCAAAGGATACTTCTACCTTAGATTTATCTGTGAGTTTATCTCCCGCTTGGTCTAAGTCATTTTTTAAGCCTTCATACATCTCAGAGAACTTCTCATCTTCTAGATTTAGTCCTTTTACATTTTCATAAAATAGGTCCTTATCTCCATTTCTTAAGGCTTCTATTATCTCATAAGACTTATCTACAAAGGCCTGGGGGTCCTTTTTTAATTCCTTGTTTTTAGTTATGGTTGATAAGAGCTTAATGTCAAGGCTGGTTAATATGTCGTTTTTATCTTTGCCTAGCAAAATAACCAAAGAATCGTCTTCGCATTTGCCAATTATTAGATAAGATTCATCTTTTTTGTTGATTTCTTCTATGCTAAGAATAGGACCGGTGTAATCTATAGGTAGAAATTTATTGGATAGAACTCTAAGGTCTCCACCAATTTCGCTTTTTAGTGGGTCAGTTAACTTGTTTGATAGATTTTCTGCGTCCTTATTTTCTATATCTTTTAGAACTCCTGCAAGGAAGGTCTTTTCTTTTTCAGAAAGGTCAGTGTTTGCAGCATTTATGAGTTCATAGAAGTCTTCTTCTATATTTTCTTCCTTGATTTCTTCGTCACTTTTAATTACAACTGATTTTTCATTTTGATTATTTTGCTTGTTTTCTCCTTTGCATCCTGCAAAAATAAAAGCAAGAGCCATAAGTAAAATTAGGGATTTTTTGTTTTTCATATATCCTCCTTATTTTATTATAACACAATGAGGCAGCTAGGAAAATCAAGGTAAAAAAACGCTTATCATAAATGTTAATTAAGATTAGGCAATAGAAATGGAAAATAAGTATTGCTTTATTTAAATAAATATGATATATTTAATTTACGAAAACGATACCGTAAAATCTTGATTGATGAATAATAACTAGGTTTTGTTTTTATAGATTTTTAAAGTTTTCTACTGTTTTTGTGTTATACAAATATTGTTTCAAAAAGTTCCTATAAGATTTTTAAAAAGGAGATTTTTATGAAAAGGCCAACTATTAAAGACATTGCATCGGTATGTGAAGTTAGCGTCAGTACTGTATCTAGAGCGATAAACGATGCTCCTGGGATAAGCGTGTCCACCAGAGAAAAGGTTCTAGCTACTATAGAAGAGATGGGTTATATTCCAGATAGCAATGCTAGAAACTTAAAAATTACTAAAAATAAAACTATAGCAGTTCTCATAAAGGGTATTACAAACCCATTTTTCACTCCTATGATAAAGGTCTTAGAAGAAGAAATAAGTAAAACAGGGTATTCTTTTGCTTTAACTAAGGTAGAAGAAAACTTATCTGAAGTAGAAGTTGCCCAAAATGTTGCCAAAACAATTAAACCAGAAGGGATAATTTTCCTAGGAGGTCACTATATAAATGACCTTAAGAAATTAAAGGCTCTAGGCGTACCTTATTCTATGACAACAATAATAAACAAGGATATAATAAATAAAAATGCAACCTGTGTAGGAGTTGATGATTATAAAGAAAGTATTAGGATGGTTGACTATCTTATAAGTCTAGGTCATAGAAAAATTGCCTTTATTGCGGCAAGATCAGACGATTTAAGTATAGGTCATTTGAGATTTGAAGGATATAAAAAAGCTTTGGCTAATCATGGAATAGATTTTGATCCAAATCTTGTAATATATCCGCCTAAGGGACTTAACCCATATTCCCTCTATCATGGTTATGAATCTGGCAAGAAGATTGTAAAAGAGGAGATTTCCTGTACAGCTATTTTTGCAGTTTCCGATTCTGTGGCCATAGGAGCTATAAAAGCCATAAGTGATATGGGAAAAACAGTTCCAGAAGATTATTCTGTGGCTGGTTTTGATGGACTTGAGATAAATGAATTTCTCCTAAAACCAATAACAACCATCGTCCAACCAACAGATAGGATTGCCTATACATCAGTTAAAGAATTATTCAATATAATCAATAATAAGGACAACAAGAAAGTAACTAGTTTTGATGCAGAACTTTTTATTGGCGAAACAACATCAGAAATTAATAAGGAGTAAATATGAAAAAAGCAGGCATCTTATGGCCCCTAGCTAGTCTTAATGGCAGCCATGGAATAGGGGATTTTGGTAAAGCAAGTTATGATTTTATAGATATAAGTAAAAAAGCTGGCTTTGATATGTGGCAAATTCTACCATTAAACCCTCTAGGTTTCGGTAATTCACCTTATCAGCCTTATTCATCTTATGCAGGAGATGAAATCTATATCTCCCTAGATATGCTTTATGATGATGGACTCTTGGAAGAGAAAGTAGCTCATTTAGAGAAAAAAGATAGGGTTGATTATAATTATGTGAGAGATTTTAAGGGGAAATATTTAAAGAAAGCATATTTAAAATTTAAAGAGAAGAATTTAGAAAATAGTGAAGCTTATAAGAAGTTTCTAGAATTTGATTTCGTATATGATTATGCGGTATTTTTAACTTTAAAAAAAGCCAACAAGTTAATAGCTTGGAATGAATGGCCTAGTGAACAAAAAAACTGGATAATTGATAAAAAACTTGACCTAAAAGCCTTTGAAGATCAGATAAATTATGAGATATTTATTCAATATACATTTTTTGACCAATGGATGAAATTAAAATCTTATGCCAATAAAAATGGTATAAAAATTATCGGGGATGTTCCATTTTATGTCGGACTTGATAGTCTAGATGTTTGGCAAAACCAAAAATATTTTGAAATTACTGAGGAAGGCAAGCCAATCCTTATTGCAGGAGTTCCACCAGATGCCTTTTCGGATAAGGGTCAAAGATGGGGAAATCCTATCTATAAATGGAGTGAAATAGAAAAAGATGACTTCAAATTTTGGATAGATAGACTTCGTTACAATGCAAAGTTATACGATATAGTAAGGCTTGATCACTTTAGAGCCTTTGACACTTATTGGCAAATAGATGCTAAAAATGACACAGCCATAATCGGTGAGTGGATACCTGCACCAGGATATAAACTTTTTGATATAATAGAAAAGGAATTAAAAGACGTAGAATTTATTGCGGAAGATTTAGGAACAATGATGCCAGGAGTTTACAAACTTCGTGACCACTACGACCTAAAGGGTATGGTTATTATCCAAGAAAACTTAAGACCTTGGGAAAATCACTTTATAGAAACGACAGCTAATTCTGCAGCCTACCCAGGTACTCACGACAATAAGACCCTATTCCAATGGTATGGTGAGTTAGATAAAACCCAACAAGAATCAATAAAAGACTATTTTAAAACTTTAGGAATAAATCACGGAGACATTAGAGAAGATTTCTTTGATTATGTAATGGGAATGGAAAGTGAATATGTTATAATATCCCTAGCTGATATCTTAGGAATCGGACAAGAAGCAAGGATAAATGAACCAGCAACACTAAGTGATAAAAACTGGTCATTTAAATTAAAAAACTTAGATGAATATAAAGAAAAAGCAGACTTTTTAAATCAAACTATAAGTCATAATAAGGAAAAATAGAATAAAAACTGTAAAAAATTAGAAAATCCCGCAGCTTAGCGGGATTTTCTAGTAAATATTAAAATAACTTATTTTCTTCTATTGGTGGGGTATTTTTAAGGATTCTTATATCTAGGTCAACGCCTAAATTATGAATCTCATTAAAGTATTTTCTGTCATCCTTACTTACAAAGATATCGTCACAAACTTTTTCCTTATCTGGTAGATTTCTCATATTTCCAACATTGATTGACTTGATTCCAAGATCTGCCTTTGCTAATTTATAGGCATCTTGAGGGTTTTTTACCAAAATTAATGCTTTTTTATCCTCATAAGATGATTTTATATTAGCTATGGTTTGGTCAAGAGACAAAAATACTGTTTCTGCAAATAAAGGAGTTGAGATATTCATTAGGTTTTTGAGCTTTTCATCTTTTGCTATATCGTCATTTGCTACGACAATTAAGTTTATCTCGTCGGTATCGACCCAACTTTTAGAAACTTGACCGTGGAGCAATCTATCGTCTATTCTTACTAAATTAATTTCTGCCATAATTACCTCTCTTATAAATAATTATCTATTATAAGCGTTAAATATAATTTGTCAATTTTTAGAAAATTTGAAAGTATTTTATTAATTCAAAGTGGTTTTAATTGGACGGCCTACTATGAGTTTTTCGTCCTTTACAAAACCTTCTTCTCTGCCTTCAAGTTCTTTTATGAGATACTTCCTGTATTTTGCGATTAAATCACCATGCTCCTTGTTTTCTGTCAAGTCTTTTGTTTCGTGGGGGTCGGTTTTCATATCGAAAAATTGCTCAACACCTGTTTGGCTGTACCAGATATACTTGTAGTTTTTATCTATGATATAGTGGTTGGAATATTTTCCGTAAGCGTGTTCGCCGTGGAGATATTTTCTTAAGTCTTCGTTTTTTCCGTTGATTAGGCCTTTTACAGAAGATCCTTCAACAGTATCAGGGATGTCTATATCGCAAAAATCTAATAAGCTTGGCATAATATCTCTTAATTCAACAATTTGATCTAAATTTATATCTTTCTTTTCGCCAAGATTTCTACCAGGGTCATAGACAACTAGTGGAATATGGATGCTTCCTTGGTAAGGGAAAGATTTCCTTAGACAAGTGTGATCTCCGAGCATATCACCATGGTCTGAGCCAAAGACTATTATTGTGTCGTCCAAGAGACCGTATTCTCCTAGTTTTAATAAAAATCTACCGATTTGATGGTCAATGTGTTCTACCAAGGCACTGTAGGCTCTTCTGGATTTTTTGATATTTTCTTTACCAATATCGCCAAATTTCGCATCAATATCGTAAGTTCTTTCCTTAAAGAAATCCCAATCGCTTTTTATTACAGGGAGGGTTTCTTTGTCCTTGTATTTATCAAAATAATAACTTGGCGGAGTTAAAGGTGAGTGGGGAGCAACGTATGATATATTTAAGAAAAATGGTTTTTCAGGGTCTCTTTTTCTTAAAAAATCAATGGCTTCTGTAGTTACCCAATTGGTAGGATGGGCATATTCTGGGAGGTTAAAGGCACGAGAATCCCAAGAATTACAAGAGATGCCTAGGTCTGTGAGGTCAGTTTGGTTTGAAAATTCATTTTTAAGCCAAAAAAGATAATCATCAGCCCTGTCATATTGGTCTTTGTAGATATTACCCTGTTTTCTACTTTCGTGAAGATAGCCATCGTGCAGAACTATATTGTGAAAACCGCAGAGTTTCCTTGCGGGATAGACGTGCATCTTGCCTACGCATTGGGTATGGTAGCCGTTTTTTGAAAAAACTTCAGCTAGCATATTTTTATAGTTCCAAACGACCCCATCTTCATAGCCCACACGTTTGTGAGAACGTTGGGATAGACCAGTGTGGATGGCAGCCCTTGCAGATATGCAAGAGCTAACAGCAGTATAACAATTTTTGAAATTGTAGCCGTAAGAGGCCATCATATTGAGGTTTGGTGTGTCTATAAACTCGTTGCCATTAATATTTAAAAAATCGTAACGCAATTGGTCTGCAATTATATAAACGATATTTATTTTCTTTTTCATAAAAGTTATTCGTTCCAAATATCTTTTGGATATTGGCCCTTATCTAGCATCTTCTTAAACTCAGCCTTGGCTGGTTCTAAGTCTTTTTTATATGTTATTCCAATCCATTTATCGTTGGTTGGAAGAACTGAAATATCAACCTTATCTTCTCTTAAAAGCTCATCTATCATTTCTGGTAAAACATATTCGGCCTTTTCTAGATTGTCTTTGTTTTCTTCTAAGTATTTCTCGAAATATTTTTCGCAAAGGTCTAAAAATTCTGGATAGGTAGCCCACATATTCATTGATGCTAGGCTTTCTAAGTTTAAAATATCGGAATCTAGGTTTTCCTTGCTTGAAAGACTACCGTCTTCTTCTAGTTTTATTTCATGAGTTTCTATAATTTTAACTAGCTTATTTTCTTCGTTAGCTATTGAAACACCTCGGGTTACGGCGCCATTTTCAGATAGGGTATTTTTAATTTTGTAACCTGCCATGGCAATTTGGAGTTTGTCTTGATTCAGATTTTCAGTATTTACCAAAAAGTCGTGGAGGTCAGTGAAGGCTTTTTTGCCATAATAATCATCAGCATTTATAACAAGAAATGGCTCTTTTACCAAATCTTTGGTTGCAATAAGAGCTTGGACTGTACCCCAAGGCTTACTGCGGCCTTCTGGGTTTTTAAAGCCATTTGGCAAGTCAAATGTTTGGTAAGCGTATTCTACATCAATGATTTTTGCAATCCTATCGCCTATTACTTCTTTAAAATCTTCTTCTATGTCTTCTCTAATTATAAAAACTATTTTATTAAAACCTGCTTTTATAGCGTCGTAGATTGAATAATCTATGATTACATAGTCGTTTTCGTCCATTTTGGCAAGTTGCTTGATACCTGCTCCGTATCTACTTCCAATACCAGCTGCAAGTACTACTAGGGTAGTATTCATATTTCCTCGCTTTCATATCCGTTAGGATTCATTTTTTGCCATCTCCATGCATCTTGACACATTTCATCTATTCCGTTTTGTGCTTGCCATCCTATAACTTTTTTAGCATATGAAGGATCAGCAAAACATTTGTCTATATCCCCAGCTCTTCTTTCTTCGATTTTGTATGGGATTTTTTTGCCGCAAGCTTTTTCAAAAGCGTGTAAGACGTCAAGTACTGAATAGCCGTTGCCTGTAGCTAGGTTTATTATTTCTACTCCCTTTAGCTCGTCAATTTTTTCTACAGCTAGGACGTGTCCCTTGGCTAGGTCTACAACGTGGATATAATCCCTGATGCCTGTGCCGTCATGAGTATCATAATCATCACCATAAACATGAAGATAGTCAAGTTTTCCTACGGCAACTTGGGAGATATAAGGCAAGAGATTGTTTGGTATTCCCTTTGGATCTTCTCCGATAAGGCCTGATTTGTGGGCGCCGATTGGATTGAAATATCTTAATAAGACAACCTTAAAATCAGGATCTGCTGTATTTAGGTCGGTCATTATTTGTTCCATAAAGGATTTTGACCAGCCATAAGGATTGGTACAAGCTCCTTTTGGGAAATCTTCTGTTATTGGTGTTGTCTCTGGATCGCCATAAACTGTCGCAGAAGATGAGAATATTATTTTCTTAACGTTTGTATCTACCATTGCTTTTAAAAGGCTTAGAGTGCCTGTGAGGTTGTTGTGGTAGTATTCTAGTGGTTTTTTAACAGATTCACCAACAGCTTTTAGGGCTGCGAAGTGGATAACTACGTCAATTTTTTCTTCTGTGAGGACTTTTTTTAGAAAATCTGTATCTAAAATATCGGCCTCATAAAATTTAAAATCTTTTCCTGTAATTTTTCTTATTCTGTCTAAAGCTATTTTAGAAGAGTTTACGAGATTGTCATAGATTACAATCTCAAAATCCTTTTCTAATAGCTCAACGGCGGTGTGGCTACCTATGTAGCCTGCACCTCCTGTTAGTAATACTCGTGTCATTTTTCACCTTTCAATTTAAATTAAATAGGATATTTTCTTCGCTTTCTTTATCAAAGAAATTCATCTTATCTGAATCTAGATAGACTTCAATTTCGTCGTGTTTTTTAATTTGTGTGTCCATATTTAGCGTAGCAAGGACTTGATCACTTCCTACATCCATATAAACAAATTGGGAAGAACCAAGAAGTTCTAGGAAGGTGACCTTTCCGTGGATTACAGAATCTGTTTTTCTGTAGGAATCATAGATATGTTCAGGTCTTACACCTACCATTATATCCTTACCCAAATATCCTTTTTCTTCAAGTTTTTGCCCGTGTTTATTTGAAATCTTAAATTGGTAGTCTTTTGCATTTGCTATATAATCGCTGCCGTTTTTACTTATTTTTGCTTCAATCAAATTCATTTGTGGAGAGCCGATAAAGGTTGCTACGAAAAGATTTCTAGGATTTTGGTAAACATTAGTAGGAGTGTCTACTTGTTGAATTTTACCAGCGTTCATGATTACAATCCTATCAGCCATGGTCATTGCTTCAGTTTGATCGTGGGTTACGTAGATAAATGTTGTATCTAGCTGTTCGTGGAGCTTGGTAATCTCTGCCCTGGTTTGGACACGTAGCTTGGCATCTAGGTTTGAAAGTGGTTCGTCCATAAGAAATACTTGTGGATCTCTTACTATAGCACGACCTAGGGCAACTCTTTGTCTTTGACCGCCAGATAGGGCAGCTGGTTTTCTTTCCAAGTAGGACTCAAGACCTAAAGTTTTTGCTACATTTTCGACCTTTTTATCAATTTCATCCTTAGGAATTTTTGCTATTTTTAGTGCGTAGGACATATTTTCCCTTACAGTCATTTGTGGATATAGGGCGTAGTTTTGGAAAACCATAGCAATATCACGATCTTTTGGCTCGACATTGTTTACAAGCTTATCTCCAATATATAATTCGCCTTTAGATATATCTTCAAGGCCTGCAACCATCCTTAATGTTGTAGATTTACCACAACCAGATGGACCTACAAAAACTATAAATTCTTCGTCTTTAATTTCTAGGTTGAAGTCTTCAACCGCTGTTACATTTCCATCATAAATTTTATAAATATGTTTAAAACTTAATCCTGCCATGATTACTCCTTATGCGTGTCTTCTGTTGTATAGGTATAAAACAAGTACCAAAAGAATTAGAGATACAAATTGTATACCCAAGGCCTTATATCCTGTTTTGGAATGGCCTATAAATTGTAGAATTATTCCAAGAACAAACACAAGAAACAATATAACATTATTCACTCTTTGTTTTTTATAATAATCCATAATTATTCCTCAATCCAAATAAGACCTGCTGGTTCAATAGTTATTTCCTGGGCCTTGCCATTTTTGTCATAGACTTTTGAAGTGACTTTGTCAGTAGAGTTGTTAATTACTGCAAACCTTCCTAATTTTTCAAAGGCAGCAACTTCAAGTCTCACATCATCTGCATAGTATTTTTTAAGGCTATCTTCCTTGTGGCTTACGTAATGGATGGCTCTTTTTAGAAGTCTGGTGTTTTCAAAAGAATATGGAAGACCTACAGCATAGAAGCTTCTTCCCTTGCCGTAGTCGTTAGCGGCTAATAGAACTTCATTGTTTTCGTATTTTAAAATCTCAGTTTCTTTTGAGATTGAATATACATTAGCCTTTAATTCACCATAATTATAAGAATTTTTCAAATCTTCAGTTATAAAATGTTTATCGACTACATCAGTATTATACCTGTCATAACCTTGGCTAAAACCTTTTTCAACATCAAGACCCAAAACGTCTGCCAATTGGAAGAATTTGCCGTTTGCTTGGTAACTAGAAGGTTCACCTACTCCGATAAATCCTCCGCCATTATAAACAAATCTTCTAATGCTTTCAACTACCTTTGGATCAAGGAAGTTTTCACCGCCTGAAAATGCTGTATTATAGTCGCCAGCGTTTATAATTACATCGATATCTTCGTCTATTCCATCTTTTATATCATCAAAGCTTAAGAATTTAACATCCACATCCATACCGGATAAGGCTTCCATAATTCCTATATAAGAATAAGAAAGTTTAAACCACTTGCCGTGGGCAACAATGTATGCGCCCCAACGTCTTAATTCTCCCCAAGAGTTTAAGACCCCTACTGTGGCTGATTTGTAAGGCTTATCTTTAGATACAAGCTCATAAATTTCCCTGTATTCATCTGCAACATGGGTTATATAGTCGATAAATTTAGGGAATTTGTAGGCAAGTGATAAATATCCACCATAGCCTATCCTATCTAGAGGGCTTCTTACAAGAGCACGTCTTGCTTTAACCCAGTTGTCTTTTGCTTCTATAGATGGGTCGTTGCCTTCATAAAATTCATCAGGGAAGAAGTAAGGTAAAAATCTTCCTTCTGTAAATGGTACATCTATGTCAGAAATTAGTCTTAGGGTAACTCCGTCTCCTACACTTCCGACAACGCCATCAAGACCAATATTCTTGAAGTATTTGCCGTAAGGCTCAGTTCCTATCCAGTGATCACCTAAAAACATTACTGCTTTTTTGTTGTATTTATGAACTAAATCTACAAGTCTTTTTGCTCTTTCGCTTACAAATCTTTGTTGGAAATCTATATAGTCTAGGAATTTCTTGCTTGGTATTCTAAAGGTGTTGTTATAAAAACCTTGGTCTACAAAATCTTCAGGCTCTAGTCTGTAGCCGTATTCTTTTTCGAAAGCAATCATAGCTTCTGGAGATACGGTATTTGAATATCCAAACCAGTCTACATATTTTTCTAAAGCATCTTCATTAAAAACTAAAGAAAATTGGTAGAAGAAAGTAGTAAACCTCACTACGTCTGTCTTTGGATTTGCTTTAAGCCATGCTTCTAGACCTTCTTCTGCATATTTGCCTGATTTTTCGTAGCGAATATCAAATGGAATATGGTGTGGTTTATCTCCCCAGTCGTTGGTGATGTGGTTATACATTTGAACTGGATCCCAAACACCATAGGCTAAAAAGTCTACAGTATAAACATGGAAAGGAATTGATTTTACTGTTACAATATTATTTTCTTTATCAATTTCCCATAAAGATGGGTCGACAGTTTCGCCTGTAGTCCTGTCTATTACTTGCCACCACTTCTTTGGATCATAATCATAATCAGCTACTATTTGTTCAGGATAATAACCATTTAGAAATTTGATTTCGGTTTTTTCGCTATCTGCGGTTATAAAATCACTTATTAGATAATATCTTGACCACTCGAATGGAACTTTTTCTGCAAATTCGTTATGGCCTCTGGCTGTGAAGTAGGTTGTGTATATATCAACGCCTTCTATGTCTTTTATATCATCAGGTAATTTTGTTCCATCAGAATCTCTTATCGCATCTGCTCCGAGTCTTTCGAGCATTTCGACAGTTTCATCGTAAAAATTTTCTTCACTTGGAAGGGTCAACCTTCCTCTTTTTTTATCTATCATCCCTTATCTCCTCCTACCATCATTCCTTCTGTGAGTTGTTTTTGTACAAGTATATAAATAATCAAGGTTGGTATCATTACAATTACAAGACCTGCGTAGAGTCTGCCGTAGTTTGCTGCGCCCCTTGCTGCTTGTTGAAGATTTATAAGACCAACTGGTAAGGTTCTTTTTACTGGGTCTGTCATCAAGGTTAAAGCTAGGATATACTCATTCCAAAAAGTTAGGAAATTAAACAAGATAACTGTGATAACAGCTGGTTTTGCCATAGGAATCATGACATCAACCATAGTTCTGTAATAACCAGCTCCGTCTATGTAAGCCGCTTCTTCGTAAGATTTGCTTATAGCAGAAAAGAAGTTGCTTAAAAGATAAACTGTAAATGGAATTGCGTTTGCTGCGTAAATTAAAGCTAGGATAAATCTATTGTTCAAGAAAAATCCATCAGGAATTATTTTTGAACCAGCTAGTCCCATATTCCAAGATCTAAGTAGTAAGAATATTGGAATTACGATATAAGATAGGTTTACAAATAGACCTGCTCTCATTAAAACTGTGAGAAATTTTTTGCCTTTGAAATTCATTCTAGCTAGGATATAGGCACAAGGGGTTGCAATTACAAGTAAAACCACAAGGGCGAGGGCTGTTACTATTACAGAATTTAGGAAATAATCTCCCATGTTTGCCGCTTGCCAAGCATCTTTGAAGTTATCTAGATAAAAGCTTTGAGGCATAGCCCATGGATTGCCATAAAATTCTGGATTGGTCTTTATACTTGCCATAAAAACCCAAGCTACTGGGATTAATATCGAAAGAGCGAGGAGTATTAGGCAAAGATATATAAATATTTTAAATAGTTTTGATTGTTCTTTCATAAAAGTCTCCTAATACTGCATGATGTCTCTTTTTGTTATACGGCTTATGATAGCTGTTAGGATAAAAGAGAATAAGAATACAACTACACCAATAGCAAGTCCATAGCCGTAAGCTGAGTTTGTGTAAGCTTGTTCAAATTGGTAGTTTAACAAGGTTAGGCTGGCTCCGTTTGGTCCGCCACCTGTGAGGGCTTTTATAATTTGGAAAGCTATGTTGATGTTTGAAATTACATAAAAGGTTAGGGTTGTTCTTATAGTTTCCCAACTTAATGGTAGGGTAATATCAAAAAATTGTTTAATACGACCAGCACCATCGATTTTCGCAGCTTCGTAGAGATGTTCAGGTATTTGACTCATAGTTGACATATACATTACCATATAATATCCTATAGCCTGCCAGATCATAGCTCCTGCAATTGAGTAGACTACATAAAGCCTGTCGCCTAAAAATGGAATGTTTGTGTGAGTGCCATTTTTAACCAACTGGAAGAAACCATTTATCAGACCTTGATCCATTCCGTAAACTGCAGAAAATATTGATGCTACTACTGCAATTGATAAGATATTTGGTATGTAAAATACTATTCTATAAAAGTTTTGGCCTTTAAATTTTTCGCGGGATAAGATTGAAGCGAAAACAATTGCCATAACCATTGTAACTATTGTAACTATTACAATAAGAAAAATTGTGTTTTGGAAAGATCTAACAAAGTTTTGGTCTTTTACTAAAATCTTAAAATTGTTTAATCCAACAAATTCCTTTTTGCCAGAAAGTCCGCCAGTTTTATAGAGACTTTCTTTAAAAACGTTGATAGTTGGATAGATTATAAAAACTATATACAAAAGAAAAGCTGGAATAAGTCCTAGTAAGATAAACTTCTTCTTTTCTTTACTATTTTTCATAAAAACTCCTTTGGAAAAAAAGGGCAGCTATAAGCTGCCCGATAATTATTTTCTGTACTTTTTAATTATTTTTCAGCTTCGATTGCATCGTGGATTTTTTGAATTGCATCTACTGTTTGTGCTTGCCAATCGCTAGCGCTCATATCGCCATTAGCTACAGAATCAATTGAGTTTAGGAATACTGTTTTAATATCAACACCTTCTACTGCTGGAGCTGCTGCCCATCCACCTACTGCTGGTTTTGCACCGTTTGAGTAGATTGAGTAGAATAGTTTTTGATTTTCATCAGTAATCATTGATTCAACGTCATTTACTGGTTGAACTGCTCCACCGTTTTCGATAAAGGCTTTAACAGCTTCATCAGAATATAGGTAAGCTAGGAATTCTTTTGCAAGTTCTGGTTCTTTAGCATCTTTTGATACGAATATTTGTTCAATCCATGAGAATGCATATCTATCAGATCCCATTGATGGAAGTGGCATGAAGCCCCATTCAAATCCGTCTGCAACTCCTTCTGCATCCTTCATTTCTTCTACTATCCATGTACCGTTTGGCATGAATAATGCTTCGTTTTTCATAACTGAAAGTTGGTTTTGTGTAAATCCTTCTTTGTTTGCTTGAGCAACTGTGTTTGGATTTAGGTTGTCTTTGTTAACTATTTCAGCGATTGTTTCAAACATTGGAGTAGCTTCGTTTTTCCAAGCTTCTACATCGTAGTTTGTTAGTTTGTCAAATAATTCTTGACCGCCTATTTCATACATCATAGCAAAGGTGAATGTATCAAAGTATCCAGAGATTGGATAAGTAAATAAGCTTGTGCCGTCTTCTTTAGCTTTTTTGCCTAGAGCTAGGAAGTCTTCCATTGTTTCAGGTAGTTCATATTCTCCGCCGCCTTCTTTAAATAGGGCTTTGTTGTACCAAAGACCTGTTGGTGCGTAGAAAATTGGTGCTAGATAAACTTTGTCATCACCATTAGGGTTTGTAATTGAGTTGTTTACAAAACCAGGGTTGATTTTATCTTTTACCATCTTGTCTTCTCCAGGAACCTTCATATCAAGAAAATCTGTAATATCCATTACCATATCTTCTTTGAGCATAGTTTCTGTTAGAGCTGTTTGTTGTCCTAGTGAGTTATAGATAACGTCAGGAGCGTTGCCTGCTTGGATTTCTGGTCTAATTGTGTCGTAGATATTTTTTTCAAATCTAGCTTCAACCTTAGCCCCAGTTAATTCCTCAAAGCCTGCAATAACTTTTTGCCAACCTTCAGTTCCGTAACCGCCATCAAGACCTGCTAGTGTTAGAGTTTTACCAGCAAATTTTTTATCTGAATTTTCTTCAGCTCCTTCTTCTTTTCCTTCTTCAGCTTCCTTTTCGTCTTCTTTTGTATTATTTTCTTCAGAAGTCTCTGTTTGAGCTGGTGTCTCTTCTTTCTTATCTGTGGCTTCTTGATTACCACAAGCTGTAAATGCGAATACAGCTACTAGTGCTAATAAGGTAGTTTTTAATTTATTCATGTCTCCTCCTTGAATATGGTAATTACCTCTTTACAGATATTATAAATAAAGAATTATTAAATGTCAAGCTGGAATAAAACATTTTCACAACTTTTTATAAAAATGTAAGCGGATACAAATGGCTATTTTCAAACGTTGGTGCTGACATTTGCCTCCTAAATGTAAATGTTTTCAAAATTATTATTTGAAATTATTGTAATGAAAACGAAGTTTTAATGATTTTGGTTAGAAAGATGGCTAAAATTAGCGATTAAAATAAATTTTTCGAAAACATTGGGAAAATAGCGTTGTATTGTCTGAATGAAAGTACTTTTAAAAGTCTATAATATAAACCTTGTTACTTTCATGGTTATTTTTTCTTATCTTTATCAAAAGAAATTTGCAAATAATCATTTTTAGGGTAATATAGCTTTATATAATAAATGACTGAGACAGGGAGCTTAGATTATTATTTTATTTACAGAGAGAAGTGTTGTTGAGAAGCTTTAATAAAAAGATCAAAGTACCACCCTGGAGTTTTTCATGTAATGTGAAACGTTAAGGCGCGATAAGCCTTCTAAATGAGTAAAAATTTTAGGTGGAACCACGGAATTTACCGTCCTATTATCCAGATTGGATAGTGGGGCGGTTTTTTTATTCGAGAATTAAAAAAATAAGGAGATTATATGATTAAGATTAAATTACCAGATGAATCAGTAAAAGAATACGAAGAAGGTGTTCTAGTTTCTGATGTGACAAAAGACATTTCTATGGGTCTTTATAGAGCAGCTGTAGGGGCTGTTGTTAATGGAAAAATAATGGGTTATGCTGAGCCTATTAATGAAGACTCAGATTTTAGAGTTGTTAAGTTTGATGATGAAGAAGGAAAACAAATTTTCTGGCATACAACTAGCCATGTTATGGCAGCAGCTATCAAAGAGCTTTGGCCAGAAACAAAATTTGCCATAGGTCCTGCTATAGCAGACGGCTTCTACTATGATATGGATCTAGAACACAGATTTACTCCAGAAGATCTTGAGAAAATCGAAAAGAAAATGAAAGACATTGCCAAAGCTGACCTTAAACTAGAAAGAGTTGAGATTACTAGAGATGAAGCTCTTAAGATGTTTAAAGAAGAGGGCCAAGACTACAAGGTAGAATTAATCGAAGACCTTCCAGAAGAAGAATTAATTACATTATATAAAATGGGAGATGCCTTTACAGATCTTTGCAGGGGCCCACACTTAGAATCTACAAAGCAAATTAAGGCAGTGAAATTAAAAGCAATTGCCGGAGCTTATTGGAGAGGTGACTCTGATAAGGCTATGCTTCAAAGAATCTATGGTATTTCTTTCCCTAAGGCAAAAGACCTTGAAGAATACGAAGAATTACAAAAAGAAATAGCAAGGCGTGACCATAGGAAAATTGGTAGAGAGATGGACCTATTTACTTTCCATGAAGAGGGTCCAGGCTTCCCATTCTTCCATCCAAACGGAATGATTTTAATGAACGAGCTTCTTGATTGGTGGAGAGGTGTGCTTGATAATAGCGGTTACGGAGAAATCAAAACTCCACTTATCCTAAATGAAGCCCTATGGCACAGATCAGGCCACTGGGATCATTACAAGGAAAATATGTACTTTACAAAAATAGATGACGAAGACTATGCTATTAAGCCAATGAACTGCCCAGGTTCAGTTTTAACTTATGCATCTCGTCAACATTCTTATAGGGACCTACCAATTAGACTTGCAGAATTTGGTCAAGTGCACAGACACGAACTATCAGGTACCCTTCACGGTCTATTTAGAGTAAGAACATTTACCCAAGACGATGCCCACGTTTACTGCCTTCCAAGCCAAATTAAGGAAGAAGTTTATAGGATGATCGACCTTGCAGACCTACTTTATTCTACATTTGGATTTAAATATACAATAGAATTATCAACAAGACCAGATGACTACATGGGAGATATCAAAGATTGGGACTTTGCTGAAGACCAATTAAAGAAAGCGCTAGAAGAACGTGGCATTGAATATCAAATAAACCCAGGCGACGGTGCCTTCTACGGACCAAAAATCGACTTCCATTTATTAGACGCTGCGAAAAGAGAATGGCAATGTGGTACAATCCAGCTTGACTTCCAACTTCCAGCAAACTTTGAGCTTGAGTATGTAGACGAAAACGGTGAAAAGAAAAGACCAGTTATGCTTCACAGAGCTCTTCTTGGATCAATTGAGAGATTTATCGGTGTCTTAACAGAACACTTTGCTGGTAGATTCCCACTTTGGATCAACCCTAAACAAGTAGAAGTAATTCCAGTAGCTGATAGATTTGCTGACAAGGCTTACGAAATTGCGGGAGAAATTGAAAAAGCAGGTTTTAGAGTAGAAGTAGACGAGAGAAGCGAAGGCGTAGGCTATAAAATAAGACAAGCTCAAATGATGAGAACAAACTACATGCTAGTAGTAGGCGATAAGGAAATTGAATCAGGCCTCCTTACAATTAGAAACAGGGACGGCGAAGAAACAAAAGACGTAGCTCTTAACGACTTCATAGCAAAAATCTCTGAAGAAAGAGATTCTAAATCAAGAGAGTCAATCTATTAAGCCATGACTTTTAATGCGATTATTCTGGGCACTGACCACAACTCCTATTCGGTTGCTAGAAGTTTTTATGAAGCCTTTGACAAAAAACCAATAGTAGCTGGGTCAGCTGTCCTTGTACCCTTCTATAAGTCGAAAATAGCAGATGTTTACACTGCGAAAGATTTCTCAACTAATGATGAAGTTTTTGTGAAAACTTTAAATGATCTTGCCAAAGAAAGGTCAGAAGAAAACTTTATCTTTTTTGCACCAACAGAGCATTACGTAGACCTCTTGGTAAGAAATGCCAAGGACTTTGATTTTTCCTACCATATTCCTTACCCAGCCCCAGAATGGGCAGCTAAACTTCTTAAGAAATCCGAATTTTACAAGATTTTAGAGGAAATTGGAGTATCTTATCCAAAATCATATCTAGCTGATAGGGAAAATTACAAAGACCTAAATTTGGATGGGGAATTATTTCTAAAGGCTGATGAATACGACGATTTTATAGCAAGCGATATAAAAATCAAACAAAAAGGCTACCATGTTAAAGACAGAAAAGAGGCTATAGAGATTTTAGAAAATATCTATGATAGCGAATTTGATGGCCATGTAATATGCCAAGAATTTATTCATGGCGGCCAAGGCAGTGAATATTCTCTAAATGGATATAGGTCTAAAGATGGCAAGGTATCAATGGTTCTTGCAAGAAACCTCCTATCTGATATGAGACCAATGTGGGTAGGAAACCACCTAGTCCAAGTTGATTACGAAGATAACGAAATGTATGAAGTTGCAGAAAAAATTGTAAATCATCTTTCCTATGTTGGACTTTTTAATTTTGACTTTAAAAAAGATTGTAAAAGTGGTAAAGTTTATACGCTAGAGATGAATATTAGACAAGGTAGGACCTTTTATTATTCAACCCTCGCTGGAGTAAATTTGATAAAAATTGCCACAGAAGATATGATTTTAGGAAAATCTGTAAGTGAAAGAACCAAAAGGCCTTTCATGCTTACAGCTATCAATAAAAATATCGCAAGAGACCATGTTGACCCAAGTCTTTTGGAAGAATTTGATGATAAAAAGAGAAATGAAAATTCTGCCATTCACATCATCAACAGTGCAGATGACGGAATTATGAGAAATATCAGGGTTAAAGATGCCCTCAGACGTCAAGAAAAAGAACTATACGATTAAGTAAAGAGATAGTCGCCTAAAGGCTTCTATCTCTTTAAATTGGGAATATAGAGAAAGGAGCTTAGATGACACAAACACTAGAAAAGAAAAACAGGATGGGTACGGAGGCTGTTCCATCACTTTTATTAAAAATGAGCCTACCAATTATTATTTCGTTTTTAGTTCAATCAGTTTATAACTTGGTTGACTCAATTTTCGTGGCGAGACTTTCAGAAAAAGCCCTCACTGCAGTTTCCCTATGCTTTCCAGTCCAAAATATAATGATTGCCTTTGCGGTAGGAACAGGAATCGGTACAACAGCGTTATTATCGAGATATCTGGGCATGGATGATAAGAAAAGAGTAGCCTCCATTGCAACTCACGGTCTGATTTTGGCGATAATTTCAATGTTGGTTTTTGTATTATTCGGTATATTTTTCTCGGACTTTTACGCAAGAAGCCAATCTTCTGATCCAGAAATAATCCAGTACACAAAAGATTATCTATTTATTATTTTATTGTTTTGCGGAGGAGTATTTTTTCAAATATTTTTCGAAAAAACTCTCCAATCCACAGGTAATACTGTCTACACCATGATAACTCAAGGTACAGGAGCTGTAATAAATATTATCCTAGACCCTATTATGATTTTTGGACTTTTTGGTTTTCCGATGCTTGGAGTAAAGGGAGCGGCTCTAGCAACTATTATTGGACAAATCAGTGGAGCCTTGGTCGGTGTATTTTTCCATGTTAGGAAAAACAAAGACGTAAACTTTGAGTTTAGGGGTTTTAAACTCCATTTAGAAAACTTAGGATTGATTTTTTCAATAGGTCTTCCATCAATAATCATGTCAGGAATTGGATCTTTTGTCCTATTTTTCATGAATGCTATCCTTTATACTTTTGGTTCATCAGCTGTGGCTGCCTACGGCATTATGTATAAGCTCCAGTCCTTTGCTTTTATGCCAATGTTTGGTATATCAAATGCCCTACTTGCCATAGTTTCTTTTAACTTTGGAGCAAAAAAGAAGGCTAGAATCAAGGAAGCAATTAGCCTTGCCATGAAGACATCTTTTGCAATTGTTGGTATTGCGACTATTCTTATGTGGTTATTTACCAACCAGATTTTTGACCTCTTTACAGCAACTGATGAGATGAGGGCTATAGGTGTGCCTATGATTAGGATAGTATCACTTTCGCTAATATTATCTATTCCGTCAGTGGTAGGCGTAGGAGGTATTTTCCAGGCTCTTGGAAATTGGAAATTCCCAATCTTTCAGTCATTTTTAAGACAGGTAATAATCTTACTTCCAGTTTTCTATCTTTTTAGTAAAACCGGAAATTTAAGTTTTGCTTGGTGGGCCTTTGTTGTTTCAGAATTGCTAAATGGAATTATTTGCGTAATCTATATTAGAAAAGATATCAAAGAAAAAATAGACGTCCTACCTGATTAGTAGTAACTTGTGTTAGAATAAAAAATTTCTAGAAAATAAAATTATAATTAATTTAAAAGGCCTTGGTTTTTATTTTTAAATCCCAAGGCTTTTTGTTTTGCAAAAAAAGAACCGAGATTATTCCCGGCTCTTTTGTTATATTAACTTATTTTGTAGCTGCATTGTAGATTTCTTCTAGGTAGCCAACTGTGCTTGAAAGTGTAGCACCTGAGATAGCATCTACTGGTTTGCCAGCTTCGTTGTTGTCTATTACTTCTTTAATTTCTTCAGGAGTCTTGCCAACTACGAAATCTTGGATAGCTTTAAAATTTTCGCTTAAAGTATTTGTAGATTTTGCGATTTCTTTCATACTTTTAGAATATTCAACATTGTTTTCAATCTTAGATGAAAGTTGTTTTTCTGGGTCAGCATAGTTTTCGCCAAATTTCTTGTCAGAGTTTGGAACACCATCTTTAGCGATATATTGATATTCGTCAATGTTTGCAGCGATGATTTTGCCGTCTTCAACTACTACGAATGTATCTGTAACAGCGTTTTTAGCTCCGGCTGTACCAAATAGTTGTTGAACTTTGATGTTATCAATGTTTTCTGCTTCAAAGATTGTTGTGTTGTCACGACCTTCAGCTGTTTCGATTATAGCTTGGAGATAGCCTTTTGTATCAACAAGAGTAGCACCTGTTACAGCATCGATTGGTTTTCCGTCTTCTGCATCTGCTATAGCTTCTTTAAGTTCGTCTATAGTTTTTCCCATAGCAAATTTTTCTATAGCTTTGTAGTTATCCCAGATAGATACTGTTGACTGAGCTTTTTCTTTCATCATAGCTGAATATTGTTCGTCATTCATAATTTTTGAACCAAGGATTTTGCCTTCTGCGTTTCCAGCCTTGAATTCTGTATCTTCGTCTTGATTTGGAAGAGCAACGAAATCAGAATCTTCGTCAAAATATTGGAATTCGTCGATTGTTACATCTACAAGTTTGTCACCATCTGTAATAACTGCGATTCTCGCAAATGAACCTTCTCCGTGAGGAGCTTTTAGGCTTCTTCTAAGAACTAGTTTGCCTTCAGCTGCTTTAGCAAATTCTTCATCAGTCATTTCTGTATCTTCTGCTTCTTCGTCAGCATCTTCTGCGTCTTCTTCAGTATCTTCCTTGTCGTCTTCGGCTTCTTCTTTAGCGTCTTTTGCAGCATCTTTAGCTTCTTCTGCTTTTTCTTCAGCAGCGTCCTTAGCTTCCTCTGCTTTATCCTTTGCGTCCTCAGCAGCTTCTTCTACCTTTGTAGTAGCGTCATCTACTTTTTTGTCTGCGTCGTTAGCACAAGCTGTAAGTCCTAGTGAAAGGGCTACAACTAGAGCTGTTAACTTATATTTATTCTTCATATTATCCTTCCTTTTATATAAATATTCTGTTAAATGTAAAAATACATTCAATGTATGGATTATACTATGGTATGAAACAATATGCAACAATGTATGTATAAGCGGAAAGTTAATGAATAAATACTCAAAAATATTTATCAATAAACACATGACGAGATTTGCTTTATGTTAGATATTATTAATAACGGGTATAATTAGATAAAATAAGTATAAGAATTCTAGTTTTATCTCATATTTACAGGAGAAATATTTTGAAACTTATTTTTACAGATAAAGAATCAGACGTAGATTTAGAAAAATTAATGGATATTTATGAAGAGTCCAATTGGGAAAATTTGTCCATGGCAAAAAGCATAATTGGGAAAAATTCCGACAGATTTGATGAAAATTACCTTTACCAAGTTGTTAGAAAATCTCATAAGGCTTATATCAGTGATGATTTTCTAAAAAATCATAGGAATAAACTTGCAGTATTAATAGATGATGGTGAGTATTTATCAGCTCTTAGGCTTTTTTACAAGGGCGAGTATTATCTATTAGAAGCACTAGAGACAAATCCTAAATACAGAAGGTCTGGCTACGGAGAAAGATTAGTAAGAGAAGTTATAAAATTATTAGAAAAGGGAAGGGTGATAAAATCAGAAGTCGCTATTTCTAATGAAAAAAGTCTAAAACTTCACAAAAAAGTTGGCTTTAAGCTTGAAAAAATAGAAAAAAATCACTGTCATCTGATATTTAAAATTTGTTGAAATTAAATGATGAAATATAGAAGGATTTTAGAGATTATATAATACATTAATATTTAGGAGGATTTATGTTTGGAATAGTAGAAGCGGGTGGAACTAAGATGATATGTGCTGTTGGTAACCGTGATCTAGAAATTATAGAGGATATAAGGATTGATACGGGACTTCCCCTTGAAACTTTTGCTGAGATTAAGAAATTTTTCAAAAAATATCAAGACAACCTTGAGTCAATCGCTATTGGTTCTTTTGGACCTATCGACATAAACCCGGATTCTAAGGATTATGGCAAAATTTTAAATACACCTAAAGAAGGGTGGAAGGACTTTAATATAGTTTCTTCTATAGAGGAAGATTTTTCTGTACCGATTTTTGTGACTACAGATGTCAATGCCTCAGCTTATGGAGAATACAAGCTAGGCTGTGGTAAAGAGAAGGAAAGCCTGGCATATTTTACAGTCGGCACAGGTATAGGTGGCGGTTTTGTTCAAAATGATAATTTTGTTGGAGGCTCAAATCATCCTGAAATGGGCCACATGATTATAAAAAAGGATGCCAGGGATAATTACGAAGGTGGTTGTAAATGTCATGGAGATTGTCTAGAAGGCTTGGCATCAGGACCGAATATTGCAAAGAGGTTTGGAAAGAAAGCAGAAAATATTGACCCAAATGATAAGTTTTGGGATATTGAGGCAAATTATCTAGCTCAAGCGGCTTTTAACACCAGCCTAATGTTTAGCCCGGAAGTAATAGTTTTTGGTGGTGGAGTTATGCAAGTACATGGCTTAATAGAAAAGGTTAGAGTAAAATTTAAAGAAATCATGAATGGATATCTTGAAATTAACGATGTGGATTCTTATATAGTGCGACCAAAATATGATGGCAAGTCTGCAACCTATGGACTTTTGATTCTCGCCCAGGAAATTTTGTAAATAAACAAGGCCCCAAATTCGGGGCCTTTTATAATGGGCAAGAACAGTTAAAATAATTTAATAAAGCATCTTATTGACCAAAAGGGAGGAAGATCTTGCTCATTATTCGGAATTTAGTAACTGGCCTTCTTATCTAGGATAAATCCAAAGAGGAATCCTAAGACTAGACAAGCTAGAAATACTAAAATCATATTTTCTTTTAAAACCAGGCTAGAATAGCAACCTAAGGCTAGGCCAATCTGGGTAAAAAGCATCTTATAGGTTTTAAAATCGTTTTCTTTATAGTTGAACATAGTAAATCCTTTCTGAAATGTAAAAATGTCGCGTCTGTTAAATATCTATTTACCTAGATAACTTATTGATACTTATATTCTACCATACATTTATTACTTTATCAAGATAATATAATAAGAATTTTTAAAAAACCTAAAATAAAAACCCAAAAGCAAATAAATCGCCTTTTGGGTTGTGTTTAATCGTTAGTTTTATGATGAAATTTGTACAGTTTTTGCTATACCGTCTTCTACAAAAATTATTAGAGCAAGTCCTGAGTTCTTACATTCATCAAGGTATTTGAGGAAGTCTTCTCTACTAAAATCTTTAGCAGGAGCCATTCCACCTACAGCTTGAAATACTGTTTCGTCGTTAATTGTGAATTTTTGTTCTTTTTCGTTTTTGATTTCTTCGGAATTTTCGAAATCTTCTGGGTCTTCGTGGTAGTCAAAGGATCCAGAAACGATAAATTTATCGTCTTCTATCTTGTAGTCGTAGGCAGTAGATGTGATATAATCATCAGCTTCGCCCTTAAGTTCGGCTATCATACTAGTAACATATTTTCCATCTTTTTCGTGGAGATTTTTATCTTCCTCGGTGTTTTCGCCTGAAGGAGATTTTTCTGCTACTTCTTTATTTTCTTTTGCATTTTCTGAAGATTCTTCTTTAACTTCTTCTTCTCTATTTTCTTCAGTATCTTTTAGCTTAGCTTTGTCTATATTATCTTCAGCTGGTTTATTTTCTGTATTCATTTCTTCATCATTAGTTTCTTCGACTATCTCGTTCTTTTCGTTATTATCCGCTATTGCTACGTCGTTTGTATCGCAACCAACAAGGCTTAAAGCCATGAGCGATAAAATTATTGGTTTATATAATTTGTTTTTCATAATACACCTCTTATTCTTATTATACCCACAAGGCAAGATATAAAACTTAAAATATTTTTAAGGGAGGATTAGTAATAATAAACGGAATTTATTTTTGTTATCTTTTTCAAAAACAAAGCCTTTTTTAATGAGAATTTCTAATTTTCATTGAAAAATTATTATATTTTTGGTTTTAAATGATGTAAAAATGGATATATATTATAGTAGGGAAAATGTTTTGCGATTGAGCCTATTTTTAGATGAGATTGTTGGATTTTGCTTAACTATTTTAGCTCATATCAAATAATGACAATTAACTTTTAGTTATCTTGGGAGATTAGATAGTTTATGCAAACAAATTTATAAGATATTTGTAATAAAAAATATTCTTGACAAAACGTTTTCTTAGGGCTACAATACTAGTATAAGGATAATAATGTAAGGAGGATTATATGCTTTTTAAGACAACAGAACAACACGAAGAGCTTAGAAAAAAAGTCAGAGCTTTCGCAGAAGAAAAGGTAAAACCAATTGCCTTTGACCTCGACCAAAACAACCAATTTCCTGATGATATAGTTAAGGAAATGGGTGAAATGGGACTTATGGGTATCCCATATCCAAAAGAATACGGTGGAGCAGGTCTTGATGTAATTTCTTACGCAATTACAGTAGAAGAATTATCTAGAGTAGACGGTGGTGTAGGCGTTATTTGCTCAGCTCACACATCTTTAGGTAGCTGGCCAATCTTTGCTTTCGGTACTGAAGAACAAAAACAAAAATACCTAGTTCCTCTTGCAAAAGGTGAGAAAATAGGTGCTTTTGGTCTTACAGAAGAAAATGCTGGTTCAGATGCTGGTGGTACAGAAACAACAGCAGTTCTTGATGGCGATCACTATATATTAAATGGTAAAAAAATCTTTATAACAAACGCTCCAAAAGCTGATACTTATGTAGTTATGGCAGTAACAACACCTGGTATAGGTACACATGGTATTTCAGCATTCATTGTAGAAAAAGATTTTGAAGGATTTACCTTCTCTGATCACTATGACAAACTAGGTATCAGATCATCTTCTACAGCTGAATTACATTTTGATAATGTAAAAGTTCCAAAAGAAAACCTACTTGGTAAAGAAGGTCAAGGATTTAAGATAGCTATGGCTACCCTAGATGGTGGTAGAATCGGTATAGCATCTCAAGCACTTGGTATTGGACAAGGAGCATATGAATCAGCCCTTGCATATGCAAAAGAACGTGAACAATTTGGTATGCCAATAGCTCACTTACAAAGAAACACATTTAAACTTGCTGACATGGCAACATACTTACGCGGTGCAAGACTTATGATCTATTCTGCTGCAGAACTTAAAGAACATCATGAAAGATATTCTGCAGAAGCAGCAATGGCTAAACAAGTTGCATCAGACCTTGCAATGAAGATTACAACTGAAGCAGTTCAACTATACGGTGGATCAGGATTTATCAAAGGTGTTGACGTAGAAAGATTCTTCAGAGACGCTAAGATTACACAAATCTACGAAGGTACTAACGAAATCATGAGAGTAGTAGTTGGTGCAAGTACAGTAGGTCGTGCTCCAAAGATGCAAAGAGCTGGATCAAAAGGATCAGCTGCTCCAATCGCAGGTGTACGTAAAGGTGAAATCTACGAAGGAGATCCACAAGAAGCAGTTAAAAACCTAGTAGCAGCCCTAAAGAAAGACGGATATGACTTTACAATAGGAATCGATCCTATGACACCAATCGGTGAAGCACAAAGAGTAGTTGTAGCAGGTCGTGGTATAGGTGATAAGAAAAACATGAAACTAATCGAAGATTTAGCTTACCAAGCAGGTGCAGCTATTTCATCATCTAGACCAGTTGCAGAAACATTAAAATACGTTCCACTTGAAAGATACATCGGTATGAGTGGTCAAACATTCAGAGGAAACTTATACATCGGTGTAGGTGTATCAGGCGCAGGCCAACACTTAAAGGGAATGAAAGACGCATCAACAATTGTAGCAATAAACTCAAGCAAAAATGCTCCAATCTTTAATAACTGTGACTACGGTATAGTAGGCGATGCAATGGAAATTCTACCACTACTAATCAAAGAATTAGACAATGGCGAAGAAAAGAAACCAGCACCACCACAACCAAAAATCAAAAGATCTAAACCAAGAAAAATGGCTCCAAAAGAAGATGTCTATGTAGACTTAGGATCAGGTTATGAATATGATCCTGAAGTAGGAGATCCAACACAAGGAATAGAACCAGGAACCCCATTCGACAAACTTCCTGACAGCTGGGTATCACCTGTTTCTGGAGAAGCCAAAGAAGAATTCATCAAAATGGAATTCCCAGAAGATAGAAAGTAGTAGGAGGAAATAATGTATACAGTTAGAAAAGTAACAGACGATTTATATTATGTAGGTGGAGACGACAGAAGATTAGCCTTATTTGAAAATATATTTCCAATTCCTCAAGGTGTATCATATAACTCCTACCTATTAATGGACGAAAAAACAGTACTAGTAGACTCAATTGACTGGGCAGTCACAAGAGAATATATGGTAAATATAGCAAGAGTTCTAGACGGTAGAGACCTTGACTACATGATCATTCACCATATGGAACCAGACCACTGTTCAGCAATCGAACTAATGCTACAAAGATATCCAAACATGAAAATAATCTCTTCTGAAAAGGGAGTAATGTTCATGAGACAATTCGGCTATCACGTAGATGATAGATATATCGAAGTAAAAGAAGGCGATACAGTAAGCTTTGGTAAACACGAATTCACATTCGTAGAAGCACCAATGGTACACTGGCCAGAAGTACTAATGAGCTATGATTCATACGATAAAGTACTA